>Ga0315288_10003476_pt1 | contig 20134 bp, 9 predicted proteins | sample YL17G11_20_MG_FD_203454 | JGI IMG/M metagenome (GOLD analysis project Ga0315288, IMG submission 203454) | Sediment microbial communities from Yellowstone Lake, YNP, Wyoming, USA - YL17G11_20 | ecosystem: Environmental > Aquatic > Freshwater > Lake > Sediment | place: USA: Wyoming | collected... | reverse complement strand
CAGGTTGCCGTCTTGTTCGAAGACACGAAAGTAGATCGTGCCGACTGCACTTTTGCCCTTGAGAAGCCGCTCCGCCGGCATTTCGATCCCGTGATCGAGAGCATTGTGTATCATGTGAGAGAGCACACCAGCCATCAGGTCGCTAACCTCCTCGGTGATGATCAGGTCCGCAACTTCAAGGTTCAGCATTGGCGTCGGTTTATCCACTTCCCTGGCAATAGCAGGCACGGCGACAAACCATGACGATACGGTCCCGATCGCCGAAGGACTTCCGCCTTGGGGAGCGTTCTGCGAGCGTTTAAGCGTGACCCGGTTGATCACCTCGTAGGCTTGCAAGCTGTGGTCCATAGACTCGATAAGCTGCAGTAGCTGCGTGCGTTGCCAGCGTGCGCCGTGGTCGCGGACACGAACCAGTAGGTCTTCGGCCTCATGAACCACATTGGTTAGCGACGAGAGTCGGTGCATGCGACTAAGCCCCTTAAGGGTATGCGCCAAGATAAAAAGACGCTCAAGTCCCTCAGACTTCGCAGCGCCTGTCGCCACGGTCGCAAGGTCCTGCATCTGCCTAAGCTGCATGGCAGCAAAGGCAAAGAATCGCTGCAAGGCACTCGGCTCGCTAGTCAGAAGTTCGCCAATCATAGCCAGATCCAGTCGGCCTTGATGGGCCTCCTGGACGAGCTGCCGATGACTCGTGGCGTCACGAACGACCACCAGAACCTTAGTGATCATGCCTGCAGCGTCAACCTCGGGGCTCCACTGCAATTCAAGGATCTGCGTGTCACCCGCCGCGGTTAGCCGGTGGATTTCTCGGGGCAAGTGCTGGGAATTAAGGGCAAAGGCGAAGTCTGCTTCGCCCAGGATGCAGTCAAGCGCGTGCTTTGTCATATGTCTGGTTTCAGGCGTACTATTCGATCCAGCAAACAGCAGCTCCGTCGCGTCCTGGCCGGCGATCGCAGCCGTAGCAAAAATAACTTCGAGATGCTTTGAGTACTCATCGTGGACGGCCTGGGTCGGCAAGATGACCATGATGCCAAGCTCGATGGCTTGGAAGATCGATTTGATCTCGCGTGTGCGATTGCTTACCTCGGATTCTACGTCGGTCAGGTGCCGCTCGAGGGTGGCGTTGAGATCCTTAACCTCCTCGATGAGATAAAAGTTATCGAGGGAGATGGCGATTTGGCGCGATAACGCCACGACCACTTCGAGACGATCAGGCGCAAACAGTTCGCCGATGGTGCGGTGCCCCAGATAAACAAATCCCGAGCACTCTCCTTCGTAAACCAACGGTACGACGATCACCGCACCGGAACTGAGACCTGTGCCCTCCGCAGGGCGGATGGCCGGCGCTGCCGGTGCAGCCATGACCGACCGGATGAAAGCCATGTCCAGTTGCTCTTCCACGTCACCCTTGCCGGACTGTTCATCCGCATCCACGCCGCGCGCGAACAACAACTTCCAAGAATCATGGTCTTTCAGATAAATGACGCCATGGTCCGCCCCGGTGGCCGTCATCAAGGAGTCAACGGCCGTGCCGACGAGCTTGGTCAAGTCCGTGACGACACTGAGTTGCAAGAACAGATCAATCGTTGTCTGCACTTCAATCTGCTGCCTTAAACCCTGCCCGGTAGTTGCGCCGCTTGGCACAGTCGCTACAGGAGACTTCGGATATTTGGCCAAGTAGGCAGCCTCGGCGCGTGCCAGAGCCCGGGTCGCCTTGGTCGCGGACAACATATACTCGTAACGAGCAAAAGTCTCGTGCGCCTTAGAAAATTCCAAGGCTGCCTGCTCAGGAACCTGAGCTAACAGATACTCACCGTACTGCAGCCGGAGATCAGCTGTGGCCTTGTGCCATCCCTTAACCTTGCTGCATTCGATCCCGCGCTGCATCAAGCCTAAACCAAGGCGTCTTAGACCCCATGCCAGCAGGAATTCGCCACTAGCGAAAAGTGTTTGCGGCATAAACGCGCGCACCGAGGCCGCAATATTGAACCAGGCAAAGGCGAGCGGCGGGATAGCACGCAACCTTTGACCGCTGTGCACATAAGCCTGAGCCAAAAGCACCGGACTATAAAGGCAGTAGGCGATGCGGTGGAAGCCGCGTAGCGTCATTGCAAAGGCTGCGCGCAGCTTAGGGATGGCCTCCTCGCTCTTGCCCTGCATCATCAGGATCTCACCGCATCCGATCAAGGTGTAAATACCGTCCATCGTATTCAGACCCTTGGCTTTCGTGCCGTCAAGAACCTTGAGCGCAGCGTCTTGCCAAAAGCGAACGTCATCGGTGCGCCCGTGTTCGAGCAGTGTCGGCAGGCACGTTGCCAAGGCGGACGCACCGAAGCCAATGCGCTGTTGGAATGCCGCCAAGTCCTCGACGGCTTTGCTCGCCTGTCCGGAGTCGTGTCCGAATTGATCGATGTGGACCATCATTTGGAAACCAATGGCCCGCCAAAAGGACTCGCCGAGGTCGGCACTCATCTTCAGACTCTTTTCAATCATCTCCTTGGCCAATTCGAAGCGACCTGTATTGAATTCGACGATTGCGGCGCGCGCGAACATGGAGAACAGCTGCCCCACCGGATCGACATGAAGGTCGTAATATGCGTCAGCTCGACGATAGAACTTGCGGCTTAGTGTCGCCGCCCCCAAAGCGCCGGTAGCGACGCCCCAATAGGCGAGCATGACGGCGCGAAAGGAGCAATCTTTAAAATAAAGTAGACGGCAGGTGGGCAGAATGAAATTGGCCACAGCGCACAGCGGCTTGGTAAAAAAGACCGGCACCTGAACAGCCATCAGCAGACGCAATGCGGCCTCCTCGTCGGGGCCTGCCACGCTGCGGGTCTGTTGGCCAAACAGACGGAACCAAAGGACGTTGAGCAGTAGCCACGGTATACCGACGAGGATGCCTAGCAGCGCCACTGGAATGGACAAAGTATACCTTTTGTTTAGTTCCTGATAGCCCTTGACTCCCGCCTCAACGGATTCGACATAGCGCAATAAATAGAGGAAATTCGAAGATAATTTCCCGTATAGGACGGCGCGGTGAGGGCGCTGAGCAGTCCATGGCAGCAGTCTTTGATAGACGGCAATAGCTTGCTCGATATGTTCGGAGAGCGCCAATGCGTCGGCATAGAGTTCGTGAACCTGAATCCAGACGCCGCCGTGCTTAGTCTGCCAGTCATCCTTAGACGCCTCGGACATCGACTCTTCTGGCGGTTCGGCGATCAGCGTGACGGCGACTTCGAGATACTCCTTCGCCCTGCGGTAGGCGAAGAGGTTGATGGCGGCGGCTCCAGCCTTAGCCAGGATATTGAGTGCGAACTCCGGCGTGCGCTTGGCGTCACCGCGCAGGACGTGGTGCGCCATTTCGAATAGCATCTGCGGCTCAGGGTCGCCCGATTTGGCTGCTGCCAATGCGCCGAGGATCACTCCGTAGTCCTGGTGCAGTTCTCGTCGCTCGTTGGCGTCGACCAATTCCCAGGCACCCTTCTGGATCCGGTCATGAACAAAGCTAAATGCATCCGAGGTACGGCGTGCGAAGTGCTCCTGCTCCAACTCCTCCATGGCGCCTTGCAGTGCTGTGTCGACGTTACCGTCAGATGCAGACGGGGCGCCACCCTCCAGTCTACTTGCTGCACGCGCATAGAGTCGCCGCAGGCAGATCAGGTCTATCGTGACCCCGGCCACAGCAGCGGTCGCCGCAACGACACGCGCCGTTGCACTGAGCTGGCTTAACCGTGACCTGGGCAGTTCGCCGACACCTTCAGCCGTTTGCAGATAGGCAAACGGCTTAGAGTCAAAAGGAACGTAAACCCCGGCGCCGTGGTGAAAGATGGTCTGTTGCACGATGGTTTCGAGCACTTGGTAGACGTTAAAGGGCACGCCGTCGGTGACCTGTCCGACAAATTTCTTAATCTCATCGACTACCTGACTACGTTCATCCAGGAGCAGCTCCACCACCTCTGCAGTCTCGGTGGCCGACAGGAGTCCAAGCGTGATGATTTGGTTGGCCGTGACATGCGGCAGAACGGTCTTAGCTAGGGGATGTGCGGGCGAGACTTCCTCGGCACGGTACGCACCAATCAATTGTAGATGCGAGAGGGATGATTCCTTAGCGCGAATCGCCAGGTGCCTTAGCACTTGCAGCGACACGCTGTCAGCCCACTGCAAGTCATCGATGAATAATTGCGTACCGACGCCGCGCAGAGGCATGAGCGTAAGAAACTCCACAAAGGTGGCGAAGAAAGCCCGTTCCTCCTCCTCTCTGGTAAGTTCCGGTTGGGCAGGAAACTCCGGCATTAACCCCTGGTAAGGCGCGGCGATACGGCCAAGCAATTGACCGCGTCCGCCTAAAGCGTCCAGCACCCGTTCCTGCCACAAGAGCCGCTCGGCAGTCGACAAGACTCGCACCTGGTCGGCATGCTGTTGGAGGATGCGACTCACAGCGCTCAGTGGAACGTTTGATTCGTAGGTTGAGAATTTGGCCGCGTAGCATTCGTAGCCTTGACCAGCACCGATGGCCAAGACGTCCCGAGCCAGCTTGGTCTTGCCCATACCGGAGCGCGCGGCGATCACGTGAAAGGTGCCGCGACCAGACGAAGTTCGGGCTAGCCCATCGATCAGTGCCCGCTTCTCATGCACCCGCCCCACGACCGGAATCGCGTAGTTCAGCTCGCGTCTTTGATCAGATCGTCCAAGGGCGAAGATACGAGTCTCTTGATCACCGCGCAGCATCGCTAGGACCGTCGCTAAATCCGCATGGAGTCCGCGAGCTGTATGGTAGCGATCCTTAGGCGATTTGCGCACAAGACGGGCAATGATCGCCGAACCATTTTGCGGAAATTCCGGCTGCAGCTCACCGAGGGGAATCAGCACGGCGCTATAGACTGAATGTGCGACGGTTTTTAGATCATCACCCATAAATGGCAGGGGCGCTCCACACAGATCATAGAGCAGGATCCCAATGCTATAGAGATCGCCGGCACTGCCACAGTTGCCATCGCCATGCCCAAAGCGCTCGGGAGCGAGGTAATAAAATCGTGACAGCGTTTCCGGCTCCTCCTCAGGAAGCAAAGGCGCGACGCCGACGTCAAGCAACATAGGTCGTAGGAGGTCACCGTCTGCCAGCCAGATACTCAGCGGATCCAATTGGCCGTGGACTAAACCATGATCGTGCAAAATGCCCACGGCCTGGCTAAGCAAGGTCGCGAATTGCAGAATCTTGACATCGTTGCCGCGCAACTGGCGCTTAGTCGGTAAGTCGGCAAGTGAACAGCCAGGCGGCACCTGTTCGACCACAAAGAGATCACCATTGTGGATGCCGCTATCAATGACTTTAGGAAAGTACGGTGCCGGCAAATGTTGGCGCGCCTGGGTAAGACCAAGGAGGCCACTGAGACGACTTGTGGTGAGTGCGCTCTTAAAAAAAATGGATACCAACACCGTTGCGCCATTGGCATCAGTGGCTAGGGCTTTGAGCGCATGGGTGCTGCGCCAGGTGACGGTGGTCACCCGGTAGGATTGTTGGCCAGTCACTATTTGCTTGGCAATGGGCAGAGGCACTCCCCCCGAACATATGGGATAAGGCCCAGTACTAGCCCTATCTTCGGAAGATTTACCTACTATATTGAACTGAGCACCGAGAAAGGCGCTGTCCGGGCCGTACCGCCGCATTGGACTTTGGACCAAAACTGCAACTTTACCCGGTTAAAGCACCGGGTGACCTCATCGCACCAGGGACAAATGGATGGAGGGCTTCTTGCGCAAGGACATCGGTAGCGAAATCACCGTGACAAAGCTTACCGTCTCGCCCGCCGGGTCCGCGAGTTCAATGCTGACCCAGCCACCGTGATCCTCAATCAAAGCGCGCACGGCTCCCATCCCGACGCCACGCCCGGAAAGCTGTGTCACCGCACTTTTTGTCGTGTAGCCTGGAAGAAACATCAACTCAGCCGTTGCCTCGGCGCCAAGGTCACTGCTCGCGGTCAGCAGCTGACGCTCCACCGCCCGCTGACGCATCAGCGTCAGGTTCAAGCCGACACCGTCATCGCTGAATCGCATGACCAAGTTGGCGTTCTGCTCGACAACGCTGAAGAAGATCGTGCCAGCGGGGTGTTTGCCTTTTAGAGTCCGATCGGCAGGCATTTCGATGCCGTGATCAAGGGCGTTGTGAATCAAATGCGACAGCACGGCGGCCATTAGGTCGCTCATCTCTTCAGTAATGTTCAGATGGGCAACTCGAATGCTCAGTTGTGGTTCCGGTTTATCCGCTTCCTGAGCAATCGCAGGCACCGCCGCAAACCATACCGCGACCGCTGAGATGGCCGAGGGGCTCCCAGCTTGGGAAGTAGTCTGAGCGCGCTTAAGCGTGATGTGGTTGATGGCCTCGTAGGCTTGCAGCGATGTGGCGATCGGCTCGATGCGCTGCAGCAGTTGAGCGGGTTGCCAGGCTGCGCCGTGATCGCGAACACGGACCAGCAGGTCTTCGGCCTCATGGACCACGTCCGTGAGAGACGAGAGTCGGTGCATGCGGCTAAGTCCCTTAAGGGTGTGCACCAGGATAAATAACCGCTCGAGTCCCTCGGACTGCGAAGCCACGGTCGCCGCCGTCGCCAGCTCGACCATTTGCTTAAGCTGCATGGCTGCAAAGGCAAAAAAGCGCAGCAGGGCGCTCGGCTCGCTAGTCAGCAGCTCGCCAATCATGACCAGGTCGAGCCGGCGCTGATTCGCCTCCGAGACGAGCTGACGATGGCTCGTGGCGTCACGAACGACGACCAGGACCTTCGTAATGGTGCCGCCGTCGTCCACCTCGGGGCTCCACTGCAGTTCCAGAATCTGCAGGGTACCAGCGGCGCGTCGCCGCTGGATTTCTCGAGGAAAATGCGGAGAATTTAGGCTAAAGGTGAAGTCCGCTTCGCCCAGCACGCTGTCCAGAGCGTGCTTTGTAATGTCCCTGATTTCCGGCGATATATTGGAGTTGGCAAACAGCAATTCGACAGCGTCGAGGCCAGCGATTGCATGCGTGCCAAAGATCACTTCGAGGTGCTTTGAGTACTCGTCGTGGATCCGCCGGGTCGGTAAGATGACCATGATGCCAAGTTCGATCGCTCGGAAGATCGATTTAATATCGCGTGTGCGATTGCTCACCTCGGATTCCACATGGGCTAAGTGCTGTTCTAAGCTGGCATTCAGGTTCTTAACCTCTTCAATCAGGTAAAAGTTGTCGAGCGAGATGGCGATTTGCCTGGCTAGAGCCGCGACTACTTCGAGACGCTCAGGCGCAAATAGTTCGCCAATAGCGCGGTGCCCAAGATAGACTAGGCCGCAGCACTCGCCTTCAAAGACCAAAGGGACGACCATCACGGCTCCAGAACTGAGTCCAGCCCCCTCTGCTGGGCGAATCGCAGGCGCACCAGGTGCGGCCATAACCGAACGGAGAAAGGACATGTCCAGTTGGTCTTCCACGTGCGGCTCGGCGTCACGTTGGTCCGCGGCAATTCCACGTGCTGTCCATAATTTCCAGGAATCTTTGTCTTTCAGATAAATGACGCCATGGTCGGCACCGGTGGCGGTCATAAGGCAGTCGACAGCGGTGCCAACAAGCTTCGACAAGTCGGTGACGACGCTGAGCTGCAAAAACAGATCGATCATCGTCTGAACTTCAATCTGCTGCCTTAGTCCTTGACCGACCGAGGCCTCAACTTTGATCGACCCTGGACGGGATTTCGGATATTTGGCGGCGAACGCTGCCTCAGCGCGAGCTAGAGCTTGGGCCGCTTTGGTCGCTGAGTACAAGTACTCATAGCGGACAAAGAATTCGTGCGCCTTGCCAAATTCCAAAGCCGCCTGCTCCGGAGTCCTAGCCAGGAGGTATTCGCCGTATTGCAGTCTAAGATCAGCTGTGGCTTTTAACCAACCCTTGACCTGACCGTGCTCGATCCCACGCTGCATGAACCCGAGGCCGAGGCGCCTTAGGCCACAGGCCACCAGGAATTCACCGGAGGCGAAGAGCGTCTGCGGCACGAACGTGCGCACAGATGCCCCGATATTGAACCAGGCAAAGGCAAGGGGCGGTATCGCGCGCAGCCGCTGACCATTGCGCACATAAGCCTGGGCGAGCAGGATCGGCGCGTACAGGCAGTAAGCGAGGCGATGGATGCCGCGTACAGACATGCCAAAGGCACCGCGTAAGTGGCCGATGGCTTCCTTGATTTTGCCCTGCATCATCAAGATCTCGCCGACACCCGTCATGGTGTAGATGGCATCCATGGTATTCAACTTAGCGGCTTTGATGTCATCGACTACTTTTAATGCACTGGCTTGCCAATAGCGTAAGTCGTCCGTGCGCCCGAGTTCGAGGAATATGGGTAGCGAAGAGGCCAGCGATGAGGCGGCAAACCCAATACGCTGCTGGAATGCCGCTAAGTCTTGCGCAGCCTTGATACCATGTCCGGCAGCGTGTCCGAATTGGTCAATGTGCACGGTGAATTGATAGCCCATGGCGCGCCAAAAGGACTCGCCGATGTCAGCACTCATTGCCCGACTCCTATCGATCAGATCTAGGCACAATTCGCTGTTTCCGGAGCTAAATTCCACCATCACGCCACGCGTGAATATAGCAAAGAGTTGGCCGACAGGATCCAGGTGATGATCATAGTAGGCGTCAGCATGGCGAAAGAGCTTGCGGCTTAGCTTTTTCGCCCCAAAGGCGCCGGTGGCGATGCCCCAGTAGGTGAACATGGTGGCACGAAGGGCGCAATCTTTAAAGTAAAGCAAGCGGCAGGTCGGCAGAATGAAGTTGGCCACAGCGCACAGTGGCTGCGTCCAAAACACCGGCACCTGTATCGCCATCAGGATGCGCCAGGCTGCCTCTTCTTCGGAACTCAACTCGTCCCGAGTCTGCTGGCCAAAGACATGGAACCAAACCATGTTAAGCAGCAGCCAGGGCATACCGAACACGATGAGCACAAGTGCCTTGGCATTCGACAAGGTGTACTTTTTATTTAGCTCCTGGTAGCCCTTAACGCCGGCCGCGACGGAGTCGACGTAGCGCAGCAAAAAGAGGAAATTCAAGGTTAATTTTCCGTATAGCTCGGCGCGGTGATAGCGTGTATCACACCATGGAAGTAGCCTTTGATAGACGGATATAGCCTGCTCGATATGTTCAGCCAGTGCCAAGGCGTCGGCAAAGAGTTCGTAAACACGCAGCCAGGTGCTGCGATGCTTAGCCCGCCAGACATCCTTATCAGCCCCAGTGGCCGCCGGACCTGGTGGCTCGGTGAGCAGCGTGACGGCCACTCCGAGGTATTCCTTAGCGCGGCGGTAGGCAAAGAGGCTGATTGCGGCCGCTCCAGCCTTGCTCAGGATGGTTAAGGCAAAATCCGCCCTGCGCTCCGGATCACCGCGCAGGACATGGTGAGCTATTTCGAATAGCATCTGGGGCTCAGGCTCGCCCGGCTTGGTCGCCGCTAATTCGCCGAGTATGACACTATAGTCGTGGTGCAGCTCCCGATGCTCATCGGCATTGACTAAGGTCCAAGCACCCTTCTGAATGCGGTCGTGAACAAAGCTAAAGGTTTCTGTCGTACGACGCACAAAATGTTCGTGCTCCAACTCCTCAATGGCCGCTTGCAGCGCAGTATCTAAGTCACCATCAATCCCAGATGGGCCGCCACCTTCGGAGCGCATTGCGGCCCGCGCAAATAGCCGCCGGAGGCTGACTAGGTCAACCGTGGCTCCAGCTACGGCAGCGGTGGCAGCAACCACACGGGCCGCCTTACTGAGCTGGCTAAGGCGTGAATGGGTGAGTGCGCCAAGGCCTTGAGCCGATTGCAGGTAAGCAAATGGCTTGGCATCAAAATGGCTTTCGGTACCGGAGCCTTGATGAAACGTAGTCTGCTGAACAATCATCTCCAGTACCTGGTAGACGTTAAATGGCACGCCGTCGGTCACTGTGCAGACAAATTCCTTGATTTCGTCAACCAACGGACTCCGCTCATCAAGGAGCAACTCCACAACTTCCGCAGACTCGGCCGCTGAGAGGAGACCCAGCGAGATGATCTGGTTGGGCGCAAAATGCGGCAGCACGGTCGTCGCAAGGGGATGGGACGGCGATACTTCCTCGCTGCGGTAGGCGCCGATCATTTGTACCTGCGACAGGGATGCGTCCTTGGCGCGTATGGCCAGGTGCCGCAACACTTGTAGCGAGACGCTATCAGCCCATTGCAAGTCGTCGATGAACACTTGGGTGCCGACGCCGTTGAGCGTCATGAGCGTGAGAAATTCAGCAAAAGTCGCAAAGAAAACCCGTTCTTCCTCCTCTCTTGGGAGCTCCGGATGGGTGGGGAATTCCGGCAGCAGTCCTTGGTACGGAGTTGCAATACGACTCAGCAATTGCCCGCGCCCGCCTAAAGCTGCTAGCACGCGCTCCTGCCATACACGCCTCTCGGCGGTGGGCAACGCCCGAACTTGGTCGGCATGTTGTTGCAGGATGCGACCCACCGCGCTTAGTGGGATATTTGATTCGTATGTGGAGAATTTAGTCGCATAAATTTCGAATCCCTGAGCAGATCCTATAGCCAGGACATCCCTAGCTAACTTGGTCTTGCCCATGCCAGAGCGCGCGGCGATGACATGCAGGACACCGCGGCCAGTCGCTGTTCGTGCCAGGCCATCCGTCAGCACCTTTTTCTCGTGCAAGCGTCCGACGATGGGGATGGCATAGTTTAGCTCGCGTCGTTGATCGGCACGCCCTAGGGCAAAGGGTCGAGGCGCTTTCTGACCCTGCAGCATCGCTAAGGCCGTGGCTAAATCTGCATCGAGGCCGCTTGCCGAATGGTAGCGATCCTTAGGTGATTTGCGCACTAGGCGAGCAATGATCGCCGACACGTTGGGTGAAAATTCCGACTGGGATGCGCTGACCGGAGTGAAGACGGCGCTGTAGACCGAATGCGCGACGCTTTTAAGGTCATCACCGCTAAAGGGCATGGCCCCTCCAGCGAGATGGTAGAGCACGACGCCGATGCTATAGAGATCGCTTGCTCGGCCGCTGCTGGTATCGCCGTGCCCAAATCGCTCCGGCGCCAGGTAGTAAAGTCGAGGTAAAGACTCCGGATGTTCTTCGGGAAGTAGCAAAAAGGCGCCAACGTCGAGTAGTATGGGACGCTTTATGTCACCGCCTTCGAGCCAGATATTCTGCGGATCTAATTGGCCGTGGACTAGACCATGATCATGCAAGATGCCGACGGCTTTGCTAAGAAAGGTGGCGAATTCCGCTATCTCGAGATCGTTTCCCCGCAGATCACGCCGCGTCGACAACTCTGCGAGTGAACAGCCCGGAGGCACTTTCTCGACCACAAACAAGTCACCATTGTGGATGCCGCTGTCCAGCACTTCTGGAAAGTAGCGCACGGGCAGCTTTTGCCGCTCCCCAACAAGTCCAAGGATGCCACTTAAACGATTGGTGGTGAGTGTGCTTTTGAAAAAATACGACACCCGCACCGTTGCACCAAAGGCATCGGTTGCTAAAGCCTTAAGCGCATGGGTGCTCCGCCAAGTGACGGTGCTCACTCGGTAGGACTGTTGGCCAGTCAAAATTTGATTAGCAATGGGCAGAGGCGCTCTCCCTCGAGGATCTGGGCGAAGTCCCGAGTACTGGCTATATCTTCGGCATGTATACCTGCTTAGTTGAACCACAAGGCGAGAAGCGCACCTCGCGGGCACCGGCGACCGGTTGGACTTTGACGAACAACCTGGATCTTTCTGTGTTGGTTGACCTTGTTGCTCCATAGCCCCAGTGAACGCGGAGACGAGGAGGCCCCCTATGGGCTGTCACAGAGATTTGCGACGGCATCGTCCTGCTCGGTATGCTTAGGAAGGAGGTGCGCCATGACATTTGGTAAACTGATAAGAGTTCTGTGGATATTTACTTTAGCCGCAGCCCTCGGCGACGCTAGGTCTCTAGGACAAAACACATCGCCTTCAGACCTTTCATCATCAAAATTTATCAGTACGCGAGGCACTGACTTCATTCAGTATGGAAGACGCTACGCCTACATGGGCGCCAATTTTTGGTATGGCGCCAACCTTGGTGCCGATGACGCAAGCGGTGACCGGGCAAGGCTCATCCGCGAGCTAGACCGCATGCATCAGCTTGGCATCACCAATCTGCGCATCATGGCCGGCAGCGAAGGACCGAACACGGAGCCACAGCGTATGCTTCCAGTGATGCAGCCTGGTCCTGGCCAATACCATGAAGCGGTCCTGCATGGACTTGATTTTCTGCTCGTCGAAATGGCCAAACGTTCGATGCATGCAGTCCTTTGCCTTAGCAATTATTGGCAATGGTCAGGAGGATTTGCCCAGTACGTGAGCTGGTCGCTTGGCACACCGATTCCTTATCCGCCGCCAGCTGTAGGTGGCGACTGGGATCGCTATCGCCGCTACGCAGAACAATTTTATACCAATCCCAACGCACGACAAGCTTATGCAAATCACCTACAAAGGGTCGTGACCCGCACCAATTCCATCACCGGCGCACCGTACTCAGAGGATCCAACTATTATGGCCTGGGAGCTCGCCAACGAGCCGGATATCTCTGGCAACACCCAGCCGCTGGTCGACTGGATCCGCGCCAGCGCACACCTCATAAAATCGCTCGATCGCCATCACCTGGTGATCTCCGGCAGCGAAGGCACCAGCGCCGAAGAGGTGGATCGCCTCGCGGATATCGACTACGGCACCACGCATATCTGGGCACAAAACGCCGGCTGGTATGACCCGAAGCATCCGGAAGAGACGTATAAACCGGCCCGCGACCGCGCCCTAGGCAACCTTGAAGGCTCGCGGCGTCTCTTGGCCAGCATCGGTAAGCCGCTCGTGCTTGCCGAATTTGGCCTCGCCCGCGACGGTGAGCGCTATGCTGCCGGTACGCCAACGACTCGGCGCGACGATTACTACGCCACACTATTTGACCAAGTGCTTCTCTCCATTCGCCGCAGCGATGGCCTGGCCGGCGTCAACTTCTGGGCCTGGGCAGGAGAGGGGCGTCCGGTGACACCTGGAGGCTGGTGGAGCAAAGGCCAGCCATTGATCGGCGACCCACCCCACGAGCCACAAGGCTGGTACTCGGTGTACGATTCCGATCAGCCTCTCCTGCAGCTGATCGCCGCTTACAGTCAGCTCATTCGCAACGCCACGCGCTAGGGTCGGTGAGTCGCTAGCATGTTCGCCAGAAGGATTCGCGGGTCGTCCACGCATCAACGCGATTGCAACCCAAGATCCGCCGATGTGATGGCGGGACAGGATGCCGCTGCCGGAGCCGTCGCCGATGGCGTCGAGTTGTTGACATAGGTCGATGCCACGTGGTCACCCAAATTGTCGACACTAAAGAAATAAAAGTTGTAGGTTCCGCCGCTGCCACTGCAGTTGTAGAGCTTCATACCTTGGCCTTTGAACCTCGCGAAGGTCGACTGCAAGGTGGTGGCTGAGTCAGGGAACTCGGCCATGACCTGCGACTCCGTGCAGCACCATTTGACCAATGCATCGCCGCACGCGCCGTTGACCGTAGCCCCCGTCAGCCCAGTCGGCTTCGGGACCCAGGCAAGACCCTGAGAGTTGCACTGTTCGAGCGTCGGACCGGTCACACCGAGGATGGACGGAATACCAGGAAGTATTTGCGGCAAGGATGATGTTGAGTTTGCCGGTGCTGGAAGACCAGTCAGTCCTGGAACTGACGCAGAGGTCGGCGAACCAGCGCTGCCGTTCACAGCCGCGCCACTAGGAGGCGCGGTCACACCAGTAATCGGAGCCGTCATCGCCGGTACCTTCGGGCCCGTCACGGGCACTGCAGCGGCTCCGCCAGTGGGCCCAGCGGTCGCACCTGGTGTAGACACGGGGTTTGACGCGGAGGTGTTCTGACTGACATCGGCACCGCCAGCGGCAGGCCCAGCGGTCGGCGGCTTAACCTTTTCTTGGCTGCATGCAATGGCCACAAGGGTTAATGTGAACGCAGTCGGCCAAACCAAGGCCTTTTTGCAATGCGCCGCTGTCATCTCCGACCTCCAGGGCACTGCGCAGGTAGCGCAGCGCACCCATGCTGCTACTAAGGACACCGTCGCTGGTCTCAAAGTCATCCAGGAAAAGGCGGCCTCATCTGGATGAACCATCACCCCCGACGTCCTTTTTGTCTCGGTACAACCGCGGCAAAACTTTAGGGGCAAAGGCACTTTTTTTGCTTATCTGCTAATTCCTCTAAGTAACTGGGAACATCAATTGCCCGTAAGCCCCGAAATCTCGCTTTTTTGCGTCCGCTGGTCAGTCACATTGCGGCTGGTCCGGTGCGCTGGTCCGGTTCGCTTCACTTCATCTCAGTCGCTCGTCCGTCCTTGATCGCTTCGACCTCGCGGATCATCGTGGCCACGGACTCGGGTGTCGTGTGAAACGAGAACTTAATAGATAGTCCAACGCTTTCGCCAGCCTTCAGCACAGGGACGCGGCCGGCAGCGCGTTCGACGCTGCGATTGTTTGGATAGCTGGTACCTGGCTCGATGCCAGTCACATAGCCATCCTCAACACTGGCGGTGTTCTTCCACAGCGACAGGTAGGGTAGATGTTCAATCGGAAAGCTTAGCGACGCACCGAGGCTTTTATCACGATTGGTCAGTCCAACCTTGGTGACACCTTCAGCGTTGGCATAGGGGGTCATGAAAAACACCTCTTCGACAAAACGCGGCGTCGGGCCTTGATAGGTTGTGTAACGCTCCAGCGCATCCGGCTGCATCGGCTCTCTCGGCTGGAGACTCTTAACCGGTGCGACAAACTGCGCCCCAGCTTCGAGCAGCGGCTTGCCAAAATTCGTATGATAGACGAGCTGGTACTCCTGATCACCGCTACCCACATTGGTAATCGTGTCGTGCACCTCAAAGCTCGACGAGCCGACCTGGGTCACCAGCTCTGTGGTCAATATAAGTTTAGGCCCGAGAAAGGTCAGTTCTCGCACCTCACCGCGAACTCTAATCGTCGCTGGGGTCCCGTCTTCGACCAAGACCTCGACCTTAGACGCGGGGATGTTGGCGATGCGACCGTGCAGCGTCAACACACTCGAATCTTCTTTACCCCGATTGTTGATGAACTTATCGACTCCAGGCGATCCCGCATACTCAACCCCGCAGCGCACGAGGAACTCATTGAAGCCCTCAAGCCAACCGAGACCACCGCGATCATGCAGATTGATAAACTTTGGATGGACAACCTCTTTAATCGGTGAATCCCAGCCATAGCGCACATGACCGTCGGCAACCACGTCGAGAATACCCATGCCTCTGCTGGGAATGAGCACGATCTTTAGGGCCCCATTGTCGACGGTCAACAACGTGGTTCCATCTTGAAGGCCGCCCTTCAGTTGCTGACGCTTAATCGAAAAATTCTTACCCGAATATGACCGACCGACCGTCGCTTGGCTGACCTCAAACGACAGATCATCGACTTGATGCGCACTATCGATCACGGCTTTTTGCAGCAGCGCCGTCGCCTGAAGCCGCGGGGCCCCTAGCACGGTTGACAGGAGGGCTAACGAGAGGCTGTATTTCATGGTTTATCCTCGCAACGACGTGCCCGCAGCACGAATATTTTCCTGAGTCATGTCCAGCCTGTACCACAGTCCAACCGATGTTGCCACGGCGCAATCAGGCGACCGGGCACCGCCAGAATAACGCCGCTGGACGGCCAGCCAAATTCGCAGTAAAAGGCTCTTCGCCCCCCCCCAACATAGTCCGTCCACAGCCAAGAGGAGACCCAGCGTGAGCAAAGCCCCACAGATCGCGGTTTTTTACGAACATCCTCATTGGTTTAAACCACTTTTTCGCGCCCTGGAACGCCGCGCCATACCCTACCAGATGTGGCACGCTGATCATCACCGCCTCAACCTCGTCGATCAGCATTTGCTGTTTAATGGGGAGGCGCCTGATCTGATCATCAACCGCCTGAGTCCTTCGGCCTGGCAACGCGGTCGCAGCCACCTGATGGCCTATACCAGTGCCGCCCTGGCGACGTGGGAAGGCCACGGCGTGCGGGTCTTCAATGGCTCAAAGTCATGGGAGTTTGAGATCAGCAAGGCCCGCCAAGTCGCCTTGATGCATCAGCTCGGCGTCAGCACCCCGCGCACGATGGTGGTGCACTCGCTGGATCAACTGGCGATCGCGGCAGCCACCCTGACCGCACCCTATGTCGTCAAACCAAACATCGGCGGCAGCGGCGCCGGCATCCTGCGCTTTGACAGCGAGGCCGCTTTGCAAGAAAGCGTCGCCGCTGGTGTGATCCCGTCCGGACCCGATAACGTCTGGCTCCTCCAGGAATTCCACCCGCCCGAAGATCAGGCGATCTACCGCGTCGAAACCCTCCTTGGCTCATACTTGTATGGGATCCGCATCGGCCTCGACGCCGACGCCGGATTCGACCTGTGCCCGGCCGATATCTGCCGCACCAGCAACGGCGCCGCTCTCGTCAGCGAAGCCTGCCCCGCCGAGGCCCGCAAAAGCGGCATGGCCGTCCAAGCCGACACCCCGCCGGCGGCCGCCATTCAGACCGTAGAGCGACTCGTGCGAGCCGCGGGCATCGACGTCGGCGGCGTTGAGTTTCTGCGCAGCAGCCGCGACGGTCAGATCTACTTCTATGACATCAATGCCCTGTCAAACTTCGTCGCCGACCCCATCCAAGTCCTCGGCTTTGATCCGACCGAGCGCCTGGTCGATGCCTTGGTTGCGGCGGCTGAATCGAGGACGCCGTGACCTCGGCGCTAAGCTTTGGCTATTGGCTGCCGGTCTTTGGCGGCTGGCTGCGCAATGTCGAGGACGAGGGCATGGTCGCAAGCTGGGACTATGCCAAGCGACTGGTGCAGCGCAGCGAGCAGCTCGGCTATGACCTCACCTTGATCGCCGAACTCAATCTTAACGACATCAAGGGCATCGGTGCACCGACCCTCGATGCCTGGAGCACCACTGCCGCCCTCGCCGCGGTCACCGAGCGCCTCGTCTTAATGACCGCGGTGCGGCCCAACTTTCACCACCCCGGACTGTTCGCCAAGGCCGCCGCCAACATCGATCAGATCGCCTCAGGACGCCTCGCCCTCAACGTCGTCTCGTCCTGGTGGCAACTCGAAGCCAAGCAGTACGGGCTGCCCTTTGACGAGCACCAAGACCGCTACCGACGCACCAGCGAATGGATTCACGCCGTCAAGGGTCTGTGGACTGAGCCTCGCTTCACGCACCAAGGCGACTACTATCAATTCGACGCAGCGATCTGCTCGCCCAAACCGCCTCAACATCCTCATATGTATGCCGGTGGCGAGTCCGACGCCGCAAAGAACATGATCGCAACAAGCTGTGACGCCTATGTCATGCACGGCGACGCGCCAGAGGTCCTGGCGGCGAAGATCCGCGATATGCGCGAGCGGCGCGCACGCTTGGCTCCTGCGGCGGCACCACTGCGTTTTGGCCTGTCTGGGTTCGCCATCTGCCGACCGACCGAGGCAGCGGCCAAGGCCGAACTCAGCCGCATCACCGATGTTCGCGCCTCGGCGAGCGGCTACGCTAATTTTTCGCAGTGGCTAGCCGGCACTCAGCTTGAATCTCAAATGAGTCTCGAAGAATACTCCGTCTCCAACCGCGGTCTACGCACTGGCCTAGTCGGAACGCCAGCCCAGCTTGCTGATCGTCTCGGTGCCTTTGCCGCGGCGGGGGTGGACCTCATGCTGCTGCAGTTTAGTCCGCAGGCGGAGGAGATGGAGCGCTTTTCGACCGATGTGATGCGGTTTTTTCGCAGCTAGACCAACCACCGAGATGGGGGCGGCCGGCCTCCTAGCGACGAGCAAAGCGCTCCTTCGTCTAGGGCCGGCAAAAGCCACTACACCAGGTCTCGTTGAACGAATCTCGAGATTAAGGGACAATGCCTTCGACTTCGACATGCAGAGACACTTCTTCACCGACGACGACGCCACCGGCTTCCAGCGCTTTATTCCAGGTCAGACCAAAGTCCTTGCGGTTGATCTTACCATCGGCCGTAAATGCAGCGCGTTCGCTACCCTGTGGGTCCTTCACGACGCCGCCGATCTCAACCGCTAGGGTAATCGGCTTGGTGACGCCGTGGATCGTGATATTGCCCGTCGCGACACCTTTTTTGCCATCGCCCTTGTACTCAGTCAGCTTAAACTTGATGGTGTTGTTTGGATTTGCTGGATTCTTGTCATCAACGCCAAAAAAGTCAGGGCTGCGCAGATGCTCGTCGCGCTTGGCTTGGGCGGTGTCGATGGACTTGGTTTGGATTTCGCCTTCGGCGCTGGTGAGAGCGTGAGACTTATCGTCCAGAACAAAGGTGCCGCCAAAGTCGTTGAAGCGGCCTGTGACTTTGCTGATCACCAAGTGCTTGAGTGAAAAACCGACGTTGGAATGGGCTGAGTCGACCTTAAAGGTCTTAGCCAAGGCCGCAGATGAGAGCAGGGAGAGGCCGAGGGCAAGAGGCAGGGTCCTGGTCAATGAATTCATCCGTTGTCCATCCTTTAGGGAAATTGAGCACGAGGCTCATCGTCAAGGGTCGATGCTTAGTTATCCATGATTGAGGACACTAGTCCACCGCGAATTGTCCGAACATCTGCGCGACTTCGTCAATCTTTGATGCGGGATCTGCAGAATTCGAGCGTACTGCGCGCTGCCTCGAAGGCTGCCGCGAGATCTGCAGCGTCGAGCTCGGCATAGCCCTCTTCGTAGCGCCGAATCAAGGCATACTCGGTGAGCGCATCTAACGATGCCGATTGCGGCGGGTGGGACTGCGTGTCTAATTTAGACAAGAGCAGTTCGATACTATGGGTGAAGGGCACCGGGATCCCAGCGTCGACGAGCAGCGCTTTCAAACACTTCTCGGCGACTTGTTGCGCCATAAAACAGACGTTTTCCTTCCGTCCGCCGCTAGCCCGAAAAATAATTCCAAGCGTCTCGAAGTCCTCACCTGCGATACGAAGAAGCACCGGAGCATAGGAACGCTTATATTTCTGACTTTTGGTCATAAATGCCTCTACCTGTTTCCTGTATCACTTGGCAAATGCCACCTTCACCCGCCTTGCGCAGGAATTCAGCCTGCTCGTAAAGTAGGAGATCGACAGAATAGTCGATCAGCGACGGAGCGCAGTAGAGTTTCTTGCGACCAAGATTTAGACTAGCCCGATCGGCAAAGATGACAGCACAATCAAGGTCCGACGCATGAGTGAAGGCCTTTCCCAAAACGGATCCGAAGACAATGATCTGCTGTGGCGAACACCGACGCAGGATAGAGTCGCGCAGAGCCAAGATCAGCTGCTCGCGCTCCGCATCGGTTGGTTGGTGCATTCCTAATCGAGCTGCTAAGTATCCCAATCCAGGCCCCATTCCCGTCAGGTGAGATCTTCCAGACGATAACAAAACAAACAGCAGTTCTCCATGGCTTCTTAAATCCGACCTAGAAACGGCCGGTTCCCCAGGCAGATCCGGCCATCAATCCGCAACACTTGCCACGCAAAAGATCTGCGCCCCCACCTGCGGACAGGGGATGCCCATCGCCTCCAGCCGACGCACCGGAGCCCGCAGCACTTTGGGCTGAAAACCGACACGCCGCAGGAGAAAATCCAAACTGTAGCGGTTAAACAAAATCTTATGTTGAGGATCGGTCGCCCCAGACCAACGTTCGGGCCTGAGGATGCGTTCCCAGGACGTGGTATTAGGCGTGCTGAGAACCAGCTGGCCACCGGGGCTAAGGAGCGCCCGGCATTGGCTAAGAAACTGCACCGGAGAATCGAGATGCTCCAACAGATCAAAGGCGCAGACGAGGTCAAATCGCTGCTGCTGGGCACCGTTCGTGCTCGGCCATCGCACCAGCTGGGCCGACCAGCTCGACTCATCGAGATTGAGCGTTTGAAAGTGCCAGCCCTCTGGCTGCACATCGGGTGATAACAGATCGACTCCGACGACATGACGAGCGCCACCGCGCACCCACTGCTGACAGAGGTAGCCGGAGCCACAGCCTAGGTCGACGATCGCCTTTCCCTGCCAGCCAGTTGGGAAGGCGGCGTCCTTGGCCAGCCAGGTCCAGTGATCGTGGTCGGGGGCACGGGCTCCGG
>Ga0315288_10003474_pt1 | contig 20141 bp, 15 predicted proteins | sample YL17G11_20_MG_FD_203454 | JGI IMG/M metagenome (GOLD analysis project Ga0315288, IMG submission 203454) | Sediment microbial communities from Yellowstone Lake, YNP, Wyoming, USA - YL17G11_20 | ecosystem: Environmental > Aquatic > Freshwater > Lake > Sediment | place: USA: Wyoming | collected... | reverse complement strand
TGACAACAGCCCGCATTCACCCCCCCCGGGAAGGGGTCGTTTCATCCCCACAAAAATCCCCGACGTTCGCGGACGTCAGCTCAAATAGAAAAAGTGGCTCTCTTTCATTTTGGGTGGGTTGAGATAAGAGAAGATCCGGGAACGGCATCGCTCCCTCGATGCGGACGAACGCTCTACTGGTCGCGGGTCCTGTTGACAAGATCGGGATACGGCTTCGCTCCCAACTCGGGTTTTTCACGCCGTTTCCTCACCATCCTTCTCGGCGGCTCAGTACTCGTCTCCTCTACCGGAGGCGCTTTCCTTATTCGGGGCCCCTCTTATCTATAAGAGGGGAAGGGGAGATGATATCACTATTTAAAATTCCTAAAAGCGTCTCCGGAGTTTAATTTTCATCAAGTTATTACGGGGGTTCGCCGGGACGTCAAACATGCTTCGCCGGCCGGCCTCTTCCGGGCCGGCTTCCAGCAAACGCCGATTCGAGAAGGCTAATCGTCATGACCTCCGGTCACCCGCAACGGATGAAAATAGCCATTTTTTTGAACGCGATATATCGGCATATGGCTATTTTCAAGGTAAACCCTCCATGGTCGCTCAGCCCTATCCCGATCTTGTCGTTCTGTTCGATTCACAAATAGCGTGTTTGTCCGCATCTTCGCTCGCGGATAATAGTAAGAATTAAAGGACGCGGCGGCAGGGTTGGCCCTAAGGCCCCCATAGCGGAGGGGGGTCCCATCCTAAGCTTTTGGCTTAGGATGGGGGGAACCGACGGGACTGGTTCCCCAGGGGGCCGGGGGCCACCCTGTCGCCGTGTCGACTATTCGTCGTTATCGGTCGATCGGATCCCCGTCCTCGTAGCCTTCGATGACCTCGCGCGGGACTTCTAAAACCTTGCCCCACCCCCCGAGCCGCGCGACGACATCAGGATTGGCGAGCGGCCGTTTCTTTCCGTTCTGGATGAGGTAGACGCCGCGGTTCTTCCGGTTGCTCTGCTCGATGATCATCTTCCCCTCGAACGTCAGGTCGAGTATGGCCCCGGTCCTCATCTTGTCCAGCGTCTCTTCCGACGTCTTGACCAGGTGGTCCCAGGGGTTCTTCCCTCTGTTCCGGTCGTAGTTGTAGCGGAAGACGCTTTCCAGGTTTTTGAACGGCCGCTTGATGTAAGTGCCCATGCTCTTTTTTTCGATGAGATAGACCGTGGAGTCTTCGGCTTTGACGTATTTCTGGTCCAGGAAAGCAAGGTTGTCGGCGTCCGGCCAGGCGCCGAACTCCCGCTCCAGGCGGCCGAGGATCCTGCGGCAATCGGAAAGGGCGTAGGGCATCACGTTGCCCCGCTTCATCTCCTGTTCGAGCTCGTTGAACGAGGAGGCCAAGAACGTGAACGAGCTGAACAGGTTCGTCCGCAGGTAGTCCGTCCGGAAATAATCCGACTGCGACTCGGTCAGCTTCAGGAAGAGGCGGCTGGACGCGGCGAACGCTTCCGACTTGAAGAGGATGGCCTGTTCCTGGTCGGAGATCGCTCCGTTCCATCCCCGGAAATGGTTGAAGCTTTCCTGGGCCAGGACTGTCGCCTGCCGTTCGAGCTCCATGCCGATGTCATAGATGCGGCCGCGCTGAGGGTTGGCCGGGGATGGGGCGTATCCCGTGTCGTCCGAGGAAGACGGATCGCCGGCGTTCACGCCGCCGCCGTAATCCCCGAGCGCCAGGCAGGCGGTCGAGCCGGCCAATAGACAGATAATGAATATCGAACGGATGGTGATCTTCATTGTCGATACCTCCTTGCAGTCAGGAACTTTTCTTCATTCAAAAAATAGCCTATCCCTGGATGAATGTCAATGAAAGGCCCGTCCCCCGAAATTCCCGATAGAATTGGCAAGTCGATAATTTTCTTGTTGTTGCGAGCGACCGAAGGGAGCGGGGCAATTATAATCCCCCCACACCCCCCTTTAGTAAAAGGGGGGGTGCTAATAATTCCCCCCTTTACTAAAGGGGGGAGAAGGGGGGATTAGCCACGTCGCTCCGCTCCTCGCGATGACAGGCTCTATCGGCAATTTCGGGCCGTCCCCGGCCGACGGTTGAGAAACGTCCCGCGCCGGTATTCGGAGCGGCCGGTCAGGACCACTCCGTTCATTCCGCGTAAAATCGGATCCGCCGCCGGACGGCCTCTTCGCAGACCTTGCAGAAAGGCTTGGCCCCCTTCGTGAACATCAGGCAATCCACGGACGGCCGGTAAAGGCCTTGGGCCGCGTAGCCCGCCCCTTCGAAGGCGCCGATCCGGCCGGCGAACTTGCTTTTGGCCAGGAAGCGGTCGACCCACTCGGCCTGCTCGCGGGATTTCCGCTCGGACTCCTCCTCCACATTGGCCACCTCGGCTGCCGGCGCTCCGCTCCGTTTCATCTGGGCGATCTTGGTGTTGATCTCGCGGCGGACCTTCTGGTAGGCCAGGTCGTTCCGGTCGAACTCGTCCTTCTCCCACGGCGTCGGAAGGGCGATCCCCGGCGAGGCGGCGTCCTTCCACTTGAGGGCTTTGGGGTCGAGAAGGGCGGTGATGTTCGGCTCGCGGGGTTCGAGGCCCTTCGGATAAAAATCGTTATAAGCGACGTCCGAGGTGTAATATTCATCGGCCAGTCCGGCGAAAGAATGGCCGAACTCGTGGAGGAAGAGATATTCGTACCATTGGTTGTCGACCGTGAAGGTGCAGTAGAGATTGTAGATCCCACCCCCGCCGTAGCGTTTGTGATTGATCATGATGAACAGCGCGTCGTAAGGAACGTGGGCGGCGATATCGCGCAGGCTCTTGTTGTCCTCGGTCAGGACGTAGCGCTCCGAGCCCAGCGAGTCGAAGGTGGCGTTGACGGCCGTATTCTTAAAGCTGCCGTGACCCGGCTCGTCGCAGCCGCTTTCGTCCGACGGCTTCCACACGCCGACCAGGTTGAACCTGTCCCTCAGGCTTTTGTAGGGCTCCTGTTTGAAGAAGATCTGGACGAACCGGTCAAGGTCGGCTCGGAGCTTGGCCTCCTCCTTCACGGTGTATCCTTCGGCGATGAAAGCGACGTCCACTTTGCGGTGAGGGTCGCCGCTCTTCAGGAGTTCGAAGACCTTGACGCCGGCTCCGGCGGTTTTTTTGAGGATGGTGAGCGCGGCCGGGTCGATCTCGGAGGAGAACAGCGGATGGAAGACGTATTGCCGGTCCCTGGCCTCCACGGTGAACCTGATCTTCTTTTTGGGACAGGGGATGAGCGCGGATTCGTGATAAGTCCGCTTGACCCCCTTCAGCGCGGCGTCCGTCGTCTGGTATTCGCCGAAGGTGGTGTCGAAGCCCCGGGAATAAATGAGCTTGCCCGAAGCCAGGTCATAGACCTTAACATAGTAGCGGCCGTAGTCGAAATCGTCCAGGAGATTCTTCCGGCTGCCCGCCCAGACGCCCTGGATATAAACCTGGTCGAGGGTGACCAGCTCCTCTTTCGCGTTTCCGATATGAAAATAGTCCAGGCGCATGGTCTGATCGACGAAATATTGGTCGAAATCGACCGGTCCCTGGGCGAACTGGGGGGCGGCCAGCGCCAGCCAGAATAAAAAAAGGATCAAGGGACTTTTCATGGGGCCTCCTCATCAGAATGCGGCAAACAAACGGCATCCATCTCTTTTTAATCATAATCGATAAGGGCGTCAATAAAAAGCCATGGCCGCGAAGCTCACGGCGGAACGGGTCGGTTCCTCCATCCAGACATCATGATCCAGGAGCCGTCCCTCGCCGGGCGGAAGGATCTCGAGCAGGCTGGCCAGGGTCGAGAAACCGCAGACATTATAAGCATCTTTCACCCGGCGCGCTTCGGCCCAGAAAGCGTTCGCGTCCACGGCCCGGCAGGCTTCGATCAAGGCCTGGTCGTGTTTCCTCGCTTCGGGAAGCAGGGCCGACGCGGTCCGGCGGTGTCCGAACTTCGGTCCGATGTGGGAGAAGTCCACCGCGGCGACGGCCAGCGCGCCGTTTCCCTGCTCCTCCAACAGGCCCGCGAGAACGGCGAGGAACGCGCCCACTCCGGGGACCTGGGAGGCGCGGGCGGCTTTTGTCAGCTCACCCTGGAACGAACCGCAGAGGACCGGCACGATCGAAAAGGCCGGGCCGAAGAGCCGCTGAAGAAAAATGAGCTGGAACTCCAGGGCATGTTCCCGGCGATGGGCAAGGTCGTCGGGGGCGATGACGCCGGCGCCGGCCTCTGTCAGCCTTCTCACCGCCGCCTTGTCCGTCCGGACCAGGCCGAGGGGGGTTCTGAAGTCCTTTTCCGTGAGCGAATAATAGCCGCCCTCGAGAGAATGCCCCGTCCCCAGGAGGACGACCAGCCGGGGAGCCGCTCCGCGCAATGCTCTATAAGCTTCGGCGTACGTTTTTTTGCCCGTGTCCGGGTCGATGTGCGGCGCGACGATCGCCCGGACCCGGCGCTTCTCGGCGCCCGGCCCGGATTCCTTCAAGTCCAATATCCCGTCCAGATAGGTCTCGAGTTTCTCCTTGTCCGCGGGATAGGCCTGCCCGGCGTGCGAGGCGTTCCGGACATCGAGCTTCGCGTACTCGGCGCGCAGCTTCTCTTTCGCCGCCCGGTATCGTTCTCCGTCCAAGACGAACGCCTCGTCAAGCTCCTTCAGCAGTCGCTCCACGCCCTCCCGGCTGACGAACACTCCCCCCTTTTGCCGGACGATCTCCAGCTGGATGTCACGGATGGAATGCCTCCCGTCGATGAGGCCGACGAGGTTCAGGGCCTCGCCCTGGATGACGATGGGGTTCCCGATCAGGCCCAGGACGTCGCGGACGATGACCGCCTGCCGCCCTTCATAGGAGGTCGGAATGAACTCGAGGTCGTCGCGGAGCTTGGGCGGATCGCTGTTCATTTGTTCCTGAGGTCCCCGGATGATATTTTATCTCAATCCGCCTGGCCCGCAAAGCCCGCGGTTGAAAAGATACGGAAATGGCCTCGCTCCCGACTCGGGTTTTTAGCGCCGTTTCCTCCCCGTCCTTCTCGGCGACGAGAACCTCGCACAAAAAGGTCGACGCGTCGACGGGATCGCCCCCGGCCCCCTGGGGAACCAGTCCCGTCGGTTCCCCCCTCGGCCAAGCCGAGGGGACCCCCCTCCGCTATGGGGGCCTTGGGGCCGACCCCGCCGCCGCGCCTGTTCTTTATTTGCCGGGCGGCTTTCTTTCGGGGCCGACTACCCTTGAAGGCCGGCTCGGAAAGGCTAATCGTCATGATCTCCGGTCACCCGCAACGGATGAAGATAGCCATTTTTTTGAACGCGATATATCGGCATATGGCTATTTTCAAGGTAAACCCTCCATGGTCGCTTCGGCCGTTCCCGGATCTTTTCTTCTCTTAAACCACACCACAGGGATTTTAATTGATAGTCTGGGAGCGAAGAAGCGGGCGAACGCTCTAAATACGGGTGGCGCCGATCGGGGCGCCCCAGCGTTCGAAGCGAAATGGGACCCCCCTCCGGGTCCCGGCTAAAAAAGTCTCCCTTGATTCGGATGAGTCAAGGGAGTGTTGAAAGGAGGGCGGGAGAAGATCCTTAGTTCCTCTCCCTTTTCACAACCTCGGCGTTGCCTCGTTTGGGAGTCGCGCCCAACGGCTGCGATTCATGTCTATTTTTCCATGGGCGGAGGGAGACCGCAATCGCCTCTGCCGATGGAAACGCGGGTGAAAATTCGGCCTAAAAAACCACCTCCGGCGATACCCCGCGGCTAGCCCTCTGGCCATGAGATCCTTCGCTTCGCTCAGGATGACATGAATATTTACAGGATGACGCGAATATTTTGCCATTCGTCATAGCTCGACCCTCGAAGTGCCTGCGCGGCCTTTCACCGCAGTTCATTTCTGATATGACCCAGTTCGGGAGACACTAACCATAATTCAGCAAGAGAAAAGGTTAGTGTCCCCCGAATTACCGCGTCTATCATCCCCCTGAGCCCTTTCCCGAATAATCTTACAAAAATTGCAAACCGATTAACAGTTCCATATAATAGGGATCGATGAAAACGGTCCTGGCGATCGAGAACGTCTATAAGTCATTCTCGACCGGTTTCATCCCCAAAAAACGGGAGATCCTCAAAGGGATCTCCTTTTCCGTCGCCGAAGGCGAGATCTTCGGCTACCTCGGCCCGAACGGGGCCGGCAAGACGACAACGCTCAAGAGCGTTCTCGGCCTGATCTTCCCCGACGAGGGCCGGATCGAGCTCCTCGGCCGGCCGCACCTCGATCCGAGGGCCAAGGAACGGCTCGGGTTCCTGCCCGAAAATCCGTATTTCTACGACTACCTGACCGCCCGGGAGTTCCTCGATTTCTACGGCCAGCTTTTCGGCATCGCCAAAAGCGTGCGCGACGAGCGGACCGCCCGGCTCCTCAAGGTCGTCGGCATGGACCGATCGTCCGGCCTCCAGCTCCGCAAGTTCTCCCGGGGCATGCTCCAACGCGTCGGCCTGGCCCAGGCGCTGATCAACGACCCGGCCTTCGTCATCCTCGACGAGCCGCTGGGCGGCCTCGATCCGCTCGGCCGCAAAGAGATCCGCGACATCATCCTCAACCTCCGCCGCGAGGGAAAGACCGTCCTCTTCACCTCCCATATCCTCCAGGACATCGAGATGATCTGCGACCGCGTGGCCATCATCGTCGGCGGCCGGATCCTGAGCCAAGGCAAGCTCACCGACCTCATTTCGGAAAAGGTCCTCTTCACCGAGGTCACGGTCTCCGGCGTCGAGGTCCACGAGCTGGCCGCGCTCGGCGAGAGCCTGACCGCGCAGGCGGACCGCGTCCTGCTCAAGGTCGTCGAGGAGGACAAGGTCCAGGACATCCTGGCCCTCGTCCAAAAAAAGAACGGCCGGGTCCATTCCCTCATCCCCAGGACGCAGACCCTGGAAGACCTGTTCGTGGACATGGTGAAACCTCAATGACCATCAAGATCCTCAAGGTGATCGCCCTCAACACGTTCAAAGAGGCCGTCCGCGACCGCATCCTCTATCTCCTCCTCTTTTTCGCCGCCGTGTCGATCCTCTTCGCCCGGGTCCTGGCCCTGCTCACCGTCGGCGACCGGGCCAAGATCGTCAAGGATGTCGGGCTCGCTTCGATCTCGCTCTTCGGCGCGCTGATGGCTATTCTGATCGGGACCGGCCTCGTCTACAAAGAAATCGAAAAACGGACGATCTTCACCATCATCTCCAAGCCCATCCGCCGTCCCGAGTTCCTCCTCGGCAAGTTCTTCGGGCTCGTCCTGACCCTCTTCGTCATGCTCCTGGCCATGAGCCTCATCTTCCTGGCCCTGGTCTTCGTCCACACCGGGACGATCGAGTGGACGCTGCTCGCGGCGATCCTCTTCATCTTCCTCGAGCTCGTCCTGATCACGGCCGTCGCCATCTTCTTCTCCTGCTTCTCGACGCCCATCCTGAGCTCGCTCTTCGCCCTCTCCTTCTACTTTATCGGCCATTTTTCCTGGAGCCTGGAGACGTTCATCAAGAAGGCCCGGCCGGGAGCGACGAAGGTCCTTCTCCAGGTCCTCTATGCCGTCCTGCCCGACCTGGAAAACTTCAACCTGAAGACCGAGGTCGTCCACGGTCTTCCCCTCTCCGCCGCCCATCTCCTGTATTCGGCGGCCTACGGGATCGTCTACACCGCCTTCATCCTGGCCCTGGCCGTCCTTATCTTCCGCCGGCGGGATTTCGTTTAAGCGATGAAAAAGAACGTCTCGCTGGGGCTCGTCCTGGTCCTTCTCGCCCTGTCCTTCATGGGCCTCAAGGTCCGGATCGAACAGATCCCGCGCCCCAAGGTCCCAGGATCGAGCATCATCTACCTCCCCTCGGGCAAATATCTCAAGATGACGACGTTCGGCTATTCGTCGCTCGCGGCCGACCTCATCTATATCTGGGCGATCCAATATTACGGCGACACCGCCATCGCCGACCGCTTCGCCTATTTCACCCATATCTTCGACGTCATCTCCGAGCTCGATCCGAAATACATCGATCCTTATAGGATCGGCGCTCTGATCGCCATTTACGACAACCAGGATATCCCTCTGGCCCTCAAGATCCTGGACATGGGCTTGGCCAAGAACCCCGACCAGTGGATCTTCCCGCTCGAGGCGGGCCACTACGCCCAGATGTACGCGAAGGACCACGAGCTGGCCAAGGCGTATTTCAAGAAAGCGATGGATATCCCCGGCGCGCCCAATGTCGCCAAACGCCTCTACGCCGCGGCGTCGTTCAAGACATCGGACCTCAAGACGGCCTGGGAGACCTGGCTTGAGGTTTACCAGACCGCTCCGGACGACCAGATCAAGAAGATCGCCTCGAACCACCTCTATGAGGTCAAGGCGGCCGTGGACACCGCCGCGCTCAAAAGCGCCCTGGAAAAATACCGGGAGCGGTTCGGGCGGAATCCGGTCGAGCTCAGACAGCTTGTCCGCGCCGGCTTCCTCTCCTCGCTCCCCCAGGATCTCGACGGCAAGGACTATCTCTACGATCCGCAGACGGGCGAGATCAAGACGCAGGTCAGCCCATGGAAGCGCTGATCCTCGTCATTTTGTGCGGTCTGGCCTGGGGCAGTTTTCTCAACGTCGTGATCTACCGGCTGCCGGCCGGCCAGAGCCTGGTCAAGCCGCCGTCGTCATGCCCCTCGTGCCATGAACGGATCAAGCCCTACGACAACATCCCCGTCCTCTCCTATCTCCTCCTCCGGGGAAAATGCCGCCACTGCGGAACGCGGATCCCCTTTTCCTATGTCCTCGTCGAAGTCCTGACGCCGGCCGCGTTCGTCGTCCTTTATCTTCATCTTTCCCTGAGCTTCCACTTTTTCGCCTCGTGCCTGTTCGCGACCGCCCTCCTCGTCCTCGGCTTCATCGATTATCGCCACAAGATCCTTCCGGACAGGATCACCTTCCCTGGGATCGCCCTCGCCCTTGTCTATTCCTTCTTTCGCCGCGACCTGCCTATCCTCCAGGCCCTGCTCGGCGCGGCCGTCGGGGCCGGATTCCTGCTGCTCATCTACGGGGGATACTATCTGGTGCGGAAAAAAGAGGGGCTGGGCCTGGGCGACGTGACCATGATGATCATGGTCGGCGCCTATCTCGGCTGGGTGAAGACCCTCCTGACTCTGATCCTGGCCTCGTTCGTGGGAGCCTTCGTCGGCATCGCCATCATCGCCGTGAAAAAGAAGGACCTCCAGTACATGCTGCCCTATGGGACCTTCCTCGCCCCGGCCGCCTATGTCGCCCTCGTCTGGGGCGACCGGATTCTGATCGCCTACCTCTCGCTTTTTTCCCATTGAAGAGGGCTCGGGGAAGAAGCTTGCTCCCTGCGTCGATCTTGACACCTGCATCGTTCGGTTTTTTCGGCGGTTGATAAGAGTCGTTGACGCGTCGGCAGGGTGGCCCCCGGCCCCCTGGGGAACCAGTCCCGTCGGTTCCCCCCATCGCAAACGATGGGACCCCCCTCCGCTATGGGGGCCTTTGGGCCGACCCCGCCGCCGCTCCTGCTTTGAAGAAGCTTGCTCGAAGCGGGCGAACGCTTTCCTGGTCGCGGGTCCTGTTGATAAGATCGGGAAACGGCTTCGCTCCCAACTCGGGTTTTTCACGCCTTTTCCTCACCGTCCCCCGATCTTATCTTTTGGTTCGATCCGGCAATAGAGCGTTCGTCCGCTTCTTCGCTCACTAACGACCAAATAATTTGAATATTTTCCGGGTAAAGGGGGACGCCGCATCCTGTCCCTATGTTCTCCGGGCCGGCCGGCAAAGCAATAAATCTCAGTTGCGCAGCGATAGTTAAGTGCTATTGATTAGCTGAGGCGAAGGGGAAGAAGGCGAAGCGACCATGCGGAAATCTCGCCGTTGCGTTTCGGTTTTTTCGGGAAGCCGCGTTTTGTGGCCGGCGAGAATACCCGAGCGTAATTCCACGGGCAAGCACATCCCCGCGATGTCAGCCAAAATCATGTTGATAGCACTAGAAATTCGTGCGAGGTACTCGCCGCCGAAAAAACCGAACGAAGCAGGCGTTAAGATTTCCGCCAGGGAGCGAGCTTCTTCCCCGAGCCCCTACCGTCTCTCCTGCCAGCTCTTGACCTGATATTTTGGCGACGGGGTGCCGTACTTGTCCCAGGAACCCAGCGACTCGTCGTAGTGGATGCCGGCGTTCGAGGACATGGAAATGTTATTGCAGACGATCGAACCGAAGAGATCGGAGTTCGAGTAATAATCGATGGTCGCTTCAGGCACGTACACGACCCCCCATAACTGGGAGTCGGACCGCCAGATCATATTCTTGAAATCAGACGTGCCTAGGATGGCCAGGTTCTTAGGATCCTGGGAGAGATTATTGACCTGAGTGTTGCTGCTTTGAGAGAAAACGCCGTTGCCGAGGATGAGCTCGACGTGGGAGCCCGGCGTGATCTCCAGTGTCGAGTTGCTGTTCATAACGAAATCGCCGTTGACATAGATCTTCACGTCGCCCGAGATCGTGACCTTGGCGTTCGTATTGATCGTGAACGAGGAGTAGGTCCCGCTCTCTGTGATCACGACCTCGGGGCTGCCGCCGGTCGTGAACGCGCCCTTTTGGGTCAAGAGCGGCGGCCTATGGGGCGGCAGCAGCTTTATCTCGTTCAGCGCCCCCAGCTCGCCCGTGATTAGAGCTTGATTCCGAAGCCGGATGACCAACTCGGGATCGCTCTCGAAGCCGGTCGTTGCGTCCCCGTTGACGACCGTGTTGTTCAAAAGAACCACATCCCACTGATGCGTGGCGTTGGTTCCGACATCGCCTTTCTGCCCGGGATTCTGAGGGTCATACGGCCCCAGCCTGGAATCGTAGCTGTCGGTGTAGGCGTTGCCGTGAAGGTCGAAGCCTTCGTCGCCGAAGATGCCGAAATTGAAATGCGACTGGGTCGTATGCCCCAGGTCGACCCGGACCGTCTTTTCGAGGGCCGCTCCCCCAACCCAGGGGACGATCCCTTTGGCCGTAACGAAAGGATTGTCGCTGGCCGGATTCTGGACCTCGATCTCGACGTTTCCTACGACTTGGCCATCGGCCGTCTGGACGGAAGTCAAAGCGAGGCTGCGCTTGAGAAGATCACCGCTCCAAGTCGAGATGTCCCCGTAGTTCAGTTCCCAGATGGCCCGCTCCACTCCCGCTTCGGCCAGGTTCATGGCGGTCAGGCCCTTGTGCGACCTTTCGGTGATCCGGAACTGCCCGGTGAGCTTGAAGAGGAACGGCAGGGCCAGGCCGAGCATGACCACGCCGGCCAGAAGCGAGACGACCAGGGCGATGCCCTTCTCCCAAGGCCGTGTTCGACGGGTATTTTTCATTACTCTAGAGATATCCTAACCCCGCCCCTCTGTAAATCCTCGAAATGGGGTAATTTGGCGGGGATTTTTTTCACCCCCGGCTTAAGCTCCAGAAGAGGGCGATGATTAGCCGGGCCGGGGGCTAGCCTCCGGGGAATCTCATAAAATCACCCCCGGAATCACCCCTGGGGGGGATTGTGCCCGTTTTCCCCGAGATATAGAGTATAAAACGCCTACAAGGATATCTTCCGGGACAGAGTTAAAGACATGAAAAAACGCCGCAAAATGGACCAGGGTTTTTCTTTGATCGAGGTTATCATCGCCATGACCGTGTTGGGCATCATGTCCATGACCATGATCGGGGTGCTCGTCCACGGTTTCAATCTCCTCTCCCGGACCAAGCAGACCGCCCTGGCCACCCAGATCTGCCAGGAGCAGGTCGAGCTCATCCGGAACAAGCCGTTCAACAGCATCGTCAGCCTCGGCACGACCTATACCAACGACAAGCTCGCCTCCCTCCTCAACGGCCAGGGGACCCAGGCGATCGAATCGAGCGTCGGCGTCGATATCCGGAAGCTGACGGTCAGCGTCTCCTGGAGCTTCCGGGGACAGACCTGGCGCAAGGACGTGGTGACCCTGATCACGCGGTCGGGCATCGACAAGAAATAGAACGGAAAAAAGGGAAACCGCCATGCATAGACTCGCCAAAAAGCCAATAAAGACCGGCCGGCCACGCCGGGGAATGACCCTTATCGAGGCTCTGATCGGCCTCGTGATCATGTCGATGCTCCTGGCTTCCCTGCTGTCCTTTTTCGCCAAGGGCCAGAAGGACTTCTTCCAGAGCAACGTCCGCTCCGACGTCCTGGATAAAGCGCGCTATCCGCTGAGCTGGATCGGCCGGGACGTGAAAGTGGCCCAGCTGGTCGACTCGAACCATTCGGGCACTTGGGCCTCCGCCGCCGTTCTCATCCTGGAATTGCCGTGCCTGGACGTCAACGGCTATGTGATCAATGACATCACCCAATCCGACGCCGTCGTCTATTCCGTAACCAACAACCGGCTGACGCGCCACTGCGAGCCCCTAGCCGGCCAAAGCTACCGGCAGGCCGGAGACCGGGTCCTGGCCGACAACGTCGCCGGGCTGGCCATCACCTACTATGACGCCAACGAGAACGTGTTGACCTCCGGCTACACCCAGGCCACCGCCGTCAAAGTGGAAGTGACCGTCAGCACGAATGTCGGAAGCCGCAATTTCCGGCAAGCCCTGAGCTCTCGGTTCACCCTGAGAAACAAGGCGACATGAAAATCTCTTGAGAAGAGATGAAGAAAATCGGTAAAAGGAGAGAAACGATGAAAGAAACGAAAAAAGCGCATCAACCTTCGCCCCGGACTTGTCGAACCGCTATAAAGCCTCGCCGGCGCGAGCGGGGGGCGGTCCTGGCCATCGCCCTGATGGTCTCGGTCTTCCTGGTCATCCTGGCCATCCCCTTCATGACCAAGCTCGGCGGACGGTACCGGACGACCGAAAAGGCCCACGCCGCGCTGGCCGCCCTGAACCTGGCCGAGGCGGGCGTCGATCGGGGGATCTGGGAGATGAAATACGGCGACATCTCCACGTGGAGCGGCACGACGTCCCAGCGAACGCTGGCGATGTCGGGAGTCCAAGCCTCGGGGGGGGCTGTGGTCGGCAATATTTCGGTCATCGTCTTCAACCCCGGCGCCGTGAACCCGGTTCTCGAATCGACGGGCATGGTCGCTTTGACCGGGAGCGCGACGGTGAGCCGGACGGTCCGCGTCGTCCTCCAGCCCACCCCGCTGTTCAATTACGGCGCATTCGGAGCCACAAGCGTGAATCTCTCCAATCTCGCCAGCACGGACAGCTACAACAGCCAGATCGGCGCCTACGGCGGTTCGAACGTCGGGGCCGAAGGCGACGTCGGGACCAACAGCACGGCCGCCGGCGCAATCATTGTGAATAATAACGCGACGGTCAACGGCGACGCCGTTGTCGGCACTCTAGGCGACCCCGCGACCGGGATCGTCACCGGCAGCGGAGCGACGATCACCGGCACCCGGACGGCCGAGAGCGAGAACAAAGATATGCCCAGCGTCCCGGCGCCGACGGGCCTGGCGAACTGCGGCAACCTTTCGGTCGCCATCGGCGGCACGCAAACGATCAGCGCCAGCGGTCAGTACGGCAATATCACGGTCAACAACAATGCCATTCTGAATATCTCGGTCGACTGCACACTCTATATCACCGGGACATTGACGCTCAGCAATAACTCGCAGCTTAATATCACGAACGGCGCCCGGGTCCAGATTTATTTCGGCGGGAACTGGTCGATCGACAACAACTCCACGATCAACAACCTCAGCCAGGACCCGACCAACCTCATCATGTACGGGACGGACACGTTCACCGGGAGCCACACCTTCAGCAACAATACGGCGACCTACGCGGCCATGTATTTTCCCAAAGCGGACATCACCATTTACAACAACGGCGCCATCTACGGTTCGGTCATCGCCAAATCAGTCGCGTTGGCCAATAATGCCGACATCCATTTCGACGAAGCCCTGTTGAATGTCCAGCCCAACTTCGTCACCGGCGCGTCCGGGGTTAAGGTCCAAACCTGGCAGGAGAAGATCATCTAGGGATGGACGATGATGAACCAAGAGGCTCAGCGGCGGCCGCTCGAAACGAAGGCGGGAAACAGCTCGCCGCAGGAGGGGTCGGCCGCCGATAAAAAGCTGATCGAGTCCGTCAAGGACATCTGCGCCACCCTGGTCCGGGCCGTCTCCGCGACGAAGATCTTCCCCCCCGGCCATGACTCGATCACCCAGATCCGGAACGGCGTTTTCTGCCGGCTCCGGAAATTCCTCGACGACCATGGCGAGCTCGAGCTCGACATCAAACAGGGCGCCTTCCTCTTTATGGATGAGACCGTCTGCCAGGAGGACAATGCCCTCCGCAGCCTGCCCTTTTTTTTCTACAAGGACGGGATGCAAAAACTGGCTTTCATGAAAGGGCTGACGAGCGAAGAGTTCTCGGACTTCCTGGACGTCGTCCGGAACGTTTCCTTCCTCCCCGTCGACGTGGGCGACATCGTCGACGCCCTGTGGCAGAGGGATTTCGAGCACATCCGCTATCTCTCGCCCGACGAGTTCATCGAGGCTAAGCTCTCCGGCAACCAGGCCCTGCCCCGCGAATTCGGCATCAAGAAGAAGGCCCTCTACGAGGGAGCCCTCGAGTTCACCGCCGAGGACGCCGAAGACATCTTCCGCCGGAGCATGGAGCTGTGCCGGAAGGACCCGGAGGAGTCCGGCGGGGCCGGCAGCCTCTTCGCCCCGCTCACCGAGAGCGACGTCCAGGCCTTGGAGGGACGGCTCGAGGCCGAGCGCCGCGAATCCATAGAAAAAGAATTCCCGGAGATGATGTTCGAGGTCCTTAACCTCGAGGACCGGCTCGAAGACTTCGCCCAGATCCTGGCGTCCCTGGAGAACTATCCCCATCATCTCGCCTTGAAAATGGATTTCACCCTGGCCGTCCGTTTCTTGAACGGGATGGACGAAATGGCCGGCCTGAGTGCGACCACGGCCCCCTGGAAAAACCGAGAGCTCGAAAAATTCCAGGGCGCAGTCAGGGTCCGCTTCCCGCCGGACAAGATCCGGGAGAAAGCACTCGAACAGCGCGTACCAAACTCCCGGACTTTTTTCGAATATTTGAAATTCGTGGGCCCCGCCTCCCTGCCCCTGGCCGCGGACCTCTTCGAGCGCGTCCGGGAGACCGAGTTCCGGACCGACGCCCAATCTTATTTAGAGGATATGGCCCGGAAGGTCCCCCAGTCTCTCATCGACCTGGCCGGGCAGGACAGGCCCGAATTCACCAAAACGGTCTTTGCCCTCTTCGGACAGAAACCGGGCGCCGCGACGATCCCGTATCTCCTGAAGTTCATCGCCGCGGGCCGGAAGGAAGTGAAGCTCGAGGCGATCCGGGCCCTTGGCAAGTTCCAGGACGCCTCGGTCGAGGAGAGCTTGTCGGCCCTCCTCGAAGACCCGGATGAAGAGCTGCGGATCGAGGTCCTGAAGGCCGTCACGGCGGTCCCCGGCGGCGAGCTGAGCCGTCGACTGATCGAGATCGCCTCGGCCAAGAGCTTCCGGCGGAAGACGTCAGGGGAGAAGGAGGCCGTGCTGAAAGCGCTGGCCAGGAGCCGGACGGACGAAGCCTGCGCCGTTCTCCTCAAGCGGATCAAGCGTTCGAGCCTGTTCGGCAGGGCGAAGGTCCTGGAGACCCGCATCTATGCGATCCAGGCCCTGGCGACGATGGCCACGCCGGCCGCCGTGGCCGCCCTGAAAGGCCAGGCGCGCCGCCGGCCGAACATCCTCCGCATGGAGATCCGGGCCGCCCTGAAACAGCTGGCCCTCGTCCAGGGATATGAAATGAGGAGACCCGCGTGACCGCCGGCAACCGGCCTTCCGAGATGAGCTTCAAGACGGCCATGGACATCCTGACCTATTGCCACATCGTCCTGAAGCTGATCAAGGTCTACGAAGCCAACAACCTCGTCTTCATGGAGCGCCTGCGGGACTTCTGGGCCGCGCTCAACGAGGCCTTTAAGACCGAGGACAAGATCGAGATCAAGCTCCGCCAGGACTCCTTCTTCGTCAACAAGATCCGGATGAAATTCAACATCGCCAACTACAACGTCTACAAGTCCGTCATCAAGGAGTTCATGGCCCGGCAGGTCGGGACCCTGACCTTCTTCCCCGACCTGACCGAGGACGAGCTCGAACGCTTCGTCGTCTTTCTGAGCAGCCGGGACCTGGCCAAAGGCTTTTCCTTCGAACGGACCGACGAGGAGCTGCACGCCGGGGCCTTTCCCAACATCCGGCTGAAGAAGCGCCCGGAGGAGGAGCACGTCGACATCAGCGAGAAGAGCGCCATCCCGATCTACATCCTGGGCATCTATCACCTCAAGGACCTCTTCGAAAGCCAACAGAAGACCATGAACATTCACCTGACGCGGCGGTGGATCCAATCGCTGATCAACCATCTCATGTTTCACGAGGCCTTCTTGATCGGGCTGACCAACATCAAGAACTTCCAGGAATACACGCTCAACCACTCGGTGAACGTCTGCATCCTGTCCCTGGCTCTCGGCCGGCGGCTGGGACTGACCCAGCTAGAGCTGATCCAGCTGGGCATCAGCGCCTGCCTCCACGACGTCGGGAAGTTCGACATCCCCAACGAGATCCTGGACAAGCCGGGCAAGCTCGAGCCGGAGGAGCGGGCCGTCATGGAAAAGCACTCCTACATCGGCGCGGGAAAGCTCGCCCGGCGCAAGGCCACCGAGGAGATCCCCGACGTGGCGGTCCAGGTCGCCATGGAACACCACATCAAGCCCGGGTTGGCCGGGTATCCGAAATACGCCCGCCGGAAGAAAATGAGCCTGTTCAGCCAGATCGTCAAGGTCATCGATTATTACGACGCCGTCACGACCAAGCGGGTCTACCTGCCCAAGACCTTCACCCCCCAGGAAGCGCTCAATCTGATGCAGAAGAACTGCGTCGAGGAGTTCGAGCCCCTTCTGTTCAAGGCGTTCGTCCAGATGATGGGCGTCTACCCGGTCGGGACGCTGGCGGCCATGAATTCCGGTGAGGTCGGCATCGTCGTCGAGAACAATCCCCTGGCGGCCTTTGCCTACCGGCCGATGGTCAAGCTGATCACCGACGAGATGGGGCGCAAGACCGACGGACCGGTCATCGACGTGGCCGAACAGGACCCGCGGACGAAGAAGTTCAAGCGGACGCTCGTCAAGGCCCTCGATCCGGAAAAATACAACATCCAGGTCACCGATTATTTGATCGCGGCCGCCCAATAAACCTCTCACACCCCTAGGAATCCCTAATGGCAATTTTGGGTCGTGTTCAGCTCTCCCTGACGCCTGCCGAGAACGGGGTTAAGGAAACCGGTCAGTCCGCCAGCTTTTTCAGGAGGGCGTCCCTGGCCCGGGATTGGACGGCCTTGGAGAAGACAAAAAAGGATTTCCTGGCCACGTGGATCCTGGTCATGGCTTCATCGTATTTTTTATGAAGGGCTTTCTCCACTCCGATCTCCCGGCGCAGGCCGTGCCGTTCAAATTGTCCGACCCACCAACCGGAGCCCGCGCCGATCATATGCCCGTTGACCGGGTATCCGGACGCATCCGTGTGGACAATCGAGAAGAGCCGGCCCTCCGCGATATCCCGCTCCCAGTCTTGGATATAGACCTCAAAGATCGTCCCGAAGACCTCATCGCGTCCGAAGGCCGGGATGTTGCAGAAAAGAAATCCCCCGTCCTCCAGCAGGCTGTCGAGCTTGGCGATATAGAGGCCAAGCTTATTGGGGTTCAGATGCTCGAAGACGTCCAGGCCCAGAACGAAATCGAAGCGCTTTCGGAGATCCAGGTCCAGGATGTCGCCGAGATGGATGTTCCCCCGGATAGCGGGAAAGGCCTTGGCCAGAGCCAGGCGGCTGATATCGACGCCCTCGCTCGGGATTCCTATGTCCTTGAGACATTTCATGACGGGCCCGTTGGCGCAGCCGAAGTCGAGAGCCGTCCGCGGTTCGAAGAGCGAGACGATCTCGGCATGAAGCCGCTTGTCCTCCGAGATGAGACAGCTCCAAACCCCCGGTTTTTCATAATACCCGTTCTCGACGATCTGTCGCTCCAGCCAGTCGAAATCCTCGCCTCCCTCGGCCTGGAAAATCCAGATGTCCCGTCCGTGGATGTCCCGGATCGAACGGTAGCGGTCCGGCCGTTCCTCTTTCACGGACAGAACGGGTATGTTCTCGCGGATGACCTTGTTGATGAATTCTTCCGATTGGACGATGCTCAGGACGACCGACAGGCGCGGATGGCCTTCTTTCAGATAATTCAGATAATGGGCCTTTCCCGTTTCATCGACGCCCCGTCCCAGGAGTTGATGATAGACGTCCTCCAGGAACTGGAGATCGGATGACGCCTCTTCGTCACATCTCTTTTCCGAGCGGATATCGTCCGCTCTTTTCTTGAAACTCACTTTGAACATCGCCACGCTCCAGATTTACCATGCTATTTCCAAGACAGGGAAAAGTCAAGAAATCGGGGCTGCCCAGGATTGCCGACAGGAAATAGCCGGTGGAAATAAAAGCTCATTTAAGGCATCGAAACCGGAGTTAGATCGCCGTTTTCTCGAAAATGCGAGAGACCGTCGTTTCGTAAAGGCCAGAAAGAACGCCTGACGAAGAAATTTATGAAAATGATCCCTTAGGAATCCCTAATGGCAATTTGGTCGCTATTCCCCGGCGCTATTCCCCGGTTGAATTTCCCCCGCCAATATGGTATTGATTTAATTTATGTTACAGGACGCACGGGGCGCCTGGGCGGCTCTCCTCCTTGTTTCGTTCGCCTTCTTGGGATTCGCCCTGTTCGCCAACCTCCCCGTCCTCCACCAGGGTTTTCTGTTCGCCGACCAGGCCGTCTACTTCTCCATGGCCCAGAGCCTCGCTTTCGACGGCGACATCGAATACACCAAGAAAGACCTGGTCCGCTACATGGAGGATTTTGCGGCGGGGCCGAACGGCATCTTCCTGAAAAGGGTCAGGAAGGACGGACAGGAAAAGCTCTTTTTTGCCAAGAATTTCGCCTATCCCCTTTTCGCCGCGCCCTTCGTCCGGATCTTCGACAGCAACGGCCCTCTCGTATTTCATGCCGTCCTGCTCTTCCTCCTCCTGCTCATGGGCTTCTCTTATTTTTCGCTGGGCAACAGCCCGGGGCTTTCGCTTCTCCGCGTGCTGACCTTTCTCTTCGCCTCCGTAGCGGGCGTCTATTTCCTGTGGATCTCGCCGGATTTCTTCAACCTCTTCCTCATCTTCACCGTTCTGTTCCTGTGGCTGTATAAGGTCCGTTACAAGGACCGAGGCGAACCGGCCGCCGACTCCGTACCGACCCGCTGGCAGCGGTTCCTCCTATCGGGAGCGTCGGATTATCTGGCGGCGTTCATCGCCGGCATCGCCGTCTATTCCAAGCCTCCCAACATCGCCGTCGTGGGGCCGTTCCTCCTCTGGACCCTATACAAGAAGAAATATGCCAGGGCGGCCGGGATCCTCCTCGGCTTCGCCCTGAGTTTCGGGATCCTATTCGGGACGACCTATTTGATGACCTCGGATTGGAACTACCAGGGCGGCGAGCGGAAGACCTTTTATTCCAATTTCCCCATGGAAAAGGACGGCGTCACTTTCGACAATACGGGCTGGCCGATGACCGCCACCGGATATGTCGAACGAACCCTGCGCCCGGTCAAATTCGTCTTTTACAATATTTTTTATTATTTCTTCGGCCGGTTCACGGGAATCACCTGGTATTTCTTTCCGGCCGTTCTCTTTCTCATCCTCTTCGTTTTAGGGAAAAAGAGCTTTGACCGGTGGCTCATCCTGGTCGCCCTGGCCGGCGAGATCCTCATCTATATCGTCTTGATGCCCGACAATTATGGAGGCGGCGGCGGTTCCCTGGGCAATCGCTATTTTCTCGGCATCTATCCCCTGTTCCTGTTCCTGCCGGACATCAAGATCAAAACCAAGGAGTTTCTCGTCGCTTGGGGCATGGCCGCGCTCTTTATCGGCCAGATCCTCCTCGCTCCCCTACAGTCCTCGGCCCGTCCTTCCACACACGGCAAAAAGCCGCCGTTCACCCTCCTGCCCGTGGAGCTGACGCTCATCAACGAGCTCCCGACGAACACGAATCCTTACGCTTTTAGGCAGCAATGGGGCAGTCCGTCGTACGAGGACCGTTTCGTCTACTTCTTGAACG
>Ga0315288_10003473_pt1 | contig 20142 bp, 17 predicted proteins | sample YL17G11_20_MG_FD_203454 | JGI IMG/M metagenome (GOLD analysis project Ga0315288, IMG submission 203454) | Sediment microbial communities from Yellowstone Lake, YNP, Wyoming, USA - YL17G11_20 | ecosystem: Environmental > Aquatic > Freshwater > Lake > Sediment | place: USA: Wyoming | collected... | reverse complement strand
CGGGCCTTGCGGGCTCAGTCTAGCTTGAAGCTTCCTTCCGCATAGTCAACCGAGAACGTGAAGTTCCTAAGGAAGGAAAGTCCCAGCAGGCAGCATACCCTTGCCTCCTCTGGGAACGGCATGACCACGGCCTTGACCTGGGCCACAGACTTGCCCATCACATTGATCTCATCGAGGGTTATGACCGGCACAGTCAGCAGGCCGTTCGGCGTGGATACCTGTGCCCTGTCATTGACCTTGTGCAGGTCGTAGCCGAGGGTATCGGCTATCTCGAATGGTATTGCCACGAAGGTGCTCCCCGTGTCCACTATGCCCTGGACCCGTATCACTCCCTTCTTGCCGTTGAGCGTGACCATGACCGGTATCATTGGCCTCTTGCCGTCGAAGTATGTCTCCGCCATCGTCACCACCTCAGAACATCACCTGGGTGCCCTTCTTGGGCAAATCCCCGCTGAATACGAGGGCCACATCCTTGATTATGGTCCCCCTGAGCTCTTCGAAGATCTCGGTCCTTGTCGGGCTGTGGGCGATGATCCTCCCGACGCTGACCTCCTCCTGCTCGTTGGTCTCAAGGACCTCGAGCAACAGCCACTCCTCGGGGTAGAGCCCCTCGAACTCTTCGATCGTCCCAATCTTGCCCTTCTTCCCACCCTTGGCCATTGGACCACCTACTCGGGATGGAAAAAGGGGTCGTTGTTGAAAAGGCTTTCTGTCGGGCATGGCCATGTGGTCTTCCCTCAGCCTATCCTGAAAACGGCGACCAAGCGCCTCCCTTCCGGCCCCACCGGCTCCTTCCCGTAACTCCCGAAGGCCTTCACGAGCCGTAACCCCGCACGACCCGCGACCTTGGTAAGCTCGGGTAATGTGTAGAGCCGGAGCGTATGGGCGAAGGTCCTTCTCTTCTTACCGTCTATCATCGTCCATGTCGACACCGACCGGCCATGCCTTTGGTCCAGCCACTGGTCCTCGAGAATGATAAGGCCATCCTCGTGCCGCGTCCAGTCCTTGGCCTTGAAATGGGCCGTAAGGTACTCGCGACTAATTACATCGAGCAGCAACCTGCCCCCGGGCCTGAGGCATCTCGTGACCCCGCGTAGGACCTTGAGATGGTCGGACTCCTTCCTGAAAAACCCAAAGCTGGTGAACATGCAGATGACCGCGTCGAACCTGTCCTTGAACGGGATCGCCCGCATGTCCCCTCTGAGGAACTCGACCTTGACCTTCCTCTTCCTCGCGGCCTCCCTGGCCTTGGATAGATAGACCTCGGAATAATCGAGGCCGGTCACCTTATAGCCCCTTTTCGCGAGCTCCACAGAATGGCGGCCTATGCCGCACGCGAGGTCCAGGACGGCATCGCCCTTGTGCAGCTCCAGCAGATTCTCGATGAGGTTGCACTCAGGTGATGTCTGCCTCATCCTTTCCTTGGGGAACAGTATCTTCCCCATGTCCTCATCGAAATATTCCTCCCACCATTCCATCCGACGGCCCCCGGGCCTGCGACGGACGAACAACAGCGCGCGGGCCTAAATATCTTTTCCGAATCCCGGAAATCCGGAAAAGGTTAATAGCATACAACACCTTTCAACGACGGGAGGGAGCAGCACGGTCTACGAGCTTATCATAGAGGGCAATGTTTTCTACAAGGACAAGCTCCAGAAATGCTGCGTCGCCATCGACGGCGGGAAGATCGTCGAGGTCAAGAAGGTCCTTACGGGTGAGACCCACATAGATGTCGGCGACAAGCTCGTCCTCCCGGGGGCCATCGACCCGCATGTCCATTTTCGCGACCCGGGCTACCCGCTCAAGGAGGACTTCACCACGGGCTCCCTGGCCGCGGTCTTCGGCGGCGTGACAACGGCCCTTGACATGCCCAACACCAAGCCGCCGGTCGTAACGGCCTCGGACGTGGCGGAGAAGTACCTGAAGGTCAAGGGCAGGTCGCACATCGACTACGGCCTCTACTGCGGCCTCGGGGAGAGGACCAACGTCGAACGGGCGGCCCTGGTCGCCACGGCCTTCAAGGTCTACCTCGGCGAGACCACGGGCGGCATGGGCATTGACAACGACGAGCTCCTTGCGAAGGCCATGGCCGAGATGATGGCCACAGGCCTCCCCGTGAGCGTCCACTGCGAGGACCCGAAGGCCCTGAAGGACTGGAAGCCACCCAAGGACGATCCCAAGGACACCATCGATTACAACAAGTCCAAGCCGGAGGAGCTCGAGGCCGCCACCATCAAGAAGCTTGCGGCCCTCAAGGACATCAAAGGCCTGCACATCGCCCATCTCTCGAGCAGGCTCTCATTGGAGGTTCGGCCCGCCAGCTTCACCTGTGAGGTCACGCCACACCACATGTTCCTGAACGAACGGATGGGCCTGAAATGTCGGGGCAAGATGAACCCTCCTCTAAGGTCAATCGGATCGTCCTCGGACCTGTGGCGGGCGCTGATCGAAGGCAGGATAGACATAGTGGCCTCGGACCATGCGCCACATACGGTCGAGGAGAAGGACCAGCGGTTCATCGACGCACCGGCAGGCGTCCCCGGCGTGGAGACCATGCTGCCCATGCTGCTCATGAAGGTCAGGAACAACGAGCTCTCCATCGAGCGCCTCGTCAAGGTGACATCCCAGCGGACCGCCGAGATATTCAAGCTCCCGACCAAGGGCCGCATCGATGTGGGAATGGATGCGGACATTATCACCATCGACATGCGGGAGGCCGGGTCCATTCGGGCCAGGAACCTCCACAGCAAGTGCGGCTGGACCCCCTTCGAGGGCATGCCCGCGGTCTTCCCCAAGCGCGTCTTCTTGCGGGGCCAGCAGGTGGTCCAGGACTGGGAGCTCGTCGGGGACATGTCCTGGGGCCAGCCCGTCAGCAGGGCCGAGGCCAAGGACAAGAAGGTATGAACCGTTTCGAATTCTGGGAGTGACCGGACATGACGGGACCCGACATGAAGGACAGCAGAACGACGGTGAAGGACCTCAGGGACATGGTGGCCGAGTTCATCCATGCGCGCAAGTGGGAGCCCTACCACCAGCCCAAGAACCTTGCCGCCTCCATCTCCATCGAGGCCGCCGAGCTTCTCGAGATCTTCCAGTGGGAGGACATCGACAAGGCCGACGCGAGGATAAACAAGCATCTGATGGCCAAGATCAAGGACGAGGCCGCAGACATCATGATATACCTTCTGTCCCTATCGAACGCCCTCCAGTTCGATCTCTCCGAGGCCGTCGCCAAGAAGATCGAATTGAACAAGAAGCGATTCAAGGCCTGAGCTGCCTCAAGAATAAAATAATAAAGGAAAGGGACGGCGGTCGTGGCCGCCGTCCAACAGTTCTATTCGTCCCATCTTTTCCGGGCCGCCACCGCCAATGCAACCAGGGCCCCAGCGGCCAGCATCAGGGGCGCCTCGAAGCCCGGCAGGCCGAGGAAGCCGTGGCTGCCGGTCGACTTGCCCTTGACCGTGACCGTTATCGAGACGTCCGAGGTGTCGCCGCGGTCGTCGGTGACCTGGGCCTTGATCGTATGCAGCCCGCCCTCGACGGTGGCCGTGTTCCACTCGTAGCTCCAGTCGGTCTTGCCCGTGGCCTTCTGGCAGGCCCCTCCGTCTATCTTTATGCAAACCTCGGCGACGGTCCCGTCATCGTCCGAGGCCCTGCCGTCGATGATTACCGTGCCCTTGACCGTCGAGCCGCGGACCGGGTCCGATATGCTTATACTCGGCAGCTTGTTGGTGGGCTCGGCCACCGTTATGCCGATGGAGGTCGTGCCCTTATCCTTGCCGTCCGAGACCTCCAGCGTTATAGTGTGGGTGCCGAGCTTGGTCATCGTGGTGCTGAACTTCATCCTGGTGCTCAGCACCTTGTTACCGTCGGACTCGTCGATCCACTTGTAGGTCATGATGTCCCCGTCCTGGTCACTGGTCCCTGTGGCATCGAACTGGATGGCGTCAATGTTGTTGTACTTCTTCCCATCCATGGGCTTGTTGATGACGGCCTTTGGTGCGTGGTTCTTGGGGTTCACTGTTATTATAACCATATCCGTCCCGGTGGCGTTCTTGTCGTCTGTCACCCGGAGGCGGGCCTTGTTGGTTCCCTCGTCCGGATAGGTGTGCTCGGCAGTCCCGTCGCTGTCGGACGAGTAATCGTAGTTGCCGTCGCCGTTGAAGTCCCATTCGTAGAGCTTGATTGTCCCGTCATCATCCGTTCCGGTCCCGTCGAAGGTGACCACCGTGTCCACGGTGACGGTCTGGTCCGGCCCGGCGTTCGCCCTGGGCAGCTTGTTGGCCGCGGGCGGCTCCGATATGGTCACTCCCGTGTTGTCCGTGACCGTGGCGCCCTCGTTGTCCGTTACCCTCAGCGTGGCCGTGTAGACGCCGGCCTTGATGTACTGGTGCGTGATCTCGCCGGTCACGGTATTGGAATAGTCGTAAATGCCATCGCCATCGAAGTCCCACTCGTACAATACTATCTTGCCGTCCGGGTCGATGCCGATGCCCTTGAGTTCGACCGTGTCCCCGGTGAACACATTGATGTCCGGGCCCGCTTCCGCTATAGGCGGCTGGTTCGGTGGCATGGTCTTTGCATAGACCTCGTTGGATTCGTTGGTGTGCTGCGTCTGGTCGTGGACCTTGAGTATGAAGTGGTATTCCGTGTCCTGCTTCAGGCCCGTGATGTTGTAGTGGGTCTGGTTCTGGTCCGTGATCTTGACGATCTTCGTCGTGTCCGAGGGCGTGAAGCCCGCCTTCTCGGATTTATGGATCTCGTAGGACGCGAAGTCCCTGTCCGGGCTAAGGCCCCATTCCAGCTCCATGGAGTTCCTCGTGATGTTGTAGGGCTCGCCGAGGACCACGGCCCTGGGCGGCAGGTCCGGCCCAAGCGTGGTCGCCGTCACCAGGTTGGAGTCGGCGTGCGCCCCCAGGTCGTCCACGACCCTGACAATGAAGTAGTAGGTCGTGTTGATGTCCAGGAGGTCGACCCTCGCCGACCTTTGGGATGCGCTCGTAAAGGATTTGAAGAGGCTGGCCGGGTCCGGCGTGAACTGCTTATCCTTTGAGTAGTAGATCTCGTACTTGGCGAAGTCCGTGTCGTTGTTCTTCGTCCATGTGAGGCTCACGGCGGTCTGCTCGACGGAGGTCACGTTCAGGACCACCGGCGCGGGCGGCTCATTGCCTATGGTCTTGGCGAAGACCTCGTTGGAGTCCGCGAACTGCTCGGCGAAGTCGTAGACCCGGACCTTCACGAAATAGGTGGTCCCGGGGGTCAGGCCCGTGAGCATGTATATGGTGAGGTTCTGCGAGCTTATCCTGTCGACCATGGTGCTCTGGTTCGGGACGAAGTTGGCCGAGTTGGCGACATGGACCTCGTACTTCTCGAAATCCGTGTCGTTGTTCCTGGACCATTTGAGCTTCATGCTGCTCTCGGTGACGTTCAATGGGTCGTCGAGCGCGACCGGGATCGGGGCTGCGTTGTACTCCTTGGTCTTGGCGGTCACCTCGTTGGAATCGCTGTAGAGGTCGCCCGTATCCACGACCCTGACCTTGATGTAGTAGTTCGTCAGCTGGTTCAGGCCTTCGAACTTGTAGGCCGTGATGTTCTGTGTAGTATTCGTGGCCTTGAGCGTGGAGGCGTTGATGGTGAATCCCTGCACAATGGACATGTGGACCTCGTAGCACTTGAAGTCCGAATCCTTATTCATGCTCCAGTTGACCTCCAAGGTGTCGTCGGTCACGTTGAAGGGCTCGTTGAGCTTGACCGCCGTCGGGGCCACGTTCAACAGCTGGGTGGTCCCGAAGACCTCGTTGGAGTCGTTGTTGAGCCCGTCCTTGTCCACGACCCGGAGCTTGAAGTAATACTTGGTATCAACAGCCAGGCCCTTGGCCGGCGTCGTGGTCACCGTCTGGTTGTCCACCGTGACCTTCGCCGTCGATCCCGATGGTGTGAACCCCTGGATCTTGGACATGTGCAGCTCGTAGTGGTCGAAGTCCGTGTCCTTGTTCTGGTCCCAGGCCAGTGACATGGAGGAGTCCGTGATGTCCGTCGGGTCGTAGAGCTTCACGGCCGCGGGCGGAAGCTTCCCTACGATGGTGTGCCCGTAGACCTGGTTCGAATCGGCATACAGGGCGCCGTTGTCCACGACCCGGATCTTGAAGTAGTACGTGGTGTCCCGGCCAAGCCCGGTGACCGTGTAGCCAATCGTGTCCTGGTCCGTGAGGGTCTTCAGCCTTGTGGACCCGGACGGGTTGAAGCCCGCGGTCTTGGACATGTGGATCTCGTAGTGGTGGAAGTCGCCAATGTCCGACCTGGACCAGGATAGCTTCATGGAGTTGTCCGTGATCGCCGTCGGGCTGTCCAGCGTGACGGCCACGGGCTTGAGGTTGGGCCAGTACTTCATGACGGTCCCGGAGCCTCCGACTATGAGCGCGTACTGGTTGCCCTTCCAGGATATGCCGTAGAGGTTCTCGGTGGTCGGGGACATCAGCAGGCGGACGGCGTCGCTGTCGTCGTGGAAGTTGGCAACGGTGCCGCCGCTGCCGACCACCAGGACGTCGGTCTCACCGTAGTTCCAGTCCATGCCGTAGAACAGGGTGTTGGTGCCCGTGTCGATCTGGTTGTATGTGTCGTCCAATGTCGTGAGGGCGCTGTTCTCTATGTGCTCCAACAGCAATCCGAGATCGCCGCATATGAGGCCGCGCTGCTTGTCGTCCTTCCACTGGCCGCCCCACAGGGCGTTGTTGAACTGCAGGTTGGGCGTCGAGATATCGACGCGCTGCATCGGGCTCGTCTGGACCCTGAGCACGGTCCCAGCGTCCCCGGTCACGTACGCCGTGGAGGCATCCTTCCAGTCCACGGACCTCAGGTTGTTGATGTTCGTGCTAACGAGCTTGGTGGCCACATTGTTGGTCCACGTTCTGACCTCGCCCCTGTCGCCCACGATGAGGGCCTGGCCGTTGTTGTTGAAGTCCACGCCCCACAGGTTCTTGTTAGTCCCGCTTAGCCTCTGGACCATGGACGGGTCGCCGCCGGCACCGCCGTCGAAATACTCGATGAGCGCGCCGTTGGTGCCGACCATGAGGGCCCGGTCGCCGTTGGGGGCCCAGCCGATGCCCAGGAGGTTCTCGCTGGTGGGGCTGGCGATCTTGGTCAGTTTACTGCCATCCCACTTGAAAACAGTGCCCTGGGAACCGACGATGAGCGCGTAGCTCCAGTCGGGCCTCCAGGCCGCATCGTAGAATATGGTGTCGGCCCCGACCGTGATGACCGTGACCTTGTTGGTGGCCGGGTTGTAGGTCGCCAGGGTGCCGAGCTCGCCGCCGACGAGGCCCATGGTGTTATCGCTGGACCAGTCGACGCAGTAGAGCGTGTAGGTGATGCCGGACCGGACGTTGACGAGGTTTCCGGTCTTGTAGGTGTAGACCTCGCCGAAAAAGCCCACGAGGAGGGCCGTCCCGAGACCGTTGAACTCTATGCCCTGGAATGTGTTGCCCGTAGACATCGTGACCGTGCCGAACTGCGTACCGTCCCACCTGAGCAGGTAGCCGTTCCAGCCGCCGATGAGGGCCTGGTCTCCCAAGGGGCTCCAGTCGACCGTGTAGAGGTCCGTGTCCCTGTCGGTGGGCACGTTGGGCGCCAGGTTCGTGAACTGCGCCGTGTTGTCATCGTACTGATAGACGCGGCCCTCCCAGTGCCAGCCGGCCTGGGTCTGGACGATCTCGTATCCCGCGAGCAGTGCCGTGCTGTCCGACGGGTGCCAGCTAACAGCCGTGAAGTAGACCGGGGCGAACTGGCCAAGGAAGTAGACCGTGCCACCGAGGCCAAGGTCGGTATAGCTATAAACCTGGGCGTTGTCCGTGATTATGAGGGCCTTGTTCTGGTCAGGTTTGAAGTCGATGTCCCTGACGGTCGATGTGGTCCCCATGTAGAACTTGGTCAGCTTGCCGTTCTGATACTTGTAGAGGGCCCCGTTGTCCCCGCCTATGAGGGCGTATTCGCCCAGCGGGGTCCAGGCCACGGTCCAAAGGTTGACGGTGAGGTTGGATGTGATCACGTTGTAATAGACGCCATCATACTCCATTATGAGCCCCTGCTCGCCGACGAGCAGCGCCGTACCGGCAAAGGGCTTGTACTTGATGTCATAGATGTTCTTGTTGGTCGGGTACGGGCTCACGACCTCGAACTTGTCCTCGAGGTCGCCCCTTCCGTCGGATCGCGAGCCGCCAGAGGACTGCGTCGTCAGGTCGCCGTGGGACCTTACGCCCAAGCGCTCCTGCCAGCCGGGTGTCGGGGCCGCGGTCTTGTCGACCAGCATAGGCCCCACCGCGGAGGCTGACGCGGAGGTCACCATGACCAGTACAATCAATATCGCAACGAACGTTCTCAGAAGCCTTGCATGGCCTATCATTTCCATATCCCCCACTTCCCTATCGAAGGGCCGAACGAGTAAACTATAATTTTCCGTCTCATTGAATTATATTGTAATTAAAGTTTACTGTTAGTATGTTTAATCAGGAATGATAGATTGGAGCGGTCCCAACGGCCCCGCTATCGGGCGCCCATGCTAAATGAACATAGAGGACAGATTTAAATATAGAGATTCGGATTATATCAAAAGACCCGATAACCGTAAGTACCTCTGATATCATCACCGAGCGTGGGGACCATGACATACAAGATATCCCGTGTCAAGTCGGGCATCAAAGGCCTCGATGAGATGTTAGAGGGCGGGTTCCCATTCCCCTCGGCGGTCATGGTCGCCGGCGCGGCCGGCACAGGCAAGACGACATTCGCATTGCAGTTCCTGTGCGCCGGGGCCAAGGAGGGCGAGCAGGGCCTGTTCTTCACGACGCTGAGCGAGCCCACCCAGTGGATGCTCAGGTTCGTGTCCGATTACAAGTTCATCAAGCCCGAGTACTTCGGCGAAGAGATCCAGTACGTAGACCTCGGGACCATCATCAAGGAGGAGCCGGACCCGCACAAGGTCCTCGAGTACATGGAGGAGCAGATCGTCGAGATCATGCCCCAGAGGATCGTCATCGACCCCATCACGGTCATCGGCACGAGGCTCGCCAAGAACTACAGGCTCTTCCTCTACGACCTGACGGTCCGCCTTAAGAACTGGCAGGCCACGACCCTCCTGACGGGCGAGGTCAGGCCCGACGAGACCTATCCCATAGAGATATCGTACATCGTCGACGGCGTCGTCCTCCTGAGCTACGAGATAGTCAACGACGCCCGCATGAAGTACATCGAGGTCCTGAAGATGAGGGGCACGGCCCACACGACCGGGCGCCACCTGGCCAGCATCACCGAGGACGGCTTCAGCATCCAGGTCGGCCTGAGATAGGTCGGCCGGGGCCCTCGGGCGGACATGCAAAAATTCTAATATCCCGTTCCGTTATCCAGATAGCACTATCGATAGGGGGACATTCTATGACCCAGTTCAAGGCGTACAGGATCGAAGGGACCTTCCCAATGGGAGTCAACAAGAAGCAGCCATTCGCACGGGAGGTCGTCTGCGAGAACGAGACGGAAGCCAAGGAGACAATCTTTTCGCTGATCGGGAGCGAGCACGCCATCAAGAGACGGAATATAAATATTAAGTCCGTCAAGGAACTCAAGCCGGATGAGGTGACATCCCTCAAGGTCAAGCGGGCGCTAGGGGTGAAGTAGGTGGCGTACATGAAGCGACCCCAAGAGAACGGCGAGAAACAGGGCGACGACAAGGACGACCACATCTATGACGGTCACGATCACGACCATGACCACGAGCATGACCACGAAGAAGGGCCCCCGAAGCCCGCGAGGCCCAAGGGCAAGAAGGCAGGACCGCCCACGGAGGAGGACCTCCAAAAGCAGCTCACGGTGCTCGAGATCGCCAGGAACCGGATCGAGGCCTTCGGCCGCGAGGCCGACCTGCTGGCATCGGCCATGAGGGACCATGGCAGGGCCACGGGGACCCTGACGGCGGTCTCGGTCATGGGGAGGAAGCAGCCCTCGGAGATACTCGTGCCCATCGGGGCAGGCGTGTTTATTTTCGCCAAGCCGGTCTTCACCAACAAGGTCCTCATGAACATAGGGAATGGCATCACGGCCGAGTATCCCATTGATGACGCCCTGGAGAAGCTCACCAAAGCGCTCAAGGACATCGAGGAGAAGGAGAAGAAGGTCGTGGCCGAGCTGGAGCGGCTCGAGGCCTCGGCCGAGGCCCTGACCCGCGAGGTCCAGGCCATGTACGAGGAGATGCAGAGGGCCAAGAAGGCATGACCGGACGGCCCTCCGCTAACTTTTAAAGGGGTCTTCCCATGGGTATGTTCGATTCCCTCAAGGACAAGCTAAACATCTTCAAGAAGAAGGCCGCCGAGGAGATCGAAGAAGAAGGGAAGGAGGCGGCCCAGAAGGCCCAGGCAGTCCCCGCACCAGAAAAACCCGCGCCGAAGCCCGTTGCCAAACCTTCACAGCCCGGGAAGCCCGTCGAGGTCCGGAAGGTCCAGAAGCTCAAGGTCGAGGACACGCGGTCCGACAGCTTCACGGACGGGTTCATCGGTTGGCGGTTAAAGGCCGAAAAGATCGAGGAGCTCTTGGCGGACCTGGAGATCATCCTGATGGAGTCCGACGTGGCCCTGTCCGTGGTGGACGCCATCAAGGAGGCCGTCAAGGAGGACCTCAAGGACAAGAAGATAAAGCTCGGGGCCAATTCGGGCGAGGTCGTCGAGGAGTCCCTTCGGCTGGCCCTGAAGCGGGTCCTCAAGACCGAGAAGCGCATCAACCTCGACGAGTACATCGAGACGCACGAGAAGCCCATCTCCATCATGTTCGTGGGGGTCAACGGGACCGGCAAGACCACGACCATCGCGAAGGTGGCCTACCGCTACCTGCAGAAGGGCAAGAGCGTCGTCATCGCGGCCGCGGACACCTTCCGGGCCGGGGCCATCGAGCAGCTCGCGATACATGCCGAGAGGCTCGGTGTCAAGCTCATCAAGCACCAGGCGGGCAGCGACCCGGCGGCCGTGGCCTTCGACGCTATGGAGCACGCCAAGGCCAGGAGGCGTGACCTGGTCCTCATCGATACGGCCGGCAGGATGCAGACCAACACCAACCTGATGGACGAGATGAAGAAGATCAAGCGCGTGGTCAAGCCGAACCTCATTATATTCATCGGGGACTCGCTGGCAGGCAATGACGCCACCGAGCAGGCCCGCGAGTTCGACAAGGCGGTCCGCATCGACGGGGCCATCCTGAGCAAAATAGACGCGGACGCCAAGGGCGGTGCGGCCATATCCGTGGCCAAGGCCGTCGGGAAGCCCATTTTGTTCGTCGGTACCGGCCAGGAATACAAGGACCTGGTGCCGTTCTCGTCCAAGTGGCTGGTGGAGCGGCTGTTCGGGAAGGCGGGGTCAGAGGAAGGCTCGGAATAAGCCTATGGGCCAGCCTGCTGGACCAATGTTCTAATAAAAATAAAGATTTTAAGATTAAAAGAAAAAAGTGGGCTCAGGTCCGTTTATTCTATCTCCTTCAGGATCTCCCTGTAGCCGACCATGTCCATGAAGCCGTGGCCGGAGATGTTGAAGGCTATGCACTTCTCCTCGCCGGTCTCCTTGCACTTCAATGCCTCATCGATGGCAGCCGTCACTGCGTACGCGGATTCGGGCGCGGGCAGGTAGCCCTCGGTCTGGACGAAGAGCTTGGCCCTGTCGAAGACATGCTTCTCGTCCGCCGGGTAGGCCACGGTGTCTATGTAGCCCGCATGCCTCATGACGCTCAGGAGCGGGCCACAGGCGTGGTACCTGATGCCGTCGCCCTTGATGGGGGCCATCTTCACCTGGTGGCCCAGCGTGTACATCTTCAACAGCGGGGTCTTCTCGGCGTGATCGCCGAAGTCGTACCTGAACTCGCCTTGCAGGTTCGGGGCCACCATGCTCTGAGCGGCCAGGAACTTGACCTTCTTCTTCTTCTTGAGGACGTCATACATGAACGGGATTGTGAACCCGCCGAAGTTGCTGCCGCCGCCCAGGCAGGCGCACATGAGGTCCGGATAGTCGCCGGCCAGCTCGAATTGCTTCTGGGTCTCGAGGCCAATGACCGTCTGGTGCAGCATGACATGGTTCAGGACGGACCCGAGGCTGTAGGCAGTGCCTGGCCTAGTGGCCGCGTGCTCCATGCCCTCGGACACCGCGATGCCCAAGGAACCGGGGTGGTTGGCGTCCTGTTTCAGAAGATCCCTGCCGGCCTGGGTCTCCTTGCTGGGGGAGGCGAAGACCTTGGCGCCGTATAGCTTCATGAAGTTCCGGCGGTCCCTCTTCCATTCATAGACCGCCCGGACCCAGTAGATGGTCAGGTCGATGCCGCCCATGCTGCAGGCGTACGCAAGGGCTGTGCCCCACTGGCCGGCACCGGTCTCGGTGGACAGGTGCTCCAGGCCCTGCTTCTGGGCGTAATAGACCTGGGCCAGCGCCGTGTTGACCTTGTGGCTGCCCGTCGGGCTGAAGAACTCGGTCTTGTAGTAGATTCTAGCTGGGGTCTTGAGCTTCGCTTCGAGGTTCTTGGCCCTGATGAGGGGCCGGGGCCTGCAGGCCTGAATGAAGAGCTCCCTTATTGGCTGTGGGATGTCGATCCACCGGTCCTTTGCATACTCCTGGTTTAAACATTCCCTTATGAACAGCTTCGGGAGCATGTCGATCCTCGATGGCCCATCCTTGGGGTCCATGGGTGGTGGTAAGGGCTCCGGAAGGTCGACAATAAGGTTGTACCATTTCTTCGGTACCTCCTCAGGTGGCAGCACGAAAACGTTGGACAAATTCTTCTTTGTGCTTGTCTTCATGTATGTTCCCCCGTAATGGTGGAATACCTGGTATGATATAAAATTTTGGATGTACACTTATATACATCGTTCGAAGGGCCGACCTCATGGTGGTCCGTTCAAGGGAAATTTGGAAAATCAAAGGACAGGGGCCCCGGGTCACCGGGGCCCATGTTGCTCGTTCCCACCGCCTACTGCTGGGGCGGGGCCTGCGGCGGTGGCTGATAGGCCTGCTGCTGCGGTGGCTGGGCTGGCGGGGCCGCCGGTGGCGGCTGCTGGGGTGGCTGCTGCAGGAGCGACGAGGTGGGGATGTACACGTCCGGCGAATGTTTTATCTTGAGGGGAGCGGCCGGCGCCCCTGGCTTCGGCTCCTCCTGGCCTGGCTTGTGGACCTTGCCGTCCTTGCCCGGCCTAAGGCCCAGCTCGATCTCCTCTTTATTGATCTCCTCGGCCTGCTTGTTGGCCGCCCTCCACGCAAAGGCCATGACGCCGATGCCCGCGACCACACCGATGATTATCAGTATGTAGTAGATGTTGAACCCGCCGGTGTTGATCGTCGTGCCCTTCTGTTGCTTGACATCGACCTGGCCGTAGTACGAGGAGTTGATAACGGTAACCCCGGAGACGACATCGACGGTGAGGTTGTGCTTCCCTTCGTCGGCGTTCCAGGACAGGTCCCTCTGGGTCGTCTGGCCCGGGCCAAGGAACGGTATGGTCTCGGAGGTGAACTCGGTGTTGTCCACCATCAGCCTGATCTTTATGGAGGTGGCGTTCAGGGTGCCTTTGTTCTTGATGGTCACGTTGTAATCGATGGTGTCACCGGCCTTGAGGTCTTTGGTCTTGCTCGCCAGTATCAGGGTGACGTTGACCGTCGGGACCTTGGAGCTCTCCCTGGATGTTACCGTCGTGGGCGTCACGGTTTTGTTCTCGTAGCCATGGGTGTCGATGGCCGTGACCGCGAAGTAGTATCTCGTCCCGACAACGAGGCCCGTCACCGTGTATGTCGCGTCCTTTGTGGTGGCGGACAGTGACATGCCGGTCACTTCCGAGAAGGGGTCATAGGCCCTGGAATAGATGTTGTAGTGGTCTACGTCCAAGGCCGGCGAGGCGGTCCATGTCAGCTTGACCTTGCCGTCGGTCAGGTCCTGGCCGCTCAGGCCCGTGACCGGCGGGGGCGGATTGATGATGGCCTCGTAATAGTCCTTCTCGGCCTTGTTGCCGGCCCTGTCGGACGCAAAGAGGGTGATCGTGTGGTTCCCCTCGCTGAAGCTCGCCTTATCTATGATGCCGGTGTACTTGTTCGAGACCACTTGGTCGAAGTCCTTCTTCGCACCGCCGTCGAACCTGTACTGGACCGAGTTGGCGTCCAGCGTGGCATCCGTCACCGTGATCTCGAGTCTGTAACCCGTGCCCGTGACCTTCAGCGCGTAGCTGAACGACGGGGGCGTCCGGTCGACGACGACGCTTATCCCTCCGACCTCCTTATTGTTAGTCGCCTTGTCGGTGGCCTTGACCGATAGGGTGTAGGTGATTTCGGTCCACGTGCTGACGTCGATGTCCTTGGAGTAGGTGGTCCCGGAGACGAGGGGCAGCACGCCTAGGATCTCGGCGGTATTCCCTACGACCTTCTGGTAGTAGACCTTGTCGATGTTAGCGTCCTTGATGTCCGCCGACAGCGTGTAGGTCTTGTTGCAAAAGTTGGACATGGGCGATGTGATGGTTATATTGGGCTGGGTCTTGTCGACCACGAACGAGAACGGGTCCGTCTGGTTGGAGTTGCCCGCCAGGTCCGTCTCGCTGACCACTATGTTATGGGTGCCTTCGAGCAGCGCCACCGTGTTGACGAGCATCCCGTAGTAACCCATGCCCTTCTCGGGTATCTGGATGGCCAGGCCGCCGCCGTCCAGCTTGTACCTGACCTGGGCCTTGTTGATATTCTCGTCAGTGACCGTGACGTTAAGGTCCAGGGCGTCCTTGACCACCTGGCCCGGGAGCGTTTTTATCTTGATGGCGGCTTTGGTCCTGTCGAGGATGACCTTGACGAACTGGGTGTCATTGGTGTTGAGCGCCTTGTCGCTTGCATAGACATAGATCGTGTGCTCGCCCTCGCCCCTGCTTGACAGGTCCACGTTGAGGGTGAATGTGTCGGCCGCGGCCTTGGGGATGGATGCCAATGGGTCGGCGTCGAGCCTATAGTTGATGGTCGACTCGTTGAGGTGAATGTCGGAGGCCGTGACGTTGAGGAAGTATTGCTGCATGACGTACTTCGGCGCCGGCCTGATTGTGACCTCCGGGGGCGTCCTGTCGACGGTTATGTTGGTCCAGGCGTAGTCCACATTGGATGCCTGGTCCTTGGCGGTCACCATTATCTCGTGCTGGTCCTCCGTGAGGCCCTTGGTGTCCACTGTGGCATTGTAGACGTTCCCGCCCTGGGACGTGGCGGTCTGGACGTTGCCGCCATCGACCTGGTATGTGACCTCCTTCATGTTGACGTCCGAGGCCGAGACTTTGAGGTAGTATTTGCCGCTGAGTATGACGTTCGCGGCGGAGGTTATCATGACCGTGGGCTGCAAGAAGTCCGTGGTGACCGAGGCCGAGCCAGAGGTGGCATCGCCGTCCAGGTTGACGGTCGCCGTTATGATTGCCGCACCAGGGACCGCGATGCGCCCAGCGGCCTGGCTGGTGGTGCCGCCGGTGTTTTTATTCGTGATGTTGAAGAAGCCGACGAACGTCTTGTCGTTGGCCGTGTCACCCATCACGACGCCGTTGTCGTACATGGTAACAGTGATGGTGTTGGACGGGTTGCCGTTCTCCACCACGGTGCCCGGCTTCGTGCCGCCTGTGGTCGTGCCGTCGTTGGCGTTGATGACGATCATCGAGTTGTTCCCGACGATGGTCAGGGGGGCCTGCGAAGCGTCCTTCAGGGTCACGACGTCCGCGGCCGCCATGGCCCCCGGGCTCATGGCCAAGAGGACGCTCATAGTCGATATCAGGATCATGGCGATCTGCAGAAGCGCCTTTCCCTTCCTTGCTTCATTAACATCATTGTCGGACATGACTGGCCTCCTTGGGCTCTTATCAATTGTACAATTCGTTCAATTTGACAATAATGATAAAGGTTAATAAAGATAATGGTATTGTAAGTCGGCCCCGTCATGAGCGCGGGAAAGGTTGGGTCTATGTCTAGGCCAAAGAAGTCCGTGGGCAGGCGGCCCAGGGCCCTGGTCCTCCTATCGGGAGGACTCGATTCCTCTACGGCCGCGGCCATCGCCAGGGACGAGGGCTACGAGCTCTACGGGCTCACCGTGGTCTACGGCCAGAGGCACTCGCGCGAGGTCCGCGCTGCCAAAGCCGTCGGGAAGGCCCTCGGCTTCAAGCAACATTTCATCAGCAAGGTGACGCTAGGCACGAAGGGCTCGGCCCTGCTTGACCGCAAGGTCAGGATCCCCGTCGACCGGGACATCGAGGCCGAGATAAAGGCCGGGGGCATACCGCCGACCTATGTCCCGGCGAGGAACCTGGTTTTGCTTTCCCTGGCCTCCCACTGGGCCGAAGTCATCGGCGCGAAGGCCGTGTTCACGGGGTTCAACGTCATAGATTTTTCGGGATATCCCGACTGCTCGCGGGAGTTCGTCAACGCCTTCCAGAAGGCCCTGGACGTCGGGACCAAGGCCGGGAGGGAAGGCAGGCCGCCCAGGATAGTCACGCCGCTACTTGGTCTGGACAAGGCCAGTATCATCCGGATAGGGCGACATCTCAAGGTCCCCTACAAGCTGACCTGGAGCTGCTACAAGGGTGGCAAGAAGGCCTGTGGCCGGTGCGACAGCTGCTTATTGCGGCTCAAGGGCTTCGAGGAGGCAGGGGTCAGGGACCCTATCGAATACGAGCGCCGGACGCCCAGGGCCATGGATAAACATTAATTAGCCCCCCCGGCAATCGCCTTTACCATGTCCGGCTGGACCGTCGCCAGGGCCATCTCCGGCCTCCTGGGCGTCATCGGGGGCATCCTCCTGATACTTTCTTGGGGGATGTACCTATCCTTGTGGTCCATCATAGGTCTTCTCATCGGTGGCCTAGGCATCTTTGGCGGGACCCTGATTCTCAGGGCGCAATACGTCCGCGGCGGGACGATGGCGGCGGCAGCGGCGGTGGTCTCCTGGGGCCTCTACCCTAAGGTCCTCCTCACAGATCTGCTTTTGGTCACGGTCATCCTGATGGCCGTGGGCGGCATCATGGGCCTTGTCCTGGAGCTCACGGCAGATTGAGCCCCGGGTTGTTGGAACGCGCCCCTGGCCCTCAATTCCGCACCACAACTTAAATAAAAGGGAACTGTCGTTTGGTGGACGCATGCGCAAGACCGTCAAGCCGATATCTGTAACGGATATCATGAAACGGGATGTCGGGGTCATCACCCCGCAGACCACCATTAGGACCGCGGCCCAGGTCATGTGGGCCAAGAGGTCCACCTGCGTCGTGGTCGAGCGCAGGAAGGTCCCTGTGGGCATCATCACGGTCACGGACGTGCTCCACGCCGTGGCCGAGAGCCAGGACCTGGACGTGGTCACCGCGGACAGCATGATGTCCAACCCGATAATCTTCGTCTCCCCGGAGACGAACATCGACTGGGCGGCGGAGCTGATGGCCAAGCTGCATGTCAGCAAGCTGCCGGTCATCGAGAACGACAGGCTCCTGGGCGTGATAACAGAGAAGGAGATAACCGGCGTCCTCCCGAACATTGTCGAGATGTCGGCCCCCACGAAGCCCCAGACCGAGCAGGCCTTCCTCATCAGGACCGACGGGAAGCTCCTGGCCCGGGTGTCCCGGGGCAAGTCGGAGATCGACGAGGACATCGTGGCCAGCATGCTCATGGCCCTGGAGCACTTCGTGGCCCACAGCCTGACCGGCAAGGAGCGCGGCAAGTTCGACGAGCTCCACTACGGGGACCTGAAGATAGTCCTTCGGCACGGGAGCGGCATCCTTTTCGCAGTCTTCGTGACGGGCGAGGTCACCGACAACCTGCTGAACAGCATGGATGTCATCGTGAACCATGTGGAGTCCAAGTATGGCGAGATGCTTTCCGCCTGGGACGGCGAGTGGAGCCGTCTCGGAAGCTTGCAAAGGGATATCGAGCAGATGATGAAGCTATAGCGAGGCCAGCGGGGCATGCTGTCCTAATCCACTATTTCCTGTTCCTCGGGTCCGTGTCCTTTTTCTCTTCCTGCGCCGGTTCTCCATCCTTCTCGTACTCGATTGCGCCCTCGACATCGGCCTCAAGGGCCTTGTCCGGGCCGCTGGCGGACCTGCACATGGACGGCTCGCACCCGCCGTAGATGCGGGATCGGATGATCTTGTTCATGTCCGGGAACCCGGCGATCTTCATCATCGGCAGGCGGATCCTGCGCCCGTGCTTCCACCGGAAGTAGAATGCATAGGCCAGCAAGGAACCAAGGGCGATCTTCCACCGGTGGTCCGATCCCCAGAAATCTATGTTGTACTTCCAGCAGGTCGCTATGAAGTCCCACTGGGCCTCGTTCAGGTGGTCCAAAGGAACGCGGTTGTGGCCCTTGAGGAGGCAGTCCTCTAGGGGTATGAACAGCAGCGGGACGAAGAAGACCTTGGCGTTCTTCAGTTCGTCGAGCATCTCGAGGGTCGCGATGGTGTCCTTCTCGGTCTCGTCCGGCAGGCCCGTCATGAGCGTGGCCAACGGGTACCACCCGTTGTCGTTGTAGATGCCCATGGCCTGGACGACCAGCTCGGGCCAGTTGTCGACCGAGTAAGGCAGGGCCTTGCCCTTCATGTACTTCTTCATCAGCCGCACGCTGCCCGTCTCGACGCCGACCTCGACGCTGATGAACTTGTTGCGGTACCACTTGTAGAACTTCGGGTCCCAGCGGGTCTTCTCCATCAGGATGGGCGTGAGCTCCTCGAGTATCTTCGGGTCGTAGACGATGGGGGCCAATGACGCATGGGACAGCTGGACGAAGTCAACGCCAGGATGTTCGGCGATGGCCTTGAAGACCTCGACGATGGCGGGCCTGTTCGGCCTGAACCCGGGGTGGGACTTGTATAGGAAGATGTCCTCCGAGTTCACGAATATCATCCGGCTGCCCTCGCTGACGTTGACCTCGACCTCCTTTTCTATGAAATCCACCGGGAAGGAGACCTTGCGCCTCATCGTTGGCGAGCAGAACTTGCAGTTGCGGCCGCAGCCGCGGGTGAGCTCGATAACGCCGTATGTGGACGCATGCCTGACATGGGGGATGTCCTCGAACTGGGGCCTCACGCCCTCGACGACCTTCGGGACGGGCCTGCCCTCGACGGCGGCCTTGAAGGTTTCCAGGGCCGTGAGCTCGCTCTCGCCCAAGAACACGGTGTCGATGCCGTACTTCTTCCTCCTCTTGGCCTTGTCTATCTGCCAGGAGCCCCCGCCCCCGAGGAAGATCTTGGGCTTGTATTTCCTGAGCGCCTTGGTCCGGAATATCTCGTCGAACTCCACCGAGTTGATGGACTTCTCGCCGAAGCCGAATATGGACGAGTATGTCGTGTCGACGTAGGCCAGGCCCAGCGGGTTCATGGAGGTGATGCCGACGACCTTGGTCCTCGGGCCAACGAACCTATCGAGGCTCCTGGTGTGGCAGACCACCACGTCCTCCTCCGGGAACTCCTTCAGCAATATGGCCTCGACCTTTCGCAGCCCGTTGGGGACGTACTTGGCCCTGCCGTTGGGCCAGTCCTCGGGTGTGAAGAACTCGCGTACCATCTGGTCGTGGAAGATGCTCGCGCTCGGGAATGCCGACAGGAATGCCGTGAATGTGTTCCAGTCGTAGTTGGAGATCTCGCTGGGGGACGCGGTGAGCACGATGAGCGCCCCGCCGCCCAGGTCTCCCTTGCCGTTGACTGTGCGAGGGGTCTTGCCCTGGGCCTCCTTCAGGTTCTTGGGCTTCGACATCAGCCCGATGCTGTCCTCCATTATCGGCAAGCGCAAGCCCTCCTGGGGCGTCCATCAGGACGCTGCCCGTCCATAACATCTCCAGATATAAAAATGCATCCAAACTATGCAATTCTCATTGCATACATATGCATTGCTTTTTCCAAAACGATAAATATGCCTACGGCCATGGGTCCGGCGATGTCGCACAAGGGACTGAAGGCCCACCTGAGGGCGCTCACGGTCATGGTCTCGCAGACCTTCCGCCTGCCAGAGACCGGCGTGCAGATACTCGAGACCCTGATCACCTGCCGGATGGCCTTGTCGGTCAAGGAGCTCGTCCGGCGCGTCAAGAGGTCCGAGCGGAGCGTCCGCGGGGCCCTGGACCATCTTGTCGCGAAAGGGGTCCTCATCAGGAAGG
>Ga0315288_10003471_pt1 | contig 20159 bp, 13 predicted proteins | sample YL17G11_20_MG_FD_203454 | JGI IMG/M metagenome (GOLD analysis project Ga0315288, IMG submission 203454) | Sediment microbial communities from Yellowstone Lake, YNP, Wyoming, USA - YL17G11_20 | ecosystem: Environmental > Aquatic > Freshwater > Lake > Sediment | place: USA: Wyoming | collected... | reverse complement strand
CGGGGACCGGCGGCGAGGAGGCGGCGCTCTTCGCGGGCGACCTGATGCGCATGTACCTGCGTTACGCGGAAAGGCAGAACTGGAAGACTGAAATAATCTCCATCAGCCGCGCGGACATGGGCGGCGTGAAGGAAGTAATTTTCCGCGTTGCGGGGGACGAAGTTTACCGCCGCCTGCGCTTCGAGAGCGGCACCCACCGAGTCCAGCGTGTCCCGGAGACCGAGGCGCAGGGAAGGATTCACACCTCCGCGTGCACGGTGGCCGTGCTGCCCGAGGCGGAGGAAGTCGAAGTCAACATAAACAAGGAAGACCTGCGGATAGACCTTTTCAACGCCTCCGGCCCCGGCGGCCAGCACGTGAACAAGACACAGTCCGCCGTCCGCATAACGCACCTGCCGACGGGGCTGGTGGTCTCCTGCCAGGACGAAAAATCCCAGCACCGCAACAAGGCCAGTGCCATGCAGGTTCTGGCGACCCGGCTCTACGACCTGCTGAAGCAGAAACAGGAAAGCGCGCGCGGCCTGGCCCGCCGGGCGCAGATAGGGTCGGGCGACAGGAGCGAACGCATCCGCACTTACAACTTCCCGCAGAACCGCCTGACGGACCACAGGATCGGGCTTACGCTTTACGACCTCAATAATATAATTGAAGGGAAACTGGACGAAATGATCCAGGCGCTGGAAGAAAGCCTGCGCGAAAAGATGCGCACCAAGCCTCCCGGGGAAGACTAAAGGCTTGAGGCCCGCCTAAAGGGCGAGGTCTCGCCCGTCCCGCCTAAAGGGCGAGGCGGACTTGAGGAAGTGAGGCTTGAGAGAAAAAAAGGAAAACTGTACTCGAGCCTCAAGTCTCAGGCCTCCAGCCTCGAAGCCTTGATTTTCCGCCGAAATTCAATATAGTGGCGAAAAATGACTTTCTTTCCAGAGGGGAAACGGTGAATACCCGCAAGCATTTTGTCTTTCGCCTCCTTTGCCTGACCGCTCTTGCGGCTGTGCTGCTCCTTTGCGCGACGGCGTGCAAAAAGAAACAGCAGTCCCCGCCGCCCGCCTCTAACCCCACCTCTCAGCCCAGCGGCACAACGATGCCCGCGGAAAGCAAACCCACCGTCAGCGAGGCCCAAGAGCAACTGGAAGAAGGCCTGACGCTGAAGGACCAGGACAAGCACGCCGAAGCCGTCGAGAAATTCTCGCTCGCCATCGCAGCCGACGAAAAATGCGGCCCGGCATTTCTCAACCGCGGGATTTGCCACAGCGAAATCGGGCAGAAGGAAGACGCGCTGAAGGATTTCGCGCGCGCGGGGGAACTCCTGCCCGGCGATTCCGCCGCGCCGTTCCTGAAGGCGGCGACGCTCTTTGAACTGAAGCGGTTCGACGAGGCTGAAAAGGATTTCGCCGCGCTGGTCGCGCGCTTTCCCGACGAGGCGGCGGGCCATTACTACCTGGGAGTTTTCGCGGAGCGGCGTCGCAATCTGCCGGGGGCGCTCAAACACATCGACGACGCGCTGGCAAAAGACCCGTCGCTTGAGCCGGCCCTTTCCGAGCGCGCCTGCCTGTACGCGATATTCGAGGACTACGATAAATCCTTCGCGGACATCGAGCGGCTCAGGGAAATCAACGACGATTACAAGGCGCGCTATCTTTACGCCGTCGTGCATCTCTTGCGCGGGCGGGCTTTGATGGACCAGTCAACCGCGGAAAAGAACCCCGCGCTCGCGGACAATGCGGCCGCGGATTTCAAGGAAGCCGAAACCACGCTCACGGAAATACGAGATCAGCATGTCGTGCTGGCAATCACGTACGCGGAGACCATCGCGAGCCAGTCAACGCCCGATGCCCCTCTTTACGATACCGTTGCCGGGGGTTTTCAGCAGATTCTCTCCGACATCCAATCGCAGACCAGCGATGGGAAGAACCCCAATCTTCGTGTCTATCTGCCGCGCCTGGAACGAGACCTCGCGGTTACGGACACCGCCGGCGGCGACGAGAAGAAAGCCGTCGAGCGCCTCAATGACATCGTCGCCTTCGCGCAGGATTTCCAGGCGACGTGGGAGCAACAGGACGTTTTCCTGATTGACAAGTGGCTGGCCTTCAGGGTCATCTGCGACGCGATGCAGGCGCTGGCAAAGCACTCTGTCAACGTGCAACGCGACTACAACACCGCCGAGACGTATCTGAAGCAACTCATCGACTTCCAGAATTTCGTGAAGGCCGACTACGGCGACGCCGAGGCCGTGAGAAAGCGCGAGCACGACGCGGTGCAGGAAGCGATTTACGAGTGCGAGTTCCAGAAAATCGTTCCGCAATCTTCCGCGCATTACACGTACGAGCAATGCGTGGAATTCCTCTCGCACCCGTATTACAAGATCCGCGCCGCAGGGGTTGTGTGCCTCGGCCAGGGCAACGACCAGCGCGCCAACGACCGGATAGTCGCCGCGCTCGACGATCCGGACGAGCGCGTGGCGGCAATCGCCGCGCAGGTGGCGGGCGAAAAAAAGATAACGGAAGCCGTTCCGAAACTCGCCGGGGTGATTGAACGCTGCGGTCCTGACACGGCGCTTGCCGCAGTCATGGCGGTCGGCGCGCTGCTCAACAATTCCACAACTTCCGACGGGAATCTGGTATTATCAGGCGCAACTCGCGCGGCGGTCCCCGCGCTCATACATGCGCTGGAAAACGGCGACGCGCGCGTCCGCGAGGCCGCAATCGACGCGCTCAAAGGAATAACGGGCAGGACGCAGATGTACCATCACGACGACCCGCCCGAAGCCCGCGCGCAGGCCGTCGAGCGCTGGAAAAAGTGGTGGGGAGAGATTTCCGCCGCTCGGCAAAATGAAAACGCCGGACCAGCCGGCGGGACAGGGCCGTGATTCATTGCACAATTGTTTCCGAGGGAGAACGATGAAAGCATCGCGTCGATTCGCCTTTGCCTTGCTAATTCTCTGTCTGTTGGCGGCGGGCATGCTCGCGTCATGCAAGGGGATTATCGCGCCGAAGGAGCCGGTAATCAACGAGGAACAGGCGCGCGGTTTCCTCAACACCGCAAATGAGTACATGAACGCCAAGCCCCCACAGCCGGCCCGCGCAAACGACTTCTTCAAGTCCGCCATCGACAGCAATTACAAACTTCTCCCCGCGCACCTCGGATACCAAGACTCGTTCTTTGCATATTACAGCCCCGACGCGCCCGCCCAGGCAAAGCAGAAGGACGCGATGCTCGCGATGTACGAGAAATTCGTCAAACGGTATCCCGCCGACCCGATGTTCCAGTTCCTTTATGGCAGGATGCTTGACAAACTGGGCAAGCGCCGGGAAGCCGTGCCGTACTTCAAGGAGGCGGTAAGGCTCGACAAGACGTATTACCCCGCCCACGCAGCCCTGGCAAAATTCTACGAGGAAGTGGACAAGAGCATGGGGCTCGCCGGAGATGAAAGGGTGACCGCTGAGAAATACCGGACGATCCAGGAACTCCGCAGCGCCATCGCCGCCGACCCGGCGAACATAGCGCTTCACAGGGAATACCAGGATGCGATGCTCGCCGCGGAGAGCGGCAAGGCAAAGTATATTGAACCCGGCACGGTCATGAAGGAATACGAGCAGCGCCTCCAGCAGGCCAGGGGAACCGCCGATGAACCGCGGTATCTTTACCTGCACGGGCGGCTTCTCGGCCAGATGCGCAGCCTTGAAGATGCGCGGACGGAATTCGAACACGCCGCGAACCTCAACCCGAAATTCCCCTGGTCGTACGACGGGCTGGGCACTTACTACATCCTGAAGGCGCAGGAGCCTGGAACGTCTCAAAAGGACGCGGACGACTACGTCAACAAAGCGATGCAGATGTACGAGAAGGCCGTCAGGCTGGACAACAAACTGGTAACGACGAAACTCAAACTCGCCGAGTTGTACCTGAACGTTTCAGCCTTACGCCAGGGCGAGGCCGGGGAAATCCTCGCCAGGGCCGCCGGGCAGGCGCTCACGCCGGAAGAACAGGACAAAATAAAATCCCTGCGGGACGAGGCCTACCACCTGGGCGGCGAATGCAAGGCAAGAATCAGCGAGTTGCTTGCCGACCAGCCGCAGAACCCGGAAGTCCTCCTGCTCACGGCGACCTTCCAGTACGCGGACGGCTCTTATTTCCTGGCGAAGCAGACTGCGGCCGCTGGACTGGCCCTCATAAAAGAAAAGCCGCCGATAGACCCGGAGACCGGGGAGAAAATGGAAGCCAAACTCACCGGCATCATGCGGGACTCGGACATTTTCGCCAAGCGGCTGGCGGGCAACGGGGCGGACGAAGTACCGCCGCAATTCTTTTTCGAACCCGAATTCCGCGCGCGGATGCAGAGCGACGACGCGAACCTCCGCGCCAACATGATAGAGACCTTGGTCAAGTTTTACGTCAGGGTCTTGCAGATACGGGACAGCCTTAACGAGAAAATGCTGGCCGACTACGAACAGATGCAGAAGACCGCGGTTGTGCTCATGGGCGAGGCGCTTTCCGACAAGGCGGACAACGTGAGGCTTGCCGCGGTGCAGGCGGTCAGGGCGTTGCAGGTGGAGCCTTTCTGCGAAGAGATTGGCAAAATACTTATTGACGCGAATGAACCCGAGGAGATGCGCCACGAGGCCGCGCTGGCGCTGGGCGAAATGCGTTCCGCAAAGGCGGTGGAACCTCTGATAGAAGGCCTCAAGGACGAAAGCCAGCCGGTGAGGGAATACTCCATAAAGGCCCTGCGCGATTTGGCCGTGCAGACGTTCGGGTACGATTACGCCGCCGCGCCTGAAAAGCGCAACGCCGCAATTGAAAAAATCAAAAAATGGTGGGAAGAAAACAAGGCCGCCTATCAGGTTCCCAAGTGAGGTTTGAGTCGGACAGGTCCGACACGTCAGACAGGTCAGACAAAAGACATGGAAAGACAAGAGCCCTGGACAATCGCGCGCCTGCTGGAATGGACGAAGGATTACTTCGCGAAAAAGGGGCTTGAGAAGCCGCGGCTCGACGCGGAGGTGCTGCTGGCGCACGTTCTCGGCGTCGACAGGATAAGCCTTTACACGGGCTTTGAAAAAATCGTGGACGACAAGACGCTGGCGCAGTTCCGCGAGATGGTGAAGCGCCGCGCGGAGCGCTGCCCGGTGGCGTACATCACGGGCAAGAAGGAGTTCATGTCGCTCACGTTTGAAGTTACGCCGGACGTCCTCATCCCGCGCCCGGAGACGGAAATCCTGGTGGAGAAGGCAATCGAGGCCGCGCGTGAAACGGAGTCGCCGGCAATCGCCGACATCGGCACGGGCTGCGGCGCTATCGCCGTGGCGCTGGCGGTCAATCTGCCGAAGGCGCGCGTCTTCGCCGCCGATTTAAGCGACGCCGCGCTCAAGGTCGCGCAAAGGAACGCCTTCATCAACGGCGTTGACGAAAAAATCAAATTCCTGAAAGGCGACATGCTGGAGCCGCTGCGGGCGGAAGGGCTGGCGGGAAAGATGGACATCCTCGTGTCGAACCCGCCGTACGTGACGGAGAGCGAGTGGGCGGGCCTGATGGAGGACGTGCGGCGCTACGAGCCGCGCGAGGCGCTGGCGAGCGAGGGGGACCCGCTGAAGTATTACCGCATTCTTGCGGCCGGGGCGGGCGAAATCCTCACGTCTGCGGGATGGCTCATGGTCGAAACCGGCGCGAACAGGGCCGCCGCGGTGAGCGACCTTTTCAAAAAAGCCGGCTTGCAGTCCGTTGAATCCGTAAAAGATTATGAGAAAATAGAGAGAGTGGTCACGGGACGGAAATAAGTCCTATAGGACTTATAGGTCCTATGTGTGTTTCAGCGAACTTGAGAGGGACTCATGGAAAAACTCGTTATTGAAGGCGGCCACAGGCTCAAAGGCCGCGTGACGATATCCGGCTCCAAGAACGCCTCGCTCCCAATGATGGCGGCGGTGATCCTTGCGAACGAGCCGTGCACGATAAGGAACGCGCCTCATCTGACCGACATCCGCACGATGGGCGAAATACTGGGGGCGCTCGGAGTGAAATGCGAGCAAAGCGAGGACGGTTCTCTGGCGTGCGGCGTGGTGGACTCCAGCGAAGTAACCGCGCCTTACGAGATGGTCAGCAGGATGCGCGCGAGCGTTTGCGTGCTGGGGCCGCTACTGGCGCGGCGCAAGAAGGCGCGCGTGTCCCTGCCGGGCGGCTGCGTTATCGGCCTGCGCCCCATCGACCTGCACATAAAGGGCCTGCAAAGCCTCGGCGCGAAAGTGTACGTCGAGCACGGCTACGTCATAGCGGAGGCGGACCGGCTCAAGGGAACGGACATTTACCTGGGCGGGGCGTTTGGCTCCAGCGTGACCGGCACGGCCAACGTCATGATGGCGGCGACTCTGGCTGAGGGCAGGACGTGCATCGAGAACGCGGCTTGCGAACCGGAGGTGCAGGACCTGGCGCATTTCCTCAACGCAATGGGCGCGCGCATCAGCGGCATCGGCACGCCGAGGCTCGTCATCGAGGGAGTAAAGGAACTCGGCGGCTGCGAATACGAGGTCCTGCCGGACAGAATTGAGGCCGGGACGTTCCTTGTCGCGGGCGCGATTACGCAGGGAGATTTGCGCCTGCTGAACACGCGGCTGGACCATCTGCACGCGGTCGTTGACAAGTTGCGCCAGATCGGGGTGACGGTGTATCAGGAAAACGGCGAAGTCCGCGTCACGGCGTCGCACAGGCCCGCGGCCGCCGACGTAACGACGCTGCCCTACCCCGGCTTCCCGACGGATTTGCAGGCGCAGTTCATGGCGCTGCTGAGCATTGGCGACGGAATCAGCGTGGTGACGGAAAAGATTTACCCCGACAGGTTCATGCACGTGGCGGAACTGAACCGCATGGCCGCGGACATACGCAAGGAAGGCGCAACGTCCATAATTATCGGCGTGCCGGAACTCTCCGGCGCGCAGGTGATGGCATCGGACCTGCGGGCTTCCGCGGCGCTGGTGCTCGCGGGGCTTGTCGCAAAGGGGACAACGGAAGTCCGCAGGGTGTATCACATCGACCGCGGCTACGAGAAAATCGAGGAGAAACTCTGCGCGGTCGGCGCGAAAATCACGCGCATGCCGGACGAATAGGCTTGAAAAAAACATAGGTCCTATACGACCTATAGGACCTATATTCCAATGAGGTGTAACAATGAAAATATCGTTTCTGCCAATCATGGCCGTCCTGTTCGCGGCGCTGTTTTTGTGCAGCGCTGCTTTCGCGGCAGTGGAAGACCCCGTCGCCCCGTTGCTCCAGCAAAAAAGCGGGGAAGTGTGGGACAAAGTCAAGGAAGCCCACAAGGCAGACGTTGCGGCGCAGAACATCGACGCGCTCAAGGCTCTCGCGGAAAAAGAAGAGTACGCGCCGGAAGCCGTTCTCGTCATCCTCATGATGGCCTGCGACGGCGACCAGAAGGCATCGGACTACATCCTGCAGGAGGCCGAAACCGAATCCACGCTCGCAGGGGCGCTGAGCGAAATGGGCTGCGTGTTCCTCGACTACCAGAAATCCATTCCCGCGCTCATCAACCGGCTTGAGAAAACCGGCGGGGACGCGGACTACTACCGCGGCGTGGCGGGCACGGCGCTGGCCAACCTGACCGGGGTTTATCTCGACGCCGACAAGAAGCGATGGCAGGCGTGGTGGGATGAAAACAAGGAAAAATTCAAGCCGGACAACAAGATTGACTTCGACATCTACAGGTATGAAATCAGGAACGGAGTGCTGACAAGCAGCCTTGTCTTCAAGGCTGTGGGGCAGGACGACCATTTCATGGAAATCCTCGCGGATTTCAACAAGGCGGCGGGAAAATTCACGGGCGGCCGCTGGCCGCTTGCGGACGCCGCGGCGGCGATGGGAAAGGGCGAGTTCGACAAGGCCCGCCAAATCGCTGAGGCCGCGCTCAAGGAATACCCGTCCGACATTTACGCGATGTACATCTCGGCCTCCATGCTTTTGCAGGCGGGCGACCTAAAGGGCGCGCAGGAGCGGTTTGCGGCGCTGGCCGCGCTGAACAGCCAGATGAGGAGCGCGAAGTTCCTCGCCGCGTACTGCGGAGAATTGCTCGCCGCGGACAAGAAGCCGGGCGAAATAGAAATACTGCTCAGACTTTTCCGCGCCCTGCCGCCGGAGGAGACGGCCCGCGGCTGGTACGTGCCGGACCTCTACGTTTTCTCAATGGCCTTCGACCGTTTCCAGCAGGACATCATCGATTTCGCCAAGAGCCACCTGGACAAGCCGGACCTTCTGGCCGGGGCGCTGATGATGATAGGTGATTCCGCCGTCCGCCTTGAACTGGCGAACGAGGGAGTACAGAAGAACCCGAATGACGAGTTGCTTGGGATGCTGCGTTTGCAATTTCTGGCGCAGTCGGGTATAAAGCAAAACCTTGTCGACTTCAAGGCGGAACTGGAAACGCTGGCAAAATTGAACCCGGACAACGCGCTGCCGGATTGCATGAAAATTTTCGTGAACCTGCGGAATCCGTGGACCGGCACGTACATGGACGGGCGCATCGCGCCGCTGGCGGAGGATGAATTGAAGGCGTTCCTTGATGCCGCCGGCAAGAAGCGGATGACGGCGCTGACCAGCCGGAAGACCGAGGCGCTTCAGGCCGCCAGCCGCGAGATGGGCGAACCCGTCTGGCGCTCGAAGACCGTGACCTATATGAACGAGTCGGTCGTGGCGGAGCCGCAGTGGGTGTTAAGCCCGCTCGTCATGATGGCCTCGGTGAACATCTCAAACGCAGTCGCGGCGGGAGATACTGAGAAGGCCGAGACGATTTACAAGGCGATAGAATCGCTCGCTTCTCAAGTCGCCGCCGAGGATAAATCGCTCACCAACGCGTGCCTGGCACAGATTATGATGAACCACGCCGATGCCGGAATGGCGGACGGTTACAGCCGGGCAGGCAAGGACAAGGAGGCGGAGAAATATCTGGAGAAAAGCAAGGAGCGCCAGAGCGCTTCCGGCATAAGCACGGTGCAGGTGGACCCATATCGCTGGCTGCGTAACCTGTCCGTGCCTGTAATGACCGAGGCGCTCTCCGCCGCGATGCTGAGCGACGAGGGGGATTTCTACAAGCAGTACCCGGACCCGACATCAATGGAAGAGGGCGAGTAACAGGCAAATATGTTTGAAGCGCTGACAAACAACTTCAACAGGATATTCGAGCGGCTGCGCTCGCGCGGGAAACTCACGGAGGATAATATCAAGGAAGGCCTGCGCGAGGTAAAGGTCGCGCTCCTGCAGGCGGACGTGAGCCTGCCGGTCATCAACGCCTTCATCAAGAGCGTCCAGGAAAGGGCCGTCGGGCAGGACGTCATCGGGAGCATCTCGCCGGGCCAGCAGATTGTAAAAATCGTCCACGACGAATTAATCCGCCTTATGAGTCCCGCGGACCCGAAGATTCCCTTCGTCGAGGGCGAGCCGACGATAATCATGATGGCGGGCCTCCAGGGAACGGGCAAGACCACGACCTGCGGGAAACTCGCGCTCCTGCTTCGCGCCAAGAACCGCAAGCCCCTGCTCGTTGCGGCGGACGTCAAGCGCCCCGCGGCCATTGAGCAACTGAAGGTGCTGGGCAGGCAACTCGACATCCCGGTGTATTCCGAGGAAGGCTCCCGCGTGGTCAAAATCTGCCAGCGCTCCGTCGAGCACGCGAAGGAGTACGGCCTTGACACGGTAATCCTTGACACCGCCGGGCGGCTGCAGATTGACGAAGAGATGATGGAAGAGTTGCGCCACGTCGCCGCAAAGGTGAAGCCGCACCAGATATACCTTGTAGTGGACGCGATGATAGGACAGGACGCCGTCAACAGCGCGAAGGAGTTCAACGACCAGTTGGAACTGGACGGCATAATCCTGACGAAGATGGACGGCGACGCACGCGGCGGCGCGGCGCTTTCGGTCCGCGCGGTAACGGGCAAGCCGATAAAGTTCGTCGGCATGGGCGAGAAGTTGGACCGGCTGGAGGAGTTTCACCCCGACAGGGTCGCCGGGCGCATCCTCGGCATGGGCGACGTCGTAACGCTCGTGGAAAAGGCGCAGCAGGAAATCACCACGGAAGAGGCCGCGGACCTCAAGAAAAAACTCGTCAAGGGGAAGTTCGACCTGGAGGACTTCCTCGACCAGATGCAGCGCATGAAGAAGATGGGCGGGCTGGCCGACATTCTCAAGTTCATCCCCGGCCTCGGCTCGAAACTAAAGATAGGCGAGGAGGAGGAGAAGGAGATGGTGAAGATCGAGGCGATGATCCAGTCGATGACGAGGCGGGAGCGGCAGCAGCCGGAAATGATCGACCTGAGCCGCAAGAGGCGCATCGCGCGAGGCTCCGCCACAACCACCGCCGACGTCAACAGCCTGCTCAAGCAGTTCAAGCAGATGAGAAAAATGATAAAACAGATGAAATCGAAAGGATTCTTTGGTAAGATGAAGGGTATGGGGGGTATGACTATGCCGCCGGGTTTTGGCTGAGCGTACAGCGGGCCGGCGTTCACGATTTATTTTGGAGGAGCACATGGCAGTTAGGCTTAGATTCAAAAGAATGGGTAAGAGGAACAGGCCGTTTTACAGGCTTGGGGCTTTCGACAAGGAGCAGAAGCGAGACGGCAAGCCGCTGGAACTGCTCGGCTATTACAACCCGTTCGAGACCGTGAAGACGAAGAAGTTCGATTTGAAACTGGACCGCATCCAGCACTGGCTAAACGTCGGCGCGACGCCGAGCCTGAAGGTAAAGACCATCCTCAAGAAGCACGGCATCAAGGGCAAATAGCCCGCGCATCGAACACAACCGGGCGGTGGTTCCCCGATAAATCGGGGAGTCGCCGCCCGTCGTTTCTCAGTCTTCACTTCCCGCCGGAGGTTTATCCGCCTTCGGCGGACTGGTAAACCTCAAGCCTGTGGCATTTACCGTTCATAGTGGTATACTGAGTGGGACATTGGTTCTTGTCTGGGGATTAGACACCGATGGGGGAGGCAGTCATGAAATTCAATTCATACACGGCATTCCTGCTCTGCATTTTCGCGGGCGCATTTCTGTTTGTCTCGCACATCGCGTTCTCGGATGACCAGCAGCCGCCCGCCCCGCCGGCGACCGGGACTCCCGCCCCGAGCGACGCGGAGGCGCAGGAAATGGACGCGAAGATAGCGAAACTCATCGAGCAGTTGGGCGACGCGGACTTCGACAAGCGCGAGGCGGCGCAGAATGAATTGATGAAGATCGGCGAGCCCGCGCGGACGGCGCTTGCGAAGGCGCTCAAGAATGACGACCCGGAAATCGTGTACCGGGCGTCGCAGGCGCTGACGTGGCTGAACCTTGCCCACGTTACCTTGGAGATAACGGACACTGCGGGAAACCCGATAGCGGACAGGAAGGTCGAACTGACCATTCAGTCGCCGGAAACGTACAGGGGACCGATGGATAACGGCGAGGAGTACGTGCCGCCGAAACCCGTCCAAATCGAAACGACCCTGCCCAAGGACGGCAAGATATCGCTTGAGCCGTGCTCGCCGGGGACATATTACGTGCGCATCAACGTGGAAGGCTACTGCCACGACTCGAAGTCGCTGGCATTCGGCAAGGGCAACTCCACGCGGAAGATGACCTTGATCAAGGGCGGCAGCGTCAAGGGCAAGGTCGTGGATATGAAGAACGACAATAAACCGCTCGCGAACATGGCATTCCGTATCTATGGGGGCTGGGACGGGCCGAACCAGATTGTCACGGACCAGAACGGGGAGTTTCTGATGGAGCAACTCCCGCCCGGCAAGCAGTACTTGCATTTTGAGGAGAGGGATCACAACTACTTCCTCGCGGATGGCGACAGCGAGGGAAATATCCAAATAGACGTAAAGGACGAGGAGACCACGGAAGTTACAATCGGCATGATGGACAGGAAGTGGTTCCACGGCAAAGTTGAAGGAAATCTCGTCACTCCTGACGGGAAACCTTACGAGAGGGACTGGAAAGTAACGTACAGAATGGAAACTGACGGCCGCGATGCGGGTGAGGGAGGCGCCGCGAGTGGCGGAGGCAACACGGGCCCGGAAGGAGGGTACAGATACGGCGTGTTCAAATTGGATGTGCCGCGAGGCAAATATACGCTAGTAATTGAAGCCGAAGGCTATGCGGCGCGAATTCTTAAGAGCATCGAGGTCAAAGGCAACGAGACGATGAAACTGCCCGAGGACATAAAACTGGAAAAAGGGATTCCGCTTAAGGTCAAGGTGCTGGACATGGAGGGGAAGCCCGCGCCGGAGGCGTGCGTGATGCTGACGAACACCGATGATCCGCCGCGCGTAATACAGTTTAGGAACGGCAACCTTGAATCATACTTTCCGTGGAACACCGGGAGGACTGGCGCAGACGGCTGCTGCGAATTCCTGCTGGTGGACGGGCAGTACGCCTTGCGCGCATACTACGAAGCGGGCGGCCTGAGCGATGAGACGATCGTTGACGTGAAGGCGAGCGGCGAGCCGCCTGTGGTTGAGATAGCCTTCAAAACCGGCGCAATGACTATTCTTGCCGTCGTCGACAAGGAAACCGGCCAGGCCGTCCCGAACGTGCAGGCCCAGTTCGGCAGCACGCTCACAAGAGAATTCCAGCTGCGGGAAGCGGAAGTGAAACACGAGGGATATATCTGGGTGGAAAGTCCCTCCTATTTTGAGGCCAAACAGGACGACAAGGGGCGTTTTCTCCTGCCGCCTTCCTACAAGGGCGACAAGTTGCTCTTGTATGCCCAGGGATACAAACCGGCGGTTTACACCGTGGAGGAACCGCCCGCGGGCAAGCCGCCCGAAGCCACGTGCCCGATGGAGCAACTCGGCACGGGCAACCTCAGGGTTACGCTCGTCCCCGGTAAGGATTTCAAACTGGAGAGCATAGCGGAGGCGTATGTAAACGGCGCCGATACGCTGTTTTCCGTGATAATCGCGATGCGTGAACCGGACCCGAAATCACTATTCTTCCGCTGGGGCACGAAGGTCACCCCGGACAAGGGCGGGGTGTTCGAAGCGAGGGGACTGGTCGAAGGCGCGTATTACGTGAGCCTGTTCGACAAGAACGGAATGCTCATTGCGGTCTTCAGGACTGACGTTGAAAAGGGAAAAGCCGCGGACGTGAAGTTGAACCTGCCGGGCGTCGGCAAGATCGAGGGCGTGCTTACCGACTCCGCGGGCAATAAGATGTCGGGCGCGGAGGTAACGCTGATGCCGGACAGCGTAACGATGTCATTAGCGATGCTTCTGATGGCGGAATTTGGCCCGGGCAAATTCATGCCTACGGCTATTGCGGACGAGAACGGGCGCTTCACATTCGACGCGGCGCCTGAAGGCAATTATGTGCTCGTCCCCGGCGGGCAGGCGGGCGTTCCGGAGACGCGGCTCGTCAGCGTGACGGCCGGCAACAGCGTGAATGCCGATATGCAACTGCTCGAACCAATGGACGTGACGCTGACGTTCAAGGAGAAGTCTGGGCAGACATCCGGCATGCTCGTGGCGGAAAACAGCGCCGGCCTGCTGCGGCTGGCGATATCGCCCAGCCCCGGCACGGTGGTGGAAATGCACGGAGAAGGACCGCCCAAGTTGAGCGGCATCCGCCCGGGCAAGCACGTCCTTATTATCGCAGGCGACAGGCCTTTCGGATTCATGCAGCCGATAGAGGTAAAGCCCGACACGAAAAGCATTGAAGTGGAAGGCCCGCTCGACATCGGCAAGCAGACGATAAAGGGAAAGATAACCCGGTTGTCGGACGCGTTGATTATCCCGATGGGAATGGGGCTGGTGCTGGCGGTCGGGGAACGGTCATTTGCGCTCGGCTTCGTATTTCCCGATGGCTCGTTTGAAATATACGGCCTGCATCCGGACAAATACCGCCTGATGCCGGTCTCGCTTGACGAGGCCTGCACAAACCGCGCGGACGTCGTACATTTCAAGGAAGTTACCGTTGAGGAAGGTAAGGACCTCGAAGGCGTGGAGATCCCATAAGCGTATTTTAGGTGGACCAAAAGATCATGGGGCGCATGAAAGTGCGCCCTATTTTTTGCCGCGTTTTAGGCGCGCCGCTTGGTGATTTTTCCACGGCGTTAACAGCGGCTGAAGAGGCTCTTTTTCCTTGACATGAACCCCCTCTCCCCTATAATGAGAAATTCCAAGCCCTGGCGAAATAAATGCCTTCGCGAATGGGCGTTCCGCCAGCCAGTCTTAGTGTAATCGCCGGCATTTAACCCAGCGGACACCGTTTTGATACGCTTCCGCTGTAATCATTAAACTTTAACGCAATACAGCGAGGAACTATGGCAAATCCTGTAATCGTAAGCGCGTGCCGCACCGCCATCGGCAAGTTCCAGGGGGCAATCGGAACGATGAGAGCGCCGAAAATCGGCGCAATCGCCATTAAGGAGGCGGTAAAGCGCGCCGGCATCAGCATTGACGCGGTTGAGGAAGTGATTATGGGCAACGTGATTGCCGCGGGCCTGGGCCAGAACCCCGCGCGCCAGGCCGCTCTCGGCGCGGGCGTGCCGAACACCGTCGGCGCGTTCACAATCAACAAGGTCTGCGGCTCCGGCCTCAAAGCGGTCATGCTTGCGGCCCAGAGCATCAAGGCCGGCGACCAAAATATCGTCGTCGCGGGCGGAATGGAGAACATGAGCGACGCGCCATACCTCAGCCGCACCCTCCGCACAGGCGCGCGCCTCGGCAACACGGAACTCGTTGACGCGATGATTTACGACGGCCTGTGGGACTACTCCAACGACTTCCACATGGGCAAAACAGGCGAACTCGTCAGCGAGAAATACGGCGTAACGCGCGAAATGCAGGATGAATTCGCCTATCAGAGCCACATGAGAGCCGCCGCCGCCCAAAAGGAAGGCAAGTTCAAGGCGGAAATCGTCCCCATCGAAATACCGCAGAAGAAGGGCGACCCCATCATCTTCGATAGCGACGAGGGCATCCGCAGCGACACCTCGACTGACAAACTCGCAAAACTCAAACCGGCCTTCAAGGAAAACGGCACAGTCACCGCGGGCAACGCAAGCCAGATAAGCGACGGCGCAAGCGCGGTGGTCGTGATGAGCGACACGAAGGCCAAAGAGATGGGCCTAAAGCCTCTCGCGCGCATCGTCTCCTACTCCACCGGCGGCATGGCCCCGGAGTGGGTCATGATGGCTCCGCTGGAAGCGGTCCACAAGATCCTCGCCACCATGAAGGTCAACATCGATTATTTCGACCTCATCGAATTCAACGAAGCCTTCAGCGTGGCGAGCATCGCGCTTCGCAACGAACTCAAGATAAAGCCGGAAAAACTCAACGTTCACGGCGGCGCAGTGGCGCTGGGCCACCCCATCGGCTGCTCCGGCGCGAGGGTTTTGACGACCCTCATCTACGCGCTCAAGGACCGCGGCCAGAAGAAAGGCCTCGCGGCGCTCTGCCTCGGCGGCGGAAACGCCGTTGCAATGGCAATCGAGATAGTATAGGACCTATAAGACATATAAGACCTATTTAACCAGAGCAAGGGAGGAGAGCATGGACGTGAAAAAGGTCGGCGTTATCGGCGCGGGCACCATGGGCAACGGCATCGCCCAGGTCTTCGCGATTTCCGGCTGCGAGGTCGTGATGGTCGATATCAAGCAGGAGTTCGTTGACCGCGGGCTGAAGACCATCGAAAAAAGCCTCGGCAAGATGAAAGAGAAGGGCAAAATCGCCGAGGACGTGGTCGGCGCGACCCTCTCGCGAATCAAGACCAGCATAAAGGTCGAGGACGTCAGGGACGCGCAACTCGTCGTGGAGGCCGCGACCGAAAACAGGGAAATCAAGTTCGACCTCTTCCGCAAACTCGATTCCCTCTGCCCGCCGGAGACGATCCTCGCGACGAACACCTCTTCCATCTCCATCACCGAAATCGCCGCGGTTACAAAGCGGCCGAACAAGGTCATCGGCATGCACTTCATGAACCCCGTGCCGCTGATGCAACTGGTGGAGATTATCCGCGCGCTCGACACGGACGACGCCACCACGAAGACCATTGTCGAGCTGTCAAAGGCCCTCGGCAAGACGCCGGTCGAGGTCAACGACTATCCCGGCTTCGTCGCGAACCGCATCCTCATCCCGATGATAAACGAGGCGGCCTACGTGCTGATGGAAGGCGTGGCCGGCAAGGAAGCGATAGACAACGTGATGAAACTCGGCATGAACCACCCGATGGGGCCGCTGGCGCTGGCGGACCTGATTGGGCTGGACGTGTGCCTCGTGATTATGAACGTGCTGCACGACGGGCTTGGCGATCCCAAATACCGCCCGTGCCCGCTGCTCAGGAAAATGGTCGCGGCGGGGCATCTCGGCCGCAAGACAGGCCGCGGCTTCTATGAATACAAGGCGTAGCCTCAGATGAAAGAATACGGATTATACATCGACGGGAAGTGGGTGAAGTCATCGAGCGGCAAGACGTTCGAGACAAAGAACCCGGCCACCGGCGAAACGCTGGCGGCAATCAGCGAAGGCGGCCGCGAAGACACGGCGCGCGCAATCGACGCCGCCGAGCGCGCCTTCCCGAAATGGAAGAAATGCCCGCCGCCCAAGCGCGCCGAAATTCTCCTCAAGGCGGCCATGATTCTCCGCGAACGGAAGCAGGAACTCGCGGAGACCGTCACGAAGGAAATGGGCAAGGTCATCGCCGAAGGCAAAGGCGACGTGCAGGAAGGCATCGACTTCTTCGAATACATCTCCGGCGAAGGCAGGCGCATGTTCGGCGAGACGACAACGTCGGAATTGCAGAACAAATTCTGCATGACCGTGCGCCAGCCGATTGGCATCGTCGGCTGCATCGCGCCGTGGAACTTCCCGATGGCGATACCGTGCTGGAAGCTGGGCGCGGTTTTCATGGCCGGCAATACCGCCGTCTTCAAGCCCGCGACGCTCACGCCGCTGTGCCTTGCGAAACTGGCCGAGGTCTTCGAGGCCGCGGGGCTTCCCCCCGGCGTGCTCAACGTCGTGCCCGGCCCCGCGGACACCGTCGGCAGGGAAATCCTTGAAAACCCGAAGGTCAACGTGATTTCCTTCACGGGCGGCGTGGAGACCGGCAAGGAAATTTACGCCCGCGCCGCGAAAGGGCTCAAGCACGTCGGCCTCGAACTCGGCGGGAAAAACCCGCTGATAGTCATGGACGATGCCAACCTTGACCTCGCGGTTGACGGCGTGCTCTTCGCCGCGTTCGGTACGGCCGGCCAGCGCTGCACCGCCACCAGCCGCCTCATCATCCAGGAAAAAGTTTACGACGTCGTAATGGAAAAACTACTCGCCCGGACGAAGGCGCTGAAACTTGGCAACCCGCTCGACCCCAAGATCGACGTCGGCCCCGTCGCCTCGGAACAACAGGAAAAGAACATCCTCAATTACATCAAAATCGGCGTGGAGGAAGGCGCAAAACTCATCTGCGGAGGCAAGAAACTCACCGGCGGCGAATACGACAAGGGCTTCTTCATCCAGCCGACCATCTTCGAGGCGAAGCACGGCATGAGAATCACGAAGGAGGAAATCTTCGGGCCGGTGCTATGCGTGATGAAGGCGAAGGACTACGACGAGGCTGTCCACATCGCCAACGACGTGGAATACGGCCTGTCGTCCTCGATATACACGAGGAACGTGAACCTCGCGTTCAGGGCCGTCGAGGACTTGCAGGCGGGGATAACATACATCAACGCCCCGACAATCGGCGCGGAAGTGCACCTGCCATTCGGCGGGGTAAAGCACACCGGCAACGGCGCAAGGGAAGCGGGAACCAGCGCCATCGAGGAATTCACGGAGATCAAGACCGTTTACATAGATTACAGCGACAAGTTGCAGAAGGCGCAAATAGACACGCACGGGTGAGTCCGGCCGCCTGAAAACAATTACATAACATGACGGAGAAGACAACGACCGTCCACATCAAGAAAACATGGAGGCGCAAAACTAATGGATTTTAAGTTAACTGAAGAACAAGAGGCAATCCGCCAGACGGCGCGTGAATTCGCGGACAAGGAAATCCGCCCCGTGGCCGCGGAGTACGACAAGAAGGAAGAATTTCCGTGGCCCATCGTGAAAAAACTCGCCGAGTTGGGCTTCCTGGGCATGATTATACCTGAAGAATACGGCGGCACCGGCGCGGGCAACGTGGCGCTGGCGCTGGCGATAATGGAAATCAGCCGCGTGTGCGCCTCCACGGGCGTAACTCTCTCCGTGCACAACTCGCTCCTGAGCAACCCGCTGCTGAAGTTCGGCAACGAGGCGCAAAAGAAAAAATACCTCCCGAAACTCGCCACGGGCGAATGGATCGGCGCCTACGCACTCACCGAATCCAGCGCCGGCAGCGACGCCGCCTCCATCAAGACCGTCGCGGTCAAGAAGGGCGACAAGTACATCCTCAACGGCTCCAAGGTATGGATCACCAACGCGGGCGTCGCCGACGTCATCATCACCTTTGCCGTGACCGACAAGGACGCCAAGCGCGGCCGCAACATCACTTCATTCATCCTTGAGAAAAACTTCAAGGGATTCAACGTCGGCACGCACGAAAAGAAACTCGGCATACGCGCCTCGGACACCGTGGAACTTAGTTACGAGGACATGGAAGTGCCGGAGGAAAACCTGCTCGGCACTTACAACGAAGGGTTCAAGGTTGCAATGGACACCCTCGACGGCGGCAGGATAGGCATAGCCTCCCAGGCCTGCGGAATCGCGATGGGCTGCCTTGAAGAATCCGTCAGGTACGCGAAAGAGCGCAAGCAGTTCGGGCAGGCCATCGCCGAGTTCGAGCCTATCCAATGGAAGATAGCGCAGATGGCCACCGACCTGGACGCCGCAAGGCTTCTCACTCTCCGCGCGGCGCACCTCAAGGACCAAAAGATACCTCACACGCTGGAGGCGTCTATGGCAAAACTTTTTTCGTCGAACATCTGCAACAAGGCCGCGCAAAACGCCGTGCAGATATTCGGCGGGTACGGATACACGAAGGAATACCCGGTGGAGCGCTTCTACCGCGACGCGAAGATAACCGAAATCTACGAGGGGACGACCGAAATTCAGCACATAGTAATCTCCCGCGCGTTCCTGCGCGACTAGAAGAACATAGGACCTATATGTCCTATAAGTCCTATAGGTAAATTCTATTGAACCTTGCGGAAAAAGTCATCGGCGGCGACCGGCTCGCGGCGGCGCGCGCGATAACGCTGGTCGAAAACGAAGAACCTGATGCGGAAGAATTGCTCAAGGAAATTTTCCCGCACACGGGCAAGGCCCATCGTATCGGCATAACAGGCCCGCCCGGCGCGGGCAAAAGCACAATTACGTCCGAACTCATCAAGTTCCTTCGCAAAAGGAACCGGACGGTGGGCGTGCTGGCCGTGGACCCCACCAGCCCTTTTACGGGCGGGGCGATCCTCGGCGACAGGATCCGCATGAGCGAATGCTTCACCGACCCCGAAGTATTCATACGCTCGATGGCGAGCAGGGGCGGCACGGGCGGCCTGGCAAAGGCCACGCAGGACGCGGCTGACATACTTGACGCCGTGGGAGAAGATTACATAATCATCGAAACGGTCGGCGTCGGCCAGGAAGAACTGGACATCGTCAACATCAGCGACACGACGATCGTCGTCCTCTACCCTGAAGCCGGTGACCGCATCCAGACGATGAAAGCCGGGCTGATGGAAATCGCGGACGTCTTCGCCATAAACAAATGCGACCGCGATGGCGCGGAGGCGCTGGCCGACGAGATAAAGGTGATGTTGAGCATGCGGAAGGACGCTCATGGCTGGGAGCCGCCGGTGGTGCTGACGCAGGGTACGACCGGGCGCGGCGTTGACGCGCTTGCGGAGGCAACGCTCAGCCACGTCCGGCACCTCAAGTCGTGCGGGGCGCTTGAGAAACGCCGGCACAACAGCATAGCGCTGAAGATAAAAACAATAGTCGAAGCGCACGTCGAACGCTCCCTCTGGCTGGGAGAGGAAAACACCCGCGCACTGGAAAAAGCGGCGGTAACGGTAACAAGCCGCCGCCAGACGCCGTACGCGGCCGCCGCGAAGTTCATCGACCGCTTGCGGAAAAAGTAGGAGGGCAAGGCCATGAAGATTTACGCGAACATTGCTGTAGTCCTGCTGGCGTTTGCCGCGCTGATTTTC
>Ga0315288_10003468_pt1 | contig 20167 bp, 14 predicted proteins | sample YL17G11_20_MG_FD_203454 | JGI IMG/M metagenome (GOLD analysis project Ga0315288, IMG submission 203454) | Sediment microbial communities from Yellowstone Lake, YNP, Wyoming, USA - YL17G11_20 | ecosystem: Environmental > Aquatic > Freshwater > Lake > Sediment | place: USA: Wyoming | collected... | reverse complement strand
GTGCCAGGCTATCGGCATCGTGTCTTGAAAGGAGCATAATCATGGATGAACGACGTGGACAGGCGTATCACCGCAGATTCTCGCCACTTTATACGGACTACTATGAGTATTCCATGACGCAGGGCTACTACCTCTCCGGCAAGGGGCAGGACGAGGCCGTGTTCGACATCTTCTACCGCCAGAATCCCTACGGAGGAGGATACGCCATCGCAGCGGGCCTGCGCGACGCCGTCGAGTATGTGCTCAACATGCGCTTCACGTCGGAGGAACTTGGCTACCTGAGTTCGCTTGGGTACAGGGACGACTTCCTCCAGGTGCTCGAGAAGACGCGGTTCACAGGCGACATCACGGCCGTGCCCGAAGGCGAGGTCGTCTTTCCGGGGGAACCCATCATCAGCGTCAAGGGTCCACTCATCGAGACCCAGCTCCTGGAGGGCCTCATTCTCAGCATGGTGAACTTCCAGACGCTCGTCGCCACCAAGGCACGCCGCATGGTGTGTGCGGCCGAGGGGAGGAGCATCTCCGACTTCGGCCTCAGGCGGGCGCAGGGAGACGGCGGCATGGGCGCAAGCCGGGCATGCTTCGTGGGCGGCGTCGCTTCGACATCCAACGTCCTGCTGGCGTTCGAAGAAGGCGTGCCCGTGAGTGGGACGATGGCCCACAGCTGGATCCAGAGCTTTGACTCGGAGCTGGAGGCGTTCCGTGCCTACGCACAGATGCATCCGGACGACTCCGTCCTGCTCCTCGACACGTATGACACCGTGAGACAAGGACTGCCTAACGCCGTCATCGTCGGCAGGGAGTTGGAGGCACAGGGTCACCACCTCCGAGGCGTCCGGCTGGACTCGGGCGACCTCGCGTACCTCAGCAAGAGGGTGCGGGCCGTGCTCGACGAGAATGGACTGAGCCACGTCAGGATCTCAGTCAGCAACCAGCTGGACGAGTACGTCATCGAATCGCTCGTGGACCAGGGTGCCCCCATCGACATATTCGGTGTCGGGACACGCCTGGTGACTGGCCATAACGACGGTGCCCTGGACGGCGTCTACAAGATGGTCCAGCTCAAAGGGAGGCCGATCATCAAGATCTCCGAGAACCCGGCCAAGATCAACATCCCGGGCGAGAAGGAACTGTACCGGTACTACGACTCCGGGGACGGTCTCTGGCTGCTCGACGGCCTGTGTCTGGCACAGGGCGACGACGAACCGGCCGTCCTGATGCACCCGGACTTCGACTACAAGAAGACCGAGGTGGCAGGGCTGAAGCGGGAGAGTATCCGCAAGGAGATTGTCCGGAACGGCGAACTCGTGTACACGTTCCCCACCCTTGTCGAGACCGGGGCATGGGGTGCCCAGCGGTTCTCCCTGCTGTACGGCGAGCACAAGCGTTTTGCCAACCCGCACACTTATCACATCGGCGTGAGCCGTGAGCTGTTCGACCTGCGGCGCAGCCTGATCGATGCCCGGTCATCATGAGCCAGGAATGCTTCGGTTCAGATACGGCCCTCCTCGTCGTCGACGTCCAGAATGACTTTTGCCCCGGCGGCGCGCTGGCCGTGGCTGGCGGGGACGCCGTCGTTCCGGTCATCAACGCATGGATACCACGGTTTACCACCGTCGTCGCGTCGCGCGACTGGCACCCCGCGAACAGCGTCCATTTCATTAACTGGCCTCCTCACTGTGTTGCGGGCACATATGGCGCGCAGTTCAGAGCCGGACTCGACACCGAGCGCTTCCTGCTGGTCCTGGACAAGGGAACCAGCAACGTCGACGACGGCTACAGTGCGTTCGAGGCGACCAGTGAGGACCTTGAGAGCTGGCTTCGCGGCCGGGGCATCGAGATGCTGTATGTCTGCGGTCTCGCAACCGACTACTGCGTTCTGCAAACGGTGATCGACGCACTGCGCCTCGGGTTCGGCGTCACGGTCATCCGTGACGGCATTGCCGCGGTGGAGGTCAACCCCGGCGACGGACAGCGTGCCCAGCGCGCGATGGAGGCGGCAGGCGCCCGCTTCGTCCCATCGTGTAACAGGGGACAGACGTAGTTTCTGTAACATCCTTCTGGCAGAGCAGTACCTTCGGCTGGAGTGCAAGCGCGGGAGACCGTCACGGTCTGCCGTTTGCTTTTCGGCCACATCGCGGCTATGCTACGAAAGTCTATCTTCGAGGAATGAGGTGCACGCAGACTTGAAGCAGGCACGCCTGTCGAATCGCATGATCATCCTTGTCCTGATCGTTGCGCTGCTTGTGTCCGCAGTGCCCGCCGCTGTCTCCGCGGGCGGCACGAACCCACCGGATACGTACATCAGGGCCCACCTCAAGGATGCTACTCTTCGCTACAATATCCCATCGGTCATCTTTCAGGCTATCGCCTACCAGGAGTCGGGGTGGCGTCAGTTCGACGCAAACGGCAACACGGTCATCGGGTCGAACGCGACCTCGCAGGACATCGGCATCATGCAGATCAACACGACTGGGCGCACCGACGTCGACCGTCTCATGACGGACATCGACTACAACATTGAGATCGGAGCCAAGATCCTAGACGGAAAATGGAAGCTCGCTCCCGGCATCGGCGATCGCGACCGGAACGTCCTGGAGAACTGGTACTACGCCATCTGGGCCTACAACGGGCTCTCGTCCACGAACAACCCCAACACACCTGGCGGACGACACTACCAGGACCGCGTGCTCGCCCTCATGGCGCGCCAGGTGCTAGGCAGTGACGGACAGCCACTGTGGCCCCCAGTAGCGGTCACACTGCCCAACCCGTCCATCATCACGGACCCGCCCTCCTGGATCCCGACGCCTCAACCTGTGCACTATGGAGACCTGTACGGAGGATTCAACCAGGGAGACAACTTCCGAGTGCTGGAGAGCCCGGCCGGCGCAGTCTTGTCGGCCAGCAGGTCGGCGACCGTGATGTTCCTCGTGCAGAACGTGGGGACGACGACGTGGGATGCCACATACGATGCGTTTCTCACGGTAGGGGATCCTGCCGCCCTGATGCTGCAGGGGCAGGGCTCCGGTCAGCAGGTCCTGCCCGGCGCCACGGCGGCGTTCAACGTTGCTTTGCCGCCCGGGCTACCGGTCGGGGCGCTGAACCTGAGCCTTGCCATGCGCAGGGACGGTGCGCCGTTTGGTGCGGCGTGGACCGCTCAGCTGGCTGTCGCCGGGGTGACGGCGACCGCCTCCATACCGGATGCCGTCGCGGTGGGAGGTGTGCTGTCCGTGCCACTGCAGGTCGTCGGCTCCGATGCCATGACCGTCACCCCCAGCTTCGAGCTGCGTGATGCGCAGGGCGTCCTGGTCGACAGCTCGGTCATGGTTGCACGACGCTACGGTTCACCGGTAGGCGTTGGATCGCTTGAGCTGCCCGGCGAGCAGACAGGGGAGCTCCGCTACTTCATGGGCAGGACCGTGGCAGGCCTGCTCCAGCCGGGGCAGTACCAGTTGACTGTCTCCTTTGCTGCAGGCGTGTCGAACGCGCCTGGGGTCATGGGCACCGTGCCATTTGCCGTCGTGACACACCTCCTGCAGGTCCTGCCCGCGGACCAGCCCGGCACGCTTATCGTGGATTCCGCGCCCCTGGGTGCGACGGTGTCCGTCGATGGCGCGGATCAGCTCGTTGTGACGCCATGCGCTATCCAGACCACGCCGGGCGTACACGTCGTGCAGATAGCCGAAGCGAGCTCGGTGCCGTTCGAGACGACCGTGGATACTGCCGCGGCTCCCGTGACCCTTGTCGGGCCGACGCTGACGCCCATGGCCGCTGCGCCTGTGCTCCTCGTTCCCGCGCCCATCAACCTCGATTTCGGCGTGCTCAAGGCAGGTGTGGGCGTCACCGGGCAGTTGATCCTTCAGGTGACCGGCACCTGCGCCTCTCGGGGTGTCGTGTCCACGTCCGCCAACTGGATCCGGGTGAGTCCACTCACGTTCGACGGCAGCCAGGCCTTCACCGTGGGCATCGACGCTCGCTGGGTGGACCCGGGCGCGAACAACGCGGGTACCATCACATTCACCATGGGAGACGTCCGCGTGAGCGTTCCCGTCAGGGCCGGGTTCGCGCCGACGCCAGCGGTCGGGTTCGTCCTTGCACCACAGAGCGTCCACGTGGGTGAGGGAGACGAGTTTGTCCTCGACGTCATCGCACGCAATCTTGAGATGCTGTTTGATCATGTGGACCTGACGGTGGTCTGGGACCCCGCACTCGTCGCCCTCCAGGACGCTGAGGCGTCGGCGTCGCTGACAACTCCCGTCGGACCTTCTGTGGAGTCTGGCATCCTCCGCATCCAGAGCGACGTCACAGGACTGTCCGGCGGGGAGACCGTCCTGGCGTCCCTGTGGTTCAAGGCTGTGGCTCCGACCGACAAGACCGGGGTCAACCTGCGCGGAACCATCTCTCTCAGCGGCGTCTCCGTCCCTGTGATCACGGGTGGCTGTGCGGTCGGCATCAGTCCACGCTTCGCCCCTCCGGGCGACCCGGCCACTCTTGCTGCGACCGGAGAACAGGGCCAGGTCCGTATCAAGTGGTCGCCGTCGACGGCAGGCAGCTACCCTGTCGCACGCTATGACATCTACCGCAGGCAGGGCACGCCCGACATCGAGACGGCCGAACTCGTGGGTGAGGCGAAACCCGAGGCGACGCAATTCGTCGACCGCGGTCCCCTCGAGCGGTCCACCTACTACTACTGGGTCATGTGCGAGGACGCCCGGGGGAACGTCAGCAACCCGGCGGGGCCTGCCAAGGCTCAGCCCATCATCCTCACGAACCCCATCACCAAAGTGACCCTCGTCTTCACCATTGACAAGCCCACGGTCGTCATGAACGGCGTGACCGTCCCCATGGAGACGGCGCCCGTGGTCGAGAACGGGCGGACCATCCTTCCTGTCCGGTATATCGCCACTCCACTGGGGGCACAGGTCCTATGGAACGCCAAGGAGCAGAAAGTCACGCTCATCGGCAGCAAGAAGGTCGAGCTGTGGATTGGCAAGCCGACGGCACGGGTGGATGGCACTGACGTGCTCATCGATCCGGCCAACCCGAAGGTGGCGCCTCGCATCAGCGGCGGCAGGACCATGCTTCCCCTCCGCTTCATCGGCGAGACCCTCGGTGCGGAGATCCTGTATGACGCAAGACTGCGTACCGTCACCGTCACCCTGAGCAAGGCAACCTAGGAGACACCCGTGGTCAAGTTCAAGGAACCCTTCAACGGCGTTTCGCACCTGCTCGGAGGCCTGGCCGCCATCATCGTCACGGTACTGCTCGTCAGGGCGGCCGTCATCCGCGGTGGCAGCAGGGCGGGTGTCCCCATTCTCGTCTATGGTCTCAGCATGGTTCTCCTGTACTCCTCGAGCGCCTGGTACCATCTGCTCGACGTCAGTCCGAGGGTCCACATCATGCTGCGCAGGCTCGACCACATCAGCATCTCCATCCTCATCGCGGGCACCTACACGCCCATGTGTCTCATCGCGCTGGGGGGCAGAGTGGGCACGTCGCTGTGCTGGGCGGTGTGGGGACTGGCCGGCGCCGTCATCCTGACCGACGTCTTCTGGCTCGACGCTCCCCGGGGCCTCAAGGCCGGTTTGTATGTCGTGCTCGGCTGGGTCGCGGTGTGGGCGATGATTCCACTTCAGCGTGCCATCGGGTGGGGCGGCATTACCTGGATGCTAGCCGGAGGTCTTGCCTACAGCGTCGGCGCCCTGCTGTACGCGATCAAGAAGCCAAATCCCTGGCCCGGTGTCGTGGGCTTCCACGAGATCTGGCACCTGTTCGTGCTGGCTGGCAGTGCAGGCTTCGTCGTCCTGGTCTGGCGCTACGTGCTGCCCCTGGTGAAGGTCCTCTGACATGAGCCTGCACTTCGAAGCGCTGACACCTCACCTCTGGACGGCGAAGTGTCGTGGATATGTCATGAACACGGGCATCCTGCACGACCCCGGGCATGCCGCGCTCATTGACCCGGCACTCCTTCCCGATGAGGTGGAGGACATCGCCGCCTTCTGCGAGGGACTGCAGCTGAAGGTCGAAACGGTCGTGATCACCCATCACCACTGGGACCACCTCCTGGGAGCCGCGCGGTTTCCCGGTGCGCATGTCGTGGCTCACCAGGCGTACATTGCTCAGACCGCCCTAGACCTTGAACAGACACGCCGTTCGATACGGCGCTACGAGGAGGCCGAAGGCATTGTATCCGCCGCCCCGTTCGACCCGCCCATGCCCGACCAGACCGTCGACCACATCATCGGGCTTATGGTCGGCGGTTTCCGTGTGCAGCTGTTTCATACGCCCGGGCATGCACGCGATCACCTCTCGGTATACGACCCCGACGCCGCGTGCCTGTGGGCCGGGGACCTCCTGAGCGACCTCGAGATCCCGTTCGTGAGTGACCGGCTCGATGCGTTCGAGCGCACACTCGGCATGTTCGCCGGGATGGAGATCCACCTGCTGGTTCCTGGTCATGGGAGTTGCACATACGACCGTGCCGACATCAGGCGCCGCATCGACGCAGACCGCTCCTATCTGTCCGAGCTCCGCGCGCGGATCGAGGCAGTCGTTCTTGCAAGCGGCACCGCCCAGGAAGCCGTGGCGGCGTGCGCCGACATGGTCTTCCGCAACCCGGGCGCCAACGCCGAATCGCACGTCATGAACGTCGAGCAGGCATTCCTGGAACTAGGGGGAGTACGTCCGGCGTGCGCCAGGCTCGGCTGGGAACGCGAGTAGAACTGCCCCAGCGTCTTATGCCCCTGGATGGCAGACCGGGCGCCCTTTCGGGCCCCCGGTCTTGTCGTGAGGTGATGCGGTGCAGCTAGGGGGTCGGGTACGTGACAGTCACCTGCCGCGTTGATGCGTTCCACTCGATCAGGCAGCCCAGGCTCTCGCCCACGAAACGCAGGGGAAGCATGGTGCGTCCAGGAGGGACAATCAACGGCGTCACCTTCGTGTTCGCGGGATCGATGGGCACAGCCTGCCCGTTCACGCGCGCTGTCGGGTTGCCGATCCACAGCTCCAGTGACGTGGTACCCAGCGTGATCGAGGCCTTCCGTTCCACTCCGTCCCATTCTACCAGGGCGCCGATTGCCTCGGCGACGGGGCGGATGGGCAGGAGGGTCCTTCCTTCGCGGATAACAGGTGCAGCATCGAGCGTCCTGGCCTCACCATTGACGGTGAAGCGTGTGCTGTCGATCGTCAGGACGATGACGGTTTTCTGCACGGGTGGAGGGGGAGGCGTTGCCTGCGTCACGACAACACTCCGCGTCACGGACCCCGTCCCACCATTGTTATCTGTAACGGTGAGCGTGACGGCATAGGTGCCGGGCCGGGCGTAGCGCGTCGTGAACTCCTTGCCTGCTGCGGCAACAGCGTTGCCGAGGTCCCAATGCCAGCCCGTAATGGTGCCATCCGCATCCGTCGAACTCGAACCGTCGAATGTCACGTCCGTGTTCGTGCCTGCCTGTGCAGGCCTGGTAACAAACGCGGCGGTGGGGAAGGCGTCGGTGGAGACGACAGTCGACATAGGCAGAGACGCGCGGCCGTCATATTGCACATACCCGAGGACGGTGTAGAGCGGGCCGGACTCGGCACTGCCCGTGTCCCAGGTATCGGACCAGGTCATGCCTGTGCCTGCCGCAAGAGAGGTGATGTCATGACGGAACTCCACGACTGTGGCGCCCCTGAGAATGATCTGGACGACACATGTACCAGCCGTGGCACTGGCACCTCGGTTGCGAATCTCGACACGTGTGTGGACAGGCTGACCCTTGGCAAACCGAGCCGGCTCTGCAGTCAGGCGTTCGACCGTGACAGCCGCTTGTCCCAGGACGATGTCCACGGAGGCTCGGTCCAGGACATTGGAGGCCGCGTCGACGACGGCGAGGTCAACGACATACTTGCCAGGCGCCATGCCGGAGGTCGCCCAGGAGAGGTCTACGGCGATATCGCCGGTGGCGCTTCTGAGAGCACGTGTGTCCAGGCCTCCTTTCTGTTCGAGTGTACCGGCGTTGAGAATGCTGGTGCGTACATAGAGGTCCCTGGGACCGCCGTCGACATGAATGACAGCCATGACAGGGACGGTGTCTCCCGGGGTGAATGACAGGCCGCCCGTGGACAGCTGGGAGATGGTTGCCGTGGTCGGAATCACGCGGACGTCGAATGTGTAGGTCGTATAGAACAGGACATCGGTCGTCTCGGGATCATAGATGAACGGATAGACAACGATGGTCAGTGCAGTCGACCCGTCCGGATTGGTGGTCACGTGCCAGTCAAACGCTTTCTCAGGATACCATCCCGGTGCCATGGCAACCGGCTCAGAGGGTCCAGGAGCCAGGTTCACCGGTGGCAGTCGGATCCCTGTCGCCGTCTTGAGACCCCCACGGGTGACGAGCGTGACCCCTTGGACGCGATATCCAGCCTCATACAGGACTGACCGAGTAAACGTAGGGACGCGAGGACGCCCTTCCTCGCTCAGGAGGATGCCTCCGCCAGGTATCTCGACCGAATCGGTCGTACCGGAGGGGGTGACGACGTACTCAGGAACTGAAATGGAAACCGCAGTCTGTGGAGCCGCCTGGGTGCGCCGTGGTGTGAGCACCAGTCCCGCGGCGAGGACCGTGATGACGGTCAGGAGAACAGCCGTCCGAACAGGGTTTTTCATGTTGGTCACCTCCCCCCGAACTTTGGGTCACCGTACAAGTTGTACGTCTCGACGACTCGCTGCCACGTGGCATCGCCTGTTAACCAGAGGTAGCGTTCAAAGGCTGTGAAGATGTCGCCGACAATGCCTGTCCTTGAGTAGTAGTCACGGAAAAATGTCTTGCCAAGGATCTCGTCTACGTCTCCCGGCGATCCTTCGGTACAGCCAATATATACTCCGGCGCCGTGGGCCAGGAACGCCTCGGCGATACCAGCCGGCAGGTCTGCCTCCGGGACCCCTGTTTCGTACAGCCCCGTGCCACAGGACGCTGCAAGGACGATGGGATGAGCGGTTCCGAATGAGAGGCCGTCCACGTTGCTGGGAGCACCCGTCCAATTGGCGAATCCACCTGCCCATCCGCCTTGGTCGCCGTGTCCGGCATAGAAGACGATGTCCTTCTCAGCTGTCCGGCTCTTGAGCAGTGCGCAGCGGTCCGCTTCCGCAAGAGCGTCGGACGCGTAGCCCGCCGCGTATTCCCCATAGTCTCCTCCACGTCGTTCGTTCTGAATGAGCTGGGCCCGCGTCCGGGCTTCGCCAAGATGGGCAAGTTCGGTGCCAGGAGGCACTGCGGGGGGCCACGTATGCCATAGAGCTTCGAGTACTTCTCGGATCAGCTGTTCCAGTGTCAGGGCCCTCGGGTCTGGAAGAGGAGTACGACCGTTGAAATCGTACCGTAAAGGCGCTATGATGGCGAGAGCCTCGGCCAGGAGCTGCACGTCTGTCGAGTAGTACTCCCAGTCGACGTTGGGACTGCTGATGAGAACACGCTTCGAGGGGAACAGGACGGTTGCCATCACAGCGTTGTTCCGCACGAACTGTTCCCACAGACCTTCGGTGCCAGCGACAAGCAGTGCGTCAGACCCGTCATAGTGATGGCCGGGTTCCCCTCTGGCAACGCTGAGGCTGTTCCGAATGGGGATGACAAGGTCAGCGGCCGTATCACCAATGATGCGTCCTACCCTGACGTCGGGCAGCTGGTCCTCGCCGTGAAGACATGAGTACCAGTGATCACTCAGTTGCGCGTTCGTGAACGTCGGCACGATCTCCTGTTCGCCGATGAGCAGGAGATAACCGGAGGTCGTCCAGTTGTCCGTCAGGCGTCTTGACCAGAGTCCAGCTTCGGAGGTTCCTTCCTTCAGAAGCAGGCGCAGCCCTTCGGCCGTCAGACCGGGATTGAAGTATCCCATGACCCCAAGCTTCTCGGCTGCCAGGGATGCGGAAGTCGCCAGGAGGCCGTTGACGCCGTCAGCGTCCCAAGGATTCGTACTGAAGAGTAGACCGGGACAGGTTACCAGAAGGTAGTCGGCTGCTGCCCACGCCTCTTCGACCATGGATGCGTTCGACCAGATGGGACAGGGGATACTGGCCAAGCGTGACCGGCCATAACCGTCCTCGAACGAGAACAGCACAGAACCGTCACCGATGGCACAGCCCCAGGCCGACAGAATAGGGGAGAACAGGGCGGGCACGACAGTATAGGAGATGGTCTGTGGAAGTCCGCGGACGATCGCCCCGAGCCCCGCACTGATGTAGCCGGAACTGGAGGCGGGAGCAAATGACACCGCGACGCCGGTGGACGTGGCCGGCTGAAAGCCACGGCACGATTCGATAACCGTCACAGTTCGCATGCGGTTCTCTGGTGTGTCGGGGTTGTTGTTCGAGATGGTAAGCTGTACGTCGAAATGTGTCTGGTCTCTGGTAACCGTGCGCACGATGCTGATTCCGCTCCCGAGCTCAGGCTCGCTGACCTTGGTGATGGTGACGGAAGTATCGGCCGTGTTGCCCGCGCTGTCCCAGGCCTCCACGCTGATCGAGTATCGGGAGCCAGCGAGGAGTCCGAGGGTGCTCCATGGACAGCTGATCTCGACATAGGTTCCCGGGTATGTCTCTCCCCCCTCAGGAGTGTAGATGGGTCTGGGCAGTGTGCGATAGGACACGTCTTGCAGTACCTCCTCCGTGCCTGATGTGTGGCTGATGAGCAGAACGCGCGTCCTGGTGATGGGGTTGTGATACACGGAGGAGACTGTCGCGGTCACAAGCTGATAGCCATAGACCGATGAACCCGGTTCGGGAGACGTGATATGAATGGCGATGGTCGGGTCCGAGGGTGGTCTCCTGTTCGCGACTGTACCCTGGACAGCTGTCTGGGCAACATTGCCCGCAGCGTCGACGGCCTGCGCTCCAAACGAGTGGATGCCGTCGGCGAATCCGCCGAGGCTGCATGGAACCTCGAATGGTGGTGTGGAGTCGGTGACGACCGGCTTCTCGTCAATCAGGAAGATGACGCGGTCGACGCCCTTGTTGTCCCGGGTGTCGGCACGGATGGTGACGTCGCCTGCCAGTGTTGCAGGGAGTGCGAGGGAGACCGACGGCACCTCCGTATCGCGTTCCGATGCGGTTTCAAATAGAAGCTGTGCGCTTGCGACCGCGTTGCCCGCCCGGTCCGTCGATTGCACCATGTACTCGTAGACCGTGCCGCCTGACAGGTTGGCCAGCAAAATGGAGTGAGCCGTGACCAGCGCAGCTTCGTGCGCAGTCAGGGCGAGCATCCCTGCGGTCCTCCCATAGACGACAGTGGAGGTGCTCGGCTCATCCGTCGTCCATGTGACCGTGGCAGAACCTGGAGCGATGTCGACAACTGCAGGTCCCCTGGTGATGGTGGGCGGCGAGGCATCTGACCACCTCAGAGCACGATCCAGGCTGTTGTTCTTCTCGTTGGACTCAGTGACGACGCCCTCTTCATCCGTCGTCACACGATACGTGACAGCGAGCGCAGACGGTGTGGGATGATAGTCCAGGAACCACCAGGAACGCTCTTCGCCAGGCTCGAGCGGTTCCAGCACCTTTCGACGTGCAAGGACGGAGCCACCTTGCTGCAGAACGGCTACGTGTCCGGGCAGAGCCGCTGCTTCTCCGGCGTTCCGGATGGTGAACCGCACGAGGTTCTGCGTCGGCTCCAGCATGAGACCGGTCGGAACGAGGTCCGGCAGCTTCCCGACCGGACTGCACGGTTCGAGCTTGGCGTCCTTCGTGTTGTTGGATTCGCTGGACTCCGTGATGTCCATGGTACTGTCTGCGACCACACGCACGACGACTGGGGTGGCAAATGTCAGAGCAGTGATATATGTCGAGGTGCCACCTGGCGCCGCAATTCCTCCACCGGTCGTGGACGTCGGGGCGGTGAGGTCGAAGAACCCTTTCTTGATGCCGTCCACGAAGACATCTGCGAGGCTTCTCCAGCCTGGAGGAAGCGGTCCGGTACCGGCGTTCTTCAACGTGAAGGTGATATGGTTCCCTGTCTCGCACCCTATCTGGTCGACGACCAGGTCAGGCAGGTTCTGTGTCCACGTCTCCTCCCTGCTGTTGTTCGATTCGCTCAGTTCCTGGACGTTCTGTTGGTAGTCTGCACAGATGCGGACCGTATCCTGTGCACCCGAGATGGCATACTGCCACGCGAACTGGCGCTCGACTGACGCTCCTGGGTTCAGGCTGACCGTGACGTGGTCCTGCGTCGCCAGTTGCCCGTCGATGAAGAGGGCGGTGTAGTGGCTTGCGGGCTGGTTGGGCGTTCCGCATGCAGCGGTACCCACATTGGCAATGGTGTAATAGATGCTCGAGCCGACGTGGCGCATGGCCGTGATAGTCAGGTCTGGCTGCGCCACGATGACCTGTTCGATGCTGGCGCCGGCCCAGACGGCCCAGTCCTGTCCAGAACCCTTGAGCGCATTGACGTACAGGATGAAGTTGCCGGACGTGCCCGCATACGGCGCAAGGTCGACCGAGACGGTGTCCAAATGTCCGTCGTGATAGGAGCGCTGATCCACAAGCGTCTGACGTGTCTGTCCCTGCTGGAAGTACACCCGGAAGATCACGCCGTCGGAGGCGGTAGCTCCCTGGATGAAGCCGACCGTGACCGCCAGTCGGGAGTTGGCTGGCACCGTCATCATGGGGTAGTATCCCTGGATCCATCCAGCATCCACCCACTGGGGATGGGTCTGCAGGACCTTTGTCCGAGAGACACCATCTTCGAGTGTGACCTGAGACCTATACAGAGCGAATCCCCTGGCATCGGACGTCGAGCCCGGCCAGGGGAGGTTGCCGGCCCCGCTGCTCCAGGACGCAGATGAAGCGCCGGCAACGAAGTCATAGAGTGGCGCAGCAGTAACCGGTGGCGGTGGAGGGAGTCCATACGACGTGACGAGCAGGAAGCAGGCGATGAGGAGTAGACATCCTCTGCGCATTGGGAGTCCTCCTTTGCGCGCGGTGCAGGCGCGTGCGAGGCAGTAGTGAAGAGTGGTCAGCTAGAGCGATGTGCGCCAATATGACCGACAGCAGAATCAGGACAGCAAACCCATGAGCGCGTTGGGGCAGCATCATGTCAATGCGTTCGCTAATTATTGTCATAACTATATCACAGGTAACCCGGTCCTCAAAACTGGTCCTGCCTGCAGTGCTCCATGCGCGCATGCTCATGGTGTGACCGGCATTTCTGCCTATACTCAGCACATGGGCATCTTCAAGCTGAAGGCACCGTTTGAACCGTCAGGGGACCAGCCGCAGGCCATCGCCAAGCTGATTGCCGGGATTCAGGAGGGGAACCGCTTCCAGACACTGGTCGGTGTCACCGGTTCCGGCAAGACGTTCACGATGGCGAGCGTCATCAAGGAGTTCGACCGCCCTGTCCTTGTCCTGAGCCACAACAAGACGCTTGCCGCACAGCTGTACAGCGAGTTCAAGGCCTTCTTCCCCGAGAACGCGGTCGAGTACTTCGTCAGCTACTACGACTACTATCAGCCTGAGGCGTATGTCCCGACGATCGACTTGTACATCGCGAAGGACGCGGACATCAACGAGGACATCGCCCGCCTGCGGCACTCGACCATCCGCTCGCTCGTCGAGCGAAAGGACGTGATTATCGTCAGTTCCGTGAGCTGTATCTACGGCTGGGACTCGCCCGAAGAGTACCGTGAGGGACTGCTGACGGTGACGCAGGGCGCCGCCATGAAGCGCGACGACATTGCCCGGTCGCTGATCGGGCTCCGCTACGAACGCGTCGACGACGTAGGCAAGGGTGGCTCCTTCCGCGTGCGCGGGTCGACGGTGGAGGTCCTGCCCAAGGAGACGGCGACCGGCATCCGCATCCGGCTGTCGCTGGACGGGACGGTCGAGAAGATCCAGGAGTTCGACCTGGGTTCGCGCCAGGTCACCAGGGAATACAGGGAGTTCATCTTCTTCCCTGCCGCGCAGTTCGTGACTAGCCCGGAGCGCATCGAGAAGTACATTGCGCTCATCCAGAAGGACATGGAGGACCGCGTCGCGGTCTTCACGTCGTTGAACAAGTTCGTGGAGGCCCAGCGCATCGAGGAGCGCACCAAGAACGACGTCGAGATGTTGCGCGAAGCCGGCTACTGCAACGGCATCGAGAACTACAGCCGCTATTTCAGCGGCCGTGCGCCCGGTTCCGAGCCGTACACGCTCCTTAGCTTTCTGCCCAAGGACTTCCTGCTCTTCGTGGACGAGTCGCACATCAGCGTGCCGCAGATCCGCGGGATGTTCAACGGCGACCACCAGCGCAAGCAGACGCTCATCGACTACGGCTTCCGCCTGCCGTCGGCGCTCGACAACCGTCCGCTCACGTTCGACGAGTTCATGCGGTATGTCCAGCAGGCCATCTTCGTCAGCGCGACGCCGTCGGACTACGAGTACCAGGTCTCGACGCAAGTCGCACAGCAGCTCCTGCGCCCCACGGGCCTCGTCGACCCGCTCATCGAAGTGCACCCCAGCAAGGACCAGGTTCCCAACCTGGTCGGCGAGATACGACAGCGTGTCGAAAAGCAGGAGCGCGTGCTCGTCACGACGCTGACGAAGAAGAGTTCGGAACTGCTGGCGGACTACCTCCAGCAGGAAGGTATCAAGTCGCAGTACCTACACAGTGACCTGGACGCGCTCGCCCGGGTGCACATCCTGCGGCAGCTGCGCTCGGGCGACATCGACGTGCTGGTCGGCGTCAACCTGCTGCGTGAGGGCTTGGACCTGCCGGAGGTCTCCCTGGTCGCCATTCTGGACGCCGACAAGGAAGGTTTCCTGCGCAGCGAGACGTCGCTCCTGCAGACCATGGGCAGGGCCGCCCGCAACGTGTCCGGCACGATCATCATGTACGCTGACGAGGTCACGGGCTCGATGAGTCGCGCCATGGCGGAGTCGCGCCGGCGCCGGGAATACCAGCTGACATACAACGAGGAGCACGGCATCACGCCCCAGACCATCCACAAGGCCATCTCGGAGCTCATCGACCTTCCGTGGCGCAAGCCGGACGAGGTCGAAAAGCTGGGCAGGGAGATGCTGGCGAAGATGTCGCCGACGGAGGTGCAAGCCCTGGTCATCCAGCTCAACGAAGAGATGCTGGCGCACGCCGAGTCGCTGGAGTTCGAGGAAGCCGCCAAACTGCGCGACAAGATCGCCCAGCTGCGCGCACTGCTCACTGGCGAGAAGCCACCAAAACCGCAGGCGCCAGGCCTCATGCCCCATATGGGCAGGCACAGGGGCCGCTGACTGCTGCTCTCGTGGCATGGGCCTTGCGCGAGGACGCAGGATCTCCTTCTTGTGTGCTTGACAGCGGTATGGCAGGTGGTAGCATGAGGGGCTGCAGGAGAGTGTCAGCACAACGCAGTGACACGGAGGTTGCAGGGCGTATGAGTGAGTGCACACCTGACTGGGAGAAGACAGCATCGTGAAATCCTGCGCGAGATGGGGAATAGCGCTGCTCGCTGCCTTCGTCGTGACCCTAGGCTGCACAGGCGGCGTGCGTGCACAACCGGCTGAGACCGCTGTTCCTGTGGATGCCCGCATCCAGAGATTGCAGGACCTGCATATTCTCCTGGGCGCCCCCGATGGTGACCTTCAGCTCGAGCGTCAGGCGAACGGCGGCGAGTTCGTGGTCCTTCTGGAGCGTGTCCTCCGGCACCCACAGCTTGCGTCACAGCGCCTTGGGACCCCCTCCTCAGGCGAGGAGGCGAACGGCTGGATACGCGCGTATGCGTGGACGACAGGTGTGTGGAACCGTGTGCTGGAGGTGCGCAACCAGATCCGGCACGTCTGGTTTGGACTCCGCTACAGGCGGGTAGAGGGCTCCGGGTGGGGCATCGAGCGCAGCCACTGGATGTTCACCTCGCTGCGCGACGCGTACCTCGACGACGGACTCATCGACCTTTCGTTCCAGCCCATGAAGCGGACCAGTGGCAGTGAGGGCATCAATATGCTCCTGACAGCGGCCGGTTTCGGTGGCGAGGTCGGTGCCATGAAGAATCAGATGAATGATCCTATTGGGGATGAGGCCTTGCGTGTCGTCTGCAGGCAGCATGGGTTAGACAGCGTCATGGAATACGCCGGCAAGCCGCTGGCGCGCAGAGATGCCGCGTTGCTGGCATGGCGCCTCCTGAGCGAACGGACCGGCTCAGACTAAAGAAGAAAGGCAGCAGCGTCTGACCTGCAGGCCGTCTCTCCTTCTGTCCTCTATGAGTGGGGGTTCGCTCGTTCCTGGTGTGGGTTCCCTGTGGCACTGTCAGTCGGCTAGTCGTGCTGTGCGGGAATCGTCGGCGGGCAGACAGAGCCGGAGTGCCGCATCGCTGGATGGTGACGGAAGGACAGGACAAAGAGAGCGAGGTAGATGCCATAGATTGCGGCCGTCAGGACCATGGGCAGGGTGAAGCCCGTCTTCTGGATCAGCCAGCCTCCCAGCGCCGTCGAGACGGCCCAGGAACCGGTCCATGCCATCTGGAGGATGTTGTGAGCCACGGAGCGCTTGTCGGGTGGCACCAGCTCCAGGCAGAACTTGTCGGTGACCGGCGTCGAGCACATCATGAGACCTGCGCGCATCCAGAATGCCAGGGCGGCGATGATGATATTGTGCGCGAACGCCATGATGACCAGGAACACGAGCGAACCCCCGACGGTGATAGGGATGGTGCGCAGCAGGCCCGCTCGCCGGACGAGCCATGGGGCGAGCAGGACGCCGAGCGTGAGGACGACGTTACTCATGGCGAACAGGTTGCCGAGGACAACCGTGCTCGCGTGAAAGCGGTCAGTGGAATAGAGGTTCAGATAGGGAATGCTCAGCCGGCGCCAAACTCGATGATGACGTTGACCGCCGCGTACCGGAACGCGAAGCGCTTCCACGAGGGTGTAACCTCGGGCTCGTTCTGGACCACGCAGGGAGTGTCCGCGACCTTCTCACTGCTGCCGAGGCGGGTCACCAGCAGTCCTGCCGGAATGGCAAGGGCAAGTGACCCGATCGTCCCGAGGGAGTTCAGTCGGCCAAGGAAGGCCTCTCCGAGTCCGGCCTGCTACGAGATCGCGGACGCCACGAACAAGAGGACGCCGCCCACGAGAACGGCAGGACCCATTTGCTCCCCGATGAACAGGACGGCCAGCAGGGTGGCGAAGACTGGTTCCAGCGAGTAGATGACGCTGGCCTGCGCGACCGTCACGTCGTGCTGGAAGCGGTTCTGCAGCAGGAGCGTGATGACGGTCGTGAAGATGGCGAGGTACAGCAGGGAGGGCCACGAGACAGGGTTCACGACGAGCGTCTGCTTTGTCGCCATGGCGTAGGCGAGGGAGCAGATGGCGACGGCCAGCAGCTGGAAGAACGTGGTGGCGTAGAAGGAATCCCTGTGCGAGAACAGGTGGATCATGAACACCTGCACGCCGAAGGCCAGGGCGGACAGCAGCGTCAGGAAGTCCCCCATGCCCATGGCGCCGACACGCAGCGTGAACCCGAAGGAGATGATCCAGAGACCGTTCACCGCCAGGATGAGTGCCAGCGCGACCTTCCATGAGCGCTTCTCGCGCAGAAAGAGGAACGACAGGACCGGCGCGATGACGACGCACAGGCCCGTGATGAAGGCGTTCTTGCTTGCCGTCGTCATCGTGAGTCCCGTGACCTGCAGCATGAACCCGAGGTATTCGGGGATGCCGATGGCAACCCCCTTCAGCAGGTTGAGCCACGTAAACTCGATCCTGCGCCGGAAGAGCACGTAAACGACCGCCACAGCGATGGCAAAGCGGATGAGGACCAGGAGCGCGGGCGAGATGCTGCCCAGGCTCTCCTTCATGACGGCGAACGTCGTCGACCAGAGCACGACGGCCAGCAGGAGGAGCAGCTCGGACCTGCGCGTGGATCTCACGGGGCGCAAGGCCATCAAGCGTTCTCCACGGCCGGTCGGCGCAGGAGCCGGATGCAGGCTGCCCCGATGCTCGTCAGGACGCCCGCCATGATGAAGCTTGCGAGGTAACTGCCGGTCGCGTCGCGGACGATGCCGCCGATCGCAGGACCGAAGAGGACGCCGATGTTCAGCATGCCGGCCAGGACGCCATATCCCAGGCCGCTGTCCGTGCCGTGCATGAGGTAGGGTGCCAGACCGAAGACGGCCGCAGGGGAAAGCGCGAAGGTGAAGCTGACGCCGAGGAACAGGGGCAGGACGCTGCCAGGGAGAACGCCGAGCAGGATCACGCATCCGGCGAACATGAGACAAGCCAGCGCCGCTCCCCGGCCCTGCCAGCGCCTGCGGTCCAGGACATGGCCCATGAATGCCGATGCGGCGACAGGGAAGAGCATGAGGATGCTGACCATGGTCCCTGCTGTCTGCGGAGACATGCCCCGGCCGACCAGGAGGTCGTTGGCAAAGGTCAGGAGGACGAGCGCTCCGGCATTCCAGAACAGCCAGACGAGGCCGAGCATCCAGACCTGAGGATTCAAGTGCCGCAGACCCGCGGCCAGCGAGACGGGGGCCTCGTCATGCCGTGGTTCCGGGTCCCGGTAGAACAGGACGTATGTGACCGTCACGACACAGGTGAAGGCCAGGCACGCCCAGACCGGCGCTTGCCATCCTCGTGCAGCCGCGAGGCGCGAGAAACCCAGCTGGCTGACCAGGATGCTGGTCGGGACCGCCGTATTCATGGTGCCCATGGCCACGCCGAGGTACCTGGTGCCCGCGAAGTTCTGGCTGATGATCTTTGCACCGAGGATGGACAGCGTTGCAGAACCGATACCCATGGCGAGGCGTGCCATCAGCAGATTTACGTATGAGGTCGAGAGAGCGAACCAGGCCTCCGCGGCGATGAGACAGGCGAGTCCCAGGAGTCCGACGGTTCGACCGCCCCAGCGGTCGGCAAGGTATCCGACCAGCGGCGAGACGACAATGCCGAACAGCGCCAGCGATGACATCAGCGTCCCCGCCTGCCCGGCGGTCATGCTGAGGGTTGTCTTCATGACGGGGATGACGGGAGGGAGGAACTGGAGCGAGAGCCCGAAGGCGACGGTCAGAGCGTATCCGACGACTAGGTACCCCAGTCTTCTGTTCATGGGACCCCTTTCGGCAATTGTGAATCCCTTCGTGCCAGGCACCATGGGATTCACAATCTCAGGTTGTCAGGGCTTCTTCAGCGTCACGAAGCGGACAGCATTTCTGAATTCGCGCACGCCGCCGCCTTCGCGGACGACCTCAGCCAGGTCCTCTGGGTCGCGGGCGACACAACCCGACAGTGCGTCGACGCCGTAGTCGAACATGAGGACCGAGAGGGGGGTCGAAGGGCCGATGAGCATGACCCAGGCGTTGCAAGCGAGTTCCAGCAGGCGTGGCAGGCTCTTGTTGGTGAGCGCAGAGCCGGTGATGGCGACGACGTCCAGATGCGGGAGGAGATATTCTTCGGCCTGTTGGGGCAGGTCGCCTTCCTGTGGTCGCTGTTCGAAGACACTCAGGCTCCCGGCGGCGGAGCGGATCTCGTCAGTCCACGGGAAGTGTCCGATGAGGCCGACCTTCTTGCCGGCCGCCTTCTTGAGCAGCAGGTCACGCCCGTTGGCCTCCTCGGCGCCCGCGAAGCGGGAGGTAATGTTGCAGGCGGCGCAGATGGCGGCCATGCCGATCGCCGCCTCTCGCTGGTTCCAGGAAAGCGACAGTTCGGCCAGCTCCACGAGCGGTTTGCCCTGCAGGTGGAAGGACGTGCTGTGCCCGTCCGTGGTCGTCGACCGCAGAGACATGGACAGTCCCGTGGCATGCTCCGTCTGCACCAGGGACCAGATCTGGCCGGCGATGACGTCCTGGACGGGCTCGTCGTCACACTGTGCGATCAGGTCGCGGTACAGGGCGTCGTATTCGAGAGGAGCTGTGCGGCGTCGCATGGCTATCTCTCCAGGGACGGCAGGTCTTCGAGATCGACCTCGCCGGCCTTACTCTTGAGGTGTTTGCGGTTGAGCCAGGTGAAGCCCTTGTCATAGGTGATGACAGCCATGTCGATGGGTCCGCCCACGCCAGTCATGTCGCCCGGGTCCATGAGCACGCCGTCACTGAAGCGCTGGATGGCAGTCGTGGTCTCGATGGCGAGCTGACAGAAGTCGACGGCGTCCTGCAGGGTCATGGTACCCCACTGGATGCTGTATTCCACGCCGCGCAACTGCTGCTGCACGGCGGGCTCGCCGAGCTT
>Ga0315288_10003466_pt1 | contig 20168 bp, 13 predicted proteins | sample YL17G11_20_MG_FD_203454 | JGI IMG/M metagenome (GOLD analysis project Ga0315288, IMG submission 203454) | Sediment microbial communities from Yellowstone Lake, YNP, Wyoming, USA - YL17G11_20 | ecosystem: Environmental > Aquatic > Freshwater > Lake > Sediment | place: USA: Wyoming | collected... | reverse complement strand
TGGCGCGATAACTCGACGATGCCGACATATGAATATGCGAAAGAACATACAACCAATTTTGGTTCTATTGGTTTCGGTGTTAATGCCGCCAGGATCGGGATGGACTGCTGAAAGCGACAAGGCCGCGTTCTTTGCCGGACAGGATCTGCACCTGCAGGGGCAAGAGCTGATAAGCTACCGGTTATCCACCGTTGAACATATTCTTGTTTTCCAGAGTGGATTTTCGATGTCAATCGGAGCCCATCGATTCTCCGCCGATAGTGCCGTCGTATGGCTGGGGTCCCGCTCTCCGGCAGTTCCGGGAGGTGCAATAACTGAATCAAGCAAACGTCCCCGGATCGATTATGAAGCGACGGTATATCTACAGGGCAATTTATCGGCTAAAAAGCCCGAAGGCGCCACGACCACCGATTTGAGCCGGACAGTGATTGAGCAAGGCCAGGTGATGGCGATTCGATTCGACGTCAGCGGCGAGATTTTCGTTACGGCGGACAACAGAAAAATCGCCGATCCTCGCGTTTTAGAGCTTTATGGGAAGGCCTTTTCGGCGCTGCGAGCGGCCGGGATTGAGCCGGCGAGCGCCGAGGCCGAGCCGCATGAGCCTGAATTACAGATAGAAAAAATAACGCTGGAAGACCCGGCCGACCAAGCCGCTCAGCCACAGGAAAAGAAACCGGGCTTCAGGTATCCGCCTGTTTTATCGCCCGCCGGACAAACTGCCCTAAAGGTCGAGTGGGACGATACGGAAAAGATCGGAACTGTGATCGGCAGGTTCTATCTCAGCCAGAAGCAGGATGACAAGGGCGGGCTGCTGGAATTGCAGGCCGACAATGCCGTGATATTTTTATCCGCGGAACAACTACCCGAGGGCGGCGGCAAAAGCGGGGCTGAAGATACGCTGACCGGCGTGCAGGCAATCTACATGTCCGGCGACGTTGTGATGACCAGGGGCCAGCGAACAATTCGGGCCGATGAGATATACTACGATTTCGAGAGAAAAAAGGCGATCGCTCTAAATGTGGTAATGAGGAATTTCGACACACGCGAAGGAATTCCGATTTACCTCAGGGCGGCAAAGCTCAGGCAGATGGCGGAAAATGAATTCGCCGCCGATGACATCACTTTGACGACCAGCGAATTTTATCTGCCCCAGATTTCGTTTAACGCTTCGAATATAACAATCACCGATACGACGCCTGCCGATGAACAGCAGGGCGGGGTTTCAAAGAGCAGCTATGATGCACAGATGCACGATGTGCGTTTGAAGATGTATGACGAGACGTTTTTCTACTGGCCTTTCATGCGGAGTAATTTACAAAGACCCGATCTTCCCATTAAAAGTGTCCGCCTCGGCTATGACAACATCTGGGGATCGCTGGTTGAGACGCGATGGTACCTGGCCCGGCTGTTAGGCTTTCAGGAGCCGGAAGGTACGAACAGCACCTTAGCGCTGGACTATTACAGCAAACACGGCTTCGGCGGCGGAATAGAAACAGAATACACAGGAGAGGACTATTTCGGCAGACTTTTAGGTTATATGATTCACGATACCGGCGAGGATCGGCTCGGAAGTCACGACAGCCGCAGGAATCTTGAGCCGGAACGCGAACTGCGCGGACGCTTCCACTGGCAGCACAGACAGTTCCTGCCCTACAACTGGCAGCTTACCGCCGAGGCCAGCTATGAGTCCGATAAGAACTTCTTAGAAAGTTTTTATCGTAGCGAGTTTTACGTCGGCAAGGAACAGGAAACGCTCATTTATTTGAAGCGTATCGAGGATAACTGGGGCCTTTCTTTATTAGGAAAAGTCCGAATAAACGATTTCACGAATGAACTGGAAGAATTGCCCAGCACCGAATTCCACTGGACAGGCCAGTCGTTTTTCGACGATAAGCTGACGTTCTACAGTGATACTCAGGCCAGCAGGTTTCGTCAACTTTACGAGTCGTCCTATATTAACCCCGGTTCAGAGGATTTCTTTTCATTTGCGACGACACGAAACGAAGTTGATATGCCGATGACCGTAGGCAAGGCGAAAATCGTGCCTTTTGTGGCCGGGACCGTAGCTTATGAAGACGGAATAGGCTTCTACAGAGAGCTTGATGGCGGAATGGCCGAGGGGCAAGAGAATGCCTGGTTTGGCGAAACCGGAATTCGTGCTTCAACACAGCCATACTGGAAGGTTTATCCCAATGTCAAATCGGAACTCTGGGATTTGAACCAGATGCGGCACTTAATAACGCCGTATTTGACCGCTGTCGCTTATACTCAAAACGAATCAGTCATCGAACAGAGGGATACTTTGAACGTAGGTATCTCACAGCGGCTGCAAACGAAACGCGGTTTAGATGAGAAACAACGAAGCGTTGACTGGATGCGGCTCGATATGGACTTAACGTGGGTCAATAACTCCGGCGACGATTCGGCTGGGCCGGATAAATTTATCTGGAATAAGCCGTTTATTCCGCCGATAAATACAGTTAGTCGGGTGATTCCACTGCAAGACAGGCGCAGCAGCAATATATTCGGCCCGAGGCGTAATTATTTCGGAGCCGATTATAGCTGGCTATTGAGCGATACCACGGCTGTGTTGTCCGATATGAATTATGACATGCAAAGCGGGGTCGTGCAGCAATTTGATGTCGGTTTTTCGCACCTGCGATGGCCCAATCTTCAGTATTATATAGGCAGCAGATATCTAAGGCGTCTTGATAACGGTTATGGCGAATACGGCTCAAACGCATTTACCTTCGCGGTCACCTACGTACTCGATCCGCGATATACGGTGGTTTATTCGCAGCAAATTGATTTTGACTTCGAGGAAATAGTACGAAGCGATATAACGCTGATTCGTCAGTACCACAGGCTGTACTGGGGCCTGACGTTTAGTGCCGATGAATCGCTGGACAGACAGTCTATTATCTTTAGTCTATGGCCCCAGGGCGTGCCGGGCCTTGCAATCGGAGAAAGAAAATACATCGGATTGGGCGGTTCGGCGGGATATTGACAGTAGATTGTCAAGATATGAAAAGACTTGCATAATTCAAGTGAAACATATATTATTCACGGAAATCCGTTTTTTGATTTCCTCGAATAATCGGATCGGATCTTTGTTTAAGGTCTATCGTTATTTGAAGAGGGAAAACCCAACGAAATTTTTTCCTTTTCAAAGTATGCCCGGCTTCAACTTAGCCAGACGGCATAACTGAGTTTTTTGGCACCGGCTACGCCTGGTTAAGATTTTGCGGAAGTCCGGCAGAAGATTAATTTTTAAGGAGAATAGAATGGCATTGGTGAATACTAAAAAGATGTTTGAGATGGCTTACAAGAACGGCTATGCGATCGGTGCGTTCAATGTGAATAATATGGAAATCACGCAGGGCATAATTGACGCCGTGGCCGAAGAAAAGGCTCCGGTGATTCTGCAAATCTCCAAGGGGGCGCGCGAATATGCAAAAAACAGTTATCTCAAGGCAATTATTGATGTGGTCGTTAAGGAAAATCCGGATATCCCCGTCGCGATAACCCTCGACCACGGCGATACGTTCGAGACCTGCAAGCAATTCGTCGACGACGGTTTTACATCAGTGATGATAGACGCATCAAGTAAGCCTTTAGCGGAAAATATTGCGATTACCAAGCGGGTAGTCAAGTACGCACATGCCAGGAATGTGGTCGTCGAGGCTGAGTTAGGCCAATTGGGCGGGATCGAAGAGGACGTTATCGGCGTAGATCACGACGATATCAGCCGACACTTAGCCGACCCGAATCAGGTTGAGGAGTTTGTCGCGAAAACCGGTGTCGATTCTTTAGCCGTAGCGATCGGCACCAGCCATGGAGCCTACAAGTTCAAGAAAGAGCCGAAGCTGGCTTTTGACGTGATCCAGGAGATCGCCGACAAGCTGCCCGGATTTCCGCTGGTAATGCACGGTTCGAGCAGTGTGCTGAAGGAATTCGTAGATTTAATCAACAAATATGGCGGCAATATGCCAAACGCGATGGGCGTTCCCGAAGAAGCCGTGAGCCAGGCGGCAAAGATGGCCATCTGCAAGGTCAACATCGATACGGACTTGCGACTTGCCCTGACCGCTAAAATCAGGCAGGTATTCGCAGAAAAACCCGCTGAATTTGACCCTCGTAAGTACCTCGGACCGGGCAGAGATGCTATTAAAAAGATGGTCAAGCACAAGCTGCACGTTCTTGGTTGTGCCGGCAAGGCGGCCGAGTGTATATGAAAAGCAGGAAGCAGGAACAACGAAATCCGAAGCAATGCCGGATGAACGACACTTAAATCGCATAAAAAAGGATTATTTAAAGCTCAAAGGCATTAGAGTCTATAAATTGTTCCGGATTTTAACATTTAAATTTTGGATTTGATACAAAATGCAAGAGAAAAGACACGTTATAAGCAATTTGATACGGCTGTTCTGGCCGGTAACGATAGTATTGTTGTTGGCCGCCTATACAAGCGAAGCTGCTGAATCTGTTTCAGTTGAATCCAGTGTTATCGGGCAAGCTTGTAAGCTGATTTACGAGGGTCAATTCGATGCCGCCGATAAGCTGATAAAACAAAGCCGCAATGACGATCCGGATCAACTCGGTAAGGCTGTCCCCCGGTTATCACAGCTTGTCGACCAATACAAGAGTATCAGTCAAGAACGTCAGTTAGCTCGAGAAGCTGCATACAAAGAAGTACTCAAAGAACTGGAAATATTTCAGGCTCCGGCAGAAGCTAATGACGTGAACGATGCAAACTCCGCCGATAAAAATACTTCGATACTCTCTGTCATTGCCAGAACCAGCGAATTTGCAGACGAGGCACAAAAAAAGCAGCTCCTGTCTGATCCGTTCGTAAAAGAGGCCGTGCAAAAAGCCATAGACAAAGCCGCCGAGTACGAGGTCGAAGGCAAATGGCTCGAGGCATACACAAATTGCTACGGATGGCTGGTGGCAATCGATCCAAATAATGAGGGATACTCGGATTATGCCCAGCAGCTTCTGGATAAGGCTACTATCGCAGTCTCATTTGAGGATAGCCCCTGTGAGACCAGCGAGGAACGTTTCCTGGGTGTGAAGGAAGAGCTGTTTATTCGGGCGATTACTTTCCTGAATTCAAATTATGTCAGCATTATCAACTACAACGAAATGGCTGCTAAAGCTATTGAACGCTGCAAATTGCTTGCTGAGGTTATATCGACATCATCCCGACTTAATGAGGACTCAAAAAATGACGTCAAAGGCGACCCCAATATATTAAAGGACGCCATGGAGCCGCAGAAGCTTGCAGCCTGGTCCACGGCTTTAACAGCCCTGCTGGATGAAGCCAATTCCTCATCAGGTGGACTCGCACGGCTCGACAAGAACAAGTTTTTAGATATTTTTGACAAGGTCCTTAAACTGAACGAATCAACAGTGGCTTTGCCTCGGCCGGTGCTTATCTCACAATTTGTAGAAGCAACTCTCTTCTCACTTGACCCTTATACGGTCATTGTCTGGCCCAGGCAAGTGCAGGATTTCGAACAAATGATGACCAGCGAGTTTATGGGCATTGGAATCGAGATTTCGAAACCGAAAGGGCTGCTGACGGTAGGGAGTCTTTTGCTCGACACACCGGCGTTCAACTCGAATCTTGATGCAGGGGACGTAATAGAAGAGGTAGACGGGGTTGTAACAAAGGACATGACCCTTTTTTGTGCGGCGAAAAAAATAAAGGGCCCGGCGGGAACCAAAGTGAAATTGAAAGTAAGACGTCCGAGTGAGGATAAGAAGGTTGAAGATACAGTTTTCGATGTAACCATAACCAGAGACACGATTATTGTCCCGACGGTTCGCGGCTGGCAAAGATCCACTGGAGGTAAATGGCTGTACATGATCGATGAGAAGAACAAGATCGGCTTTGTCCGCCTTACCAGTTTTTCTACTGACACGGCTCCGGGCCTGGAAAAAGTATTAATTGAGCTTGAGTCACAAGGATTAAGGGGACTAATTCTGGACCTGCGATACAACACCGGCGGACTTTTAGACAGTGCGGTTGCCGTGGTTGATAAATTCATCGAAGAAGGAGTGATAGTCAAAAGACAATCCGGTTTTGGCAGAATGCCGATCTACGAAACGGCAAGCAAGAAAGGAACGCACCCGAATTATCCGCTCGTCATATTGATAAATTCCAACTCAGCCAGTGCTTCTGAAATTGTCGCCGGTGCATTGGCAGACGAGAAATACGAAAGAGCGACCCTGGTGGGAACAAGAACTCACGGCAAAGGCAGTGTACAGGGTATAACCGGCTATCTCGGCGGGGGGGCGCAGTTGAAATACACAATGGCGTATTACCATTTACCCTCCGGCCAGAGAGTTGAAAGCCGGGATGCTATGGAAAAACTGCACAGGAAAGATTGGGGTGTTGCGCCGGATGTCGATGTCGAATTGAGAAGCGATGAGCTCAAAAAAATGATGGAGGTCCAGAGGGACAATGACGTGCTGGTGAAAGCCAACCATAACGGCACCAACGACGACTTTAAAAAACGCACGATTGAGGAAACTCTCGCCTCCGATCCGCAATTGGCGGTCGGCCTGCTGATTATTCAGAGCAAATTAATCCAGGATGAAACGCTCGCCCAGGCGCATCTGGTTAATTGATTTTTGTGTCGATAACTTTTCATTTTTTACAGGTGTATTGATTTGTCAAAGGCAGAAGATGTAAACAAGTTTGAACGGCAAAGACAGGAAAAACTGTCCCGGATCAAAGAATTGGGCGTCGAACCTTACGGCAGCAGATACGAAGGTGCTGAGCCGGCTGAAGATGTCAAGAGCGGATTTAAAGAAGACGATACGACACAAAAGGCAAAGTGTGCCGGCAGGATCGTTCTGCTGAGAGACATCGGCAAGCTGATTTTTATAACGTTGCGCGACCGCGGCGGGACCATCCAGGTCGGCTTGAGCAAGAAGCTGCTGAGCGAGCAGTGGGAGTTAGCCAAATTACTCGATCTTGGCGACATCATCGGGGCCGCCGGCCAAGTGGGCAAGACCAAAACAGGTGAAATCACAATCTGGGCCGACGAGGTCGTGTTTTTGAGCAAATGCCTGCTGCAGCCCCCGGAGAAATTTCACGGCCTGGCGGATATCGACCAGCGTTACAGGCAGCGATACGTCGACCTGTGGGCCAATCCTGAAGTGATGGAGCGATTCAAGAAGCGCAGCGCCATTGTCACTACTATCCGCGAGTTTCTCGTTTCCAGAGGTTTTCTGGAAGTTGAGACGCCTATGATGCAAACTATCGCCGGCGGAGCCGCGGCCAAGCCTTTTATCACACATCATAACAGCCTGGATATGGATTTGTTCCTTAGGATTTCGCCGGAGCTGTTTCTGAAAAGACTGCTGGTCGGCGGAATGGAAAAAGTCTTCGAGATAAACCGTAATTTCCGCAACGAAGGACTCAGCCGACGACACAATCCGGAATTCACCATGATCGAAGTGTACCAGGCGTACGCCGATTACAACGTGATGATGGATCTGACCGAAGAGGTCATGTCACTTTGCCTGGAAAAACACGGCAGTGGAAAACAAATTCAGTTCGGCGAATTCACGATAGATTTCACCCTGCCATGGCGGCGGGCTAAATACACAGACCTGCTGAAAGAATACGGCGGCTGCGATATCGACGACATAGAGGCCGTCAGAGCAAAAGCCAGGCAGCTTGAGCTGGATGAAGCTCAGATGGACGATGTGGTAGTTGTCAACGAAGTTTTTGAGACTACAGTTGAGAATAATCTTGTCAATCCGACTTTTGTGATAGATTATCCGGCTCAGTTGTGTCCCTTAACGAAACGCAAGAAAGACGATCCAAAATACGCCGAACGTTTCGAATTATTTGTCGGCAGAATGGAACTGGCAAACGCCTATACCGAATTGAATGATCCGGCAATACAGGAAGAAAACTTCCATATCCAGCTTCGCGGACAGGAAGAGACAATGGCGACTATGGACAGCGACTTTATAGCGGCGTTGAAATATGGTATGCCTCCGGCCGGCGGACTGGGGATTGGAATCGACAGGTTGATAATGGTGCTCACCGGTGCTGAAAGTATCCGCGACGTGGTGCTGTTTCCTCTGCTAAGACCTGCAAAACCTTAGAACTCAATCCCACATAAAACACCGCGTGAAACGTGAGGTTATATTGACGACTAAGTACTGACGACTAATCCTATGTTGAAATTATTTTTGTGGCTGCGATATCTGCGTAAGAGAAAAATCGTTTTTTTGAGTATTGCCGCAGTCGCTCTTTCCGTGTCGCTGCTGATAGTTGTCGCAAGTCTGTTCACCGGTTTCATCAAAACATTCGAACGAGCGGCGGTCGAGGCGATCGGCGACGTTGTCCTGAGTCCGCCGATGACATTTGCAAAATACCCGCTGCTGATCGAGCGCCTTGAACAAACCGAAACAGTCGAGGCGGCAACGGCAATGATATCGGGTTACGGCCTGCTGCACCTGGACAGGGGCAACGTGCGGGCGGTGGAAGTATGGGGGATTGAGCCCGGTGGACGAGCGAAAGTGACGGGATTTGCCCGGTTTTTGCGCAGGCAGGGCAAAGGGGCAGGTGAGCCATCGTTCAATGTCCCGGATTCTCCGGAAGAAACCGGCGGATTTGTAGGAATTGGTGTGCTGGGCGAACCTGACGAGCAGACGGATGAGTATGATTACGATGCCGCCGAGAAGATGCTCGGCCGGACCGTCGCCCTGACCACAGGGACTGTTAAAGGACAAAACAGCGAGGACGGCTCGAAGCCGGAATTCAAGAGACAGGTCATGAGATTCGCCGTTGCGGATATTATTGAAACGGGAGTCTATCAATTCGACAGCGGCTGCGTGTATCTGCCGATCGAGAAGCTGCACGGGACTTTATACCCTGACGAAGATTCACCGGTCGCCAGCCAAATCCTTATCAAGCTTGCGGATAATACCGATACAGATGTTGCCCTGGCTGTGATTCGTGGGGTATGGCGCACCTTTGTCGAGGAGCAGCTTGACGCGAACCCGTACCTGATGACATCAACAGCTATAAACACAGCCAGACAGTTGCAAAGCCGATATATCGCCGCGTATGAGAAACAAATGGGGGTGTTGCTGTTGATCTTCGGCGTCGTCAGCTTCGGCGTTGTTCTGCTGGTTTTCTGCATATTTTATATGATAGTCAGGCTCAAACAAAAAGACATCGCAATCATCAAAAGCTGCGGGGCGACAAGCAGCTCGGTGGCGTTTGTTTTCGTCGGTTTCGGCGCCTGTGTCGGGGCGGCCGGCTCGGGCCTCGGTGCCGTCCTCGGATATGTTATCACAAGAAATGTCAATACGATTGAAAACTGGATAAGAATAATATTCGGATTGAAGCTCTGGAAGAGCAGCGTGTATTTATTCAGTAAGATACCCAACGAAGTGAACTGGCCCTGGGCGCTGCGTATCGTATTGCTGGCAATTATAGCAGCGGCGATCGGATCCCTGATACCCGCCATCGTCGCTGCAAGAACAAAGCCGGTCAATATCCTGCGATACGAATAGCTAAAACCGAAAAAAGATTTTCGAAATTCCATGTGACGGGATTATGTACAAAATTATCCTCGCAACCAGGTATTTATTGAAACGCCGAATCACGTATTTCGCGGTTCTGGCGGTTGCGCTTTGCGTCTTTATCGTTGTTGTGGTGATGACCGTCATGGCGGGGCTTGTCAATGAATTCAAAGAGAAAAATCACCGCTTCGCGGGTGACTGCGTCGTCGGGACCGAATCATTGGTGGGTTTTGCATATTACGAAGATTTTGTAAAGTTGTTGGAACAGCAGGATTTTGTCGAGGCCGTTTCGCCGGCAATAAAAAGCTTCGCGCTTAAAAGGCGCAGAGGCTCGGAGCAGGACGACATCGTCGAAATCATGGGGATCGATCCGGTAAGGCATAGTCGGGCGACCGGCTTCGGCGATACCCTGTATTACCATAAGGATGATGCGTCCAAAACATTCGAGATTGCATACGACGCGAACCTGGCCGGATGCGTTTTAGGTGACTTTATGTTCCTTCAGGACACCAATAGCCGAAACCTCAGTGAAACCAGCCTTCCCCGGATAGCCTACTCGATAAGCTGCTTTCCTTTGACCGCGAGGGGCGCCCTGGCCCAGGCGGGCACGGACATGGTCAACACGAAAACTTTTTACTATAGCGACCAGTCGAGCGCCGGCCTGCCGCGGGTTGACGGTTCAATAGTTTATCTGCCGTTCGAGCAGGCCCAACGGCTTTGCGGCATGGGAGAATCCACCAAAAGGGCTTCCAGGCTGCATATACGGTTCAAGCCGGATGTCAAAATCCAGGCCGGGTGCGAAAAAGTACAGTCATTATGGCAAAAATTCAGGCAGGATAAAGCCGGCGAAACACAAGAGTACTCCCTTGATACGGTCACCGTCCAAAGCTGGAAACAATACAGGCGTTCGTCTATCGCACCAATGGAGAACGAGCAGACGGAGATGAGCGTCATGTTTGGGTTTGTGGGGATTACGACTGTTTTTATTGTTTTGGTCGTTTTTTATATGATTATCAGCCATAAGAGCAAAGACATCGGGATACTGAAGAGCATAGGTGTTTCGAACATCGATATTATCGAATTGTTTTCAGGATACGCCTTCATGGTAGGCATAATCGGGTCAGGCTTCGGTTTATTGGCCGGCTGGATCTTCCTGCTGAAAATAAACCGGATTGAAGACTGGCTTTTTAAGCATTTTGGATTTCAACTTTGGGACAGGACAATTTATGCTATAGGTGATATTCCAAACCAGGTCGAGTTTAAGACTCTGGCGATCATTGTCGTTTCGGCGATATTTGCATGTCTGGTCGGCGCGCTGATACCGAGCTTGCAGGCGGCAAGACAAAAACCAGTGGAAACTTTGCAGGTTGGCCAATTATAATTGATTATGAGTAAAGACGATTTCATATTAAAGGCTGAAGAACTTCATAAATCTTACCGGATGGGCGCGACCGAAGTCCGGGTGCTCAAAGGCGTCAATTTGAACATCAAGAAGGGCGAATTTGTAGCAATCATCGGGGCCTCCGGCAGCGGTAAGAGCACACTTTTACACATATTGGGTGCATTGGATAAGCCGACGAAGGGCATGGTTAAGTTTGAACAGAGGGACTTGAGCCGCTTCAGGGCCGGAGAATTGAATAGATTCCGCAACAGAATGGTGGGATTTGTTTTTCAGTTTTACCATCTATTGGACGAATTAAGTGTGCTGGAGAATATTTTTCTGCCGGCGATGACCGGCCGAAGCATAATAGGCTGGCTTGTTTGCCGAAGACAGGCGAAAAACCGGGCTAAGGAGCTGCTGGTCCAACTGGGCCTGGCTGAAAGGGCCAAACATAAACCATATCAGCTCTCCGGCGGGGAAAGGCAAAGGGTGGCGATCGGCAGGGCCCTGATGAATGAGCCGAGACTCCTTTTGGCAGATGAACCGACAGGAAATCTTGACTCCGCCACAGGAAATGGTATCTTAGAGGTCCTTGAGAAACTGAACAGGGCAGGCCAGACTATTGTGATGGTCACCCACGATGAAAGGATTGCACAAAGAGCTGGACGGATAGTAACATTGGTCGATGGAAAAATAGAGCACAAGAATACAAGTAACTTATGACTCGTGCGCTTGAAAAGGAAGAATCTATGGCACTAAAAATTTGGCTTGACGGCAAACTTGTTGACCGGGAAGACGCAAAAATTACCGTTTTCGATCACGGTCTTCTCTACGGCGACGGCGTCTTCGAGGGCATTCGTGTTTATAAAGGCAGGATCTTTGAGCTTGATGCCCATATCAAAAGGCTTTATGAATCCGCCAAGTCGATTCGTCTTGTGATATCAATAAATCAAAGCGAACTTACTCGCGCAGTTAAAGAAACCGTCGATGCAAACAGCGTTTCTGACGGCTATATCCGACTCGTAGTAACACGGGGAGTGGGAACGCTCGGCTTGAATCCCTTTGTCTGCAAAAATAGCTGCATATTTATCATCGCCGACAGTATTCAGCTTTATCCCGAGGATCTTTATGAGAAGGGGATGAGTATAATCAGTGCGACAACGGTTCGCAACCATCCTCTGGCGATTCCGCCTCAGGCCAAGAGCCTTAACTATCTCAACAACATCCTGGCCAAGATTGAAGCGTTTGACAATAATGTTCCCGAAGCGATTATGTACAACCATGAAGGATATGTCGCCGAGGCCAGCGGTGACAATGTTCTTATCGTCAAAGACGGCGTGATTTATACGCCACCGGCCGAGGCCGGGGCGCTGCCCGGAATAACGCAACGTGTCGTTATAAAGCTGGCCAAAGAAGAAAACATTCAGGTAGTTGAAAAAAATCTCACGAGATTTGATTTATACGTCTGCGATGAGTTGTTCCTCACCGGTACCGCTGCAGAGGTTATCGGAATTGTCAATGTCGATGGAAGGATTATAGGCGACGGCAAGCCCGGACCGATTACAAGTCTGCTGAGAAAAAAATTCTTCGAATACACTCACGGAAAGGAGAAATAGCAGATAGCGCATAAGCTCGAATACCGAATGTTCTGCACGGCATTCAACTTGTTGTAACTTTGCTGCTTTGATCGCGTCTGTCAGAGGTGTGGAGATCGGCAATTGTATTGGTCTGGTATTTCGGGATCCCAGATTCGAATTCCTGCCCGCTATCCGTTAGACATTATGCAGTCACCGACACATACCGACATATCAGCCTGGGCTCCACAAGACAAGGTCCCCGCTTTCAGGCTGATCGGTGAGCAGCTAAGCAAGGTCAGAGACCTGATTAACGAGCAATTGACCGCACCGGCGAAGGCAGGAGATATTAACGGATTGCTCGAGCATATCAGCAGCCGCAGCGGAAAGATGATTCGTCCGGGCCTGGTTTTGCTCGCCGGCCGCTGCTGTGGTAAAATCTCAGACAACCACGTTAGAGTTGCCGCGATTGTTGAGATGATTCACAACGCCACACTGTTACACGATGACGTGATAGACGAAGGCAAACAACGACGTGGGCTGCCGACAATCAATAGTCTCTGGGGTAACGAGTCCGCTGTGTTGTTGGGTGATTTCTTATTAAGCCGCGTTTTCAAAATGTGTGCCGAGCTTAAACCGCAGGTAGCCAATGTAATTGCCGCTGCTGCGGTCCGGCTTTGCGAAGGTGAATTAAGGCAGGTCGTTCAGAAGCATAACTGGCAATTAAGCGAAACGGAATATATCGACGTGATCACCGAAAAGAGTGCCGTTCTTTTCAGCAGCTCCTGTTTACTTGGCGGCCTTTTGGCGGGTGCAAGCGAATCCCAGGCCCAGTCGTTGGCGGATTTTGGCTTGAATGCCGGCATCGCGTTTCAAATTACCGATGATTTACTCGATATAGTCGGCGACGAAAGCAAAACAGGCAAAACGCTCGGCAGCGATGTAGATAAACACAAGTTGACTCTGGCTGTAATACATCTGCTAAAAGCAGTGGATGAGAGTGAAAAAAACACAATCATAAATTCGTTTCTCGATAAAAGAGACTCTAAATACGATAAAAACGCCCTGTTGGAAATTCTTGGCCGATACGGCAGCTTGGAATATGCACGTGGTCGGGCGCGAGAGTTTGTCGCTGCCGCGAAACGGGCATTAGCCGGCCTGAAGCAAAACGACGCTAAAGATGCTTTGATTGAAACAGCGGAATTTATGGCCGGCAGAGTAATTTGATATCACATTTTCCCGTAGGCACAGGTCGTTCCAATTGACATAATCGGGCGGAAAACTCCCTAAGCAAAGAGACAAAAAAAGGCCGGTATTTTAAGACCGGCCTTTTGTGATTACATGGTAACTGATTCGGCAGTTTTAGAATTTGTACGTCAAACTTAAGGTAGCCCAGGTCTCCTCCTCGTTATTTACCGAATCATCCATTGATATCTGGTGATACACGCCGGGAGTCAGGACGATATCCTCTGATAATTTGAAGCCTGTCGATATGCCGAAAACGGCGTTCGACCAATCATGGTCGACATTCCAGCCGTTCGGGCCGACACCATCATTGTAGACCACCTCTGCATGCAGATTCAAGACCTGCTCGGGAGTGTCAGGAAGGACACCACCGATGGTCAGGGGATAATCCAGCATGAAGATATGCGCAAAGCCGGATGCAGTTCCATCAGAACGAGGAGCTCCGATCCAAGACCCACTGCTGTTCGGCCAGAGCTTCACAAGAACGTAACTCGGAACGATACCCGCGGGACACATCTTCGGCAAGGAAAGAATGGCATGCATTTCCTGTAAATCGGCATCTGACTGGCTCAGATCTGGATAGTTGTAATAGACCCACCCAAACCTGTACATCAAGGCATACGTTTCTTCCTGGAACAGGCCGTTTTGATAATACAACGTGTAGTCCCAGCGTTCGGTAAGTTCATATCCGCTCGAATTGGCCCTGTGGCCCATGACGTTGACTCCGAGGCCCGTGCCGAACAGGTCCAGGTCGAGACTGGGCTGCACAGCGCTCTTGTCGTTATAAATATCGAAGCCGCGCCAGATGTACTTACTCTGATAGGTCAAGTCGACCGACCCGTGCAGCTCCGGGTCCTGGGCCTGGGCGAAACCCATCGCACAAAACACGACTACAGCAACTAACAAAAATCCTTGCTTCTTCATGCTAATCTCCTTTAAAAATCTTTCGTTGAACTTCTTGTCGCATACCTACAAAAAAGCTATTTTCAATACTAATATAATCACATCGCTCATCCACCTCCTATAAAGGTTATCGTAATTACGCTATAAAACAATAGAAAAAAAACCTTTTTTTCTTTTTTTTCACAGAGGCCGAATCGGAAAAGCGAAATAAAAGCTCACTCATATGTATAAAAAAGGCTACGAGTCCATTGCTCACAGCCTTTTTTGTGTCTTTCGCTTCATTCTTTTCATCTTATTGTCTCCTTTAAAATAATGTGTTCTTTGCCCTCATCCAAAAAACACCTGGGCCCTGAACTATTCTGTTAATCGAATGAACTTTACTTAACAGAACGCGCCTATTATTATAATTGCTACTTCACAACATATATATAAACCATTTATCGCTTTTTTTTTACCACTGAAAAACGTGAGCATATATATTCTTTTCGTATAAATCCACCGAAAAAAATCAGTCTTTTTTATTTTTTCTTGCATTATTAGTACTGATAAGCGGCCAAAAGACCGATGTTGCCGGAATATCTCCTCCTAAATAAACTTTCGACAGTTTTATGCATTCGGCGTATAATATGTCGGATGGATGAAAACATGACCAATAATACTCTCTTCAGCGGGCCGGAACAGGCCAATATAGCTTCAGCGGAGCCGCTCGCGGTTCGTATGCGACCGAGAAAACTCGACGAGTTTATCGGACAAAGACACTTTCTTGGGCCCGATAAACTGCTGACAAGGATGCTCGAAGCCGACAGGCTCAGCAGCCTGATATTTTACGGCCCGCCCGGCGTTGGCAAGACTTCACTGGCGGCAGTGGTTGCAAATTACACGAAGGCCAAATTTTACTATCTCAGCGCCCCGGCGGCCAGCGTCAAGGATATTCGCCAGATCATCGGCCAGGCCCGTGACAGGCTCGCAGCCGGCGGAGCGAGAACCGTGCTTTTCATCGACGAGATACATCGCTTCAACCGTGCACAGCAGGATGTCCTGCTGGATGATGTCGAATCGGGAGTTTTGATTCTCATCGGTGCCACTACTGAAAATCCGTTTTTTTCGGTCAATTCGCCGTTGATATCCCGCAGCACGGTCTTTCGTTTCGAGCCGCTCGGCCAGGAGGATGTTCTGCAATTGCTGAAGGCCGCTATTACCGACACCGAACGAGGACTCGGTAAATTCAATGTCGAGGCGGAAGATAAGGCGTTGAAATTTCTTGCAGGAATATGCGATGGCGATGCCAGAAAGGCCCTGACTGCTCTTGAGGTGGGCGTCTTATCACAGGCCGCACGAAGACCCGGGGGCCCGATAAAACACGATGAAGGACATATTAAGACCGGGATAAAAATAAAATTTAATCTCGACGTCGCGAAGGAGTCGATACAACAGAAAACGATTGATTATGACGGCACGGGCGATACTCACTACGATTTGGCGAGCGCCCTGCAGAAGAGCATGCGTGGTTCCGATCCCGATGCCACCGTTTATTGGCTCGCCCGGATGATAGCGGGCGGCGAGGATACACGTTTTATTGCCCGTCGGATAGCGGTTTGTGCGGCGGAAGACGTGGGAAACGCCGACCCGATGGCGACAGTTCTGGCTGCCGCCGCCGTTCAGATATCCGAGTTTGTGGGTCTGCCGGAAGCTCAGTTGGCGCTGGCGCAAGCGGCAATATATATCGCCTGTGCTCCGAAGTCGAATGCTGTGGCTACTGCTATTTGGCAAGCAATGGCCGATGTGAAAGAGCAGACGACCCAACGCGTGCCGGTACATTTGAAAGACAGTCATTATTCGGCTGCGAAAAAAGCCGGTTTTGGTGTTGATTACAAATATCCACATAATTTTAAGGATGGCTTCGTGCCGCAGGAATACCTGCCGGCGGCAATTAAGAAGGAATATTACACGCCGACAGAGCGTGGTTGTGAAAAAAATATGAAGCATTATTTACAAAAGCTGCAAATCTTGATACAAAATAGCAAACCTGTCGAAAACAGTGCCGTAGAGAAGGGTAGGTAATATGGATAAGGTTGAGTTGCGCCGCAAGTTACTGAATTGCCTGCTCGCTATACCCTCGGAGCAGAGGAGTGAAAGAAGCCGGAAAGCATGTCGGAATTTGGTCTCGACCGAACAATTTCAAGGTGCATCAACGGTTATGATGTTCCTGTCCCTTCCGCACGAAGTGGACACTTCCGAGGCTATACTTCATGCCTGGCAGCTTGGTAAGGCCGTTGCGGTGCCGAAAATTTCCTGGCAGCAAAGGCATATGATACCGGTCCGGATAAACTCGCTGGAAACAGGTTTTTCGACAGGCGCCTCCGGATTGCGAAATCCGATTGCAGGTATGCCGGTCCCGTTCGGAGAGATTGATTTGGTCGTTACACCGGCGTTAGGATTCGATAAAAAGGGCAATCGGCTCGGCCGGGGCGGCTCTTACTACGACAGGTTTTTCGCCAACGAAGAACTTAAGGCTGCCAGATGCGGATTTGGTTTTGCAGAGCAGATTGTCGAATCAATACCGGTTACGGAGCACGATGAGCCGGTCGATATTATAGTAACCGATGAAGAAATAATTTATTTCGATAACCAGAAAGGAGTTTAAGATGGCTCGTCATCCTTTTGGCCCGCGAGCCGGGCGGAGAACCCGAAACCGGACATACACTATTCTTCTTGCCGTGCTCGTTATTGGCGTGGTAATTGCTTTTTATTACGGCCCCTTCGGCAAGAATGAGGCCGATATTATTGATACACTCCTCCAAGACGATCCGAATGTCAATACAACTGCGGCAAATAAATCCGAGATTACCAAAGAGCCCGAGGTTACTAAAGAACCCGAGGTTACTAAAGAACCCGAGGTAAATCAAACGACTGCATTTGTACCGCCGGTGGAGGTGAAGAAGGAACCGGAATTGCCGAAAATTGCACCGGAACCGACTCCCGGACAAACCATCGAGCCTAATCCGGAAGCCGCTGCGCTAATCGCAAAAGCTGCGGCACTGCTCAGCGAAACGCCCGGCAAAATCGTAGAAGCACGTGAAAAGCTGAACCAGGCGCTGCGAATGCCGATGAGCCCCCAGCAGCGTTCATCCGTCAAAGATCAGCTCTCCGAGTTGTCTGATCAATGGCTGCTCAGTAGAAACGTCCTTACTGATGATCCGCTTTGTGAGAGTTATCAGGTCAGGCCCGGCGATCGACTTACAACTATCGGTGATAAATACAAGGTGCCGTTTGAGATTCTTATGACGATTAACCGCATAAATCGCCCCGAGGCGCTCCAGGCAGGACTACCGATAAAAATCGTTAAGGGCCCATTCCACGCGAAGGTCTATCGTTCCACTTTTACGATGGATGTCTATCTTCAGAATACTTTCGTTAAAAGTTTTCGAGTCGGCCTGGGCAAGCCCGGCATGGAAACACCAACCGGGCTCTGGCGAGTTAAAACCGACGGCAAGCTGGAAAAACCGATCTGGACGAATCCCATCGACGGCAAAACATATCATCCTGAAGACCCGGATTATCCCTTAGGTTCGAGATGGATCGCACTGGAGGGTCTCTCCGGAGAGGCCAAAAACAGAACGGGCTTCGCCATCCACGGAACCAAGGAACCGGAACAAATCGGCTCTGCAGGCTCTCAGGGATGCATCCGCATGCATAACGGTGACGCAATACTTGTTTATAATATGATGTTCCCGGGCCTTTCGCAGGTGGAAGTCGTTGACTGAGATTCTGTATTGCTTCAACTTTTACAATAGAGCATGTATCTGAACCCGGTCGTCGGATCAAAACAGTAAAACCCCCGGCACTGCAGGAAGTCGCTGACCGTCCAGCCAAATTTCATTGCAAAATCAGCCAAGTGCAGATAACCTACGTACAGATTTTCAAGCGTGGTCAGGCTGTAGTGAGCCAATTGTTCGCTGAATTTCAGCTATTCGAAAGGAGTTGAAGGAAATGGATTTAAATCACGTTAAAAAAGGATATTTTCAAAACACCAGGTGGCTCTCGCTCTTGCTGTGTACGGTTCTATTGCTTTGCTCGTCCGTATTTGCCGAATGGCAGCCGGCCGAAGGCCCGCTGATGACACAATGGGCAACACAGGTTTCGCCCGAGAAAGTCCACAGTGAATATCCGCGGCCGCAGATGGTTCGTAAAAACTGGCAGAATCTGAACGGGCTCTGGGATTACGTAATCGTGCCGAAGGACCGGCAGCAGCCGGATACGTTCGACGGGCAGATTCTTGTGCCGTTCCCGGTCGAGTCGGCACTGTCGGGCGTCATGAAGCCAGTCGGCGAGGAAAATCGCCTGTGGTATAAACGAACGTTTGAAATCCCCCGAAAATGGGAGGGACAACGTGTGCTGCTGCACTTCGGAGCGGTGGACTGGGAAACAACAGTGTGGATCAACGGCACGCAGGTCGGAACCCATCACGGCGGCTATGATCCATTCACCTTCGATATTACCGACGCCCTTAATGATGCCGGACAGCAGGAGGTTGTGCTCAGCGTCTGGGACCCGACGAATACCGGCACCCAGCCGCGGGGCAAGCAGGTCAAAAAACCAGGAGGAATCTGGTACACCGCAGTAACGGGAATCTGGCAGACCGCATGGGCCGAACCAGTGCCAGAGGCATACATCAAGTGGATAAAAATCATTCCCGATATTGACAGCGAGTCGGTGCGCATCACTGCCGCTTGCTCTGATCCGGCCGGTTACACCGTGGAAGTCGAGGCCAAAGATGGATGGTCCACCAAAAACAAAAAGAAAGGCATGGCCGGCGAAGAATTCGTGCTTAACATGAATAATCCGAAGTTCTGGTCGCCCGATTCGCCGTTTCTGTACGACCTGAAGGTAACACTCAAGGACGACAAAGGGAAAAAGGTAGATGCAGTGAGCAGCTACTTCGGCATGAGGAAAATCGAAGTTAGAAAGGACGAAAAAGGCATCAATCGCCTGTTCCTCAACAATAAGTCGCTGTTCCAGTTCGGGCCGCTCGACCAGGGCTGGTGGCCCGATGGGCTTTACACGGCACCGACGGACGATGCCTTAAAGTACGATATCGAGGTACTCAAAAAGCTTGGCTGTAACATGTTACGCAAGCACGTTAAGATCGAGCCCGACCGTCTATATTACTGGTGCGATAAGCTGGGGCTGATGGTCTGGCAGGATATGCCCAGCGGCGACAAGTATATTGGCGGCAGAGACACGGACATCCAGCGTTCGCCCGAATCCGCCCGGCAGTTCGAGGCCGAGCTAAAGGCGATGATTACCACCTTTTACAATCATCCGAGCATAATTATGTGGGTTCCCTACAACGAGGGCTGGGGACAATGGGATACGTCGCGGATTGTCGATTTGATTAAGAAGCTCGATCCGACCCGGCTGGCGAATAACGCCAGCGGCTGGTCCGATCGCGGTGTCGGCGACGTTCACGATATCCACAGCTATCCCGGCCCGTCGGCGCCGCCAAC
>Ga0315288_10003462_pt1 | contig 20191 bp, 30 predicted proteins | sample YL17G11_20_MG_FD_203454 | JGI IMG/M metagenome (GOLD analysis project Ga0315288, IMG submission 203454) | Sediment microbial communities from Yellowstone Lake, YNP, Wyoming, USA - YL17G11_20 | ecosystem: Environmental > Aquatic > Freshwater > Lake > Sediment | place: USA: Wyoming | collected... | reverse complement strand
CCGTCGCCAGCCGCCCCAGCACCTTGCCTTCCGCATCTATGAGCAGCCACTTCCGCGCCTCCTTGGCCGCCTTCGGATTAGCGGAAGGAGTTTTTTGTAATTTCATCTCCTGTCACCAAAACCTTTCAGTAGAGGTAATTTCAAAAGTGTCATCAGATACTTTTGAAATTACCAACATGCTAGCAATAATCCTCTTTGGGAGGAAAATTCCTCCTAAAGCAAACATTTCTTGCTCTGCAGGGCTATTTCGGACTGCTTCACGAAGCATTCCGAAATAGCCCTAATATGAAACCTTTATTAAACACAGCCCTTGGGCCGCCGCCGGCGCCGGCGCTAAACTGCGATCTCGGCCTTTCAGCAGGGCTTCCATCCATTCCACCGGTCGCTCGCCCGTCCCCACGACAATCAGCGAGGAGACGATGATTCTCACCATCTGGTAGAGAAAAGCGTCGGCCTCGATAGTAATCCAAACAATATCACCTAATCTCTTGCACGCCGCTTTCATCAGGCGGCGGAAAGTACTCTTGCTAGGGCTGCCGGCGGCCTGGAAAGCGGCAAAATCGTGTTCTCCCAGCAACACGCCGCAGGCCTCATTCATCGGCTCCAGCGCTAAAGGCCGGTCCACCCAGCCTGCAAAGCGCCCCAACCGCGCGCTGCGCAACGGCTGGTTTAATACGGTATAGCGATAAATACGACTCCGCGCCATTCTCCTCGAATGGAAATCCAGACCGACCTCATCCACTCTTCTTATCGCCAAATCTGTCGGCAAAACCGCATTAAAGACCCGCCTCGCTTCACTCAGCGGCAGCGGGTTCGAAGTGATAAAATTTGCCACCTGTCCCGCGGCATGCACTCCCGCATCCGTGCGCCCCGCCCCGATAATCTTTACAGGTTCTCGCAGAATTTTCGATAAACTGCGCTCCAATTCGCCCTGCACCGTCCGCTTATTCAACTGGCGCTGGAAGCCACTGAACTCGGTCCCGTCATATTCCAAAATTAGGCGCAAATTCCGCATTAATCACGCTATTATGCCTTCGGCGGAACATAATCCACCAGTTCCAGCTTCGCCATGGTGGCGCCATCGCCGCGTCGCGTGGCGCGCCCCGCGCGGGTAGAGTCGGCACGCGGCGGCTCGGCGCCGATACGTATCAGCCTCACATATCCGCCAGTCCGTTCTTTGTATTGCGGCGCGACATCATTGAAAAGCCGCGAAATCGCCGTCTCCACTGAGCCGGCTTTGCCCTTCGCCGGCTTTTCTATCGTCAGCGTGCCTCCGCCCACCTTCTCGCCCGTATATTTCAGACCTACAGGATAGAGGATCCGACGCGCCAGCCGGCGATTGGCAATATTGTTGGAACGCGCCAGGGTGATGAGCTTTTCCGCCATCCCCTTGGCTTCCTTTGCTCTCGTCTCCGTGGTAACTATCTTGCCGTGCCACAGCAACGAACTTACCAGACTGCGCAGCATGGCAAGACGCTGATCCGGAGCGCGGCCTAATTTTCGCCTTGAAACTTGATGAACCATTAATGACTCTCTCCCGAAAAAACGTCAAAACTTATTTTTTCGCCGCGATATCACGTTCAACGCTGAACGCTTAACGTTGATCGCCAAACATTTTTGCATTCCTGCAAAAATGCTTGGTTTATATCTCCTCTTCCTCTTCTTCCTCGGGTTCGGCGGCTATCTCTTCTCCGCCGGGGAGGGACAGCCCCATGCCGCGAAGCTTCTCGATTACCTCGGTGAGTGACTTTTTGCCGAAATTGCGAATCGCCAGCAGTTCGGAAGGGCTCTTTAGAATCAACTCCCCTACCGTGCCGATGCCCTCTCTGCGCAGGCAGTTGAAAGTTCGCACGGAGAAGTCGAGATCCTCGATGCGTATTTCCAGCGCCCGAGGTTTGGCTTCTTCTCTGGCTGCGGAGCCATCTTCCGGCTGCTGCATGAAGTCAAAGAACAGGATGAGGTAGCGATCCAAGATCTTCGCCGCCTCGCTGACCGCCTCGGCCGGCAAAACCGTGCCATTGGTCGTTACTTCCAGCACCAGCCGGTCATAATCCGCTTGCTGCCCCACGCGGCAAGGCTCCACAAAGTAAGTTACTTTGCGCACCGGTGAGTAGATTGCATCCACCGGAATTGTGCCAATGGGCTGGCCGGTGCGATCCTGCGCCTCCGCCGGCAAATAGCCGATGCCCTGGCGCAGTTCCATCTCTACCACCAGCGCCGCATCATTTTTATCCAAAGTGGCGATATGCACCTGGGGATCCACCAGTTCAACTTCGCCGGGGCACTCGATATCGGCCGAGAGCACTTCGCCGCTGCCCTTGCGGTCCAACCGCAAGCGCCACGGCCCCTCGATCGCCTCGATGCCGGCGGCCTCGACCTCTTTCGGCGTGGGCAGCAGACGATAAGCCACTTCTCGCAGATTCAGCAGTATCTCGGTCGTATCCTCGACGATTCCGGGCAGCACGGAAAATTCGTGCAAGGCGCCCTCGATGGTAACCGAAGTTACCGCCACCCCGGGGATAGATGAGAGCAGCACCCGGCGCAACGCGCTGCCAAGCGTCTGGCCATAGCCCCGCTCCAGCGGCTCCACCGCGAACTTGCCGAAACGTTTATCCTCGCCCGTATCTATGCGTTCTATGCGGGGCATCGTTTCCAGCATAACCATAGGTTCTCTCCTAAAGGCTATTTCATACCTCCTCTGATTAGGAGGAGTTAATGAAATAGCTTGAAAATCTTATAGATTTTGCAAGCACTTTTCATACCTGAAAAGCTATCATTCTCGCCCGATATAGGTTATTAAAAGCGCTCAAAATACTTCTATCTAGAGTAGTATTCTACCACCAACTGCTCGGTTACTTCAGTATCAATCTCTTGCCGTGTGGGAAGGGTAACCACCTTGCCGGCAGGCGCTTCCTGATCTAACTGCAACCAGCCGGGCACACCCCTACCCAGGGAAAGCGCGTGCAGGACAAACGGATTCTGCCGGCTCTTTGAATGCAGCGAAATAACATCCCCCTCCTTGACCCTAAAAGAAGGGATATTTACGGACCGGCCGTTTACCAAAAAGTGACGCTGACCCACCAGCAGACGAGCCTGTGTGCGGCTGGTGGTCATTCCCAAACGAAAGACCACGTTGTCCAGCCTTCGCTCCAGTAGCACCAGCAGCGCCTCGCCGGTAACTCCCTTGCTGCGGAAAGCGTCCTCAAAAAGATGATGGAATTGCTGTTCCGAAAGACGATAGATCTGCCGCAGCTTCTGCTTTTCCCGCAACTGTGTGCCATAGTCCGAGATCTTGGTCTTTCTACGCTGGCCATGCTGACCCGGAGGATAGGGGCGCCGTTCAAAGGCGCACTTAGACAAATAGCAGCGCTCGCCCTTCAAAAAGAGCTTCGCTCCCTCCCTTCGACAGATCCGACAAACTCCCTCAAGATAACGTCCCATTAGGTCTAAAGCCTCACTTTCCCTAAAGCGCATTCCAAAACCAAATGCTCGCAATTTATGACTTGAGCAAACATTTAAATGCGCCTGCAACCACCTTAGGTTTCTCGCCGTCTATTACACTCTCCTGCGCTTTGGCGGCCGGCAGCCGTTATGCGGAATGGGGGTAACATCTCGGATCGAGGTTATCTCCAATCCCGAAGTTTGCAGGGCGCGTATCGCAGTTTCCCGCCCGCTGCCCGGGCCTTTTACATAGACGTCCACGCGGCGCATGCCCTGGTCCGCAGCGCGGCGCGCGGCGGCCTCCGCCACTTGCCGCGCGGCAAAGGGCGTGCCCTTGCGGGTGCCCTTCTGGCCTGAAGAGCCTCCGGATGACCAGGAAATCAGGTTCCCTTCCGTATCGGTGATCGAGACAATGGTGTTATTAAAGGTGGACTGAACATAAGCCCGTCCTTGCACAACACCCTTGCGCTCTTTCTTTTTTCCGCCTTTTTTCGCCATAATTACTCTTCCCATTCCGAAGCCACGCGGGCTTTCGGTTAATCAGCTATGCACTGCGGCCCATGGCGCCGCCTGTCTGTTTCTTAGGGCTTCCCAACCGGCGCTTTTCGCTTTATGCCCACGGTGCGCTTCGGCCCTTTGCGCGTGCGCGCATTGGTGGAAGTGCGCTGCCCCCTGACGGGGAGGCCGCGCCGATGGCGCACTCCACGGTAGCAGTTGATCTCTGTCAATCTCGCAATATCGGCACTGTGGGCGCGCTTCAAATCCCCTTCCACGCGGTAATTGCGGTCAATCATCTCCCTAAGCTTTGCCACCTCGGCTTCGCTTAGGTCCTTGACCTTGGTAGCAGGATCAACCCCGCACGCCTCGAGTATCTTCTTGCTCAACGACGGGCCAATACCTAAAATGTAGGGGAGCGCGAATAAAACGCGCTTATCCCTCGGCAGATCTATCCCTGAAATCCTCGCCATTGTACTATCCTTGAACCTGTTTATGTTTCGGCTTTTCGCAGATCACTCGGACTTTGCCGTGCCTGCGAATTATTTTGCAGCGATCACACATTTTCTTTACCGACGCGCGTACTTTCATATATTTCAGTTCCCAGTTATCAGTTATCAGTTATCAGTTATCAATTATCAATTATCAATTATCAGTTGAGAGTTTAGAATAAACTACTTTACCCACTCTGAACTTTGAACTCTCAACTCTGAACTATTATTTATAACGATAGACGATTCTGCCCCGCGTCAGGTCGTAAGGCGAAACTTCGACCCGCACTTTATCGCCGGGCAGGATGCGAATCTTATACATCCTCATCTTTCCCGAGACATGCGCCAAGATCTTGTGGCCCTGCTCGGTCTCCACGCGAAACATCGCATTGGGGAGCGACTCTGCGACGAGCCCCTCAACCTCTAAGGCATTAACCCTCCCCGCCGGCGCCACCTGCGGCGTTGCCGGCGCGGGCGTTGGCGCCTTACTCTTTCGAGAACCGGTTGATCTTTTTCTCAGCCGTATGCCTCCCGGCCCTGGCCTGCTCGCTCCCGCTGCTCAGTCGGCAGTAGCTTCATCTTCTCGAGTGAGTATGACAGGGCCTTTTTCAGTTATCGCAATCGTATGCTCAAAATGGGCGGACAGAGAGCCATCCGCGGTGCGGCAGGTCCAGCCATCCGCCTCCCTTTTGATTCTCCAGTCTCCCATATTCACCATCGGCTCTATCGCCAACGTCATCCCCACGCGCAATGGCGTTGACACCCCTCCCACCACCATATTCGGAACCTGCGGCGGCTCATGCATCTTCTTCCCGATGCCATGACCTACCAGGTCCCGCACCACATTATAGCCGGCCTTCTCGGCATGCACTTGCACCGCCCGCGAGATATCCACCACTCTGTTGCCGGCGCGGGCCTGATCAATCCCCCGGTGCAGCGCCGCCTTCGTTACTCCCAGCAATCTTTTCGCTTCCGGCGAAATCTCGCCGATTCCGAAGCTCACCGCGCTGTCGGCATAATAGCCGTTTAAAATCGCGCCGATATCAATCCCGACAATCTCCCCGGCCTGCAGCCTGCGGCTGTCCGGAATCCCGTGCACCACCTCATCATCTATCGAAAGGCAGATATTTGCCGGATAGCCGCCATAGCCCTTGAACGCCGGTATGCCTCCAAAGCGCCGTATCGTCGCCTCCGCCAGGGCATCCAGTTCATCTCCGCTCACGCCCGGCTCGGCCGCCCGCTGTATCTCCCGCAAGGCGATGGCCACAATCCGTCCGGCCTCGCGCATAATTTCAATCTCTGCGTCGCTCTTCACTACAGGCTCATCAGCCCTTGCCATTCCCGCATCCTACCCGTCACCCCGCGGCGGCAACACCTCACCCCTTGGTCGGCGCCGCTTTCCCGTCCTTTTCCAGCATCTTCAAGATCTGCTCCGTCGCGCGTTCCGCGCCCGCCGAGGCATCCACCGCAAAGAGCAGGCCCCGCGACCGGTAATAATCCAGCAGCGGCGCCGTCTGCGCCTGATAGGTTTTGAAGCGCACCGCGATGGACTTCGGATTATCATCCTCTCGCGTGATCAGCGCGGCGCCGCATTTATCACATAGGCCCTCGACCTTCGGGGGCAAAGTATAGACATTAAAGATGGTCTCACACGCCGGACAGATTCTGCGTCCCGATAACCGGCGAATTATAACATCTTCCGCCAATTGCAGTTCAAAGACTCCCTCCAGGTTGTGTCCCCGGCAGGACAGAAAGCGATCCAGAATCTCCGCCTGAGAGATGGTGCGGGGATACCCATCCAGAATGAATCCTTCCGCCGCATCGCCCAGGTCAAGACGCGCCTCGGCCATGGCGATGACTAATTCATCCGGCACCAGCTCGCCCTTATCTATATAAGCGCGGGCGCGTTCTCCGAGCTGAGTCTTCTCCTTCATCTGCGCTCTCAGCAGATCGCCGGTGGCAATATGCACGGCCTTCGTGCGCGCCACCAGCACGCTCGCGACAGTTCCCTTTCCTGCACCCGGCGGGCCGAATAAAACAATTCTCATTATTTTATGAATCCCTCATATTGCCGCATGAGCAGTTGCGCCTCGATCTGTTGCATCGTCTCCAGCGCCACGCCGACCAGAATGAGCAGCGAAGTTCCACCCACCACGCTGAAGGAACTGACATGCGTTATATCGCTCACATGATACTGAAGGACGGCGATAAAGCCGAGAAAGAGCGCGCCCGCCAACGTAATGCGGGTTAGCACGCGGTCCAGGAATATCTCCGTCGGCTTGCCCGGCCTGATGCCGGGAATGTAACCGCCGCTCTTCTTCAAATTATCCGACACATCGGCCACATTGAAGGAGATGGCCGTATAAAAGTAGGTGAAGAAGACCACCAGCAAAAAATAACCAGCAGTCGCAAACCAACTATTCCCTGGAGAAAGCACCGATGCCCAGTGTTGAAACCACTGTGCCAGTTCCGGCGATTTCTTTTGTATCAGCGGTCCGACCATCTGAAATATCTGAGAGGGAAACATCGAAATCGTGATGGCGAAGATAATGGGGATAACGCCGGCGGTGTTGACGCGCATTGGAAGATTGCCGGTGGAGCCGCCATAGATGCGATTCCCGATGACTTTACGAGCATGTTGAATGGGTATTTTGCGCGTGCCCTGCTGAACAAAAACGATGAGGGCAATGGTTCCTACCCAGATACACAGGAGAAAAAGGACATCGGCGATATTCCAGGCGCCGGTGTTAATACCTTGCATGGTAACCCCAACATCACTTGGCAGTCTTACCAGAATACCGCAGAAAATCACCAGCGAGACGCCGTTTCCAATGCCCTTGTCGGTAAGCTGATCGGCCATCCACATGAGGAAACAGGTGCCCGCGGTCAACGTGATAATAATCGGAATCAGCCCAACCCATCCCTGCACCTCGATAATTGCGCCGGAAGGAACATGCTGCAACATATAACACATGGCCGCAGCCTGAAACATGGCCAGAACGACGGTAAGATAGCGGGTGTATTGCGCGATCTTCTTCTGGCCGCTGGGACCTTCCTTCGCCAGCCGCGATATGGAAGGCACCGCCACACCCATCAACTGGAAGATAATGGAAGCATTGATATAGGGCGTAATGGACATGGCGATGACGGAAAATTTGCGGAATGCGCCTCCGGAAAATACATCGAAAAGCCCCAGAATGCCGCCGCCGCTGCCCATCAATTTATCCATGTTCAAGCGATTAATGTGCGGAATAGGAACATGCAAGGCCACCACAAACACCGCGAACATGGCCAGCACAAAGAGAATGCGCTTCCTCAGGTCGGGGATGTGAAAGGCCGCGGCCATATTTGCTAAGGGACCGGCCATGTTAGGCGACTCCTTCGACAGGTGCATCGGTTTGCGGAGTTAAGGCATGCGCCGGCAGCAGCAGCGCGCGGCCGCCCGCGGCTTCAATCTTCTCTTTCGCGGCCTTGGAGAAGTGTTGCGCATAGATGGTCAGCGGCGAAGTCAAATCCCCTTCTCCCAATACACGTAGGCCATCTCCCAATTTTCTCACCACGCGCTTATCCAGCAAAAGTTGCGGCGTAATCGCCGATTGCGCGCCGGCCATACTGACATAACGTTGTAAATCAGCCACATTTATGACGGCATATTTGTGCTTGAACATACGCTGCGGCATGGCGTTCTGCGCCCGCCCGCGATGTTTGCGCAAGCGCATATAAAGCGGGGTTTGGCCGCCCTCGAAGCCGGGCCGCACGGAACCGCGCGCCTTGTCTCCCTTGGTTCCCCGGCCGCAGGTCTTCCCGTGGCCGGAACCCAGTCCCCGGCCCACCCTCTTGGTCCTATGTTTTGCTCCCGCGGGCGCGGCTAGTTCTTGCAGATTCATGCTACCTCCTGCACTTCAACAAGGTGATGCAATTTGCGAGCCATGCCGCGCACCTGAGGATTGTCAGGATGTATTCTGCTCTGGCTGATCTTGCCCAGTCCCAGCGCGCGCGCCGTGGCCTTCTGGTCATAGGGTCGGCCCGCCAGCGAGCGGCGCAAAATTATCTTGATTTTTCGACTCTTTTCCTCAGTCATAACATTCCTCTTTAAGGCAAAAGTAAAAAGTAAAAACCGGAACACTTCAGGAATTCCTTTTGCCCCTTTACCCTTGCCCCTTTACCTTTCCAGGCTAGGCCGCATTAACCTCAACGGTCGGCTCATCCATTTCCGTCAATTGCCAGGAGGGCGCCACTTCCCGCGGCGCTTTACCGCGTATCTCCGCGATCTCCCGGGCCGTGCGCAAGGATTTAAGTCCCTCCAGCGCGGCGCGGGCGATATTGATGGGATTCGGCGACCCCAGCGATTTGCTCAAGACATCACGAATTCCCGCGGCTTCCACGATCGCTCTTACCGCGCCGCCCGCGATGACGCCGGTTCCGGGAGAAGCCGGCCGCAGCATCACCTCGGCGCGATTGTAACGAATCCTCACATCATGGGGAATCGTGGAACCCAGGCGGCTCACCTTAATCAGCCCTTTGCGAGCCTCCTCCGCCGCCTTGGCAATGGCGTCAGGGACTTCCGCCGCCTTGCCCAGCCCCACGCCGATGATTCCCGCCGCCGCGTCGCCCACCACTACCAGGGCGCTCCAGCGGCGCGTGCGGCCTCCCTTGTGAACCTTTGCCACCGGGTTCAGGCTTATCAGTCTCTCTTCCAGATTGTAATCAGCGGGATTAATCCGCGCCATCTATCACTCCCTAACAAAATAGTTCAGCATTGCCAGTTATCAGTTATCAGATATTAACCATAATCCGTTCCGCTCAACGTTGAACGTCTGTCAAAACTCCAGCCCGCCCTCGCGCGCGCCCTCGGCCAATAATTTCACTCGGCCATGGTAAAGATAGCCCGCCCGGTCAAAGACCACGCGGTCAACTCCGGCCTGCTTTGCGCGCGCCGCCAGCAGCTTGCCGACTTCTTTCGCCGCCTCGCATTTCGAGGCAAAGGTTTTTCCCCGCATTTCGGCTTCGTTGGTCGAGGCCGAGACCAGGGAACGCCCCTGATTGTCATCAATGACCTGGGCATAGATATGCTTGGAGCTGCGAAATACACACAGCCGCGGCCTCTCTCCCAGTGCGAGGATGTGTTTCCTCACGCGCAATTGCCGGCGCTTTTTAGCTTTTACTTTCAACGCAACATTCATCTATCAGCCTTATCCTTTGGACCCTCGGTCCAATGCATGAAGTCAAAAGCAGGTTACTTCTGAACTTTGGCAGCCTTGCCCGCTTTTCGACGCACCTTCTCTCCCAGATACCGTATGCCCTTGCCCTTATAAGGCTCCGGCTTTTTATAAGCCCGCATAGTGGCGGCGGTCTGTCCGATCGCCTCATTATCTATGCCCGAAATAGCTATCCGGCAGGAAAGATAGTTGTTCTCCGACGTGGGCACGAAGGTTTCCAGAATGGCAAATTGCACTCCCTCCGGCGGATTCATCTCCACCGGGTGGGAAAAGCCAATCTGCAAGGAAAGCTTCTTTCCCTGGAGCTGCGCGCGATAGCCCGTTCCGTACAATTCTAAAACCTTTTGAAAGCCCTTGCTGACGCCTTCCACCATATTCGCCACCAGACTGCGCGTCAAGCCGTGCAGGGCGCGGTCTTGCTGCTCATCGGTAGGCCGCCGCACATGCAGGACTTTGCCCTCAAGTTCCAGGCTGATCCGCGCCGGCAGCGACCGGGTGAGTTCGCCTTTGGGGCCCTTTACGGTTATCGAATGATTGAATTGTTCTATTGACACCCCCTCCGGCAAGGGAATCGGGGTATTACCTATACGAGACATCTTTGTCCTCTATTACCAAATTGTACACATCAATTCACCGCCCAGCTTGCGACGGCGAGCTTCCCGGTCTGTCATAATCCCCTTGGAGGTGGTGATGATGGCTATTCCCAAGCCGCCCTTTACGCGGGGCAGTTCATCTCTCTCGAGATAGATGCGCCGCGACGGGGTGCTCTCGCGCTTGAGCTCGCTGATCGCCGCGCCCCGCTCGGGCAGGTATTTCAAAGTGATGCGAATCTTCGCCTGCGGCTTCTCTTCCACCAGGGAAAATTTCTGGATATAGCCTTCGCTCTTCAGGATGCGCGCCAGTTCCAGCTTGACGCGCGAGGCCGGCACCCAAACCTGTTCGTGCTTGGCCAACTGAGCATTGCGTATTCTAGTAAGCATATCTGCAATCGGATCGGTAGTCATTTTACTCCTACCACGAGGACTTTGTTACCCCGGGCAATAAACCGCGATGCGCCAGTTCCCGCAGGCACACGCGGCAGGTTCCGAAGCGGCGGAAGTATGCCCGTGAGCGGCCGCAAAGCTTACAGCGGGAGTATGTCCTCACCTTAAATTTCGACGGCCTATTACATTTTGCGACCCAAGATTTTTTCGCCACTTGCTTTCCTCACACTGTGCGCAGGGGCAGTCCCAACTCGGTCAGCAGCCCAATGGCTTCTTCATCGGTCCGGGCCGAGGTTACGATGGTGATATCCATCCCCTGCACTCTTTCTACTTTATCAATATCTATTTCCGGAAAGAGCGCTTGCTCTCTTAATCCCAAAGTATAGTTCCCATGTCCGTCCACCGCGGAGGGAGATAAGCCTCTGAAATCCCGCACGCGGGGAAGCACGATGGTGAAAAGCCGGTCCAAAAACTCATACATGCGGTCGCCCCGCAGCGTTACGCGGCAGCCCACCGGCATCTTCTGGCGCACGCGGAAGGCGGCAATGGATTTCTTGGCCCGCGTAATGACGGCCTTCTGACCCGCCAGCGTGGTCAGATCCTTCACCGCAGTATCCATCACCTTGGCATCCTGCGTGGCCTTTCCCACGCCCATGTTAATGCTCACCTTTTTAAGGCGCGGCGCCTGCATGACATTGCGGTAATTGAAGCGGCGCATTAAGGCCGGCAAAACCTCAGCATGATAGCGCTCTTTCATGCGCGGCGTGGCATGGCTTTCCTCCACCGGCGCGATCTCTTGCGGCACCGGCTTTGCTTGCTTCACCGACTTCGCTTGCTTGTCCGGCTTCTCTTGCTTTGCCGACTTCGCTTGCTTGTCCGGCTTCGCTTGCTTGTCCGGCTTCGCTTTGCTCTCTTTAGTTTTCTTCTTTTCTTCTGGCATAGCTTATCACTTTAACGAACGATATCTACAATTTCACTGCAATGGCGGCACACCCTTACCTTTTTGCCTTCATGCACGCCGGGACGCGGGCGGGTGGGCCGGTCGCAGCGCGGGCAGACCAGCATGACCTTGGAAACCGGCAGCGGCGCCGGTTGCTGGATGCGCCCGGTCTGCGCCTGGGAAACTCGACTTGAGGTGCGACCGCGCCGATTATGCTTCGTTACCAGGTTGGCGCCCTCCACCACGACTTTTCCTTGCGACGGAAACACCCGCAAAACCTGGGCGCGCCGCCCGGGATGCTTCTCAGCCGCATGTTTTAGCTCCGTCGGCTCGGTCCTCTCGCGCTCTTCCGGCGACAGCCGGGCTTGCCTTGACCTTCCCGACAAAATATAAACAGTATCGCCTTTTTTAATATTTAAATTGGGCATCTTAAAGTACCTCCGGCGCCAGCGAGACGATCTTCATAAAATCCCGCTCTCTCAATTCTCTCGCCACCGGGCCAAAAATCCTCGTGCCTCTCGGATTCTTCTGGTCCGAGATCAATACTACCGCGTTTTCGTCGAAGCGCAGGTAGGAGCCGTCCGGCCGGGCGATAGGATTCGTCGTCCTCACCACCACCGCCTTCACCACCTCGCCCTTCTTAATAGGCCCGCCCGGGCTCACCTGTTTAACCGCGGCGACGATAATATCGCCGATGCCGGCAAAGTGGCGCGTCGAGCCGCCCGAAACATGTATGCATTCCACCACGCGCGCCCCGGAATTATCCGCCACCTTCATGCGTGTGCGCAGTTGTATCATCGCCCTTCCTCCCGTTCTGCTTTTGCCTGCTCAACTATCCCTTGGGCGATGTGGGAAGGTACTTCTTCATAATGCGAGAATTTCATGGTATAAGTGCCGCGGCCCGCGGTCATGGAACGAAGTTCTGAGGCATAAATAAGCATTTCCGCCAAGGGCACCTGCGCGTGTATGTTTTGCTGGCCGTTGGAAGGCTCCATGCCCTGGATACGGCCTCGCTTGCCGTTAAGATGCCCCATGATTTCGCCCATGCATTCTTCGGGCACCACGATCTCTACGCTCATGATCGGTTCCAGCAAAATTACGCCGGATTCTTTCGCGGCATTCTGGAAACCCATCGAGCCGGCAATTTTAAAGGCCATGTCCGAAGAATCCACCGCGTGGTAGGAGCCGTCATCAAGCGTAACCCTTACGTCCGTCATCGGATAGGTCGTGAGTACCCCTCGCTCTATCGCCTCCCGCACGCCCTTCTCTACCGAGGGGATATAGTTTTTCGGCACGACGCCACCCACAATCTTATCTACAAACTCGAAACCCGATCCCCGCGGCAGGGGTTCCAGTTGCAGCCAGACATCGCCAAATTGCCCGCGGCCGCCCGTCTGCTTCTTGTATTTTCCCTGCGCGCGCGATTTGGTGCGGACGGTCTCTCGATAGGCCAGTTTGGGAGCGCCCGTGCTGACTTCCACCCCAAACTTTCGCTTCAGTCGCGCGACATTCACTTCCAAATGAATATCGCCCATGCCGGAAAGCACCGTCTCCCGCGTATCCGAATTGGTCGAGAAATGCAGGGTCGGGTCCTCTTCTCGCAATCTGCTGAGAGAAGCGCCGACTTTATCCTCATCTCCTTTGGTGAGCGGCGCGATCGCCAGGGAAAAGACCGGGTCCGGCATCTGCGGGCCTGCGAGCACAACCTGATTGCTCTCTTCACACAACGTATCGCCGGTGAGCGTCTCTCGCAGCTTGGCGACTATGCCGCAGTCTCCTGCGCCGACCGCTGCCGCCGCCTCCTGGTGCTTTCCCTTCGGGACAAATATCTGCCCTATCCGCTCCTTTGCGCCCCGCGTCGAATTGAAAATCTGCGTATCCGAATGCAACGTGCCGGAATATACTCGAAAGGCCGTCAGCCGGCCCGTAAACTGGTCCGCGGTAGTTTTGAAAACCAAAGCCGCGAGTTGCGCATCAACCTTGGGATCGCAGGTAATCTCCGCCTCGGTGCGCGGATTCTTGCCCTTGATTCCCTGCCGGTCCACCGGCGAGGGCAGCCAGGCAATCAGACAATCCAGCAGCCCCGATGCGCCGATGGCCTTGGTAGCCGCAGCCGGCACAACCGGCACGACTTCGCCCTTGAAGATGCGCGCCTGCAGGCCGCGCTTAATCTCTGCTTCGCTAAGGGTCCCGCCCTCCAGGTATTTCTCCGTCAGGCTATCATCACCCTCGGCGGCGTCCTCGATCAGCTTCGCCTTGGCGGCGGCAATGGCGTCTTGCATCTCCGCCGGCGCCGAAATCTCTTTCTCCTTGCCGTTCTCGATCATATAGGCCTTGCCGGTAAGGACTTCAACCACTCCCTGAAAAGGAGCGACGATAGGGATATGCGTAGCCACCGGCCGGCAGCCCAGTCGCCTCGAGATGGCTTCCATCTGCCGGTAGAAGTCCGCATTATCCTTGTCCAGCTTATTGACCACCACGAGGCCGGGCAGCCCGCGCTCCTGCGCCATTCGCCAATAACGTTCCGTCTGGATACCCACTCCCTCGGCGCCGTCCACCAGAGCCATCACGGCATCCGCCACCAGCAGGCCGGAAAATACCTCGCCGATGAAATCCGGATAGCCCGGGCAATCGAAAAGATTAATCTTATGATTCTTCCACTCCAACGGCAGCAGCGAGCACACCAGCGAAACGCGTCGCTCGATCTCATCGGCATCCGAGTCGGAAACGGTGTTGCCGCCTTCGATGGAGCCCAGACGGTCAATCGTCCCGCTGGCGAAGAGCAGGGCCTCGCACAGGGAAGTCTTCCCGGTGCCGCCGTGGGCGATCAAGGCCACATTTCTTATCTTTTCGGGACCGAACTTCGGCATTATTTGGCGCGCTCCAATATCTCTACCACTCGCCAGCACTTGGTCGCGGAAAACGGCTTGGTCTCCATGATTCTTACGCGGTCGCCGCTGCGGCATTCATTCTTCTCATCATGCGCTTTAAGCCGCGTGGATCTCCTGATAACCCTCTTGTAGAGGGCATGCTGCACCCGCGAATCCACCCGAACCACCACCGTCTTATCCATCTTGCTGGAGACGATCATACCTTCTCTTAGCTTACGTTTAGTTTCTCTCATCACTTAATCTCGCTGCCTGCCGGACTGCTTTCTCTCTGCCGCATTATGGTAAGGATGCGGGCGATGTCCCGCTTCACGTGACGCATGCGCGCCGGATTGCGCAACTGCCGGGTGGCCTGTTGAAAGCGAAGGTTAAAGAGTTCGCCTCTCAACCCGGCCAGTTGGTGCTCCAATTCTACTTTGGTTACGCCCTGCAAATCCGAGGCCTTCATGATTCTGTCCCCAATCCATCTCGACTGATAAACTTTGTCTTAATCGGTAATCTATGGGCGGCCAAGCGCATCGCCTCTTTGGCTATCACCTCGGTTACTCCGGCCATCTCGAACAGCACCCGGCCCGGTTTAATCACCGCCACCCAAAATTCCGGATTGCCTTTGCCGGAACCCATGCGCGTCTCCGCCGGTTTCGCCGTTACCGGCTTGTCCGGAAAGATTCTTATCCAGACCTTGCCGGCGCGCTTGATATAGCGCGTCATGGAAACTCTGGCGGCCTCGATCTGCCGGCTCGTGAGCCAGCACGGCTCCAGCGCCTGCAGGCCGTATTCGCCCAAAGACAAAGTATTGCCGCGGCCGGCTTTCCCGGTCATGCGGCCCCGCTGCTGTTTTCTATACTTCACTCGGGAAGGCATTAACATCGCTATTGATTCTCCCCGTCAGATGCTATTTGCTGCTCTTCGGCTTTTTCCGGTTCCGGCGCAGCCTGAACCGGTTCCTCCGGCGGAACAACCTCGGCGGTCTCCGGCAGCGGCTCCGCAGCCAAAGCCTCCATCGGCTCCACCGGCGCGGGCGCTTCGCCTTCCGCTTCCGGCAGCAACTCGCCCTCTTCTTCTCCCGTCGAGCGCACCACGCCAACTCTTCTCCAACCCTTATGTTCCTTCGGCGCGGCGGTCGGCATAACTTCCAGTTTGGGCGCGCGCGGCACCGCCTCCGGCAGCACATCGCCCCGATAGATCCACGTCCTTACGCCGATATTGCCATAGGTGGTAACGGCTTCCGAATAGCCGTAATCAATATCCGCGCGCAGCGTCTGCAAGGGAATCTTCCCCTCATGATCGCGGTAGGAGCGGGCGATCTCCGCGCCGGCCAAGCGGCCCGAAACGATTACCCGGATGCCCTTTGCCCCTTCCCGCATAGTGCGCTGCACCGCCTGCCGCACGGCGCGCTTAAAAGCCACTCTGCGTTCGATTTGGGAGGCAATACTCTCCGCCACCAATTGGCCGTCCAGGCCCGGGTCGCGGATCTCCTGCACGGTGATATGAATTTTCCGGTCCGTCAAACCTTCCAGGTCGGCGCGCAGGTCATCCACCCCGCGGCCGCCGCGGCCTATAATCAAACCCGGCCTGGCGGTATGCAGGGTGATGCGCAGGGTATTCGCCGCCCGCTCGATCTCGACTCTCGCGAGACCCACCTCGCGGGGCGCGCCGCGGCCGCCGCCGGTGGCGCGACCGGGAGTCGAGTTATCCCGCGCAAAGCGCTTCAGAACATGCTTGCGGATACGATTATCTTCCACCACAAAGTTGGCATAGGCGCGCGGCTGCGCATACCAGCGGCTCTGCCAGTCCTTGTTGATCCCAAGCCTTAGTCCCGTCGGGTGGCACTTCTGGCCCATTTACTCCTCCTCCCGATCAGAAAGAACGACCGTTATATGGCTGGTGCGCTTGCGAATCATCGAACCTCGCCCCATGGAGCCTCTTCGCATTCTCTTCAAAACAGGGCCGCCGTCAACAAAACACTCGTGCACATACAACGTTTCTTTTCTCATGGCGTAATTGTTCTCCGCATTGGCTGCGGCCGAACCCAACACCTTTTTCACCGGCGTGGCGGCCGTGGAAGAAGTGAAATCGAGTATTCCCATCGCCTCTTCCAGCGACTTGCCCCGGATCATATTGATTACTCGCCGCAACTTGAAGGGCGAGGTTCTGACAAATTTTCCTACTGCTTTCGACAGCATCTCATTTTACCTATTTCAAAGAGGTGGAGCGCTCGGTATGATGGCCATGTCCCCGGAAATGGCGAGTGAGCGCAAATTCCCCTAATTTATGCCCCACCATGTTCTCCGTTATGAATACCGGCACATGCTTGCGTCCATCGTGCACCGCCAGCGTATGCCCGAGCATATCGGGAGTGATGGTGGACCGGCGGGACCAGGTCTTGATTACCCGGCGCTCTCCGCTGCGGTTCATTTTGTCAATCTTATCAACCAGGCTGGCCTCAACATACGGGCCCTTTTTCAACGACCTTGGCATCTCAGCGCTTCTTTCCTCTTCTGCGGATAATAAATTTATCGGTTGACTTGTTCTGGCGCGTCCTCTTGCCGAGGGTGGGATGGCCCCACGGCGTCATCGGACTCTTGCGCCCAATCGAAGAATGACCCTCGCCCCCGCCGTGCGGATGGTCGCGTGGATTCATCGCCACTCCCAGTACGTGAGGCCGGTGTCCCGTCCAGCGCGTGCGTCCCGCCTTGCCTACCCGGATATTGCTGTGATCCAGATTACCCACCTGGCCGACGGTCGCCCGGCAGCCGACAAACACCAGCCGCATCTCGCCGGAAGGCATCTTGATGGTGGCAAACTTGCCTTCCTTCGCCATCAATTGCGCGCCCGCCGCCGCACTTCTGCAGAGCTGGCCGCCCCGGCCCGGAGTAAGCTCGATATTATGCACTATCGTTCCCAGCGGGATGGCGCTCAAAGGCAGGCAGTTGCCGAGCCGTATGTCAATAGCATCTCCCGAAATTACGCCGTCTCCCACCTTAAGGCCCACCGGCGCCAGGATGTATCGCTTCTCGCCATCGGCATAGTGCAAAAGCGCTATCAAGGCCGAGCGGTTCGGATCATACTCGATAGCCGCCACCTTCGCCTGAACGTCGTCCTTGTCCCGCTTATAATCAATCAACCGATAGCGGCGTTTATGTCCGCCGCCGCGGAAACGCACCGAAGTATGACCGGTGGCGTCCTTGCCGGCGTGGCTCTTCCAGGGACGCAGCAGGCTCTTCTCCGGCTTGCTGCGGGTGATCTCTTCCGTCGTCAAGGTCGTCATGAACCTGCGGACGGAGGTATAAGGTTTGTAAGTTTTTATAGGCATTTTCTAGAGACCTTCGAATATCGGAATCTTCCCGGATTTCAAAGTAATAATCGCCTTCTTGGAGATGGCGGTCTTGCCGTAACGTAATCCTACTCTGCGGCCGAAGCCGGACACCCGGCGCGTTTTGCCATGGATCGTCATGGTATTTACCGCGCTTACCTGGGCCTCGGGATACATCGCTTCGATGGCCTTGCGAATCTCGATTTTGCTCGCTCCCCGGTCAACCTCGAAGGTGTATTTATTCTTCTGCGCCCCGGCAACACTCTTCTCAGTCAGCAGCGGTCGAATTACCACACTCTGTGGAGGCTTCATGCCGACACCTCCTGCAAACGGTCAAGGCCTTCTCTGGTAAAGAGCAGATGGCGGAAGCGCAGCGCGACATAGGCGTTTAAGTCCTCTGCTCTTACCATCGCCAGCTTTTCAATATTGCGGGCGGATTTGCTCAATATCTCATCCGCCTTTCCGGTAATGAGCAGGACTTTCTCATTTTCCAGCCCCAAAGCTCTGATCATTTCGGCCACGCTCCTGGTGCTAATCCCCTCTAATGCGAGCGCATCGAGCACCTTGATTTCTCCGGCTCCCGCCAGGCTGGAAAGCGCCTGATTCAGCGCTTGACGGCGCAACTTTTTAGGCAGCCGCTGGCGATAATCCCGCGGCGTCGGTCCAAATATTATGCCGCCTCCTACCCTGGTGGGAGAACGCCGCGAACCGGCGCGGGCGCGCCCCGTTCCCTTTTGGCGGAAGAGTTTCCTCGCACTGCCGGCCACCTCCCCCCGCTCCTTCGTGTCTGCAGTTCCCTGTCTCTGGTTGGCAAGATAGGCCACCACCGCGGCATCCAGCACCTGCGGCTTTACCTCCACACCGAAGAGCGCGCCGCTTACCTCAAGCTCGCCCACCTGGTCTCCCGCGCCGGAGAAGACCGGCAAGGTTATTTTCTTTTTTTCGCTTACTGCGCTCACGTTGCTCTCCATCAATCTCAAAGCCATCTCATATATTTACGGTAATGATTGACGGCCTTCGCTTTTACCGGCCTAGCTTCTTGCCGCCTTCTGCGTAATCTCCACCAACCCGCCCGTCGGGCCCGGCACCGCGCCCTTGACTAGAAGTAAATTCTTTTCTGCATCCACGCGCACCACTTCGAGCCCCTTGGTGGTGCGTCTTACCGCGCCCATATGCCCGGGTTTCTTGACTCCCTTGAAGACCCGCGCCGCATCCGTGCCGCCGCCGGAGGCGGGTCGGCGATGGGACATCGAACCATGCGAGGCCGGTCCTCCATGGATACCGTGGCGTTTCACGGCCCCGGAAAATCCTTTGCCCTTTGAGGTGCCGGCAATATCCACTCTTTCGCCCACCGTAAATACATCGGCGCGGAGTTGAGCTCCTACCGCCAGTTCTTTTTCTTTGGACAGCGAAAATTCCCGCAGGTGCTGCTGCGGCGCCACCCCGGCCTTGCTGAAATGCCCCGCCATGGGCTTGCGCACAATGCGCTTTCGCTTATTTTCCGGGACTTCTTCAAATCCCAATTGCACGCCGACGGCATCGGCGCCGTTGGCCCGCTCGCAGCGCTGCACAATGACACAGGGCCCGGCCTGCAAAACCGTTACCGGCAAAGCCCGGCCGTCTTCGGCAAAGATTTGCGTCATGCCGAGTTTTCTTCCCAACATCGCTTTTTCTAGTTTAGCTGCCATTTTAGTTTACAGTTTTATCTCGATATCAACGCCGCCCGGCAGGTCAATCCGCATCAGGGCGTCTATGGTTTTGGGATTGGGATCCAGAATGTCAATCAACCGCTTGTGCGTGCGGGTCTCAAAATGCTCCATGCTTCGGCTTCCTCGGCCGATGGCCGGAGATTTAACCAGACACACCCGGCTGATATCCGTCGGTAAAGGAATCGGGCCGGAAATTCTGGCGCCGGTGCGGCGCGCCGTATCCACGATCTTCACCGCAGACTGATCCAGAATCCGGTGATCGAATCCCTTTAAGCGAATCCGTATCCGCTCCCCACTGATAGGTTGTTTGCGTTCCCGCGTCTTTTGCATTGCACTCTCCGGGCCATTGCTTTCGGCCCCGGTCTCCTAAGGATCTTCTTACTGGTTTTTAGTTATCAGTTGAGAGTTACAGAAAAATCCACGCTCTCTTCTTATCCCCGGCTGCATTCCCAATCCTGAGAACCGGATACTCTCAACTCTCAACTCTCAACTCTCAACTCTCAACTCTCAACTCTCAACTCTCAACTCTGAACTGTCTCCTACAGCATCTTCGTTACGACGCCGGCGCCGATGGTCTTGCCGCCTTCGCGGATGGCGAAGCGCAGCCCTTCTTCCATGGCCACCGGTTCGATCAACTCCGCCGACAGGCGCACATTATCGCCCGGCATTACCATCTCCGTGCCTTCCGGCAATCCCACCACGCCGGTTA
>Ga0315288_10003459_pt1 | contig 20196 bp, 20 predicted proteins | sample YL17G11_20_MG_FD_203454 | JGI IMG/M metagenome (GOLD analysis project Ga0315288, IMG submission 203454) | Sediment microbial communities from Yellowstone Lake, YNP, Wyoming, USA - YL17G11_20 | ecosystem: Environmental > Aquatic > Freshwater > Lake > Sediment | place: USA: Wyoming | collected... | reverse complement strand
GCTGCTCCTCGGCAACGATTTCAACCACCTTGGCTGCACCGGAACGAATATGTCTGGAGCCTGGTGCGGAAGCTTCATAGGACACAAGATCAATGCACTCGAGCAGAATATCGTCCTGACCGTCCTGGAGCACCTTTCGTGCGAGGCTTTTTCCCAGGGCACTGGAAACAGTTCCTTTGTTCTTGGATAGTTGTTCAAAGAGGTTCATCGTCTCATTTCCTCTGACTTGCGGTTCAAGACCGGCCAGGCGGCGAATTGCCCAAGCGAGCCCTGGGTCCGTGTTGCCGCCTGAAGCCCGTCGGCGGCTGAGGATCGAGCCGGCAATGCAGGTCCAGCATAATCTCGAACGGCATCAGGCGTGTTGACCTTGGCACAGCATATCGTGCCCCTAGTTTCTGGCCTGCGCCTGCTTGATGACCTTCTTTACCCTCGCCAGGCCTGAGCCGGAGAGGTCGCCCATGCGCTTCGTGAGTACCGCCACGAAATCCTTCCTGTTCGATGGGTTCACGGCCGGCAGCGTCTTCTCCGAGTGCTGTGGCACATCCTTGGGTCGGCAGGTCTTCAGGTGACCGATGAGCAGCGGGAAGATCGCCTTGCGGTACCTGTCGCTTGTGGACGCGGCGCGCGCCAGGACAACAACGGCGTTGTCCACCGTGATCACTGAACCTGTCTTCATCGCCTGCTGGATATCTTCGATGTGCGCAAAGACGACGTCGGCCTTGAGGGCGGCAACGGTGCCGAGGGCGATCATGCCGCCCCACACCAGCCGGTTGTTCCTGCTCTTCAGCAGCTTGACGAAGTCCTCGGCGTGTTCCGCCACCAGGGCCGGATCGATGTACCCGACCTCGTACAGCACCTTGATGCAATCGGCCTGGATGTCCTTTTCCTGGTTCCATAGGTTGTCGGCGATCTCTTTGATCCCCCGTCGATCCTGCCTCGATGCCAGGTCGTGGGCAAGTTCCTGGTTCGGCACCTCGTCACGACGATCCTGAAAGTGGGCGATGCGGCCAAGTACGGACACGTCCGCTCCTTATCTCAGCAACATGTGCGTCAGCTGATACACCAGCAATGCGATGGCCGCCAGCAACAAGGCGTATCCCGCGAGCTGCAGGAGTCCCGCGGCCATCACGCTGCGCCCGTGGCGCGCGTGGATCTCCGTCCCGCTGGCGAGCTCGGCCTGGTTCTCGCTTTCCACACCCTGCCGGCGGTACCACCAGGCGCGGCGGCAGTAGAGATAGGAGCCAAGATCTGAAGCGCGGATCATCCGGGGCACGCGAGGCAGTATAGCGCGTTTGCGGCCGATCGGATTTGTGGCACGTACCCGGGGGGAGCACGTCCATGGCGTCTGGACGACGGTGCTACCTACGGTGCCAGCGCATCCCACATCTCGGCCTGCGTGAGTCCGGGCGCCTTCCTGGGCAGTAGTTTCATCATCGTCCTGCGCATGGCCTCGTACTTCGCCGCGTCCACTCGCGTGGTGTAGTTGGGGTCATTCGGGGTGCCCGCGACGATCATCCTGCGGCCCGTCGCGGCCGTTTTCTTGGCCAGAACTCCATTCTTTGCCGGCATAGCGGCTCCTCTCTCCGAGAACGAATCGTAGCCTGCTGCCGAGGCGCTGACGGGTTTCAAGACGCATCGGATGACGCCGCAGGCGAAATCGAGCGCGCCTTGACGGTTAGTGATGGTCAATGATGATTCGGGTGACATGGGTGTCACTCCCCGGTGTCGCAGATGTCGCCCCATGCAGGTGGACAAAATGCCATCCCCCGCCCCAGCCGATTGCCAAATGCGTGCTCGCTCGTTATAATGTAGGTCCCCTGGGTGGGTAGCTCAGCTGGTTAGAGCACTGCTTTGACATAGCAGAGGTCGCAGGTTCGAGCCCTGTCCCGCCCACACCGAAGGCCCCCACACAGGGGGCCTTTCGTTTTCCTGAAGGATGTTAAGCGCGGCCGGCAATCGGGGTTCTTGACCGTTCCGCCTTTCACAAATGGGATGGAAGTCTCATTGAGTTTTCATCGGCGGGGTATAGAATCAGGCCCTCTTGTCCTCTGACAGGAGGCCAAAGGAGCCACCATGAAACGACTTGGATTTAGTGCGATCTTGTTACTTGCAGTACCTGTCATGCTTGCGTGCGGCGCTCTCAATAGCCTCGTCGGGGGGGATTCCGGCTACAAACCCGCTTCCGAACTCTGGAGTGACGTGCCGCGCATGGATGGCCTGACGCCATCCGAATTGGAGGACCTGCCGCTCCCGATCAAGCTGCTGATGCGAACCCTGCTCGGCAACCTGGGGCGCCTGAATGCCGAGGGCGAAGACCAAACGACGGGCAGCATCGACTGGATCTCCTTCAACAGCACCGGTACGCCCGAGGATTTCAAGAACTTCTATACACCTGAGCGCATGGCTGCAGATGGTTGGGAGCAGACCGATGACTCCACCTGTTTGAGCGGCAGCGATCAGGGCATGCCTCAGGTCGGCGCGTTCTGCGTCTTCGGCAAGCAGGAAAACGGACTGCAGACATTCCTGGCCGTCTTCGCCACCCAGGATGAGACTACGAAACAAACCTCGGCTTTCTTCCTGCGCCTGGAAACCGCCGCGACGCCCACACCGTAGTGTGGGCGCGCTGCCTCGAAATCGCAGCCGACGATCCAGATTGATCCTCCCAAAGAGCCCTGGAACGGGGCAGTCCCCGGGTCGCAAGTTCGAGCCCTGTCTCGCCCACAAGCAGGGGCCCCCTCCATGGGGGCTTCGTGTTCGCAGGGATGCTGCACGTCCGCTCGACGATTGGCGACCTGCATAGTTCCCTCCATCACGAGTGAGATGAGAGTCTCATGAGTTGGCGGTCGGCGGTGTAAAGAATGGGGCGATCTCGTCGTCCGAAAGAAACCCAATGGAGAAACGATGAAGCCAACCGGGGTTGGTGTCATCTGGTGTTGTTTGTGTGGCCTGCGGTGCTTGGGTGCGGCGCAGCCGCAGACCCCTGGTTTCTTGAGACTTCTGCGCCAATTTTCCGCCCCGTGTGGCCCACTCGACGGACTTAGCCAGCATGCCGATGGCGGATTGTCGGAGTGGACCACGAGCTATGCATGCTGACGCCAATGGAATGGATGCACAACCCATGACCCTGAGACCTGTTGGATTGATCGAAAAACTATTCCGCATCTTCCGGGAGAACTTCTCCCCGTTGGGCATCCGCACCTTCCGTATCTACTTGAGCGGCCAAGCCATCTCGCTGGTCGGTACATGGCTTCAGGTTGCGGCGCAAGGATGGGTCGTTTGGGAGTTGAGCCAGTCGAAGACCGCGCTTGGTATTCTCGGCATGCTCAGCTCATTGCCTATCCTGCTGCTCGGACCAATCGCGGGCGTGTGGGCTGATCGCTGGGATCGCCGCAAACTGCTGATCGGTACGCAGGCCACGGCCATGGTTCTGGCATTTATCCTGGCCGTGCTCGTGCAGACCAGGCTCGTGCAGCTGTGGCACGTGTACGTGCTGGCCGCGCTGCTGGGCACGGTAGCCGCGATCGACGTGCCCGCACAGCAGGCGTTCCTCGGGGATCTCGCCGGCGTGCAGCAAGTGCGTAGAGCCGTCAACCTGAACAACATGATCCTGCAGGTGAGCCGCATGGTTGGCCCGGCTACAGCGGGCTTCATCATCGGCCAGCTTGGCACAGCACCGGCCTTTTGGCTGAACGGCTTGAGCTTCATGGCAGTGATCGCCAGCCTGATCGCTGTCGGGACCCACCAGATGCAGATGCGGAGCAATCGCCAGTCGGGCGGTTTCGGTGAGGCCTTGCGCTATCTGGGCGCCCAGCCGCGTCTACAGGACCTTTTCATCTTCGTGGTGCTGATGACGTTCTTCGCCTTCCCGATCATCCAGATCCTGCCCGCCGTGGCCAGCGAGGTGCTGCGCGGCGATGCTCAGACGCTGGGGCTGCTGATGGGCGCTTCCGGCGCAGGCGCGCTGATCGGCAGTGTATTCCTGGTGCCCGTGGCGCAGTCCCTCAAGCGCCCAGGGGTGGTGGTAAGCATCACTGTTCTGTGGGTCGGAGCCTGGTTCACGGCCATCTCGTTTGCGAGATCCCAGCCGCTGGCGATGTTCACCCTCTTCATGGGCAGCCTGGGTGCGCCGATCGTGATCACCATGGCACTGGGCCTGATCCAGGTGCTTGCGCCGATGGAAATGCGCGCCCGTTTGCTCAGCCTCTTTCTGATGGTCAGCTTCGGTGTTCAGCCCATTGCCTCGCTGCTGATCGGCCTGAGCGCGGATGCCTTCGGTACAGAGATGGCGATCCTCGGCAATGGCCTGCTGATGATCCTTGGAGCATTGACCGTCATGCTGGTGCGCTCCGAGCTCCGTCACTGGGAAGTCCTGCCCCCGGCTGCGCCTGATGCCACGCCGCAATCGGCATCGAACCCGGGGCCGAAGATGAGCGAGACTCCAATCGGGGCGGACTGAGCGTTCCCCCCATTCCAGTTGCCATGTGCAGGCCTTGGGCGGCACCAGCCTGCATGGGTCGGCTTGACAGCCCCGCAAAGCGGAATATAATACCGCCCACATATTAGAAACGCTTTGACCGGGACGAGTAGGCAGCCCGGTGTTCCGACAGGGAGAAACGGCCATGGATTGAGAGCCGTTTCCGGAATCCGCCGCCGAAAACCACCCGCGAGCGTGAGACCGAAAGCTCTCGGCAATCAGCTGTCAGCGACTAAGTTGAACGGATGGCCTCGTTATCGGCCCCAGGAGATGTTCCGAGTATGATCGAAGAGATCCCTCGCGGTGCTCGGGACAAGTCGGGTGGAACCGCGTGAAGCAAATTCTCGCCCCGTGTATGGGCGAGAATGTTGTTTTAACGCGAAGGACACGAAGGAGCACCAGGGAAGAGCAAGGGAACGCAGCGCTGTTTCATCTGCCGGCAATTTTCATCCGTGTTGATCCGCGGTGAATTCCTAGAAGGGAGCAAGCATGTCGCACACAACATCCGGCAAGTATGAGGAATCCAATCTCTACAAGATGCGCCACTCGGCCGCGCATATCATGGCGCAGGCCGTGATCGAGATGTTCCCGGACGGCAAGTACACCATCGGCCCGCCGGTGGAGAACGGCTTCTACTACGACTTCGACCTGCCGCGCAATCTCACCCCGGAGGACCTGGCACAGATCGAGAAGCGCATGCGGCAGATCATCGCCGGCAGGCACGACTTCGTCAGGCAGGTTGTCAGCGCCGATGAAGCGCGCAAGCTCTTCAAGGATCAGCCCTACAAGCTGGAACTCATCGACGGCCTCGAGAAGGGCGGCCTGGATGAGTACGGCAACCCGCTCATGGAAAAGCCGGAGATCTCCATCTACCAGCACGATGTCTTCGTCGACCTGTGCCGCGGACCGCACGTGGGGAATACGAAGGAGCTCAAGCCGGATGCGATCAAGCTGATGTCGGTGGCCGGCGCCTACTGGCGCGGCGACGAGCACAACAAGATGCTGCAGCGCATCTACGGCACGGCCTGGGAGAGCGCCCAGCAGCTGAAGGACCACCTGTGGCAGATGGAGGAGGCCAAGAAGCGCGACCACCGCAAGCTGGGCAAGGAGCTGGATATCTTCTTTTTCGATGAGGAGATCGGTCCGGGTCTGCCGCTGTTCATGCCCAACGGAGGCGTCATGGTGGAAGAACTCGAGAAGCTGGCCAAGGAGATGGAGGAACAAGCCGGCTACCTGCGCGTGCGCACACCGCACCTCTCCAAGGAGGACCTGTTCATCCACTCGGGGCATCTGCCCTACTATGCCGAGAGCATGTACCCGCCCATGGACCTCGAGGGCGTCAAGTACTACGTCAAACCCATGAACTGCCCGATGCATCACAAGATCTTCGGGGCCAGGCCGCGCTCCTACCGGGACCTCCCCATCCGGCTTGCGGAATACGGCACGGTCTACCGATACGAGAAATCCGGAGAGCTGTTCGGGCTCATGCGCGTGCGCTCGCTGCAGATGAACGACGCGCACATGTACGTCACCGAGGAGCAGTTCGAAGAGGAATTCCTGGGCGTGGTCAACATGTACCTCAAGTACTTCGCCCTGTTCGGCATCGAGAAGTACGTCATGCGCCTCAGCCTGCACGGCAAGGAGGGCCTCGGCAAGAAGTACGTGGACAACGAGCGTCTGTGGCTGAAGACGGAGGAGATGGCGCGCCGCGCCCTGATCAACGGCAAGGTGCCGTTCGTCGAGGCCGCCGATGAGGCCGCGTTCTACGGCCCGAAGGTGGATGTCCAGGTATGGAGCGCCATCGGCAAGGAGTTCTCCCTCGCCACGAACCAGGTCGACTTTGCCCAGCCGGCGCGCTTCGATCTCAAGTTCATCAACAAGCAGGGCGTCGAAGAAATGCCGCTGTGCATCCACCGCGCCCCGCTCAGCACACACGAGCGCATGATCGGATTCCTGATCGAGCACTTCGCCGGAAATTTCCCGGTCTGGCTCTCGCCGGAGCAGGTGCGCCTCATCCCGATCACGGATTCGCAGAACGAGTATGCGCAGGGGATCGTCAAACAGCTGCGGGAGCACGGCATCCGTGTCAGCGCGGATATCAGCGCCCAGCGCATGAACGCCAAGATCCGCGCCGCGCAGCTGATGAAGGTGCCGTACATGCTGGTGGTCGGCGAGGATGAGATGCAGGCCGGCAAGGTGGCCCTGCGCGTGCGCGACGGCTCGCAGCAGAAGGACCTGGAGCTGCCCGCGTTCGTCGCACGCGTGCAGGACAGGATTAGGCGGCGGGCCCCGGAGCTGTGAGGCGCGGGGATTCAACACCCCGCTCGTCGAGGACTCAGGCGGGCGGTCAGGTAGGCGGGTTCCGGCGGCCTGAAAGCCAGCGGAAGACGATGAACAGCAAGATCACGACTACCACGCCCGCGCACCCGAGCATCAAGACCGGGATCAGCACCATGGTTGCCGATGGCCGAGGCGCTGCCTCCTGCGGCGCGGCGGCGGCCGGAGGCGCAGCCTCCTGCGCTTGCATCAATGTCGGCATGGGAGTCTCGGTCGGGGTTGCGGTACTGGTTGGCGTGCCAGTAGGCGAGGCGGTGGGTGAGGCGGCAACTGCCGGAGCCACCGGACCGCTGTCGCGGGCAGCGGCTCTCTCGGCCACTTGTGTCTGGAGATAGTTGGAATCGACACAAGGAATCTCGTCGCCATCTGCGTTGTAACACTTTTTCTCGGGATGCACTCCCGCCGCGGCTGCCGAAAGCAGGCAGGCCGTCAGGATGAGCCCCAGTGACAGGAGCATGGATTGTCGGATGCTCTTCATTGCCGCCTCCTCGCGTTGGAAGCATTGTTGCATGAATGCGGGCAGAAGTCAACACAAATAGCCCAAACCATCCTGTCAAGCCCTGGGACCAGACGGGCTTTGCGGGAGAGTTGTCCTCTTGTACACAATCGAGTCGAGCAGCAATCTCGAGGCCTTTGAAGCCTCCGAGGACATGATCTTCACGCTGTTCACTTTTTCGGACGGATCCTGTGAATGGAACTCCCCGTTCTCCCTGAGAAACGCCCTCACCTGTGCCTGCAGCTTGGCGCCGGCAGGGTAACGCCAGCCACCTGATCGCGGCCCTGGCGCGTGAAATTCAGCCGCAAAAGGCGGCGGTATTCCCCCACATGGCTTCAAATTGCCCGTTGAACTGCAGGCCGCTCTCGGACGTTAGAGCGAAGCGACCCTCGACCGAATGCCCGGTTTTCACGCGACCGAACGAAACCGTACCCCGCAGCACCTGGTAGTCGCCGAATGCCGTCCGATAGACGGCATTCCCAACTCTCCCGGTTGGATCGGGGAACGAAAAATCCGTTGGGCGTTCCATATTCGGTGCCTGCCAAATGGAAATATCGATGGAACCCGCGGTTCCATGGGGGATGGAAACGGTGAACGCGGATCCGTCCCATGGAGCGCAATCAGCATTGATGCTGGCGGCCAGGACGGGAGTTTGCTGCGGATGGCGGGCAGAGCAGCCGAAGCAGGCGCTCAGAAGCAGGAGCACCAGTCCGATTGCGCCGTGCCAGGCTGTTCGAGGCTTCATCCTGCTCAGATGACGCTGAATGGGGAGCGGGTGTTCCCGCGTCCGCCCAGCCGCCGCGCGCCAGGGGAGGTGGCCGATGGGCCGGAGGAGGTTGGTTGGCTAGATCAGATTCAAAGCGTCGAGCATCGCCGTGCCCACGCCGTCCATGTCGTGGATCAGCTGCTGATTCCTGAATCGCAGGACGCCATGCGCCTGCGACTCAAGGAAGGCTGTGCGTTCCGCATCGCGGTCTTCCCGTACAAGATGCGGACTGCCATTCACTTCATCGACGTGCAGGTGGCGGTTCGCAGGCGCGCGTAGCCTCGATTTGTGGGGAGGCGCCCCGCAAGGGGCGCAGGGGGTTGGATGCGAAGCCAACCGGCGATCGGTTCAATCCTCGATCCGGTTGTAGCGCCGCAGGATTTCCTGCACCTCCCGGTGCGGCATGGCCGCGGCAGTCAGTCCATTGCGGCCTGTCATGGTCTCTGCAGCCACCAGCGCATTGATGATGGCCTCTTCGACGGCGTAGGTCGTCGCCGACAGCAGCGGATCCATCTTCTCATTCGGCAGGGCGGTCAGGCGGGCGGTCGGTTCGGCGCCGGCCGCTCCGGGATTGGCCGTGGAAAAGGCCAGGAACAAATCCCCCGAAAAATTCGAAGCCATGCCGCCCGTACGCGCCATACCCAGCGGGCCGCGGCGCGCAAGGCGCTTGAGTTGATGGGGGAGCAGCGGGGCATCGGTGGCGACCACCACCACCAGTGACCCTTGCCCCTCGTGCGGCTGGTGGGGAGCAAACGGCGCGTAGTCCAGCAGGTGCTTTCCCACCGGCACGCCGGAGATCGTCAGCTCCGCCCGCCGTCCAAAATTGGCTTGCAGCAGCACGCCGACGGTGTAACCACCGTCAGCTTCCGACAGTTTGTGCGAGGCCGTCCCGGTGCCACCCTTGAATCCAAAGCAGACCATGCCGGTGCCTCCACCCACATTGCCTTCCGAAAGCGGGCCTCGCCGCGCCTCGTTCAGAGCTGCCCAAACGTGCTCGGGTCTGACGTGGAACGCGTTCATGTCATTAAGCCAGCCGTCAGCCGTCTCGGCTACGACCGGCATGGACCACCTTTGAACCAATGCGCCAGCCTGCACTTCCCAGCCAATGATCGCATCCCGGACCGTTCCGACGCTGTGGGTGTTGGTCAGGCCAATCGGCCCTTCAACGAAGCCGCCTTCTTCGATCCAGGCCGTGCCGGTCATCTCGCCATTGCCATTGAGCGCATGCCAGCCGGCAAAGACAGGGTCATGGTTGTTCTTGCCGCGAGGGTGTAGGATCGTCACCCCCGTGCGCACGTCCCTGCCCTCGATGAGCGTGCTGCAGCCAACTTCCGTCCCAGCCACATCCGTTATGGCGTTGTTCGGCCCAGGCACGCCCTCGAAGGCAATGCCCAGGTCACGCGCGCGAGGTTCTGGCATCCGTTCCTCCCTGGGTAGATGTGTCAATGCCCCTCCACCTTGGCCGGTGATGGGTCGCCCTAATCAAACATGTGTGACTAGTGGTGCCGCGGAATGGAACAGCGTCATTCTACAGCAGGGTGAGGCCGCCGGGGAATTGAGGCTGCGGGCGCAGCTCGCCGGCGCGACGCATGGTTCCTGGTGTGGATCGACGCGCCGCCAGGCCTTCAGGCTATTCTAGCCCAGCAGCCCCCTCCCGCCTCGCCCAAAGCTTTGTACGTCGTTGCGAGCCCCGAAGGGGCGCAGCAATCCCCTCCTTGATCCGCGAGGAGATTGCTGAGTCGTGGCGCAAGGCCCCACTCCTCGCAGCGACGTGCGGGAGGCAGGAGGGGGTCTTCTAGAACCTGGTCATCTCCTCCAGCCCTGTGCGAGAGCCCCCGGCAGATGCCCCGGGAGGACAATGAGACAATGAGGGCGTCCGTCGGTGGTCTTACTCGGCGGAGTTGCGAAGACCAATCGTGACCGTAGTCGCGGGCCCGGTCCGGGTGATGGTGATATGCAACGACCGCTGGCCCTGATGGAACACGATCGAGGCCTCATCCGGATTCGGTGTGGGCGTGGGCCCGGCTGGCTGGCTCAAGCCCAGGGCCTGCAGCGCCTCCAGCGCCTGCTGATACTCCTCCGGGGAGATGCCCTCGGGAATGCCGGTTGCGTCAGAGACCGGCGCGGTCCAGCCCAGTTTCGGAAGCTGCTGCTCATAGAAAGCACGCGCCTCGGCCACGCTGGAGGCGGTCTGATACTCGAGCACGCCGGGCCGGTTGTTCACATTGGCAGCATCCGGCAGCATGGGCGCATCGACCAGGCCGGGCGGGCAATCCGCTGGCAACTCAATGCTGACGGGTGCGTTGATCTCCGTGAGCTCGTAGTCATAAGAAAGCGTGCCCCCGGTGTTCTCGTCGAAGTAGCCCACATCGCCAGTCGTCGTCATCTTGAAGCGCAGCACGTAGCCTCCTTCGGAGGCCAACCACAGCTCGCCCGTGATCTTGCTGAAGCCGTATTCTGCAAAGGCGCGCTCGTCGAAGGTGTAGTGCACGGCCTGCGCGCCGTTCACAGCCTCCGTCCCGGCCTCTTCCGCACCGAAAAGGCTGGGCAGCTGTGCAGCCGGCTCCAGCTCCTGGGCCAGGGAGTTGGCGGGATCGATGGGGGATCCGATACACAGCTCCTCGGCGCGCTTCTCGTAGGCGACCCCGTTCATTTCGGCCATGAATACGGGCGGCTGGGAATCATCGCCAGTCTCCTCGATGAGCAGCTGACTCGCCGAGGGTGCATGGGTGGCGGCGTATGTGTACGTATTGGACCACCTCATGGGCCGGCCATCCTGGGTGCCATCGAAAGAGAGCGTCAGCGTGGATCTGTAGCCGGAGGCTTCGGACAGTCCAACCCGTAAGTCGGGCAGGTCGAGGCTGCCCGGGCCGAACTCCAAGTCCACTTCGCGGGACGGTGACTGCGAGGCCATATCGGAGGCCGGTGCGTCAGCAGCCGGCGCGGCACCGGGGGACGGCTGGCAGCCAAGCGAGCCAGCCAGCAGCAGGAGAATCGGGATGAACCACAAACATGTACGAGGTGATTGTTTCATGGCGGTGTGTCCTTGGTCGGGTGCGGAGCCTGGGCCGGACGTGGCACGCGCAGGGCGAGTCGCCGCGGGGCAGCTACGGCCCCAGGCGGTAAAGGTCGACCAGCGTGGTCCCCGGCAGGGCGCCGGCATCGTCATCCATGATATGCGGCGACAGACTGAGGTCGTAGAGCCGCCTCTGGTCCACGATGAATTGGAATTCGATCGGTTGCGGCGTTCCGGCGCCGGTTTGACTCTTTCCGCGGCAACTTTCGGTTGAGGTGTGTTTCACGGGTCCGTACGTGACCTTGACGTAGAGCTTGCTGTCGGGATCCAGGGTCCCTTCAACCGTGACGTCTGAGGCTGAGACGGTGGCGCTGCCGGTGCACTGGCTGCTGCTCACGCTTACGGTGTTGTGCATCTGGGCGTGGACCGAAAACGCTCCGACCTCATCCGGCGCAATTCCCACATTCCTGATCGTGCCCTTGCCCTCGTGTGTGCGCTCCCCGGGAACCAGCCAGTACGAATCCATGTTGAGCAGGAAGGCGCACTTGACGTGTACCGGCACCTGTGCCGTCGGGTTTGTTGGGAACCCCGTCAAGTCTTCTTCGCCAGGTCCGCCGGGCACGGTTTGCGGCGGATTCAGCAACCCCGCGCCCCTGAAAGTGATCGTCGTGTCGCCCAGCTGTCTTGCTGTGAAGGTGAATCGAATGGTGGAGGACGATGACGATCCTCGGGGCCGATGCCAGCGGGCGGTCTGCGTGGAAGCGGGCGAGATGGTGCCCACTGCAGGGTTGCTCACGCTGGCGAAGATTCTTGCCCTGGGCAACGGTCTGGGCCTTCCGGTGGACTGACCACCGCCCACAGCACGCGCTACTTGTCGCCGCAGAGAGACGCTAAAGACTTGGGTCTGATCCGGGCAGAGTGTGACCGCGCCACTCGGAGAAACCCCCACGCTGTAGGTCGACACGCCCGGTTCACGCCTGGCCGGCGCGGCGGCCTGCGCCGGCCAGGCGCCTGAAAGCACAAAGGCCCCCAGCAGCACAGCCGCAAACGCCCCTCGAACGCTGCGGCGTGCTTGCGAAGTTCTGCGCGATTCATTCATGCATATTCTCCCGGGCTTCTTCAGGAAGCCCAGCTGTCTGATCCACCATGAAGCTGACGAACTCCCGCACATGCTGCGACACAGCTCTTTGGACGCGCGGGGCTCGACGTGGATTGTGAAATTGCGTGCGCTTGCCCATGCCGAATTCAGGCAAACAGGGGCCTTTTTGGATGAAATACCTTTCAATAGAAACACCGGATCTGGTTGCCAGTTTCGGCCGCACGATGCGTGTCGCCTGCCCGGCAGTAGTCGGCGATCCGGCAAGCCTGCGCATGTCCCCACCGAAGGCCAATGTGGGGCGGGAGTCAGGAGCTGCTCATCGCCTCCGGTCCTCGACGAGAGCCGTCGGCGGGTCCTGCGGGTCACCCTACCCTCCAACAGATGCCTCGAGATCAGCAGCCAACTTCCTCCCCCAAATCGACGTGCAGGTGGCGGTTCGCAGGCGCGCGTAACGTCGATTGGGGGGAGGTGCCCCGCAAGGGGCGCAGGGGGCTAGAAATGACTCATCTCCTCCAGCGGATCCTTCGGCTGGATGATGAGCGTCTTGCTGCTCAGGGTCCATTCGAGCGCATCCGCTTCGGCCAGGAGCGCGTCCGCCATGAGGATGTCGTCGTGGATCAGGTTGCCGTCCTGGTCGCGCGTGCCCTCGGGGACGCCCCAGCGCATGCTGCGCTGCGGCCCGAGTAGCACCTCGGAGACGCAGGCCGCATACTGGCGGTCCACCATGGCACGGGAGACTGATGAGGAGGAGATTGCTTCGTCGCTCTGCGGGCTGCTCGCAATGACATTGGCTGTGGAACAATCCCTCAGCCTGCCCGTTTCGATCATGGCCAGGAAGCGGTAGCCGAGCTCGCTCTTCTTCTGCGCGCTGAACTTGACCGGGATGAGGCGCCTCGGGTAGCGCTTATCGAGCATGGCCCACAGTCCCTCGCCCACGCCCGTTGCATCGATGATGATCTGCTGCGGGTGCCAGCGGTCGGCCAGGGCAATGAGTTTGCCGAAGACCGTCAGGTGATTGAGTCCGGTCCACTGCTCGCGCTGCAGGATGCGGAAGATCGGGGCCTGAAGCGTGTCCATGGCCGAGAGATCCACCGAGGCGATCGTCAGCGAGACCGAGTCGCGGCCCGGGTTGCGCAGTAGCTGCGCGTCGGGGTTGTGGAAGGTGGCCTCGTCCTGCCCGGCGACGTCGAGGGTGAAGACGCAGGTGGTTGGCCCCACCCCCAGCCCCTCCCCATTTTCTGCACTACGAAAATGGGGAGGGTGGCCGGAGGCCGGGTGGCGCTGATCACACCTCATCATTGCCCGCCGTGCAGGCGTGAACATGCCGGCCTGGGCATCGATCTCCTCGTTGAAGTATTGCGTCTTGATCAGTGGATGGCCGCGGCCCAAGCGCGCAACCTGCTCATCCACGTATGCCCCGTAGGCCGGGACGACCGCGCGCACGTCATCCGCGTCGTATCGGAAAACGCGGCGGATGCCGTCTGCCTGCTCGAGGCGGCGCGCGGCCCGCAGCTCGCGCGCCAGCAGCGTGTGACTGGTCCAGGCGGTGCCCATGAACAGCCGCGTGGCGTTGGTGGAGGCGGCCATGGGGGCAAAGTTGCGGTCGTAGACCGCGGGCTCCACATCCTGCGCCTCGTTGACGATCAGCAGCAGCGAAGCCACCGCGCCAACGACGTTGGCCTCGGCATCTCCCGAAAGGAACGTGACGCTGGCGCGCCCGAGGAAGCGGATGAAATCCGAGCGCTTGCGCCAGTGCTTGCGCGTCAACGGGTTGTCCCGCAGCCGCCGCTCGAGCCGTTCCATGGCATTGATGGTCTGCGGCTTGTATGTGGGATTGACCTCGACGATGCCGGCTTCGCGCATGTGCAGCCGCGAGAGCAGGTAGGTCTTCAGGTTCGCGGACAGCTCATCCTTACCCGATTGGCGGGAGAACATGATGACGATCGACCGCCCGGCGCGCTCGCGGATCGAATCGATGACCGCCTGCGCCGCCTCCAGCTGGTACGGGCGCAGCGTGATCCGCATGAAGTCGCGGGCGAACACGGCCAGGCCGCGGGATCGTTCTTGGATCGGAGTGCGGATCAGCGCTGCAGGCATGCGGACCACCTACAGGTCATCCGGGTCCATCTCGGCCAGGGCAGCCAGCGCCGGATCGAGAGTGCCCTCGACCTTGCTGCGCATGACGTCGGTCCGCTGCATGACATCCAGCGCCGCGACCACGCGCACGAGCTTGATCAGGGCATCCAGCTCCTTGTCATTGAGCTTCTTGAGCGGCGTCAATTTGGCCAGCCGCAGGATCTTGGTGCGCAGCAGCTTGAATTCAGGCCGTGCCTCGGGTTCGGCTTCGAGGCGCGCGATCTCCTCTGCCGTGAACGTCGGCGCATAGAAGCCATGCCTGCGAATCAGCTCCGCGGGGGAGGGCGCGCGTTTCTTGCGGGGGGTTGCAGCTGGGTTGGACATGTCACCTCACAATGGACTTCAGGATATTGACCAGGCTCACGGCGCCTCCGCCGAAGGCCAGCCAGGCGAGAGTTTCCAGGCGCGTGCGCGAGGCCTCGACGATGCGCAGGCGCAGTTCCTTGTCGGCATCGCGCTGCTGCAGTTCGGCGATGCGGCTCTCGATCAGTTCGAGCTTGAGCTGCAGCAGTTCGGCTTCCTTGGATTCGAGCTGGGCTCTAAGGGATTCAAGTTCGCTCATGGTTTGTCACCTCTGCGGCAGGCTAAGGAGGTGCGTACACAGGAGAAGCTCCGACCATCCAGTGAACCAACCCCTACCGGCCGTCGGCCACCTCCCCCAAATCGACGTGTCCGGCCATGGATTAATCGGCGCGCTGAACGTCGATTTTGGGGAGGAAGGAGGGGGTGTTTTGCTGGACGACGGATGCCCATGCGCTGGCTTTCGGAGAGTGTCGAGATGAGCTGGGCCCGGCAAAGCAGGCAAACGGCCGCGGGCATCAGCTGCCCTCTCTGAAGCGGCGGATCTTCTCCTCCACTTCCGCCTGCCGATTCCTCGGAGTGGGACCGGCCGGGGCCGGGGCGCCCAGCCGCATGGCCTCGATCGCGGCGCCAATCTTCAGGCCCAGGGCACGGGCGGCCTGTGCGTGGGCGTTCAGGTACTCCAGCGTGATGTGCGGGAGCTCCGCCAGCTCACTGGCCGTGGGTTCGCGAATGCCGGACTTGTACATGGCCTCGATCAATTTCCTTCTGCGAGCACTTGGTAGTACTGTTCCTGTATCAAGAGCATCAAGTGAATCACTAGTACTACCAAGCGCTTTTAAAGCACTTGCCTCAGACAACAAGGGATCCACGGGCAATTGGCGGCCGGCTGCAAGCGCCCATGGACCGCGCGAGCTGCGACCGACGATCCATCCGAGCGCCATGAGCGACCGCAGGGCAAGGGAGATCTGTGTATGCCCGCAGCGCGTCCATAGCTGCAACTCCTTGTGAGACATGTACCGGCCCACAAAGCCGAGCGCCAACAGGACGGAGGCGGGCGCGCCCTTGATCGACTGCACAAAAAGCATCAGATTTTCAGGGACGTGTCCGGATGCAGGAATCGACCTCTCATCCTGGGCTGCGCCTGGTCCTCGCTCGGGCGGGCTCATCGGACCGCTCCCTTGGCTTTGGTGCGCCGCGCCCGACCGTAGTGACGCTGCATGTAGCGCGGGACGTCCCGGCCGCGCAGGCGCAGCATGTTCTTGACGCGGACGGTGGGCAAGTCCCCGCAGCGGATCATGTAGTACACGGTGTTGCGGCTGACGCGCAGCAAGCGGGCGACCTCGCCTACGGTGAGCAGGCGTTCTGCCAGGGCCGAGGGAACAGAGTCCGTTGCCCAGGAGCCTGCGGTCCTTCGGAGAGGGGGAGCTTTCGGGGTCGTTTGCTTTTCGTGCATCGTCATCGCATCTTCGTGCACCGCACTTGGGGCTGCGGGGACTTCACCTATGATTCATTATATAGAACGAATGTTCTAGAGTCAATCACAAAAGTGTTCACCCAGTACAAATTTTGAGTGATGTCACTAGTCTGCAGGTGGCTGTGCGACCGACCGATCGAAACAGCCTCGCCCTGGAGTTGGCCGGCACGCGCGCGGACACTTGTGAGAGATTTCTCAAAATTGACTTTGCAGCATACCTGCGTATACTGGTACTAATTACTGGTTTTGGGGGATTTCACCAGCTTAGCGGTGCTGTGTTCGACTGGATTGACCGCGCGCCGATCGAGCTGCAGGTCAGAGACTACCCACACTCTCATCGTTTTTCGTGGCCGCAGGCGGGCGCTTTGCCGCCCCTTGCGGCGGCGCTGGCTCTCCCTAGGCAGATCGTCGGAGGAATGAGAGGAACCGCAATGAACCGAGGTCTGAAGGCGCTCTTAATGACGGTTGTTGTTTCGGCCGCCTGCACGCTGCCCGCGCCGATAGGTCAGACGCAAGTGCCAACCACTGTGCCGACGGCCGCGAATACCCCGACACCCGCGCCGACCCCGACGCGCACACCCAACCCGTTCCCGAATCCCGTGCTCAAGATCACCGGCGCGGAAGAGGTCGTCTTTGACTGGACAACGGACCGATGCGAGGCCCTCAACCTCCCGGACCTGCCCACGCGCGCTTTCCGCGGAGCCGACGGGCAGGTGCAGTTGATCCTGAGCCACTTTGTGAACTATCGGATGATCGGCCCGGATCTAGACCATCTGCAAGTGGATTGCCATCTGCTTATGGGATCGCAGCACGATGCCGACCCGAGCCGGTACGCGGACTCGGAGTGGATCGCCTCGCCGTACACCGAGGATGGGCAGACGATCTATGCCGTTGTGCATAACGAGTATCACGGCTGGGAGCATCCAGGCCAATGCTCGCAGGGCTCATACTACCCCCCGTGCTGGTACAACACCCTGACCCTGGCTGTGTCAAAGGATGGGGGGCAGACGTATGCGCCGGCGATGCCGCCACCGGGCCACTTCGTTGCCGGCCTTCCATACCAGTACGAGCGCGACGGGGGCCCGGCCGGCCTTCGCAACTCCAGCAACCTTATCAAAGGCAAGGATGGGTACTACTACCAGTATGCCAATGTTGCCTACATTGCCTCCGACAACCAGGGGGTCTGCCTGATGCGCGCGCAGAATCTCGCTGATCCAACGTCCTGGCGATTCTGGGACGGCAGCGGGTTCAATGGGCAGTTCGTCGATTCTTATCTGCACCCGCCTGCCAATCCCGACGAGCATACTTGCGACGCACTGGAGTGGGAAAATATTGGCGCGAGCCTCAACGACAGCATCAGCTTCAACACGTATCTGGGTCGCTACGTGCTGCTTGGGCTGAGCGCGGATCAAGTCGGTGGGCGGGAGGTCTGGGGCTTCTACTATTCTTTCTCAGACGATCTTATCCACTGGACACACCGCAAGCTGCTGGCTGAGATGGTGCTGCCCTGGACCGCAGCCCGCTTCGATGACGTCATGTATCTCTACCCCTCGCTGCTGGACCCTGATAGCGACTCCCGGAATTTTGAGACGACCGACAAGACAGCCTACCTGTACTATACCCGCCACAATCAGGGCCAGGGCAGCCTGGATCGAGACCTGATCCGGGTGCCGGTGGAGTTCTTCCCCTCACCCTGAACCAGGCGGCCTGAAACCACTGGAAGGCACGTCAATGACATGCCGCCGGCGGTGAGCCGGCGGCAGGGTGTCACTTGAGACGGACGTCAGGGTGTGCGCCTTGGCCCCCGCGCCGCGTTCTCACACTACGCACGAGTCATGAGCGTGCGAACGGCCGCAGCTCCGACCACGCCCGCAGCCTTCATCCGCTCCCGCAGAGCCGGATCATCGAGAAACTTGCGTGCATTGTCTGCGTTGTCCCATTCCATTACGAGCGTGACCGTCTTGGGATCGTCCGCATCACGATATACCTGATTGACTCCCGAGCACCCCGCGGCGCGGCGCAAGGCGTCGTTGGCGTCAAAGACCGATCGCCATTGTTCATAATCTGCAACGGTGTAACGCATATTGATGTAGACCATGGTCTCTCTCCTGAGTCTGGGTCTGGGGTTTCGTCATCATCTTATCACGCCGCGCGGGCAGAGGGACGTTCCCCTGCCTGTGCTCTGTGCTGGGCCTCACGAGCCATCCCCTTGACCCGGGGGCGAACTAAGTCGCCTCGACGCGGATTGGAGCGGCTGGGGGCTGACCAACCGGGCGACGCATCCACCTTCGATCCATGGCTTGGCGCCACTGACTCTGGATCAGGCGGCGGTGACTCAAATGCATTGCCCCCCCCGAGCAGCAAATGGAATGCCGGTTTCCGGCGGCCGAAGCGCCTAGCCGGGCCCAATACACGCGGACATTCTTGCGCCGAACTGGCGGGACTGCCTGATTGGGGTACGGCGGTCTGGTTCAACGCCGGCGCCGAGTACCATCGCGTCGTCCGCAAATCGACGCTGGCTGGCTATTTCAGTCGGGCATAACACATCCAGCCGTAGGACATTGCTTCATCCATAAATCGTCGTTGATACTCTTCTTCAACGGAGCTCAACAGGGCATCCGGAGTTGGATAATTCAAATCATCCCAGAGATCGCCCCACATCGTCCGCTCCGCCCTGAATATCGGGGGAAACTCATGATAGACGGCCAGGTTCTGTCGAAGGTATTGTGCATCAAGCTCGTTGGGGGAAACCCCCACATACTTGTCGGCCAGTATCCCGAAATGTTTTGCGACCTTCCACTTGAGCTTTGCCCTAAGGGACCAGTACGGCAGAGGGGAAAACTTGAAGCCTGAATACATGAACGCCTTCTTAAGGGAGTAGCAATCGCCCTGTGACCGTGGGAAATTGTCTTCAAAGATCAGGTGCTTGAAACCAAACCATTTTGCCGTCTTTACTCGCTCGTAAGCATCTTGGTGGTCATCGAAAAAGAGGAGTGTTTCGTCATTAGGCAGGCGATTCCAATCGATCGCTGAGAAATCTCGATCGAAGTATTCTGCTCGATCTGACCTGTACTGAATGCGCGCCAGGTTCAGGTCAACGCAATATAGCTGTGCGTCAGGACACGCCCTCTCAAAGAACCAAGTACCTTGACCGAGGAAAACGCCACTCTCGATAATTGCCTTGGGCTTGAGAGCTTGCAGGGCAAACCAAGCCAGGAACATGTGTGGGGAGAGCATCCCCCCCGCGTTGTTCTTTATTGGCCTGTGTTCGTACAACGAGGCGAACTCTGCCAATTTCCGAATCATGTCTCCCCTCGACCATGGAACTTCGCCAAGTGTGACAACGCCACTCACATGTTCTCCTTATCGGCAGACAGCGCTTCGCTGCTTCGCTAGCTCTTTCGCCTCTTCATTCGAGGCTCTTTTGCGGTTCACATCGGGGCATTGGAACCATCCCCGCGCTTATCCCCGTGACCGCGGGGCATCCCTGGAGTTGGGAGTCTGGGCCGACATGCAATAGATGCCTGACGCTGCAATCACGTCTCCGGGCCCAGGGATGTGGCTGCAAACTTCGTGTCCAGGGCATGAGGCTAGAAGCAATCACACTTTACGTTTGCAAAAGCGCCTGAACTCCTGCACTGCAAGCCGCTGCAAAAGAAAGCCACGGCGTTTGTCCCCCTACCGCGTGGAATGTAGCCTAATCTTCCAGGTCACATTCAGCATTATACGAGGATACGTCGTCGAGAACAAGCGAGATTCGGCGCATTGGGAACGAAATTGCCTGGACCAAAGCTATGCAACATTCTTCCGCAAGTGATAAGAGTCGCCTTTCCTGCCGGAGGTGGCTGCAATTGGGGTGCAATTGCAGTAACACGCCTTGGAAGCCGTACACACACTGGACAGACCTAGCGGAAAGTCCGCAACGCCCTGACGCCCCGTTCACCCCGTAGACACCATAGACACCCTTGCGCGGAACTCTGGATCAGTTGATAGAGGTTCGAATCCTTTGCCCCCAGCCTAGCATATACCGCCGATGAGGCGGTATATTGCTTCTTTCGGCCATATATGGGCGTCCCAAAATCGCCAAAAGTCACT
>Ga0315288_10003458_pt1 | contig 20200 bp, 14 predicted proteins | sample YL17G11_20_MG_FD_203454 | JGI IMG/M metagenome (GOLD analysis project Ga0315288, IMG submission 203454) | Sediment microbial communities from Yellowstone Lake, YNP, Wyoming, USA - YL17G11_20 | ecosystem: Environmental > Aquatic > Freshwater > Lake > Sediment | place: USA: Wyoming | collected... | reverse complement strand
AGAGCATCGACCCTCATGAGTTACGATGATACATGTTCAGGATTTTAGAGCGTACACCTCTAGGGTTGTGGTCAGGTCTGTCTAGAAATTTTAGAGCATCACCCTCGTGGATTACGATGAGACATGATCAGGATCTTAGAGTATCGGCCTCGTGAATTACGGTTAGACATGCTCAGAAATTTTAGAGCATGACCCTCTAGGATCGTGGTCAGATTTTAATGATGTGACCCTCGAAGATCGTGATCGGATATGTTCAGGATTTCAGAGCGTAACCCAACCCTCTAGGATTGTGGTCAAGTATGTTCATGATTTCAGATCGTGCACCTTGATGATCATGGTCGTCGGGCCTGACAAGAAATTTTAGAGCATCACCCTCAGAGATCGCGACCGGATTTTTACGATGCGACCCTCGATGATCGTGGTCAAGTATGTTCATGATTTCAGATCATACACCTCGTACATTTTGTACACCTCAAAGATTACGATCGGGCCTGAGCATAAATTTCATGTGTCCCGTATCATTATCATTATCGTATGCGTGTACGTGTCCAAATATTTCCAACCGTGGTCCTCATCGATCATAGTTGTCTAATTAAATCAAACGCTACTCATACGGTTCTCATACGGTCTAGCGCTCTAATGACATCGGCGAAGTAGCATCGGATATTCGAAATCCGATCGTCTGCAATCTGTATCTGTTCGAACTGCGTGTATTTTTCATACGATGCTTTGTCGCTGCTGAGGTTCGAAGAGCATTTGATAGGCAGCTGCAGCTGTAGAGCAGACTCGATTAGAGACATGTCACGTATAACTTGATCGAAATCGAACACGTACAGGTTGAACAGATCGTGTGAGAAGAAGTAGCCGTACTCTGTCCGAACCATCGTATCGAATATATTTGCGCCGATCATGTGCCCGATTTCTGTCAGGCTCTCACGGTACGCTTTGAAGACATATGCTCCATAATCCCTTCCAAAAGCGTCTGTGTTTTTGACGGTCTGGATCGATTTGTCGAACATGCTGTGCAGAGCTTCAATGTCTGTCTTCATGATCGTCGTATCGTATTCCGGCGTACCAAAATAATTCATCTCATCCGTATGGTACAGTTGAAAGAAGCTAGACCTGAGCCGATCTAACGGATCCCGTAAAACAGACACCAAATTTATCCGGCCATGGGTCTCGGCATGCCATTTCAAAAACCGAAGCATATCATCGCATCCCCAGTTATTATTTTCATAAGTATGGATGTGTGTCGCAGAGTATCCGTTACGCCTCAATGTTTCTAGTATACTCATGGTCGCCGTCTTGTGGGATGAGTAGACAATCACATCGTATTTCTGATAGCTGATGAGAGGCATGTATATATATGTGCGATATTTTGCGGCCGATATTTTTATTCGGTCATCTTATACGGTTACGTCTATGCCTATGTTTCACAACTTGCTCATAACAGGTGGGTGCGGCTTCATCGGGTCCAACTTCATCAACTACTACTTTTACCGGAACACCGACATCCGGATTATAAATATAGACGCGATGTACTACTGCGCGAATTCGAATAACATCGACGAAGAGATCCGGGCATCCGATCGGTACACCCTGATCAAAGGAAACATATGCTCGGCCGATCTGATTACGCACATCCTCGAGTACTACAAAATAGACGCCATTATACACTTTGCTGCGCAGTCTCATGTGCAGAACTCTTTCGACGACTCTCTGCAATTTACTCAAGACAACATAGTCGGTACGCATACTCTGCTAGAGTGCTGCAGGCGGTACAACAAAATTTCGCGCTTCATACACGTATCGACAGACGAGGTGTACGGGGAGTCCATGATAGACATCGATGAGACACACAAGACGGAGCACTCTATCTTATGCCCGACAAACCCGTACGCCGCAACCAAAGCCGGGGCCGAACTGATCGCGCAGTCGTACCATCACTCTTATAAGATGCCGATCATCATAACCCGAGGCAATAATGTGTACGGCCCAAATCAGTACCCGGAAAAGCTAATCCCGAAATTCATACAGCAGCTGAAGTCTGGCCCCGATAGCAAAGTTACGATACAGGGTGACGGGTCTGCTATGCGGGCGTTTTTACACTCGTACGACACGGCTAGAGCGTTCGAATGTATTTTGGAAAAAGGCGCGATCGGTGAGATATACAACATCGGCTGCGACGAAGGGATGGAGTACACTGTCAAAGAAGTTTCGCATATGCTGATACGGCTGATCAAAAATGTAACAGAAGTATCAGAATTCGATACTTATATCGAATACATCGCAGACCGGCCGTTCCAAGACAAGCGGTACTACATCAGCAACCAGAAGCTCAAACAGCTAGGGTGGAATATTACGATAAGCCTGCAAGAAGGGGTTACGGGCCTCATTTAATTTTGGGCCGTACTTATAATGGCCGACGCCGATAAAAATGCACAACCGACGTGCGTAGAAAATGTCGAAGGCATAGAAGTACTACGCTTGGACTCTAAGGCTGATCAGACGGATCCGATATACGACATGTCTAGTCTAACTAGATCGGACCCGACTATCGTATGCCTACATCTACTGCAGACCCCGTACAGGATAGAGATTTTTGTATCTCAGCCGCATGTTCCGCCCAAAGATGTAATCCGAATATATCCGGCGATAAAGTATGAGCCGGGGTGGGTCGGCTGCGGCATGTCATACAAAAATATAATGCAGAACGCCATACGATCTAATTTGCAAACTATTACGGTCTGCGAGGACGACTGCCAGTTCAAGCCGGGATTCGAACAGAAGTATTCGATCATCAGATCTTTTTTGTCGGAACTATCCAAGACGCGAGGGTGGGATATATTTGTCGGGTGTGTAGCAGGTCTACCGCCGAACACGGTGTTCAAAAACATTACGGTTTACGAGAATATGCTGTTCATCGAGGTCGATCAGATGCATTCGATGGTTTTCAACATCTACAATTCATCATCGTACGATACGATATGCGAGTGGGATAGCACGAACAGAGATGTTCATACGAATACGATAGACAAGTATATCAAAAATGCAAAGATGCGGATCGTGCTGACGTATCCTTTTGAATTTTCCTGTCTGAACTGCAGATCAACGATATGGAACTGCGACAAGTACGACGCGTATTCAAAAATGTTCGATCAATCGTCAAATCTGATCAAGCATAAGATCCAGCTGTACGTTCGACATGTTACAAATATACAGAACATGCAGAACATGGAAAGCATGAAAGGCGTACCGATCATCCAGACCCGCGATGTACGGAAAATCACGTTCGGCTTAATTAGCTCTAGCCCGGCAGCCGAGATCGATGTTACGGCAAAGATGATAGAGTACGTAACGGGCTGCCCGTTTTTGAGTTCCGACTTTGCGATCATCGGATATGTCGGGGATCCTTGGCCGAACCGTTTGAAGAGGCTGCGCATATACACTGATGACAAAACGATAGAGATCGATGAAAAGAACGGCTATCTTCTTAGTTCGGTTATGTTCGTCGATCTAGCAGAGCAGTCGAAGATCATAAGTTTTGTGAAAAATTATAGAGATCTGTTTTAAGTGGCCGATACGATGATATACATCTTATCGGATATTAGAGCATACGCATTAATTCGAAACTACTGCAAGCCTCTGGTCGAGCTGTACGGGTTCCGTTTGATCATACTTGATCAGAATAAGCTGAATAAATTAATTACGCTGAATACTGAAGACTTTTACATATTCTACGGTGCGGTGCCGGATGCGTATATCGATACTTCTACTTCTAGCCGGATATGCGTACTAGATGCGGATGGCCAAACGCATGCGTCTAGGATGAGTGATCTAGGGATACCAGTTATCGGGTATACGGATATGCCGTACCAGTTTGTACGAGTGGAAGACTCTGATTTAACAACTCTGTTAGCTGAACCGAAGATCTACGACATTACGATAATCGGCGAACCGGCCAAAAGTACAATTCGAAACGAATTGATCGACAAAGGCTTCTCTATTTTGCTTATGACGCCAGATACGAAAGACGCCGACATAGCCCGATCCAAAATTATTCTGAATCTGTCCGACACCATTAGCGTGTTGTGTGATCGGTGGTGCTTGGCCGGCCATATAGTCATAAGCAAAAAATCGCACAACAGACCCCGGTCAGATATCGATGACTTAATTATGTTAGAGCCGATAGAGTGTGTTGTGGGCAAATGTTCTAGTGTGCTCAATCGATACGATGCGTATGCAGATAGACAGCGGCGGATACTAGTGCATGGAAATAGTACGCTAAACCGGAAGAAGCATATTATTAGTTCTAGACTGACCGCACTAGAGAAGTTTGTAGATTTTGCGAATTCTTTTGTTAGAGTTGTGCCAGATGTCGAGCCAGATGTAGAGTCAGATATAGAGATAGTCGCACCAGCCGAGCCGGATGTCGAGTCGATTGTAGACCGTGTGACAGAAATAGAGCCGGTTATGTCTGTAGAGCAGCAAATGTATCAACTAACGGAGAACGATAGAGATGTACAGTTTGTGCTGATATGTTCGAAGGCGGTAGGGTCGATCGCTTCAAACTTCGTAAAAATTTTGCAGAGCATGAACTTTACAACGGTTGTGCGGGAAGCCTTAACAGCGTACGACACAAAATCCGATTCTATTTATATTTTGATACACGATTTGGCGAAATACGAGTTCTTGCCCAAGAGATATATTTTTTATCAGATCGAGCAGGCCAATTCGCCATGGTTCACAGACAAATACGTCGAGGCTCTGAATCGGAGCATCATGATATGGGAGTACGCTATACCGAACACCAGACGGTACGCAACAAAAGAGAACCAGAAGAAGATATACTATGTGCCGATGCCGTTTTATAAGAATGCCAACTATTCCGATTACACAAATCACATAAATCACACAAATCACACAAATTATACAAATCACACGTACGACGTACTGTTTTACGGGGCGCAGAACGCGAGACGGCACAAGATACTGAGCCACCTATCTAAGATGTGCGAGTACGATAATAAAATTAAAATCAAAATCGCGTTCGGCGTGTTTGGTGTGGAGTTACAAGATCTGATACGCCGATCGAGGATAGTGCTTAATCTACACTACTACAACGAGCCTACGCTAGAAACGACGAGATTGAACGAGGTTCTTATGCATAACAAGCTAGTCATTAGTGAAAAATCTATACAAGACGACTGGTACAACATGGAACTGTATAAAGACTGCGTAGTATTTGTCGAGCCGATACACGACAGTTTGATTAACATACAGCAGCTGTATGACGAGATCGGATACCGGTTAGACCCCGAGATCTATCAAAATAAAATAAGAAATATCGAATCAGCTATCCCGGTACTTCAACAAAGATCTGTCTTCCATCTGCATAAAATTTTAACGGCGACGGGTCTACTGCCGAACAGCGCGCCGTACGATCTGTCTAGCCCTAGTACGGCGGATATAGTATGCCTGCATCTACTTGAGACCCCTTTTAGGATGACCGAATTTATAAAACAGCCCGATATGCCGCACACGCGTATCCAAATATACCCGGCGATCAAACATGAAACGGGGTGGGTAGGGTGCGCCATGTCTTATCAGAATATCATGCTGAACGCCAAAAGATGTAATCTGCCTAATATAACCGTATGTGAGGACGATTGTAGGTTCAGCAGAGGGTTCGATAAGAAGTATGCCATAATAAAATCGTTCCTAGAGCTGTACAGCCAATGGGATATATTCGTAGGGTGTGTAGCGGCTCTCCCGTCGGATACGATGTTCAAAAACATCGCGGTCTACGAGGGTATGGTATTTATCGAAGTTAATAAAATGCATTCGACTGTTTTCAACATCTACAACTCAAGTTCGTACGATACGATATGCGGATGGGATAGCTCTAATAGGGATGTCTACAACCAGATAGACCAGTACATCAAAAAACAAAACCTGCGCATCATCATATCGTATCCTTTTGAATTCTCATGCCTCAGTACGCGATCGACGATATGGGAACACGAAACGGTTTTGGCGTACCAGAGCATGTTCGTACAGTCTCTAGAGCTCATAAGTAAAAAACTTATACTGTACTCATCGAACGTCATTAATACGGCGAGCATCCGTCGGATCACGTACGGCGTGTCTGAAGCAGATGCGACTAATGTTACACAGCAGATGCTAGAGTATGTAGCTGCTCACCCTCTGCTTACAGAGCATTTTGATATGATCCGTGTTTTAGGTGATCCGTATCCGGGCTCTACTAAAGCTCTGTACGTATATACCGATAAGATTTACAAACTTGCAGCGAACAGACCGTACGCCCTTTTTGTTTCAGCGCCAAATACGGCAGACACATATAATTTCAAAAAGGCCGTACGAGCTTGCAGAAAAATTCTGATGAAGCCGTAACTCCATCTATGCGCATACTAGTATGCTAGCATACTAGCATACTTGGCTTCCGCCTCTTGCTCCAATATTTTTCGGCGTCTGTCTCCATCTTCTTCAGCCGGACATAGTAATCTGGGTACTCTAAAATATGCGCCAGAGCTATCTTGCCCGTTAGCAGCAGATCGTTATTAGTGACGTTCGTCAGCTTGTTCTGCTTTCCGTGCTCTATTTCGATATTCATACCGTACCTGAACTCTTCAGGGCTGACCGCTTTAAAATTGATCCCGAGCTTATGGCCGATCTTTTTGGCGTCGGCTAGAGATACGACTTTTTTAGGGATCGGTCTGCTCATGCGTTTGGATTTGGATTTTGATTTTGATTTCCGTTTCGGTGTAGACAGAGTTTTGCCAGGTAGACGCGGGCACGCGTTTTTTGATTTTGTTTTAGATCTAACGGTCTTGCTGCGTCTACTAGCCTTACTGAGCCTACTAGACTTTTTAGTCTTACTAGACTTGCTGCGCCGTCTTGGCTTACTTTTGGATGCTTTGCTTTTCGAGCCCATATAATAGGCGCGCCGATAAAAATTGAAACAGCGAATATTTAGCTATACCCATTGAACCGGATGCCATTACACAACTACATCGATCTGATCCGCCAACGATGAGCCTGACGAAAGCATTTTTCCGTGTTAGACCTGTTGTCAGACCTGTTGTCAGACCTGTCGTCAGACCTATTGTTACGTTTTGCCGTCTTGCATCGACCATCAGATCTGACAAAACCGAGAAGCTGCGTAGTTTTGCGTCTACCATTGAGCAAGCTACCCGATCCGAACAATTGAACCGGATCGCCGTTAAACTGCGCGAAGTGACGATCGTAACGGACGATCATCTACCTCCGCTTGTGCTAGTGCCATCTTTGCGCGAGATGATGGTGGATGAACATGGTCAGATGCTAGACAAAGCGACGTGGGATCAGACGGTTACTACTATGGCGGTCTACGCTGCGTGTGGCATCCCTATAGAGCCTTACGATGTTCAGACTTTCAACAGCTGGAAGTTCGAACCGCATCTGATCGCGCTGTTCATGAAGAAGCGTGACGCCGATCAGAAGCTGGTGCGTCTGATCGGTCGTGTCGAGGATGATTAGTTTTTCTATCAAATCCGAAATCGGAATCGGATAAGCCGGAAAAAATTGAAATTTCGAACATATAGCCATGCCATTGAATCGGAAGCCATTACACTACGCCATACAACACATCGCAAATCACATCACCATGAGCCACCTCGAAACGCTTCGTAAGTTCGTGTGGCATCTGCAAAAGGCAGGGTCGACACAGATCCCTCAAAAGCTGCGTACATCGACGATCGTTACAAATCGCTTACCCCCTCTCGTCTACCCCGGTTCGCCGATCTGCGATCTGATGACGGATGCGGATGGCCGAAAGCTCGACCGAATGACAATCGATCAGACCGTCACCAGTCTGGCATATTACCAAGCTCTGTACGAGCCTTTCCGCGAAGAGGATGTGAAGACATTCAACAGCTGGAAGGTGTCGGAAGACAAGGTCATGATGTTCATTGTGAGTTTGGCCCCGAAGCTACAGCTGCTAGATGCGATAGTCGAAGCCAGCAAGGATTCGGATTAGTTTTTTTATAATCAAACGGCTAGCCCAGCCAAACGAGCTTAGTCTGAGCTGTAACCGGTGTCGAAGTCATACGGCTCTATCCCGTTCTCCTTGTAGTCGGCCGGTGAAACCTCCTGACCATCGTAATCATGATCGTCATTACGCGGATGCTGTTTAAATCGCGCAGTCTGAACGAACTCCGTCTTGACAAACTGTTCAGCCTTACCGACCTTGCCGTACTTGCCGTACTTATCGGCCTTGTCGTAACTGTCGGGACGATTCTGCTTCAACAGATCCCACATAGCTTCCATATTGTCTTTGTCTGACAACTCTGGATCAAAAAGAGAGAACCGGATTCCTCGTTTGACTCGTTTGACTTGCTTCCCAGGTTCTCCCGTATTTCTTTGGCTCATGGCCATTTTGGGCAGTGTGATCTGTCTTAATTATTAGGCTGTGCAAGATGTTCGATATTTCAATTTTTATCGATGCCGATTATATATATGTCTGCCAAATCTGCAAAATCGAAACCCTTCTACAATCTGTGCGATTCGTGCAAACCGTGCGACAAGTGCAAGCCCCACGGCTCTCTATGTGAGTGCGGGTTCAATTGTGTAATCCAAACAGAGTACGTGATGAGGTACAATGCTTGTCAGTTTTGCAAATACTCTCCATGCAGATGCGTGTTCTACATCTGTACGTACTGCAAGTCGAATCCGTGTGTCTGTGTTCAGATCGTAGAACTAGATTACGATAGCTGCAGATGCCGGCCATGTGAATGTAAAAATAAAAGTAAATGTGACTGTTCTGACTGTGCAAAAAAGCCGGACATGTTTTTCGCCCATAGCAAGTACTCTAAATCGGATACGTCAAAGTACAAGTTCTGTAATCGTTTTGTTTGTGAGTGCCTGTGTAATAAATCAAACGGTTTTGGATGTCATGCTTAGGCATACGGCTTCGACGAACATGCAAATCTTCTGCCGGTTCTTGGACAAGAATAGATTCATCACATCGATCGCGACAGAGTTAGAACGATTCGAGAAACTGGAACCGTTTGCGAGGAACTGGATAGTTTTGGCCATCAGACCCCACACCCTGATGCGTTTTAGCTGGGCCTTTTGCATTAGAGCGCTGTGATTGTAATTGTGTTCTGGCTCTTTTTCATCTTTCGACGGCTTTGGTGAAGTTTTGGGTGACATCTTATGGCGGGACAAGACGGGCGAGATCTGTGTCTGATCGATCTGGTCAGTCTGGTTAGTTTGGTCAGTCTGGTCAGATCTATCAGTCTGAACATTCTGGGTCTCCCGTACCAAGCCGTACGCAGCTGGTTGAGCGATGGCCGGCACGAAGAACCGAAGGAACAGAAGGCCGGACAGGATGCTAGTAATAGAGTCTGATTTGTCTTGCGCTTTTACCATCTCTGCGACAGACCGTGTCATCCGATCGTCTGCTTCCCCGATATCCACAACTTCTTCGAGCCGCCGTTTCAAGTAAGTCACGACGTATCGAATCATGAAAGGGCATCCATCGACATTATCGAGAATCGCCTTGAAGATCCGGCTCACCCGCCGAACGAATCTGTCTGCGCTCTTGACTAATTTTATCGGAACAACACCCGTACCGTCTGAGCTATCCGAATCGACTTGTGCATGCTCTGCCGGAATCTGGTTAGCGTATTCAGCATGTTCAGTCTGCTCAGCTTTATCAGTCGGCTCAGCTTGCTCTTCCTTACTGGTCTTCATTTTTTTGACGCTGAACTTCCGGGTGAGCATTTTAGACGGTGCGCAGTCTTTGCCTGATCCCGTATGCATATCGGAAAAGATATCCGGGTCGAGCGTATCGATGTCTGACATCACGTAAGATACGGCGTCTTTGAGCGTGGTATACAACCACGGCCCGCCAACAACGAACATAAAGCTCCGGATCCGCTGAGTATGCTCATCGTCTTCTCTGAACAGGATGTTGATAGAGTCGTACAATGTTTTGGATATCTCATGGTCGATGTCTGTCAGAACAGACTGTACGAGTTTGAAATCCGCCGCACTCAGATTAGATGTTTCAGCTGGGTACGTAATACACATATCCCGAAGAAATTCAGCACTTTTAGCGATTCCAGTATCCCCGCTATCCGTGTACGGATTTAGCAGATCTAGGGCCCGCCGATTAATTGTGTTCAGCGCTTCGAGGCGAGCCGCGTACAGTTCGGTTTCCAGGATCGCTGTCTGAAGCCGTTTGTTTTGCTTTTCGAGCTCTCTGTTTGCGCTCAGAGCGTACGACAGCTTCAGGGTATTTGTTTCATTCGAATGAGACAGAGCGGTTTTGAGCTGTGCTATCATACTCTGCATCACATCATCGAGTACGTTATTCAGCGCCGGATCTAGAGCACACGCGTCGGCCGACTCTTTTTTCTGCAGACTGAAATCGTTATCCAATGTCAGAATCAACAAGTCTTTCATCGTCGCGACGTACTGCTTGTCACCGCTAGAGGACATAACTTCATCGATCTTCAGCTGGATCTGGATCGGCTGGCCGTTTTTCACGATGGCTGTGACGGTTCTAGACTGGCCGATTACTTTTTTGACGCCATACTTTTCGTGGTTCCTCATGTACGAGTCGTGTTTTGCCGCCACGAGTTTCGGCATGAATATCGTGTTGTGCTGGCCGATCAGTTCAGACCTTTCGTATTTGAACAGCTTGCACAGAGGCTCATTGACGTCGATAATATTCCCGTCTATGTCTGTGACGCATGCCGGGTCGCTCCACATCTGGATATGCAAGCCTGAATCAATAACACCCGCTACAACCTTATTCGCCCCGATGATCCGCCGAAGATATCTGAGCCATACGTCGAAGGTCTTGGCCGATTCCGCTACGTAAAAAGTGCGCACGGGGTCTGATTTTTTTGGCTTGTGCTTGGATAGCACCAGCACGTCTTTGGTCAGCAAAATGGTATACGGCTCACCTATCATCTTCGAACCGTCTGAAACGGTGTAATTAACAGACTCCGAATTCAGTACGTCTGTGTGCTTCACTTTCGAACTGTCAGAGCTGTCGTACTCCTCAAGCGTCATGTCTGTTAGTTCGAGCCATACAGACTTAGAACTAAAAGTCTTACGCTTCTTGAAAGGTTTGCGGTTCAGACCGATTACGACCTGATCGAAATCGCAGTCGCTGGCTTTGTACAAACCCTCATCGCCTTGCGGAATCAGTAAAAGGCTACTCATGCCGAAGTGTGTAAATAAAACAAAATCAATGGGGTGTGTATGGGTTCCGTTTTTCAATATTTTTACTTTTTGGTGCGGGTCTTGATCACAATCTCATCTGATTCTGAATCTAAATCTGAATCCAAATCACCCAAAGGAACTGTAGACGGTTTGGGGCCTGGCGTATCATCGTTGTCTGGGTTTCGTATAACGCGGTACCTCTTGGGCTCCGGTTTGGGGTTAGCAGACTTGACTGGCTTGACTGACTTGACTGGCTTGACTGACTTGACTGACTTGACAGACTTGACAGACTTGACAGACTTGACAGACTTGACAGACTTCGGTTGTTCAACCAAATCGCTGTCATTCGAATCCGAATCATTACAATCCTCATCATCTTCGTCTTCTGCATTAAAACTTTTGTATCCTTTGATATCGGCGTCTGTGACGAGCTTTATCTGTTTCTGGGTCAGCTCGAAATATTTATGCACATCGGCATCTGTCCATATCCGGTCGAGTTGTACCATCGGGATCCATGAGCATGTTGATTCGCTAATGTGTTGAGATATTTTGCGTAGAGACAGAAGCAAGTTCGGCATCTTGCACCTCATGTACGACACTAGAGACTCGGCTTCATCTTTCGAATCGACATTGAAGGATATGTATGTTTTGCAATGAACCTCGTCTCTCGCTCCGACGAACGTATTACCGAAACCGCTTCCGTGAGAATACGCGGCTTCTGTCGTCAAAACCTTCCACGTATCGTAGTCTTTTGTTATTTCATCCCGATCTATGTACTTCCGGAAGCCTTTTTGCTGCGACACGTAGCATACGATATGATTTGCCGTCTTATTATCAACTAGCCTCTTGTCGTTCGTCTGAATCTTATAATGATCCTGGCTCCTGTAGTTTTTGGTGATCTTTTCATAAGACTCCAACGCATCTATCAGATCGTAGTACTTGCTGTCCACTAGTATATCGTACTTGTTCAACTTGATCCGCGTTCCGTTGAACTCTGTCAGACGACCACGATGCCCTTCGGATTTCAGAAAATAGTTCACGCCTCCTTTGATGTCGACCATCTTGCCGAATATCTTAGTCGCGTCGTCAAACTGCTTTATCAATACGATATCCGATCTACTGAGCATGGCTGAACGAAATTTGTCCAATCCCTTCCCGCCGGCGAACCATCTACTCGGGATGATGAACAGCATGTGTGTACATTTATCGATGTACTTATCGATGAACTGGTTGTACAGCGGTTTTGCGCCTGTCCTCTTGAGCTCCTCGTTATACGGCGGATTTCCGATAATTATGTCGAACTTATCGATCTTCCACACCTTCTGAGTGTCCAAATTTAAAGAGTCGCCCTCGTACAGATTGAGCTTGTACTTCCCGTCTATATTAAAGATCTCGCGACACACGAAAACATTCTTCTTATTGAGCTCGGCCATGTACAGCATGTTTTCCAAGATGTGCCGCTTCCTTGTCTCGTCGTCCGGTATGATCTTCCTCAACGATTCGAATAGCCGAATGTATATCGCGATCGGAAAGTTACCCATCCCGTTCGCCGGATCGAACCATTTCAGATTCTTGTCTAACCACACGGCTTTCGGTAGCTTGTCTAACATCTCGTTGATTATTGACATCGGTGTAAAGACTTCGCCGAACTTGCGCTTCTCCAACTGTTTTGGTTTGAGACAGTCGTCTATCAGCTCTAGAAGCTCGGCCGGTTTGTCGATCAACGATTTAAGAGACATCTTGAACTGGATCGCTATATTATAGGTGTCTGAGTTTTTATGAATGTACTTTTTGACAAGCTTTGCTACAATATCGATGACCTCCGTCTGATTCCACCATATCATGGTCTGGTCTTCAAACACAGCCAACAGCTCCCTATTATTCTGGATCGTACGCAGTATCTCTAGAAAGTCTTTCGTATTATCGCCAATCGTTAGGATGCAAGACAGCGGGATGATGAAAGGCAGTACGTCTTTCGTGAACGATATGTCCGATATGGGTTCTATATCACAATCTGAATCATCGTGTTCCGACTCAAATTCATCAGAATCATCGGAATCCAAATCAGAATCCGAATCATTTAACCGTACGGTCTGGCCTGACCGTATAGTTTGATCTACATCTCGATCCATCTTTAATTTGATCGATTTGTCCGGCGCGTCAGACATGGAAGCCATGAAAATTGTGTTGATCAGAGTCTGGTCCATGCCCTCTAGTTCTATGATATCGCGCTCCACCTTTCGCAGTAGAGTTTTCAGATTGTTGACAGGATCGGATTTCCAAACATCGATCAGCCTGTCTACGATCTTGGATCTGTTTCTCTTCGAATCGAACATATCCGGATCTACATTGATCAGATGATTGATTACGATGTAACTGATCTTTGAATCGACAGACAGCTCTTTACCGGCGCCCGATATATTGTAATCGACAATCGTATTCAGTACGCGTGATATATTGAGATCTATCACGAATCCGATCTTCTTACTCCCGTCAGCCGATTCAGACATACATCTGTACATCATCTGCATTATCACATCGGATGAGAACGTGTTATTCATCAAAAACACGACATCAACAAGAGGTAAAGTGATGCCCAAACTACACTGATTACCGGCTAACAATATCAGACCGTTTTTCTTTTTGTACTTTGCCTTGATCTCGGCATCGTTTATTCGGGCCTTCAGATCTTTTATGCTATCTCGAGTAGTTGAGTTGATAATCATCACACCGAAAGTCTTCAGTATGCTATCGCGCGCCATTTCGGCTTTGAGACATTCACTAACATCGTTAATCTTTTGACCGATGCCAAACGGTAAGAACCACAGCTGCGTCGTAAAGCTGGAACTGTACAAGAGTGTGCGGCTCTTTGTTTTGAGTGATATGTTTTTGATCCGGGCGAAAAAAGATTTGTCACCAGACTTGAAATCAGTCTCCTTTGAACTGCCGCTGATGTAGCGCAAAACATCTTGCACCTCCTTTGGGTATATAAATCGTTTGTCCGATTCCGATACGGCGAACAGAGTCTCTGACGAAAAGCCGTACGCGGTGTCCTTGATCTTTGTTCTGATCTGGTCGTATCGCTCTTTTTCGAACATAGTTGTCAGGATAGTTAGCTCGGGCATCCGATCATAATTCGCCAGTACGGTATGCTTATTCGATTCATCGACAAACTCATCGACATACGGCCCGTGTTTAGCTTTCAGCGCCTTTATATCGCGCTTCTTGCAAAACATCTCGTCCTCGATATCCCAAAACATCCTACACTTCTCTGGTATGCCCCACTCCCTCAGAGGCTTATGGTACGTCGCGGTTAAGAACAGTCTAGCTGTTTTTCGCGATCCGTACGTATCGATGATGCTTTTCGACAAATGGGTTGTGCCGCCGAAATGATTCTCATCGAACACGATGATATTAAGCCCGAGATCTTGAATGTCCTGATTCGCCGCGTCACCGGTATAGTTCTGCAAAAGCTGTTTCGACACGATGATAATGTTTGAGTCTTTGTATTTTATCGATCGCATACTTTCGCCGGATTTTATGTTGAGGATGTTGAGTCCGTCGAAATCATTGTATTCGTAAAACATATCCTCGAACTGAGATGAAGTTTCGGTCGGCGCCGGTGTAATGATCAGCACGTTCAGACTGTCGTGTGTCGCATGTGCTTTTTTGTACGCGCTTGCAATTAATCCACCGACACCAAATGTTTTGCCGGCTCGACACTTCCAACCCCACAACAAGTCTGTATGACCGCTCGTAATCAGCTTCATGGTTTTGGCCACCAACATCTTCTGATGGAAGTACATGTCCAGGTAGCTCTTTGCTGAGCAAAACTTATTATTTATTTCTTTGAACTTCACATCGTGCAGAGTTTTCTTGAGTTTGGCATACCCCTTCTCTAAATCCCGCATGTCTAAGATGTTCTGTTCGCTGATGTGCTTTGTGATGTGTTTGCTCGAACTGTTCGCTTTACCAACCTTCTCTATAACGCCAGTCTTATCCGGAACCATCAGGTATATCACAAATTTTGTGTACAGGTGCCGATTATGACCCACAACCGATACGATGTCTTGTATGTCGTAATCCTTGACATCGTAATATTTGACATCTTTATCATCTTCGTCATCGATATCTGCGCTCGGATACTTGCAAGTTGAGAAGACCCAACTGTTTCGAACCTTATCGTACATTGTGATATCGCTGGCCCCACCGCTCTTTCCGCTGAATAGTTTGCTGTTCTTGATGTATTTCTGTAGATTCGTAACGTTAGATAGGTGACCCGTATTCACGTTCCCTGTCTTATGTGTGTATGTCTTACTTGGAAACCGATCACAGTATCCAAATTTGATGACCATATCGAATAGCCTCTCAAAAACGTACCCTCGCTCTATGCGCGTCTCGAAGCTGTTTATTAGAGACAGCGCTGTCTTGTGCGCTTCGATCATTTGTAAGATGTCTCTCAAACTCCTGGTATCTTTTTCCAAATCCGCACTCATTTTGTTTATATTTGTACGGATCAGAGTGTACAGTACGGATAGCCGCAACATTTCAATTTTTAGGCTCTGCAAAAAGTTGAACAATTCAGCCTCTGTACATACGCACACCATCATAATCCGCATCATATTATCGTAGCCGTAACCATGAACCCGTCTCTAGAGGCCATGACTATTCGATCGATGATCCAAAACCTTCAAGGCAAGGATGAAATTGAAATGTTAGAACTGAATCCGTTATATCAGAGGGGTGTCGTATGGGATGAGCAGATGATGATGAACTTCATTGATTCGGTGATTCGGGGCTACATACCAAACAACATCATCATCAACAAAGGCGAAGCGGGTCTATGGACATGCATCGATGGGAAACAGCGGCTCACGTCTATTCTAAAGTTCTACACAAATCAAATCCCGTACGAAATCGAAAACGATAGTGATGATGATCAAACGGAAAGTACGTACGTCTATTTTAGTCAAGTACCGGACAAGTGTAAGTACAAAAACTTTCGGTCTTTGACGAAAGATGAAAGACAGGAATTATTTTTGGATCGCAGGATACCTGTCGCATTTTATGATAAGCTGACATACGAAGTGCAGGCCGATCTTTTTAATCGGATACAGTACTCTAGACCTCTGACTCCCGGTGAGAAAAACTATTCGAAGTTCTCGAATGAAGCGGCGATCAAAAAATTCAAAGAGCTCTGCACGTCTAGGGTCAAGCTGTTCGACAAGAGCATTCAAGACCGGGATAACCACGTCACGTACATTTTGAATCTGATGTACATGCTTGACAAAGACAAGACTCATATGATGAGTCAAGTAAAACGCGAGACAGCTTTTATGAAAGTGATAGACAACGATGCAAAGATTACGCCGATCATTAAGGAAACCACAGAACTTTTGGATGGCGCGTACACATCAAAGATCATGCGACACAACAAAGTCAAGGCGCTGCCCATGAGAAAGAATTTCCAAATCACCATCACGTATCTGATCAAACCGCTGATCAACAACTTTCAAGACGACGATATAGTCAAGATTATTGTAGGCACATGGAACAGATGGAATAGGAATGAGAACAAAGACTTCGGTAAATCTACAGACGTCGCGCTACAGAAGCTGAAAGAGATATTCGACAAGGAAAAAGCCAAGTACGCCGTAACAAAATCGGAATCCAATGAAGCGGAATCAGATGAAACGGATGAAACGGAAACCGAAGAATCATCAACATCATCAGAAGACGCCGATACTAAGACAGCGAAGACCGCTAAGCCTGTTAGGCCCAGAACACGAACCAGGCCAACGATGAAAGCCAGGCCACAAACTGTCAAGTCTGTCAAGCCAACACCCGTCAAGTCTGTCAAGTCTGTCAAATCAACAAAAGGCGCGCGTGTCACAGTCAACGTCACAGAGACTAGAACGAAAAAAAATTGATAACCTTTTGATCTATATGCTTTGAATTTTAATAAAACAAATCCAAACATCATGCGCATCGCTCTAGTCGGTCTGCCCTCATCCGGTAAGTCATCTATCGTCAACTCTCTCGTAGGCCTGCGGGTCTTACAGACAGGCGTGTGCCGTACGACATCAGAGCCGACTCTGATCGGAAAGGAAAACCCACAATCCTATCCGAATTTCAAAGCGTGTGATCTGATATCGGACGACGGTATACCGTACTCTATCTTGGACTTGCCAGGCATCTGCGATTCGACAGACAAGACATCGACATTTAACAAGATCTGCGATGAGCATATTCTTAGCGCCGACATCGTACTATGGGCGTCACCTGTTAGTTCGGCGTTCATCACAGACCACGAGTTTACCGAGTATCAGCGTATCCTCAAAAGACTTCAGGACGAGTCTGTCAAACGGAATAAGGTGTATCAGATCGGGATCATCTTAACCAAATCGAACGACGACTTCGAAAGCGCGAAGCATTGTAAGGTTCGGCATCTGATGGATATGGAACAGTCAGACACAAATCTTACAAATCTTACAAATCTTACAAATCTTACAAATCTTACAAATCTTACAAACCAAACGAATCTCATAGAGCTTGATGAACCGACATCTGACCCGCAACCGCAGCTAGAAGAGATAACGGGATCCGACGAAGACACAACGATTTTGGATTCGTTGAAAAGAGTACGGGATTTGAATCAAAATACGTACATCATGTACTATAACGCGCACGGCCGGATCGTACATAAATCTGGATCCGATAAGCTGAAAGACACCGTGCTAAAGATCGGCCGCCCGTCTCCGCACAATATTAAGTTCAACATTAAGTATTTCGTCGATGAGCTGCCAAACAAGAGAGACATGCTGAACCGGTATATTTTCAGATCGTACTACAACGAGATGATCGGCAAATTTTTCACGTCTACCCTGCCCAAGAAGAGAAAGATCAATAGTGGCGTGTTCGATTTTGAACAGCTGTTCAACATCACGGTCAAGGATGGTACGACTACGTACAGCCGTCACATGTTCGACAGCTTCATGCAAATGATGTATGATTTGCCTACGTCTATACCAAATAAGCAAAACAGCTCAAGCTCAGCATACGACGATTTTTTCAGAACTAAAACGGGCACAGATGCGCGGGATTCTAACTACAACTCCGATAATCGTTCCGCGATCCAAATGGCAAACACTTTCATATGCTGCATGTTCGGACAGAGTATACACAATAAAGTGAAACAGAATCTGCACTACGGGCTGTACGAGTTTGAAAACATACTGAACGATTCGAGCATATACAGCGCGTTCGACCCAAATGAAGCGGTACGCGTTTCTAAGCTGAGCGAGACAGAGATCGAACAGCTGGATCAGACACAGCGGTTCCGGCTAAATCTGCTGCGTATTACGGAATCGATCGGTTCGTATCGAACTATACACATGCTCTGCACTATGCTGGCAAATCGGACCAAAGATCTACGCAAAACAGAGTACGCGTACTACAATGCGGACGGCGTGTACGTCGCGTACGATTTCTTGGCCGATAAGGTAGATCGAGATACGGATTTAGAACAAGAACCGTACATGTTCAGCTTGGACAGAGCTCTATCCGACGACAAATTCAAAGCGTGCGATCTGAAGTTTCAGCGCGAAGTCATGCTATACCGGAAGAGGCTGTACCCGAATGAGACGATAGACATATCGATGCTGATTAAGCTGCGTCTAGACGGTGAGCTGGATACTCTGTTCGAAAACTTTCAGAATAATGTGTGCGCCATCAAGATCGAAAAGCATGATGTGTACTAATCTCTTTCGATTATCGATAAAACAAAAATTTTCTCTATTAGCGATTTAACGCCTCAGATAAATATTCAGCACGATGGCCAAACTGCTAATCCCGATGATGTGCGAATAGTACTCCTTCAAATACCACGGTACTCTGTAAGATCCGCCGAGCACATTAATATTATACGCCTGAGCCTGAGCATGGGATCCGAATCTAATTCGCAGCTCATCGTCGGTCAAACTCTGGGCGTACGTAAAAGCCTGGTACTGTACGATCGAATCTTCCAACGCGTCGTGAGGCAGAAATTCTCCCGTGACATCCTTGACGATCTTGGCGAAATTAATCAGCCCGTTACACTTTGGATACGCCCGGCCGTTCAGATGGATCCCCATATCCAGCACCTGACTAGCTCCGCCGAACCCGAACGGATTGAGATTACTCGTACTGACAAAGAGATTGTTCAGCAGATCCCAATCGTACGCGCTAGGCCGCATGAGCAGCCTGTTGTCGCCGATCTTCTTGTTCGATTTGAATGAGCCGAATATCATAAACAGAACAGCTGCTACGACCTCCGGGTCTTGGGCGTTTCTGTTAATCGAATCGTACTTCTCCGGATTCTTCGACCAAAACTCATCGATAGTTTTTTGTCCGCCAAAGAAAGCCTGGTCGAACTTCTTCATGTACTCTGCTTTCTGATCGAGCGTCTCAAATACCATCGATCGGCACTCTTCCGTATTAACATTTGACGGCCAAACTGAGCAGCAAAACTTACCGATCAGCTTGTTATTCACGAAGGTCGAGATTCCGATCTGCCGAAGATTCCCGTTGCCCGTCGCCTCGTTATCGTTCGAATGGTGCACGATGTCTGTGCTGCTCAATGTTTCGAGATAAGCCTTGATGATCAAAACTGTTACGATGTACTCATCACCGCTCAGCACCTCTGGCCGATCTACTATGTTGAAGATCAGCTGATCGTCTGGTGTAATAATTGTACTCATACTGTAATATGCTTGTGCTTGTGCTTGTGTTTTGATTATGCTCTATAAACAAAACGTCACAAATAGTTCAATATTCAACTTTTTTATAACTTACTTGCGTAGGGTGTAGCCCCACTGACCTTCCATCGGGTTGAAGCCGTAATATATCTCAGCGTGCGCATGACCGAGCCCGTGGATGCCGGATGCGATAGACAAGAAGAGCAGTAGCATCAACATATTGTACT
>Ga0315288_10003457_pt1 | contig 20203 bp, 17 predicted proteins | sample YL17G11_20_MG_FD_203454 | JGI IMG/M metagenome (GOLD analysis project Ga0315288, IMG submission 203454) | Sediment microbial communities from Yellowstone Lake, YNP, Wyoming, USA - YL17G11_20 | ecosystem: Environmental > Aquatic > Freshwater > Lake > Sediment | place: USA: Wyoming | collected... | reverse complement strand
CAGCCAGGACGACCCCGGCTTTTGCATGGAAGGGCTGGTTCAGGCTCTCCACGACGCCCGGAGAGAATTCGATGCCCTGGAGGTCGTCAACAAGGGGGCCAAACCGCGCATCGGCCTGGTGGGAGAGATCTACATCCGCTCCAACGATTTCAGCAACGAGTTCGTCGTCCGGTCGCTCGAAAAACTGGGGGCAGAAGTCTGGCTGCCGCCCATCTCTGAATGGTTCCTCTACCTGAACTTCACCGCCCGGCGCTACAGCTTGCAGAACCGGAGGTACGGGAACTTCTGGAAGACCTATATCACCGAACTCGTCCAGAAACGGGACGAGCACAAGATGGACCATATCTTTACCGGAAGCCTGGTCAATCATCCCGAGCCTTCGATCAAGGAGACTCTGCAGGCGGCCAAGCCCTACCTGGACGACTCCTTCGAGGGAGAAGCGGTCCTCTCCATCGGGAAATGCGACGACTACGTGAAGAAAGGCTGCTCCGGGCTGGTGAACGTCATGCCCTTCACCTGCATGCCCGGGACCATCGTGGGGGCGGTGATGAAACGATACCGGGAAGACCACCATAACATCCCCTTCCTCAACATGGCCTACGACGGGCAGGAGGAGACCAACACCCTCACCCGCCTGGAGGCTTTCATGCACCAGGCCCGCCAGTACCAGCGGCAGTATTCCGGGGAAGAGAAGAAGTAAATAGTGTCCATCCGGAAACCCCGTTCTTTCCCTCCCCCTCGACGGGGGAGGGTGAGGGTGGGGGTGATTAGGGCACCGAATTTCAGGGTTTTCCATTCTCATCCCCCTCACCCCAACCCTCTCCCGCAAGGGGAGAGGGAGTCTCCGATGGAAGACTCAACAGCAACCTGCTTTCAGCTTTCAGCCAAATGGTGTAGAATGGGTTGAATCCTTTCGGGAACCTGAAAGCTGACCGCTGACAGCGATCTTTTCTCCCATGCGCCGAATTATCTTCATTATCTCCATTTTGCTCTCGCTAAACCTCCCGATACCTCTCGCCCTCTCCTCGGAAGATCCGAGCCTTGTTGAGGCCCGCAGGAGAATGGTGGAGCGCGACCTCAAAGGGCGGGACATTAAGGACCCGAAAGTCCTGGAAATCATGGGACGGGTGCCCCGCCACCTCTTCGTCGAACCTTCCCTGAAAAGCAAGGCCTATGCGGATCACCCCCTGCCCATCGGGGAAGGACAGACCATCTCCCAGCCTTACATCGTGGCCCTCATGACCCAGATTCTCCAGATCCAGCCGGGAGAACGGGTTCTGGAGATCGGCACCGGCTCGGGGTATCAGGCGGCGGTTTTGGCCGAGCTGACGGATCAGGTTTACACCATGGAAATCCGCGAAACCCTGACCCGGGAAGCGGCCCAGCGGCTGAAGGAGCAGGGATACGGAAAAGTCCGGGTGAAATACGGCGATGGGTATTTCGGATGGGAGGAAGCGGCTCCCTTCGATGCCATCATCGTCACCTGCGCGGCCAACCACATCCCCCCTCCCCTGATCAAGCAGCTGAAAGAGGGGGGACGGTTGATCATCCCTCTGGGAAGCACAACCTATTTCCAGACCCTGACCCTGCTCACCAAGAAAATGGGAAAGAGCGACATCCAGCATCTTCTGGGGGTGGCTTTTGTTCCCATGACCGGCGAGGCCCAGAAAAAATGAACCCCCTTTCTTCTATCGCACGGGTATGACCTCCACGGACTCCGCCGGCCCTTCCCCCTACCGCTCTTCCATCCTTCTTTCCTATCTATGCACCATGCTCTTATGGGGGGCGGTTTACATCTACATGCCCATCCTCTCTTCCTATGCCAAATTCGTGAGCGGCTCCCTCCAGGCCGCCGGTCTGGTGATGGGGGCCTACGGCCTCTCCCAAATTATTCTCCGGATTCCCCTGGGGGTCTGGTCCGACCGCATGAGGAGAAGAAAGCCCTTCATCCTTCTGGGTTTCCTGTTCGACGCGCTGGCCAACCTGGGATTGATTCTTTCCGGCAGCACGTGGATGCTCTTCCTGTCCGTTTTCACCTCCGGCATCGCCGCCAGCATGTGGGTTCCCTTCACCGTTCTCTACTCGAGTTACTTCCCCCTGGGTCGGATTGCCCGGTCCATGTCTCTGATCATGTTCTTCTCCCGTCTGGCCCAAATTTGCGCAAACTACACGGGAGGGAAGATCGCGGATGCCTGGGGGTGGACGATTCCTTTTTACGTGGGCTTAGGGCTGTCCCTCTTCGGTCTTCTTCTGGCCACGAGGATCTCCGAAGTCCGCCCGGAAAAGAGTTCCGACCTCACCCTCCAGAAGGTCTTGCGGGTGGGCCGGAATCGGATGCTCCTCACCGCCTCGTTCCTTTGTATCCTTATGCAGTTCTCCAACTTCGCCATCGCCTACGGGTTTTCCCCCATCTTCGCTCAGCAACTCGGTGCTTCCATAGGGGACCTGGGGGTTCTCCTCTTCTGGTACTTGCTTCCCAATCTGGCGGGTACGCTCCTTTCCGGGACGTTCATCCGCCGCTATCTTGCCGATCGGTGGATTCTCACCGTGGGTTTTCTCTTTATTTCGGGAGCCGTATTTTCCATCCCCTTGACCGGCCGTCTCGGCACCCTCTTCCTGGTCCAGGCCATAAACGGGACCGGGGTGGGGCTGGTCTTCCCTCTCCTGATGGGCCTATCCATTCAATCCATCCCCAGGGAACAGCAGGCCACGGCCATGGGGTTTTTTCAATCCCTCTACGCCATCGGCATGAGCCTGGGGCCCATTCTCTCCGGGGTCTTCGCCCAGGAGATCGGCCTCACCTCGGTCTTTGTCCTTAATGGGACCATGGCCCTCATCGGGGCGGTTTTCTCGTTTATAAAAGTCCCCTCAACCCCTGAAGAAAAAACAGCCGGAAAAACATAAAGAACAGGAGGCTGGATGAAAATCGATATATCCAAGGTTCAAACCATTGGGCGGGAAATTTTAAGGCCGGAAGGAGTGATGGCCCTTGATGACGGGAGTCTCTATGCCGCCGATGGGAGAGGGCAGATCGCCCGGATCCAGCGGGATGGGCACACGTCTTTTTTCGGCCGCCTCGCCGGGACTCCCAACGGGATTTGCCTGGATGACCGGGGGAACTGTATCATCGCCAACATTGGCAACGGGCAGGTTCAGTCTCTCCATCCCCAGGGGCATCATGAAGTTTTACTGACCGAGGCTGAGGGGATGAAGATTACCACTCCCAATTTCCCCTTCGTGGATTCCAAAGGTCGGCTCTGGGTCTCGAACTCGACTGCCCGGCAGAATGTGGATGAAGCTCTTCAGAGCCCCGCCCCCGATGGAAGCGTGATCCTCTTCGAAAAAGGGAAGGCCCGCATCGTGGCGGACAGAATCCATTTTGCCAACGGCGTCGCCCTGGATCCCGAAGAACGGCATCTTTATGTGGCCGAGACCATGCTCCGGCGGATCCTGCGCTTCAAAATTCAACCCGACGGGTCCTTATCCCACCGGGAGATCTATGGCCCCAGCGTCCTGGCCCCGCTCGGGTTCCCCGACGGCATTGCTTTTGATGAAGCCGGAAACCTGTGGGTCACCTTCCCGGCCTGGAACGCCGTCGGCTACCTCACCCCCCGGAGGGAATTAGAAGTCGTCCTCGAAGACCCCGAAAGAAAAGTCCTCCAGCGCCCTTCTAATATTTGCTTCGGCTGGGAAGACAGAAAAACCGCCTTCATCGGCAGCCTGGATGGAACTACGATCCCCTACTTCGAAGTGCCGAACCCGGGAGCCCGACTCATCCACCAAAAATAGCCATTTCTGAAATTATTTAGCCACAGAGAACACAGAGCGCACAGAGATAAAAATAGTCCGAATCGGTATGGGGTTTGGATGAAGGATGAGTCAGCAGCCCGTATGAACCTGGTACTTATATCCCTTGACTTGACGGGTCTAAAAAGGTATTTTAGCGCAGGATAAAAAATATCTCCACTTCGAAGGAACGAATCGCTCACTCGGTTAACCTAATTTGCCCAGAAAGGAGATTTCCCATGGCGAAAGCGAATTTGAATTATGAGGTCCCCGCCCACCTGAAGCGGGAGTTTGTCTTCCAGACCGCCGGAATTCTGCCCCCCAACGGCATTCTCTTTGGGTTCAATGCGATCAACAAGGTGGGGGAGCAGGCCAAGAAGCTTGGCGGAAAGCAGGTCCTCCTGGTGACGGACGAAGTCATGGTGCAGCTGGGATATGCCGACCTGGTGAAAGAGAGTCTGGAAAAGGAAGGCATGAAAGTGGGCGTCTTTGGAAAGGTGGACCCCGAGCCCCACATCGAGACCGCCGATGCTCTCTATGACTTGGTGCGCAAGGACAAGTCCGACCTGGTCATCGGCTTGGGCGGTGGGAGTTCCATGGATATGGCCAAGCTCACGTCCCTCGTGGCCACCAACCCCCAGGCCCCTCTGGATCTGATGAGCAAGAAGGTGGCCAACAACCCGGCCCTGAAAAAAATTCTAATCCCCACCACCTCGGGAACGGGCAGTGAAGTCTCCATGTACTTCGTGTGCTCAGCAGGGAAGGATAAATATTTCATGGGTTCGCCTTTGGCTTACCCGGAGATCGCCATCATCGATCCAGGACTGACCATTTCCATGCCACCTAAGGTCACCGCCTCTACAGGGATCGACGCCCTTTCCCATGCCGTGGAAAGCCTGATGAACAAACTGGCCAACCCCATGTACGATTGCCTGGGCATCGGAGGGATCGAGCTCATTGCCAAGTACCTCCGCCGGGCCACCTTCAACGGCAACGACCTGGAAGCCCGCTACTACATGTCCATGGGCGCGACCCTGGCCATGATTTCCATGACCGGCACCGGAGGGCTGTACGCCCACAGCATCTCCTACGTTCTGGCCATGTTCCAGCCCACGGCTCACGGAATCGGCTGCGGGATCGGCCTGCCCTATACCATGGCTTTCAACCTCCCGGTCATCGAAGACCGGCTGGCCTTGATTGCCCGGGCCATGGGAGAGAAGGTGGAATCCCTTTCCGCCAGGGAGGCGGGGAGGTGGGCTTGCGAGCTCGTCTACGAGTTAACCGCCGACGTGAAGCTTCCGGTGAGCCTGAAAGAGATGGGATTCAAACATGAGGACGTGGCCAAGATGGGGGAACTCAACGTCGCCAAATATCCCCGGGCCAACAACCCCCGGGCCATGTCCAAGGAGGAAAGCCTGGCTCTCTTCGAGGCCATGTGGGAGGGAGATCTCTGGATGGTGAAATGAAGATACAGGTTTCAGGCCCCAGGTTCCAGGCTTCAGGATAAAGCTAAAAACCTAGGGAAAAAATAAAGGTAGATGAAAGCTTTCGGGTTGCGGGGTTCGGGTTTGGGGTTATCAAGCCTTAAACTCGAAACTTGCAACCCGAAACTTTTTTCTAAATGGCCTTCCTCTAAATCTCCCGAAAAATCTCCGCCACCAACTTTGATACCCAATCCAGCGTAGCCGGAACCAAATCCCCCCTTTCCTGGGTAAATTTCGAAACCCGAATCAACCTCAAAACCGGAATGGATCGCAAAAATTCATTGCATTTAGTAGACAAATATGTCATTATATTGCTATGAACTATGGGGAATTACTAAATATTACTCGAAGCAACCCGGTCTTTTCTTCCTCTTTCCTTCTTGCGGGAAGGGGTACCGCCAGTTCCGTGCGGCGGCAACTAGACCGCTGGGTCAAAACAGGCCGGCTCTTCCAACTTCGGCGCGGTGTTTATTCCGTTGCGCCGCCCTACCAAGCCGAGGCACCACACCCTTTTTTGGTCGCTAATCATATGCGAAAGCCATCGTATGTGAGCCTGCAGTCCGCCCTGTCGCACTATGGCATGATCCCGGAGTTTGTCCCCGCAACTACCAGCGTTACCACCGGCCGTCCGGAAGAATTGCAGACCCCCCTTGGGAACTTTGTGTTCCGCCACCTTAAGAAAACAGCCTTCTTCGGCTACCATCAAACAGGGATTTTGCTGGGCCAATCGGTTTTTTTAGCCGCCCCCGAGAAGGCTCTGCTGGATCTGCTTTACCTTACGCCGGGAAGCGACTCGCCGGAATATCTGGAGGAGTTACGGTTCGAACCCATGGATCATTTCGACTGGGATGCCCTCCGTAGACATGCTGAACGGTTGAAAAGCCGAAAGCTGAAGCGGGCGGTGGAGCTTCTTTCACGCATGATAACCGGGAGGGGTGAACAGGAGCTTTAAAAAATGAAGGATTATCTTACGGAGATCGTGGCGCAGGAACCGAACGCCTTCATGAAGTTAAGCACCGCCCGCGAATACCTGCAGGCCCGCATTCTTCAAACATTACAGGATAATGGAGCGTTCCTCACATGGGCCTTCGTCGGCGGAACAGCGCTGCGTTTCCTCTATCGAATGCCGCGGTATTCAGAAGATCTCGATTTTTCTCTCTTGACTCCGGGTCAGCAGGATTCTTTCACCCGCCTCCTGGGCAAGGTGAGATCGGCATTCGAGTCAGAAGGCTACGTGGCCGAAGTCAAAATCAGGGATCAGGGAGCGGTGAAATCGGCCTTCATTAAATTCAGAGAACTCCTCTTCGAACTCGGTCTTTCTCCGCGCCATGATCAAGCTCTCTCCGTGCGGGTGGAGATAGACACCAATCCGCCAGCCGGGGCCACCACAAGCACCACGGTTATCCGGCGTTTCGTCACCCTGAACCTGCTCCATCATGACCGCCCTTCCCTTTTGGCCGGAAAGCTGCATGCGGTTCTCTCCCGCCCCTATACGAAAGGACGGGATTTGTACGATCTCATCTGGTACCTGTCCGACCGGACTTGGCCCGAGCCGAACTTCGCCCTCCTGAATAACGCCCTTGCCCAGACCGGTTGGCGGGGACCCGGGTTGACCCCCGCAAACTGGCGTCAGCTCGTCGCCAGGCGAATGGAAAAAATCAAATGGGACAGGGCGGTAAAGGACATATCCCCCTTCCTCGAACGCCGGCAGGACCTAGCCCTTTTAACCCTGGAAAACATCAAAAAACTTCTGCGAAAACCATAAGCGTGTAAATGAGCGTGTAAATGAGCATCTTGCCAGCGAGTTAGAATAAAAGATATACTGTTATGAGAAAAAGGATAGGGCTATGGGAATGCTTGAAGAAATTCGGATAAAAATATCGCAGCGGCAATATGAGTTTTCCAAGCATGCCGTCGATCAGAGCATCATTCGGGACATAAGTGTGGCGGAGGTAGAGGAAGCAATATCCGGCAGGAGTGCGGTTGTGGAAGACTATCCGAAGGATAAGTATGGCCCAAGTTGCTTGATTCTTGGTTTTACAAAAGCCGGACGGCCCTTGCATATTCAGTGCAGCTATCCCAGTCGTCCCCTAATTAAAATAATCACCCTCTATGAACCAGACCCGGATCTGTGGTTTGATTTCAAGATCAGGAAGCAGAACTCATGAGGTGAATCAACATGAAGGAAACAATGGTTGAAAAGGAAGTTACGTACACCTTGGCGCACGGCGGGAAATTCTACATTATCGAGCATGTACCGGCCCGCGTTTGCAAGGAGACTGGGGAGCAATTCTTTTCCCCTGGGACAGTGGAGCGTATTCAATCTTTGATCAAAGGGGGAAAGAAGCCGGTCAGAGTAATTGAGACCCCGGTTTACGAATACGCGTGATTAATGCCAACGCCGGCGACACGTCGCTCCAGATGCTGTTCCTGCATGTAGGTTGAGATGTGGGAGCTCTTTGGGGGAGTTCAAAATGACCCCGGAATTCCGAAAGGTTCTACCATGAAGCCCCCGAGGTTGCTTTCAGTCCCCTGTGGGGGGTTTAGAATTTTTAGGGACCAATTACAATACACCGTATGAATCAACATCTTCAAAGCCACCCCTTCCTGGACTCAACGGGTGATATCTTCGGTCAAAGGGTTTGGCCTTCTATCCATGATCATTAAAGGGTTTGAATATACTTTTTATCTCGGAAATTTTGACAGAGTGCGGATATTGGCACGTTATGTGGTATCGGAAGGAAAGAAAAAGGGTCAAAAAATGGCATTGACATGGGTGCGATTTTTGTATAACCTTCAGCAATCGTAATTCATCGTTTTGCAGCAATAACAACCTGCCTTGCACTTCTGGGGAATTTATGAAAACGATTTTCCAGAACACCCTAATGTGAAGGCTCCAAAGGGATTCTGTTTTCCCTTGGAGCCTTTGTTTATTTCGCTCACTTGAGATGCCCTTTCTTTTTGATTCGAGCCTCTTTGTCAGACGAAGTCCCTAAGTGGTTTAGGATCTGAAATAATTTGCGGAAAAGGAGGAAGCGAAAATATGAGAAGACGTGATTTTTTGCGGAACACGCTTAAGGCTACGATAGGGGTGGCTCTTGGCGGGGTGATAGGTTCGATACCACACCTTGCCAGCGCTACGAATGGAAAATCACTTCTTGATGGAATGCTCATTATCGATCCTCACGCTCATCCTGATATGAATCCGGAATACTGGAAGGATCAATCGGCGAGCTTTCGTTTCATGAAGGAAATAGGGATGGCCGCCAGTTGTTATGCTGCCATTGGAGACTTCCCCTCAAAAGCTCTCGTTGGCACCTACTTTGAAAAAGCAATTAAGATGATTGATTATTGGAAGAACACGGTTGTTCAAAAAGGTCAGGTGAAACTTGTATTAAAGATGTCTGACATTCCTGCGCCTGGTACTGGAATACCGGGAGCCATTTTGGGGCTTGAAGGTGGAGACGCTCTGGAAGGTCGGCCAGATCGAGTTGATGAGTTCTACAAACTTGGTGTACGTATAATACAAATCGTACGTGTTCACAACAATGAACTTGGAGATATCATGAGAGCCCTGCCAGACGTGGACCCCGGACCCTATAGTGGAGGGCTTACTCCCAAAGGCCGTGCGGTGATTGATCGGATGCAGGAAGTTGGCGTGGTAGTCGACGTGGCGCACGCCAGTAAAGCGACTTTGAAAGATGTGGTTGCGCATTGCAAAAAGCCGGTATTGGACTCGCATACAAATTTGTGTGTTACTGGGAATAATTGTGGCAGAACACGAACATGGGAAGAGATGGAATGGATAGCGAGCACCGATGGAGTGGTCTGTTCTCGCCCCATTAGCAAAACGATTCGCGATTGGGCTAACGAATTGTTGGAGATGAAGAAAAGGATTGGTATTGAACATATTGGAATTGGCACTGACGGCGGAGGCTATTTTAAACCCGTGTCAGGTTACAATGATGTTCGGGATTTGGGCAAGTTGGCTGAAACTCTTACAGATGGGGGTTTTACCCGCGAAGAACTGGCGGCCTTTATGGGCAAAAATGTTTATCGTGTCCTGGGCAAATATCTAAGTTAGTCTTAGACAAGATTCCGTGTGGAGAAAGGTGTTCAGGTTCGAGTGAATGGCATAGTCGAGATCTGCTATCCTCCTTCACTTTTTAGACGCCTAAAAAGGTTTTGATATTCAAAACATATATGGAATCGGAAGGCATGACTCTTTTCGGTAATTTTCAATGCCTGACGAAAGAGAGATAGGTTGAAATGCAGGTGTACCCCACCGCGCTCTTGAGCTTCCTTGGAATCAGGAATCCTCATTTTTGCGGCTTCTTTTGAATTTCTTTCAGGATATGCCTGTAAAAATCAGAGTAAATGGGGCAGCCGCCTTTCGCCTGGTTCCTCAGGAGAACCGAACAGCTTCCGCAGGCGATGCAGTAGTTGACCTCCGCGGATTTTCCTTGGAGAATTTTTCTGGCAAAGAGCGGGTCGGCCAGGGATTGGCGGCCGATACCTACCAGGTCACAGATCCCCTCCTTCAGGTTCTTCTCCGCCCAATACAGAAAACTCTTCTTTCCCGGGTCGGGCTCTTTCAAATCATTCTTCCCATCCCGCAGATAGGTATACCCTGAGCCGATGATCGGGACCCGGACTTGTTTCTTCATGGCCTGGGCCCATCCGAAGTGACGGTAGACCCCTTCGGGATAATTCTTCGTCGGCCGGACGATCTCCGGGGTGATGGCCGGGATTCCGGCGGAGACATTGATATAATCCACCCCGGCCTTCTCCATAATCCGGACCAGGGCCAGCGGTTCGGATAAGTCTTCGATCACTTCCGCAGGACCCGGGGTTCCCAATCCCCCCGTAATTCCTTCGTAGACGGAAAACCGGGCTCCCAGGAGGAAAGCACCGCTTCCCGCTGACTTTTTAATCTTAGCCATCGTTTCGCAAAAGAAACGAGTCCGGTTTTCAAAGGACCCCCCGAAGCGATCCTTCCGGATGTTCACCGGGCGCAGCATCTCGGCGCAAAGGTACCCATGGCACTGTTTGAAATCGATCCCATCGGCGCCCACCTGCTTGGCGATTAACGTGGCTCGACCAAAATCGTCCCCGATCTGATCAATCTCTTCTTCAGAAAGAATATGAGTCTGCTGCCCTGGAAGGGGGTAAACCGAAACGCGCCTTGAGAAATCCGCCCCGCTCAGCTGCCCGGAATGGGTGATCTGGAAGAGGATGAGGGATTTTGAGTTAATCCCCCTCATTTCTTTCAACAATCGTTCTAACGTGGGGGCGGTCTTTTCATTAATCCCCAGCTGGTTCTTTCTCGCCCGGCTCTCCCGGGTTATGGTGAGAGCTTCCACAATGATAATCCCGGCCCCTCCCTCAGCCAGCTTCCGGTAGCGGTTGAAGGTCAGCTCGCTGGGATTCCCCACCTCGTCGGCGTCGTTGCATTCCATGGGCTGGTTGACGATGCGGTTGGGGGCGGTCTTTTTCCCTATCTTAATGGGTAAATCTAATGTACTCATTTCCCTCCCTTTCTACCCGAGTCTGCGGACCCCTGATAACGATTGCGGATTGCGGATTTCGGAATGCGGATTATAAACGCGACGCGGAAAAGCTCTCATATGCCGTCACTCCCGCGAAAGCGGGAGTCCAGAAAGAATTGAAAACCCTAGATTCCGGCTTCCGCCGGAATGACATTGCAGGACGGAAAAAGACCTTTTCAGCACGCTGTTAAAAAGACAAACCCACTGGCGTTCTTGGCTCAAGAATCATTCTACCTTTTTCTTTCCGGATAACGATGTATTTCTGCCACTCCGGATCTTTCATGTCCATCGGCTGGAGGTCCTCGAAACGGGCAAAAAAGAGGTGGGGGCCGCGGCTCTCTTTACGGAGCAGAGCCGCCCGCATGACCATCTCGGCCACGGTCATAAGGTTTTCCGTCTCCAGGATGAAAGCCACCCCTCTTGGGTCCGGGAAGATTCCTTCCCCTTTTATTCTTTCGAGCTTCTCGAGCCCCTCCGTCAACTCCCTTTCCGTCCTCACCACGCTGGCGCACCGCGAGACGATCCTCTTTATCTCTTCCCGTGCTGCAGCAGCCGGCAGTTTTCCCTTCTTAAAATCTTCGAGCCTCTTGAGAACAGGTTCGACGATTCCTTTGGACAACTTCCGCGCTCCCGGATTTTCCCTGGCCTCCAGGGCCGCGGCTTGACCCGTGATTTTTCCGAAGACCTGGCCGTCGAGCAGGGCATTCCCCCCCGGCCGGTTGGCTCCGTGCTGACCGCCGCCGCATTCCCCGGCGGCAAAGAGGCCCCGGAGCGAGGTGTTCCCCCTCTCCCGGATCTTCACCCCTCCCTGGAAGTGCTGGCCCGCCTCGGCGATCTCCAGGAGCTCGCCCCCTTCCAGGCTGATCCCGTTTTCCTTCAACCACTCGATGGACTCGGGGTTGATCTCTTTCAGCCGGCTTAAAGGAGACTGATTTCTCCCTTCCTTTTTCCGATCTCCCCTGGTCTCCCGCTTATACCTCTCCTGCCATCTCTCTTCCAGGTCCTGGAAGCGGAAGCCTGAAGGATTTCGACTGTAATCCAGGAATACCTTTCTTCCCTGGGCCGTCTCTTTGGAAACGGCAACGTCGATGCGATGGGTCTTCTTCTCCCGGGAGACCGGCCAGGTGGAACCTTTTTCGAAACATAGATTATGGATGACCGGGAGAGGCGTGTCGGGGGGAAAGTATCGGGGTAAAAACTCCTCCCCCCGATCATTCACCAATCTCGGATTGGCCCGCATGAAGCTCCCCGAGCAGTTGAGCTGGGTTTTGACCGAAGCCGGCCCGATCTGGATGAACTCCATGTTCACCAGCTCGGCCCCCGCCCGGTAAGCCATGGCGTATCCGTCTCCGGTCATTCCCGGGGGATAGACGTGGACGGCAAATATCTCTCCTGCCCCTCCGGTGGCCAGGATGACGGCTTGGGATAAAAAAATCTTCACCCTCCCGGGCGAGGGCTCTGATCCCTCCCGGGTGTCAACCCCGATGGCTCCGATCACCTTTCCCTCCTCCAGGAGCAGATCGCAGGCCATGCAATGCTCCACGACCTGAATGTCCAGGGAAGAGACTCGGCGGACCAGCGCCTCCTCAATGTGGTTGGCCGTCCGGGGACCGGTGTAACAGGCCCGGGGATACTCCGAGCCGTCGGTGATGAACTGATCCGCTTTTCCTTCGACCGTCCTGGCAAAGGGAACGCCCAGCCGGTCCAGGAATTCGAATGCATCTCCTGATTCTCTGGCCAGGATGGCCGCCAGGTCCCCCTCGGAAACAAAGCCCCCGATTTGGTAAATGTCCCGGGCGTGATGCTTCCAGTTGTCCGGTCCTCCGGGTTCCGTATAAGGCAGGGTGGCATGAAAGGCCATCCGGTCCGAGCAGGAAATGGCCGTAACCCCGCACTTGCCCATTTCCCCTTTGGTCAGGATGGAGACACGCCCTTGGGGAAACGTCTCCTTGGCCTCGATGGCGGCCCGCAGGGCAGCCCCGCCGCTCCCGATGATAAGCACATCGCTCTCGATGATTTTCATGATCCGGCTTTCATTATCCAAAGTAGGGGCAATTCATGAATTGCCCCTGCGGGGTTGTTATCTTCTCTCCTGTAGGGGCGACCCGGCGGGTCGCCCGCGAGACGGGCAACCATCACGCGCTTCGCGTGATTGCCCCTACGCTCATAGAAGACTTTTATCAAGCTCCACGCGCACTCCTTTCTCCGCGGAAAGGTATGCGGCGTAAATGGCCTTCACTGTTTCCATGGCCAGATCCAGCCCCGAGACGGGCTCACGCCCGGTGAGCAGGCAGTCTGCGAAATCCGCCAATTCCTGGGGGTAGCCTCTCACCCAGTCCTCGTCCGGGCTGGCGAAGTTCCACCCCGCTTTGGTCTCCAGCTTTTCCGCAATATATTCGTCGCCGAAGATATGGGGGGCCGGGGCGTAGGCAAAGACCGTGTCGCTGGGGTTGATGTTCACCTGGACCACCGCATTGGACAGGTAGACGGTCATGGTGTTGCGCACCCCGCCCAGGACTCCGTCCGAGGCGCTGACCACAGCCTGGGAGCCATCCTCGAAATTCATGATCATGGTGGCCCAGTCTTCCACGTCTTCCCATTTATCGACGATCCATTTCTGCGGCTCTTTTTTGAAAGATTCGATCCGGGTGTGCTGCCCCACTTCGGCGGTTACGGATTTCAACCGGATCCCTTTACCTCCTCTCAGGCTCCCCTCGTACTGTTTCAAGTGAAGAACGGTGGAGACCGGATGGGCGCCCAGGCGCAGAAGGGCCCCTCCACCCGAGGTCTTCCACTTGCGGGAGTAACCGGCATGGGAGCCGGAATGGCTCTCTTCGGCGCGCATGTCCATGACTGTGCCCCGGCTGACCTGCATGAGTTTTTTCAGCTTGGCCACCGGCGGGGCATAGACCCAGTTTTCGGCGTAGCAGAACTGAACCTTATTCTTTCGGATGGCGTTGGCCGCCTTCTCGCAATTCGCCAGGGCGTCCCGGAACATGGTTTTCCGGTCCACGGCCTGTCCTACAAGGTCTTCCGGCCGGTCTTTCCCGAAATAGCCCGTGAGAGGCTTTTCGCAGATAACGTGTTTCCCGGCCTGGGCCGCCTGGACGACAAACTCGTGGTGGAGATCCGTGGGCACACAAAGGTCCACCGCATCCACGTCTTTGCGGTCCAGAAGGGCCCGATAATCGTCGGCCACATAGGCAATATTGTATTTTTGAGCGAGCTCTTCCGCCCTCCCCTTTGTCCGGGAAGCGACGGCCGAAATTTCCACTTTCGACCCGCGCAGGGGGCATTAATTCTCCAGGTGAAGGCGGGCAGCAAACTGCGTTCCCACCATTCCAATTCTCAGCAGAGCCATGAACGCCTCCTTTTTCTGAAAATAGAGCTTTAAGAAGGAGAGACGATTCAGTTTCGACAAAGAAATCATTACTTTTATCTAAAATATAATATGCACCCGTTTTCTTCAACTCCTTTCCGCGAAAATTTCAGCAGGTTCTCTCCTATCCATCCGAGACCCCCAGGAAAATCTTCAGTCCCTTTTTCTGGACTCGAAAGAAGTTCGAATAAAGATTTCGGTTGTGAGAGTGAGAGGTCCTATTTTCCTGGCCTCTTCAGTCTGGGTAGAGACTGGGTTCGCCTTGTTTTTCCATGCTTTTTCTGGTATATAGACGGTGTTTATCTGGATGAAATGAATTTATTTCAGCGGGGCTGCGGCAAGCGAGCGATGGGGAACATGGCAACGGTTCTTAACAAGACAAAACTGAACAATCTCGCCAACGAAATCTGGAAATCGGCGGAGCGGCTCCGGGGCAAGTTCAAGGCCTATGAATACCAGAATGTGATCCTACCCACGATTGTCATCCGCCGGATTGAGTGTGTTTTGGTTGACTGGAGGGAAAAAAAGACGGCGGAAATTCGCGAGAAGCATCCAAAGGTCACGGAAAAGGAGCTTCGGAAGACCGTCAAGGGCCTGGAGCTCAACCCGAAGCAGATCCCCTTCTCCAATAAGACCGAATGGACGATGCGGAAGGTTTGCGAGGAAGACCCGACGCTTATCGAAAAGAACTACCGGGCATATATCAACGGCTTCTCCGAGAACATCGGCGAAATCATCGAGCACTTCAACTATCGGGCAACGATCGTGCAGATGGTGAAGAATTCTCGTCTGGCCCCGATCCTGAACCAGTACGCCTCGATGAATCTCGGGCCGGATGAACTCTCCAACCTTGAGATGGGCTATGTTTACGAAGAATTGCTCCGGCGCTTCTCGGAACAAAGCGGCGAGGAGGCGGGGGAACACTTTACCCCGAGAGAAGTGATCCGCCTCATGGTGGAACTGCTCGAGATTCCCAACCCGCAAAAGCACCTCTCCATTTATGACCCGGCTTGTGGAACCGGCGGGATGCTTTCCGTATCCAAGGAACATTTGTTCGACAGGGCCGAAAGCGATGAGAAAAAGACCAAGGTCGGACGGTTCGTGACGCTCCATGGCCAGGAGCTTCAGCCTGCCAATTATGCGATCTGCAAGGCCGACATGCTGATCAAGAACGACAGGAATGCCTATATCTTTTTCGGAAACTCGCTCATCCCCCACTCGAAAGAAAGCCGCGAGCCCGGGGATCAGTTGGCCGGCCCAAGCGACCGTTTTGATTTCATGCGCAGCAATCCCCCCTTCGGCGTGACCTGGGGCGGCAAGGACGGCTACGAAAAGGAGGCACGAAAGTTCCAGCCCACCCGCTACAACGCCGGCATGCCCCGCACGAACGACGGCGCGCTCCTCTTTCTCCAGACCATGCTCGCCAAGATGAAGCCTATGGAACAGGGCGGGAGCCGAATTGCGATTATTTTTAACGGCAGCCCGCTGAGCAACGGCGCCTGCGGCTCCGGGGAAAGCGAAATCAGGCGCTGGATTCTGGAAAACGACTGGCTCGACGCCATCGTCATGCTGCCCGACCAGCTTTTCTACAACACCGGGATCTTTACCTATGTGTGGCTTCTCACAAACAACAAGCCGGCCTCCCACAAGGGCCGGGTCATGTTGATCGATGCCCGGGAGCAGTGCGAGAAGGAGCCGAAGTCCTTCGGCAACAAGCGAAATCGGATCACCGACGAACACCGGCAATGGATGGAAGAACGCTACCACCGGAGCTGGGAGCCAGGTTTTGGGGATGAGAATGTCAAAATCTTCAAGACAACGGACTTCGCTTATCAGAAAGTCAGCGTGGTCTTCTGGCAGACGGACGAGAACGACCAGCCCGCGTACATAACGGAACCTTTCACGAAGTCGCTTACGCCCGCCAACGTGAAAAAGGAACAGGAGTTCTACGAAAGCGACCTTGAATTTCGAATAACCCTAAAAGGCAAAGGAGAACAATGGGAAATCTTTTTCCCCCTGAAACCCGAAGAGAACTTTGCCAAAAAGGTCGAGGCGGAAGTGAACAAGGTCTTTGCAGGGGAAGTCAAAAGGCTGACAAAAGGGATCGAAGATTCGGACGACAGGAGCAAATGCGTTAAAAGCTTTTTTGCTGGCCTGGATCCTCAAGCCGTCTTCACCCATCGCCAGTACGTCCAGGATTCCGAATATATCCCCTATGGAGAAGACATCGAAGGCTTCCTGAAACGCGAGATCGGCAAGCCTATCATCCGATGGAAGGACAGCGACCAGCTCGGGTACGAAATTCTGCCGAATAAATATTTCTACCGCTACCAACCCCCCAAGCCGGCGGATGAGGTATTGCACGAATTCTGGAAGCTGGAAAAAGAAGCGGAGCAGGCGCTCCAAGGCCTAACGCAGGAGAAGTGACAGCGGTGTCTCACGAATTAATAAAAACGGTAGAGCCTTGGATAAAGGAAACACCCCAAAACTGGGGACGCTTTCGCATCAAAGACATCGCCCTATTTTCACCGGGATTTTCCGATTCTCCCCCCGGGCCAACGGACCAATGCGTCGTTATTCCGATGGAAGCTATTTCTGCGAAAGGCGATATTGATACAACTCTTGTCAAAGAATCCCAAGATATCCAACAAGGCCTAACAAACTTCGAAAAAGGCGATGTTCTGTTTGCAAAAATCACACCCTGCATGGAAAACGGTAAAGGTGCTTTTGTCGAAGCACTGCCGACGCGCTATGGCTTTGGCAGTACTGAATTTCATGTGCTTCGCCCAGGACTGAGAGTCGACGGCAAATTCCTCTATTACTTCACATTCAATTCAGTTTATCGCGATTACGCATCAGAAAATATGACAGGGGCGGCGGGGCAAAAGCGTGTTTCGGCGAAGTTTTTGGCTTACACTTCGATATTTCTACCCGCTGTTAAGGAACAGCGACGGGTAGCAGCCTATCTGGACAAAGCCTGCGCAGCGATCGATGGGGCGATACGGGCAAAGCGGCGGCAACTGGAGGTGCTCGACGATCTCCGCAAATCCATCATCCACAAAGCCGTCACCCGCGGGTTGGATGAGGATGTGGAGTTAACCGAATCTGGTATTCAATGGGTTGAAAAGAAGCCATTGCATTGGCGAACGTGCCGCATCAAGGAAGTTTGCGACTTCTTCAATACCGTCCGCGTGCCATTGAGTGCTGAAGAACGTGGACAAATGAATGAGAAGGTGTTTGATTACTATGGTGCATCCGGGGTGATAGACAAAGTTGAAGGTTATCTGTTCGATGGTACGTACATTCTGATCGCCGAAGACGGGGCCAATCTCTTGCGAAGATCTTCTCCGTTGGCCTTTATCGCCAGCGGGAAATTCTGGGTCAACAATCACGCTCATATCCTCAGACCTCGATTCGGCGACCTGGAGTATTTCGTTCATCTCCTGGAGAGCCTTGATTACTCCCTATATGTGACAGGCTCAGCTCAACCGAAGCTAACGAAGGAAAATCTGGAAATGTTTAAGATTATTGTCCTGCCCTCTATAAATGAACAAAAGCAGATATCCGCATTTCTGCGCGACAAAAACGAGGAAATACAGGCCTTAAAGAATAACCTAGGAGGCCAGATCTCTGCCCTCGAACAATACCGCAAATCCCTGATTCACGAATGCGTGACGGGCAAGCGGCGGATCGAGGAAGCGGATTTGGCGGTGGTATGACGCTGAAATGAAACGGGAAAAGCCGGTCTGTTTCATCATTGCCGGGCCGAACGGGGCGGGAAAGACGACCTTTGCGCGGGAATTCCTGCCGCGAGAGGCGGAGTGTCCATTATTCGTCAACGCCGACCTGATTGCCGCGGGGCTGTCGCCTTTCGCCCCGGGGGACGCCGATATTCGGGCCGGGCGGCTGATGCTAAAGGAGATCGAATCCCATGTTCGCCGGCGGGAGAGCTTCGCTTTCGAGACAACGCTCAGCGGCCGGCGCTATGCGGCGCTTATCCCGGAGTGGCAGCGAATCGGATATGAGGTGGTGCTGATTTTTCTCCGGCTCCCGAAAGTGGAAATAGCCATTGAGCGGGTCAAAGAACGCGTTCGTCAAGCGGGACATGATGTGCCGGAAGAGGTGATCCGCCGCCGTTATGAAACCGGCTGGAGTAACTTTAATCATCTTTACAAGCGGCTTGTCGATCACTGGTTTTTGTACGATAATGCGGGACAAGTTCCGGTATTGTTGGAGAAGGGAACAAGAAGATGAAGACGCTAAAGGAAGGGAACCGGGAATATGCACCGGGGATCGACAAAGCATTGCGGCGTGCCACCCGTCAGGCGGAATTGATAGCAGCGGCAACCGGCACCCGGCTGATCATCTATGAAAAAGGGCGGATCACGCGAGTGAGACCAACACCCAAGATGAGCCCCGGGAAAGACTTGCGAGACATGCAGACCAAGTTGGCCGGGCATCCCAAAGATTTTCCCCACTTGAAATTAAAGGAATTGCCGCAAACGGAAAAGAGGTCGGAAGTGCGGCGGGCGGAGAAAAAGCATACTGCGGTCGCGGAGGAGCGCGGTAAGTACCGTTCCAGATAGCGGAAGAATTGGCTTCATGAGCGCTGCGAATGGGCGCAACCCGGGGAGGACATGGCAAAGATGTTCCCAGGCCCGGGAAAGAAGTTTCAGCGGCATATCGCGCAATACTTGAAGTGGGTGAACAAGTATGCCGTGCTGGAACAGTCGGAGATCACCGACACCGACCATTATTTCGCCGAAGATCACCTCATCGCCTTCATCAAGGCCACCCAGCCCGACACCTTTAAAGCCCTCGAAGAAAACTATGGCACGGACGCCCGGAGTGAAATATTCCGGGCACTCAAGGATGAAGTGCGCCATACGCCCCTGTGGGTACTCATCCGCGACGGTCTGAAAGTTCGTGGGGCGGAGTTCAAACTCTATTACCCGAAGCCCCGGTCCAGCGACAGCGCAGCCGTGTTGGGTTACGAACAGAACCGGCTCTATTTCAAGGATGAGCTGGTAATTAAGCAGGGCAAGCGGCCCGATTTCACCCTGTTCCTGAACGGCCTTCCCATCATCACCATGGAGGTCAAACACGAGAAAAACCAAACTCTGCATGACGCCGTGAAGCAATACGTCGAGCGGGACCATAGCGACCTGATATTCCAACTTCCCTTCCTCCATATCGCCGCCGACACCTCGGAGGTGATGATGGCCACCGACCCGCGAACCGACAAGAACTTTCGCTAGTTCAACACCGGCCTCACGAACCAGCCCGTCACGGAGGGAGAATATCCGGTAGAGTTTTTATATCGGGACGTCCTCTCGAAAGATTCGATTCTGGACGCCCTTTCCTTCTTCCTGATCTATGTGCCCAGACGCGAGGCCGCCGAAGATCGGCCCGAACGCCCGGCACATACCCTATTCCCCCGGTATCATCAATCCCGAATGGTCCGCAAAGTTGCCGACGCCGCGTTGAATCAATTTGTCGCCGAGGGTGGACTCGGCGGAAAGTACCTGATCAACCATTCCGCCGGGTCCGGAAAGACGCTCTCCATCTGCTGGCTTGCCGACCGCCTGCACATTCTGTACAAGACGGGCACAACCGAAAAGGTCCTGAATATGATTTTCATCCTTACGGACCGCCGGGACCTGGATAAGAACGTGCGGGACGAGATCGAAAATTTCTCTCACCTGAAGAACGTTGTCGCCATCGCCAAAAAGGCGAGCGATCTGGAACACTATATCCGCCGTACCAAGGCGCCGATTGTGGTGACCACCCAGCAGAAGTTTGAATGGATCCTCGACCAAATCGAGAAGGACCCCCAGCTGAAGAAGCTGCGGGTGGCTTTCCTGATCGATGAGGCCCACCGCTCCCAGGAAGGCAAAATGGGGGCGGCCATCCGGGTTCCTTTCCGCAAGCCGGACGAACCGGACGTTGAAGACGCTGAAGGAGAGGTGGAGCCGGAAGAAGAGATCGCCCGGATCATCCGGGCG
>Ga0315288_10003455_pt1 | contig 20217 bp, 12 predicted proteins | sample YL17G11_20_MG_FD_203454 | JGI IMG/M metagenome (GOLD analysis project Ga0315288, IMG submission 203454) | Sediment microbial communities from Yellowstone Lake, YNP, Wyoming, USA - YL17G11_20 | ecosystem: Environmental > Aquatic > Freshwater > Lake > Sediment | place: USA: Wyoming | collected... | reverse complement strand
GGGTAGGTCGGTGACTTTGGGCGCTTTAGTTTCCTTTTGACCTTCCGGTCCCCGTCGTCTAGCCCGGCCTAGGACATCGCCCTTTCACGGCGGTAACGCGGGTTCGAATCCCGCCGGGGACGCCATTCAATTTACAGAAGTTAGCTCAATTTCCTGTGGCAGCGCCTTGGGTTCGGGGACGCTGTGGGGACGCAGATCGCCAAAAACGGCGTCTAAGCGACCTACGGCCTCGCTCAAAAAGCCAGGACTGAGGTGCGCGTAACGAGCCGCCATCCGCAGGTCTTTGTGGCCCAGAATCTGAGCCACCGTATGGATGTCCGCTCCGCTCATCCTTAGCCAGCTCGCGGCCGTGTGCCGCAGGTCATGGAAGTGAAAATCCGCGATCCCCACCGTGCGACAGGTGCGCACAAAGGCCATGCTCACTTGCTCCGGCGTCAAGTCAGGAAAGAGACACGCCCGAGACTGGAGGTCCCGCGCCTCTTCCGCCAGGCTCTCCACGATCTCGGTGGCGGAGCGATTCAGATAGACGATTCGACCTTCACCGTTCTTCGTGTGGGGCAAAAGAACGCGCTGGTTGTCACGGTCCACATCGAGCCAGCGTAGGCCGAGGATCTCCGAGCGCCGCATCCCGGTCGTCACGGCCAGGCCCACAATCGGCTGCAACCAGTCTCCACAAGCCTCTAGGACGGCTCGAAGCTCGGTCGGCTGCAAATATCTGACCCGCCCAGGGCCCAAGCGCGGCCCCTTCATACCTTGAGCGGGATTAACGGGAATGATCTCCCACTCGACGGCCAGCCGCAGTAGATGCTTCAAGATGTTGAGTTCTTTCTGTACGGTTGCCGCCGACACTTGGGCGCTGCGCTCCGTGACGTACCGCTGCACATCGGCGCGGCGAATGGCGGCCAACTTTCCTGGGAAGGCCGGCGAGAGACGTTGCCGGACAATCCACCGTTCGCGGTCAAAGCCGCGTGGCGTGAGGCGAGCATGCTGGTAAGCCAGAAACCGCTCTGCCACATCCGGGAACGTATCGTCGGCGGGCGGAGCGAAGCCGAGAATTCTTGCTTGGGCAAGTCGAGTGATTTCCGCTGAACGCTCGTCCCGCGCTTGGGCGAGTGTCGAGCCTTTCGCCTTGCGCTTGCGCCGCCGACCTTGGGCGTCCACCCAGGAGATGAAATAGCCCTTGCGGTCCTTGCGCTGGAATATACCGTCCATCATCTGCCTCGCTTTCGTCGTGACTTCTTTTGTCTTTGCCGACGCCACTCCTTACCGTGTTTTTCCCACCATTTCTGTTTCAGTTCGCGCTCACCGCGCTGGGCGCAGACCTCGGAGCAATAGCGTTGATTGCGTCTCTTGGCTAAGAAGTAGGGGGTGGGACAGTCAGGGTGTGGACAGCAGCGTGTCTTATCAGCGGACTTCAAGAGCCATATAAGTGCTTGCTCCAGCGGGCTTGGCTCTTCTGGTTGCTCGGGATTTCCCCAATAGGCCACAGGGATGATTCGGTAGACCCGTCTGGGAAGGTCTTGGCGTAGGCCGCGAACGTATTCCCGCAAACCGAGCAACAGAAGTTCCTTGTGGCGCATGTTGGGATTTACCCAAATGCGACGGAGCCAATTGCGCAGGGGAATCAACAACCCTTCCAATATGGTCTCTGCCCCGAAGCCTGATTCTTGTGTTGCTTCTGGCAGTGCCTCATATCCTTCTCGAAACAACTGAAGTTCAGGAAGCACCGTGTTGAACTCGGCGTTGAATTTCGCTTTCAAGGAATGCTGCAAGCGCGTGAGTGAGGCGGAAGTTTCACCCAAATTTGCCAACTCCGTCAGCAGTAGGCGAGCCTGCTCGGGCTTCACATGGGCTAGAAGCAATTGCGGCCGCATTTTGCTAGAGCCTTCCCAGAGGGAATTTTCAGCTTGACGCCTGCAAAGCACAGCGTAGCATAAAAGCTATCCTTATGCAATGGTAATTTTGCATATCGCTAGGAGGAAAGGATTGTGAATCCACAGGCAAAACTAATCGGCATCGTGGACGTTGCGCAGTTGATTGGCGTGTCGGCGGACAGCGTGCGCCGCTTGATTAAGCGCGGTCAGATTCGGTCTGTCCGCGTGCTCGGGCGCGTGATGGTCCCTCGGGCCGAAGTTGACCGGCTTTGTGCAGGGCAGGTAGAAGCGACGACGAGCCAGACGCCTCGCCAGTGAAAGTTCCGCCTTAAGTGGGCATCATGGGCCAGGAAGGATTTCGCCCGCTGGTAAGTCGGGGAGACCAGCAGCGGGCAGCTGCGAGGGCGTATGACGAAACTTGGCAGCCGGCCAAAATCGCAATGCCCCAGCATCAGCTGGGCACGGTGACGTTATGAATTTTCCGGGCTCCCCGCCGACGATAGAGGACATCAAAAAACTCGCCCAATCGTGGCTCACCCGAGAGATCATTGACGCCGCCCACATTCGCCGTGTGGATTCGGAAACCGGGAAGGCGTTGGTGGGCAGGAAAGGGCGAGGGGATTTTTCGGGCTTGGCTTTCCCGTACTTCCTCCCAGGTAAGGACACTGTTCGTGACTACCGTCTCCGCCTCGACAATCCTCCGCTCGAAACCGGGAAGAACGAGAAACCCAGAGAAACCCAAAAATATCTCGCACCCCCTGGTCGCGGAAATCTCCTCTACTTCCCACCGTTCATTGAACCACACGCCTTAATGGACACTTCGAAGCCGATTCTCATCACCGAAGGTGAAAAAAAAGCCCTCGCCTTGTCGCGCCTTGCGAAAGAAGGGGCACAGACATTCGTTGCGGTCGGGCTGCCGGGCGTTTGGAACTGGCGCGGCACGGTCGGCGCAGGTTCGGGACCCGAGGGAGGCCGGAGGAACATCAAAGGGCCTATTCCTGATTTGGGTTTAATCGCATGGGAGGGCCGCGCTGTTTACGTCATTTTCGACGTGAACGCAGTTTCAAACTCTGGCGTCGCCAGAGCAAGACGAGGCTTAGCACTGGAACTGCAAAGCCGCGGAGCGGTGGTTCAGATCGTTGACCTGCCTCGCCAACCAGGTGTGAATGGCGTGGATGACCTGCTTGCAGCTAGCGGCCCACAAACGGTTTTGAACCTCATAGCACAAGCTAAGCCTTGGGGACCGGACACACATCGCGCCTTTGCGTTTCAAGTAACTGACGCAGGCGTTTTCCACCTCGACCCCGATCCGAACAAAAAACCAGTTCGGATTTGCAGCCGACTGGAAATCCTTGCTAGCACGCGCGATGAAAAAAGTGAAATGTGGGGCCGCCTGCTCCGGTGGAGGGATGCAGAAGGACGCGAGCACCTTTGGGCGATGCCGATGGAGCTGCTTGCGGGGAGTGGGGACGAATACCGCGCGCGGCTGCTTGCCGGTGGACTGGAAATTGAGCCGAGCCGAGAGGCGCGCGGGCTGCTGGGGATGTACGTTCAGAGTGCGAATTGCGACCGCCGCGCGTGCTGTGTTTCAAAACTCGGCTGGCATGGAGAGGCTTTCGTTCTCCCCGATTCGACCATCGGCACCGCAGCGAGCGGTGAGACGCTGGTTTTTCAATCCCCGTTTGAAAGCGAGCACTTCTTCAATATTGCCGGCTCAAAGGAAAGTTGGAAAGAAGGGATCGGTAGACTTTGTTCGGGGAATTCGCGTCTGGTCTTCGCGGTTTCTTGCGCGTTTAGCGCGCCGCTGCTTTCGCTGTCCAAGGATGAGTGCGGCGGGTTCCACTTCCACGGTCCAAGTTCAACGGGGAAGACGACTGCCTTGGTAGTGGCTGGGAGTGTTTGGGGTGGTGGCGCTCGCAACGGGTTTGTTGAAAGCTGGCGGACCACGGTCAATGGCCTTGAGGCTTTTGCGGAAAGTCATTGCGACAGCCTCGGCTGCCTCGATGAAATTTCGCAAGTAGATGCACGCGAGGCCCACGAGTGTCTCTATCTCCTCGCGAACGGACAAGGGAAAGCTCGGATGACCAAGGCCCTCGGCCTGCGGCGGCGTTTAACGTGGACGATCCTGCTGCTTTCCTCCGGGGAGATCACCCTTGCCGAACACGGAGAACACCTGGGAAAACGCACAAAGGTCGGGGCAGAAATCCGCCTCGTGAACATTCCCGTTGATGCCGGAGCGGGTATGGGAATTTTTGAAAGCCTTCACGGTTTTCAAACCGCAGACGGGTTCGCTCGCCATCTGAAGGATGCTGCGAAATCCATATATGGAGGTCCGATTCGCGCTTTACTCGAATTCGTTGTGGCCAACCGGATTGGGGTGGAAGACCGGATCAAAAACCTGCGGGCGAATTTTCTCGAACAGCACCTCCCTCCGAATTCATCAGCCGAAGTCATGCGGGCTGCGGGGCGCTTTGCGCTGGCGGGAATCGCGGGGGACCTCGCGACAGAAGTTGGTTTGACGGGTTGGCAACCAGGCGAGGCGACGACCGCTGCGGCATGCTGCCTGAGTGAGTGGATTCTGGCGCGAGGAACTGTTGGGTCGGGCGAGGTCGAGGCCGCCCTGCGCCAGGTCAGGGCATTTATTGAGGCGCACGGCGCCAGCCGGTTTCAGTCCGTGCACCCGCGTCTTACTAGTGTGGGTGAAGAAATTCCAGAACGGGTTCCGAATCGCGCAGGCTTTAAGCGTGAAGACGCTAAGGGGCAAACTGAATATCTGGTGCTCCCCGAGGTGTTCCGCACAGAAGTCTGCGCCGGCTTTGATTATCGCATAGTGGCGCGTGCGCTTGCGGATCGCGGCTACCTGGTTTGTGAAAGTGGCCGCTTGATGCTGAAGCCTCGGCTACCGGAATTGGGGACCGCGTGGGTCTATGCAATCAGGTCGCGAATTGTAGAAGGCTGAAACGATGCCAACCTTAACCTTTTTCAGCGGGGACAGCGGGGACAATGGGGACAATTCGCGCAACTCTTTGAGAAGGCGAGGTGTTGGCGTTCCGCCTAGTTGTCCCCGGTACGAAAGTACGACCGGGGACACCGGGGACAAAATAGGGGTTTGTCCCCGGTTGTCCCCGGTGAAAAAAACCGGCCGGGGACAAACTTCAAAACCGCAACCGGCACGGGGTCAGCAAGTTGGAAAGATTGTCCCCATTGTCCCCGCTGTCCCCGCCAAAAAACATCATTCCCGTAAACATAGCGGTGATTTGTGATGGGTGAAAGGACAACAACCGAGCGGCTACTTTTTGGCCTTCCCAATGATCTCGCCCGAGCGGTAATTCAACTTGCCCGCCCGATCCGCAAACGCTGGAAGCGCGAGCTTAGCACTCCGGCTGTCCGTGATCGCACCATCCGCATGGTATGGGTGGCCGGTGACTGTCTGCCCTGCCAGTCAAACACATCCAAGTTGAGGGTACAGTGATGCCCAGGGAGCAACCGGAAGCGCGCTTTTTAAGTTTGGGTGAGGTGGCGCGCCTGACGCGCATCTCGAAGGAGCGTCTGCGGAGAACCTGTGTTATGCGATATGAAAACACTTTTGGACTGTTTCTAAACTTATGAACCTCGAAGCTTTGAAGTGGCACGAGTATGACAAAATCTGAGGATGCCGCGGGTCGGGGGTTGGAATCCTTCCACGTCTGCCACTTTAACCCTCTGAATGCCAATAAGTTACTGTGAATTCTGTTGCGGACGAACGCCGCCCTAAACACCCAACTGAAGTAAAACCGAAGTATTTTCTCGCGCCGGCTAGACCCCACAGGGCCTAGACCGCTCGTTGCATCAAAAGGGTGCTAAACCGTTCCTGATCCTAGAAGCGCTTGGGCCAGTCTCGACTCCTGCGTGTCCGTATCAAAACATTTCTTTTGGTTCAGAATGTTTGATCGCGTCCGGACTTCTCAACCTTAGACAAGCACGCGTTCCACTTTCGGTGTTTTCCACTGAAATCAACATGAAGCCAAGAGCCGCGACGGTCACAGCTCGTGCTGTTAGTTAGGCCTGCGGGAATGCGCCATCAGAATGTGAAAGAGTCATGGCATCTTTCACACGCTTGGGGCTTTCTTCCTGTAAAAGGGCACAGTTTCCAGTTGGATATAAGGCTCAAAGTGGTTGCTGCGAATTAGAGCGATGTGAGGGGCTTGATTGAGGATAATCTGGCGCGCAATGTCGCGCTCATGCTTATCGACCAAACCCAGATTTTCTGACATCACTTTGGCATCGTCGCCTTCCAATTGAAGAGCGATTTTTGTCCCGACCATGTCGAAAACGATACGGTCAAAGTCCTTAACGCTTTGTGAGGCCAGGAGAATCCCAACCCCGTATTTACGGGCCTCGCGGATGAGTTCGGTGAGCGTTTCCTCGTAGGAGAGCTTGTGCGCTTCGTCTACAACTGCGAAGACGCGTATGGCTTGTGTAGGGCCTTTGGCGAGCATATCCGAGTAAATCTTCTGAAGGACGAAGCGGCTGACCGCGACCATCAGCTCGGGGGTGGCGAGGTTCGAGAGGCGCAAGACATGGGGCTCCTCAAGAATCACACCGAAACGACGTGGGTCGGGATTGTCAGGAAAAACCCCGGTTTCAAAAAGCGGTTGGACACGCAAGTTGAGGTTCCGGACATTTCCCCCAATCTCTTCCTCCATGTGCTTCAGAATGGTCCAGACGGCCGAGAAGTTAGGGGCTGACTTCTGCCAGGTTTCTTTGTTGTTCGGGGTAAACCCAGCCGCGATAAAGGCCTGGCTGATGGCGTCACGCAGGATGGCGTGCTGGATGTCGCCAAGGGCGAAGATTTTGGCAAGGCTGTGGGCGACCTGGTAAACGACCTTGACGTAGTTCTGCTTCTTGCCGCTGTGCGGGTCGACAGGAACCTCTAGCGGGTTAACATCGATACCGTCCGCAGCATCGAGGACTTTCGCTTTCGTGCAGTCGAGGAAGGTCGTACCATTCGCACTGACGAGCTTACCTGACATGTATTCGCCCTGGAAGTCGAAGATAAGCGAGGGGATGCCGGCTTTGGTGAGTTCCCATAGGAAAGCGCCGGCGGTTTGCGTCTTGCCCGCGCCGCTCTTGCCGACAATCAGGATGTGCTGGTTCGTCAATTTCTTGGGAGTGCTTGTAACCGGATCCCAATAAACGAGCTTGCCGGTGTCAGTGTTCTTGCCAAGAGGCAAGCGGAGTGGGTACGGCTCGGCTGAGGGTTGCTGTCTCATTGCGACCGAGACAAGGTCAGGGACAATGGGCTGAGCTACAGCAGGAGTCGTGCCCAGCGGCGGGCCAGGCGGCCTCTGCGGCTTCTCGGGGGGCAACTCCTCGACGGTCTTCGTCTTAAGATCTGTTTGTACGGCTGCCTGCGCAGGCTTCGGCGGCTGGGGTGCCCGTTCAGGTGGCGCGGGGGAGGGCTGCAGCAGTTCTTCTTCGATACCGAGAAGATCGAGGATGCGCTCCCTTCCGATGATGGAGACCTCGTTTTCTTTGTAGATCTCCATTGGTTTGCTCAGCCCCTGGGTGTGGTAGATGTAACCAGCCTTCTCGAACACTACATCGAATTGACCAGCTTCAACCTTGCTGATAGCGCCCCATAGAGCTGCGGTTCCTGTGGGGGATTCTTCGAGCAGTCCGTAACGCCGGCTGCGTTCGACGTAGAAGCGAACGAGATTCGCCAACTCCTTGTTTTGCAACTCCCGGTCGAGACGATCCTTCTCAGTCTTGGGAACGAAACGCGACTCGAACACCTTTTGCGTGTCTGCGTTCTTGCCTGCGATCGCCTCTTTCAAAATCATATCCTCGCCAGCGCCGCCGATGTTACTGCGGTATTTAACCTCGATGAGACGGAAGACGAGCTTGCCTTCTTCGGCCCGGATGTAAATGAGATCGCTCCTCTGTAAGCGGATGCTGGAATCGTCCGCCATGCGCTTGTGCTCGGCGAACAGGTCAATGTGCGAGTCAACCGGGATTAGAATGCCAGTTTTGAGGGCCCCACTCTCCTGAAGAAGAAGACGCGTGAGGGCAAGCCCGATGATTTCCTTTGCGTCCTTCGGGTTGTTGATGAGCTTCAGTGCCAGTCGGCCTGAAATGGACTTTAGGACGTCCAGAATCTGTGTGGCGTGAAAGCCCGTTCCAGGGATGCCCATCTTCTTTAGGCCGTCGGAAATGATGCCTTCGATTTCCGACAGCCAGAACGTCGAAATAATCAGACGATGGCCCACGCCATCGAGAAACTCGGGACTGTAGTCGATCAAGTAACTTCTGACCGCGCCTCCACCTGTTCGAGGATTGTCGAAATATTCGATGCCGAAGTTGCGGTCAATCGTAAAAACCCAGTCAGAACGCTCGTGAATGTGATTGATGAGGTGCTTGTCCACGTCGGACAGCTCCAACTGAATAGTTGGCACACGCTCCAGCGAGTTGCCCCAGTCGTAGTAACACGCGGAAAGGCGTGTTAGGCCATCGATGGCCTCAAAAAGTATCTGCGCGCAAGTATCGCCGGGGACTAATTCCGTGTTCTGATTCGGAACGACCTTGCGTGACCAAGTCGCAGAGTCGTCTTTCACATCGAAATCCGCGCGGTACTCTGCCAGCAGGTTGTGCATGGAAAAGCTACCGGGGGGCGGTTGCGTCTGGCGCGTGAGTACCCTTGTTGAAAACCTGTCGATCAGAATCGTGATGTGGGCTTCTCTGAGTTCGGCGTTTCCCCACTCAGCCGCCGTGACTTTGCGCTTTGAGAACGTGAGCTTCGGGAAAAGTGGGTTCGGGTTCGGGCGGAGCAGCTCTTCGTCAATGTCCGGCTGGCTACCCTCGGCGAGGGTGGCACCCTCGGTCATCTCATCGAAGGCGCTGCCCATGATTTCGTAGCGTTGGTCGGCGTAGAAGGCGACGTCGTAGTTTAGTTCCTTGAACTCCTCGCACTTCTGAATCTCGCGGATGGCGTTCAGCACAAGCAGACCGTCGCCAGGGTTAATGACGTCGATGCGCAGCGTAGTGATGTAAGGGTGATGTTTCAGGTAGCGCCAGATGCGGTCCGCGATCTGGGCGGGAGTTATGACAGTGATGTCACCCTCGTTCAGCTTGTGGCCGAGCAGGCGCAAGAGCGTACTGACGGCCTTACGCACGTCCCTTGTGCTACCGTTGGGCAAAATGCTCCAGTAGAGGTCGATGTTATCGGAGTTGACGTACACCTCTAGGTTCTGGAACGCCAGAGCGGGGGGGATATTAAGTGACGTAATGCGCTCGTGCGCCTCACGGCTGACCATGGCGGCAGCTTCAGTTTCGGATACACCGTCGAGCTTCTCGGCCCACAAGAAGAGGAGTTGCTGGTACTGGAGCAGCCACAGCAGCTTGATGGGGTGGGTAGGGGCGAGGAGAACAAGTTGGTCAACACCGTCGGTATCGCCAACCTTCAGGTGAATAGTGTCCAGACGACTGAGCTTGTGCGAAGCGTTCAGGATGTTGTTGATCTGGCCGTCGGTGGTTGCAGCTTCTAGTTTTGAGTGAATCTCCTTCAGGACCGCGACATAGGTCTGCGCGTACGCCACAATTTCCGTCTTGAACTCGCGCAGATCGAAAATCTCGACTACGCCGTTGGGGTCCTTTTCGTAGAACTTGTCGAACAGGTCCTTTCGGGCCTTGGTGAAGGCGTCGAAAGTGGACAACCCGGAAACTGTTACGGGAACTTGTTGAAGGTCCGTCTGCTCCAGATTGCCACGATTGCGCAAGTCACCTTCCCATGCCCCGCAGGTCATGGGGTCTGAGATGTTCCTCAACTCGATGGCGTGCAGCACCGGACTGATGGCGATATGGTAGATGTCACGGTTCTTAAGTTTCAGGCGGTAGAGCAACAGACGACGGCCTTCCTCCCAGCCCTCGCTGTCGAGTTCCGGCTTCTTGCGCGAACGGTGGGCAGTGATGAAAAAGGCTTCTGCACGGTTGCGGATCTTGTTGACCTTCTTTTTGCCGACATCGTCGACCTGTTCGCCGCCCTCAATCCAGAAGGGTTCGCTTTCGTCGGAACTGAGAACGACACCGGAGCGGTCGCGCGCCTGGACAATGACTCTCGCCGCGCACGTTTCGCCCTCCGCCAACTCAATGTCCTTAAGGCTGACCTTAGCCCGGGTCTCAGTGCGCTTGTTATTCTTGATTGTCTTCCGAAGGAACTCCGCGCCGACTTCCTCATCGCTGTCGCGCACGATGAGAAGAACGAAATGGCCAAGCGCGGGGGCATTGCTCGGATAGGTCTTCCACTTGAGCTTGACTGGCGTGCTCGTGCTGGCGATTAGGTTGCTGCCATCCTCGCGGAAGCCATCGGCGATTCGGCCAGTGTTCGGGTCCCGGATCGGGTCCACGTGCACCTCCACGGTGCCTTCCTCGGGGCTATCCTTGAATTTCCACTTCGCGAAATTGAGTTTCGACCGGGCATCTTCATTGGCGAGAATCTCCCGGAGCCAACCTTGAGCATCGGCGACATTGCGGGTGCGCAGAAACGAAACTAGGTTCTCGCGAAGGATATTCTCTTGCGGCTCCAACTGAATGGTCTCAGCAAGATTATCGAGGGCGGAGAGGGTGCTTTGGCTTTCATCTGTTAGGGCGGCAACGCATTTCAGGTTGCGGTCCAGTCGGGTTTCGATGTTCTTCTCTGTAAGGTCCAGGTCAGGAATTAAGTCGAGGTGGAAGAGGTACGCGCCGGCCTCTTCCCAGCCTGAACCATCGTTTGTGAGAGCTAGCAAGTATTTGATGTGCTGATCCACAGGCAGCCGACGTATCGCAGGCTGACCGAGAACCTTCTTGGCTATGTCTTTGCCACCCTCTGGGAGAGAGTTCACCATCTGGCGGGCGTGGGCGCGAAGCACGTTGCCCAAGTCGTAGGTCGTGAAAGTCTGGATGTCGTAGGAATCTTCGGCGGGAAGGCGAAGCCCTTGAGGAATGAACGCTACCAGAACGCCGAACTTCTCGCGGTTGCGCTTTTCAATTAGCGCGCCGGTTTCGATTTCGTGATCGTTCGCTGCCGTCTCTGCGAGGACGTAAGCTTCTACGCCGTGCTTCTGGAGGTCGGGGTCTTTCGAAATGCGCTCGCAAATCATGCGCATGACTTCTACAGGCAAGAATTCAACACGCTGGCAATGGTTGTATTCCTTCTCCAGGAGGAATGCGCGCAAATGGCCAAATACCGCCTCAGCCATTTCCCGATGCAACATCTCGCGAGTGACCTCAAACATCGGTTAGGTCTCCTTGACTGCTTTGCGATCGATTTCGCGCATCATGATCTGCTGGGCTTCGTCCTCCAACTTGAGCGCCTCGGCGCGATTCTCGTAGGCAAGGCGTACCTTATCGCCGATTTCCTTCTGCTGCGAGCGGGAAGGAAGCGGGACAATTACTTGTGCAACCTGCTCCGGAGTGACGTGGTCGATCACTGAGCCGTGGCGAAAACGCAAAATCTGCTCGTACCCGTAAGGGGATGATAGGAAGGCATAAAGGTAGGCGGGGTCCGCTTCAGAGTCGTTGGCGATGACGCGAATGAGATCGTGGGTGGCTACGAATTTCTCAAAGTTACGCCAGACGAAGCAGGTGCGTCCAATCGTGCCGGAGCAGGTGATTAGTGTCCACTCTCGGCGCAGCTTGTAGTCTTCAAGCTCTTGGGTCTGAGAGATGGAGAGGTAATGTTCAATACGGGGACGAACCTGCACGATGTTCTTGCCAGCGAGATAAGGAATCCCGTGCTCCGCCTCTACAAAAGTGCGTGCAAATCGGTTGCAGAAGAATACCCGCTCGGTCAACTGGCCAACATTGCGTTTCCGCGACGGACAGTTCTGGATGTTGGCGATGACATTGCGAGCCATGGGATTGTGAAAGTGCGCGTCGAGCCGAAATTCAGAATGGCCTGGGGCGGCTTGGATGATCTCACTGCTGTTCACGATGACTTTAGTGACATGTCCATTGCGGGTTGAGCCGGTATCGCCATTCAGGGACGCAAGGCCGCAACTCTGGAGCACTAAGAGCTGGGCCTCATCAAGAAGGTCGTAGGCCCTCTCTCGCGCGGCGAGCCCTTTGGTTATTGCCTCGCTGATTTTGGATGTCGCGGTCGTGGCGAGTTGGGGTATCGGAAATCTCCGCAACTGGTCGAGGCTCGCGTGGTCGACGACGGAGCCGTATGCAGACCCGCTGAGGAAGCTGCGGGCAAAGCTGGAGGCTAGCACCGCGTAGATAAAAGGCCCGTCCGTAGGATTCTTGGGGACCACGCGGAAGGAGTCGCCGACGAGCGCACCATCTAGCTTCTTGTCTACCCAGTAGGCCTCCCCGACACGCCCGGAACGGGATACGACGATGCTGCCCTGTTTGATCTGCCAATCAAAGAGGCGAGGGTCGGCCGTGAGCGAGACGTGAACAGTGGGTCCCGTCTGATACTCGGCCAATTCCGACGTCGTCATGTAGGGACGCGACCGGGGAAAAGGTGGTACGTAGGCCAGGACGGGGCTCTGAATGTAAACGGTGAAAACGTCAGCCAGTTGTGATAGTTGCTGGGCCTTGAATGTGCCGGGCATGACCGCAGACAGGTGGTCCTGCGAGAGGAAGGCTGTGGCATCGAGGCGGAATTGAGCGGTGGCGAGCCTTGAGGCGGCGACGAAGTTCTTCTCAACCGCACTCCGGAGTTGAGCGGGAAATGCGTTTTCATTTCCCCGCATGGGTGGCCTCCCGATAAAGCTGGGCGATCGTGGGCAGGTCATCGTCGTTGACTCGCCCCGACGGCTCGACCGTCGGGAGGAAGTCGAGGACGGATGAGTCTCGGAAGCTAGGGTAGCGGTCGCGGTTTACGATCTCGCGGCCCTCCTTGTCCCGCCTGTAAATGATCTTGCCACGACGGTCTTTGCCGACGGCTTTGGCGATGGCCATGAAGATTTGGTAGTCATCACTCTGGTCTGATAGGCTTTGTGCCAGTTTTTCCTGTTCGGACTTCCGTCTCAGGATCAGTACACTGGTCTGTGTGCCGGTTCGTGGCAAGAAGGTTTCCACGGGCAGATCAACGCTGGCCAGGACCTGGCAATTCGCAAGTATCCAGTAGCGAATGTACTCGTAGTCGGGGTTGCCGAGGATGCCGTCAGGCACAACGATACCGAGCTTGCCAGTGCCAGGTTTAAGGAACTGCACGCAGCGCTCGATGAACAAAACTTCTGGTGGCATGGCCGCGCGGAGTGTGCCTTCCATTACCCATTTGTCGCCCTTCTTCGTCCAGGCGTGGGCAAGGTCGAATTGCTCGAGAATCTCCTGCCCTTCGACTTTGATCTTGGTTCCGAACGGCGGATTGGCCATAACAATGTCCATCGTGCCCAGCTCGATAAGTTCCTGAGCTTCCTTCACCGGCCAATGCGTCGGTTTCCAGAGGGCGTTCAACGCAAAGAGACCGCCTCGGCCGTCATTGTTCATCACCATGTTCATCTGGGCGGTTTTTACGAGGTTGGAGTTGAAGTCCAACCCGAAAATAGATTTGCCGGCCTTGTGAATCTCTGCGTTGAGGGCTTTCTCCTCCTGCGGCTTCGGCTTGTCTGGATTTTCCCAAGATTTGCGAGCCTTCTGGCGAAGTTTTTCGGAAATGTAGTTGAATGCCACAACCAAGAAGCCGCCGGTACCGCAAGCAGGGTCGAGAATCCGCTGGCCAGGTTCCGGGTCGAGCATTTTGACGGTCATCTTCACAACGTTGCGCGGTGTGAAGAACTCTCCCCTGGTGCCTTCCAGTGTAGGGCCCACGATCGCTTCATATGCGACACCTTTCACGTCCACCGACGAATGGAGAAAGTCGTATTTCTCCAACTGAGCGACGACGAAGGTCACCACGTCGGGATTGAAGAGGATGCTTCGCGTGGTGTCCGCGAAGAGAGGGCGGAACTCTTTTCGCTCGCACACTTCGCGAAAAAGCTGCTCTACGCGGTCTTTGACTTCTTTCTGCCCAGGCTTTGTGTTTCGCTCGTCCGAATTGCGAATGGCGAATCGGGGTCGGCCCTCCTGTTGTTCGTCCTCGATCTTGGCAAACAGAACCTTAAGGAACTCCCAGAAGATCTGTTCCTTGGAGCCGCCCTGGTTGGCGTGAATGAAATCGTGGCAACGCTTGAATGCGTTCAGCAGGTTCGTGCCCGTCGCGACTCGCAACCGGGACCGGTCGGTGGTGAAGATTGAACTGGCGTCCTCTCCCTTGCGCGGGAAGTCGTTTACGGGAAGAATGTCGGCATCGAACTTCCCCTTCTTCTTTTGGAAGTAGATGGTCTCAACACCGTTCGTCCAACAGGCGAACTCGGCGTTGGGGCAGACGATAAGCAGCTTTTCAGTCTCGCTTGCACCGAGCCTGCTGTCTGTGGGCTGAACAGCCGGCTTTGCGATCTGAATTAGGATTTGAATGCGTTCTTGCGGCTGTTTGTTTATGCCTGGACGGAACACAGCCAGGGACACTTTACGAGGCACGGTGCGAGAGCCATCCTGCACTTTGACCCTCACGTCCACACCGATGTCGGCTTTGTCGAAACGATATTCTTCGACGAGGGTACGCTCAAAGTCCTGGCGCACCTGCTCGAGTTCGTTATCGGGGCGGGCCTTGCCGTCAACGAAGTCGACGATCTTACCCTCTGGAATTGCTTTTTGGTTGAGTTCTTCAGGCATATGCTGTTTGATCACCAGTAATGGGAAACCGCGGTTTGATGACCTGTGAAATGGAAGCATCTGACAGGTCAGTGAAGAATCCAAGTTGCCGAAGTCGGTCTTTGAGAGCGTTGTAATTGGCTTCGAGCGCTCGCGCCACGTCTGGGCTGTCGTTCTGTTCGCCCGTAGAATCGATCAGGATTCCGTAACGCTCACGCAACCATTTCACGAATTCGGCCACGGTGATGGGTTCCGTGACGAAGTGCCCCTTGCGGGCGCCCACAACAGCGAGCTGTAGTAGTATTTCAAGAAGTTGGTTGCCTAGGACATATTTGCGACGCTTGCCACGTCCGCCGTGTAGGAAACCGTCGTCGCGGTTCAGGCCACAAAGAGAGGCCATGAGGGCTTTGTGATTACGGGAGCGGCTCCTGAATGTCTTCTGGTACAGGATTTCGACATAGGTGTCGAGCGGGGAAAGCTTTAGGTCAAGAATGGCTTTGATTTCGGGATCTTTTTCGGACTCCTCTTCAACCTCGGTGACTTCAGCCAGCTTGGTGCGGAAATAGCCGTCGAGATCCTTGTGGTTTATGAAAGAAATGGCTTCCTCAATGGTGCCTTTGTAGCCGGGGAACGTCTGCGCGAACTCGTCGAGCTTCTTCAGCATATAGTGCGCGCGGAAGTAACGGAACATGACCCCGTAGTGCTTGGCTACCTTTTGTTTGGCGAGCTCGTCGCAGGTCTTGTTTTGGCCGTTCGTTAGGTCGACAAAGATGTTGGGATGGTGCTCGCAGCTACCCAGGAGTTCGAGTGTGTCCGGTTTGATGCCCTTGCACTTCGCACACCGGTATTTCTTTGCATCCACCAGCCTAAGAATGAGCGAAAAAGAGCGCAAACAATACAAGGCAGCATGGAACGAGAAGAGCGAAACGAGATATTGGATTAACTCTCGGCGCGGGATGACGTCCCTGTAAACGAGCAGGCGCGCTGTGTCGTTAATGAGAAGCTGCTGTTGCGCGGGGCATAGGAAAGCGTGGGGAGGGACTTTTTTGCGGTTGTCAGGCAGGTCCGTTTTGAAGTTCTCGAGCAACCGCAACAGAAACAGTGTCTCTACGTCGAGACGGTCAGCCTCAGCTTCGCTCAACTTCAGATCGTGGTCGCCAAAAGGCGTTGTGCCCTTGGTAAGATAAGGCAACAGCAAGCTGTTCTCGCCGATAATCAGACCGGTGTCGCGCAAGGCGTTGTACAGAAAAACGCTGAGGTCGCGGTCCTGGCTTCGGATCCGGGGATCGAGCAGTTTGATGGTACTCATATGGATCGGCTTGAGGTTTGCGATGCGCTCTCTACCCGCGTGACCCATTCCTGCCTTGATACAGGTTGAGAAGTCGGTAGTAAGCCAGTGTTCAAGCAACCGCTGTCGTTGCGGTTCTCCATTGATGCCCTGAAAATGATTTGTGTCGGCCCTGACAATCTCGACCAAGTCTTCCGGATGCAAAGTGTCCTTGGTAGTAGAGGTGATTGGTCGCCCTTTGGTGCGGACAAGCACGAGGAACCTTGCGAATGCTTGCTCAAGAATGATGTTGTTGGCATCAATCGGCATAGCCGTAGCCCAGCGGAATGCTTTGTGGTTCTTGGTTATGGGCAATGGCTTACCCTCCCAGCTTGGTCATTGCGAGTTTCCCATCTGGGGTACGTCTTATCTCGTGAAGATTCGTGTCGTCATCGGTTAAGATGATCCGCTCAGATGGGCAGCACGTCAGGCGACGCTTAAACATGTCGAGGTTCAGGAAGAAGGTCTGAATCTCGCCGGCGGTTGGAACATAGCCTTCGTGAATCCGACAGAGTATCTCGAAGAGGTCGAGGGGGATTTCCAGATAAACTGTCTTGTCGTGCCGGCGGTAGTAAATGCAGTTTGGAAGGAATTCGAGGTAATCTGCTTGCTTGCCGATGTCTTCGACTCCTATTTGGAAGTCCGATGCCGGAAACGCGTAGAAAGCCTTAGTCTGGACGCGGCGGGATCCACCCGACCGCAAGCAGAGATTCTCACGACCAACAGTCTCATTATAAATGCGCTCGGATTTGCTGATAGCCAACGTGAGTTGGTTTCGAAGACTGCCCTGCGGGTCTGCCTTCGTGGTGATGAAATTCAGAAAGCGATCGAACTGCTGGTAAGGCAGCAAGTCTTTCCACGTCGGCAACCCTCGGTCCTGAAGCTTTGCCTCGTCGCCCTCAAAGTAAAGTTTACGGCGCATCGAAGCATGATATTTACGGGCGTTCACTCGGCGATCCTCGTCGTCATCGAGGGTTCCTTCGGGGCGATTGCTGAAAAGGAATTCCAGATGTGGCAGGTCAGAAGGAGCAACCTCCTCCGACTGGACGTAAAGCGCGCGGTTCTCGGGGTCCTCTGGACCACGGAAATTTATGAAGTTGTCGAGCTTGGGGTTGCTGACACCGGCTACATCGAGCTGTGACAGGAGTTGGGCAAGGCGGTCGTTCTCCTGACTGTTGAAAATCGCGTTGTAGTAAAACCGGTCCACGACGGGATTGGCGACCTTTAGGTCGTCTTGAAGCTGCTGGCAGCTGAACTTGTTGAACAAGACGAACGAAAGGATAGAGCGTAAGTCGCGCATGGTAATGTGGCGCGTCTTGCGGAAATGAATAGCCAAGAGGAGCCGCTTCAAACGCTCACGAATGACGGGACCTTTCTTTGCGTCCCGAAAACTATCCACGTTGTATTTGATATAGCAGCGGTCGACCCATGCGCAGTTCTCGGGGGAACAGTGAGTCCAGAGTCCGGCGCTGTTACCCATATCCAGAAGCCGGTCCAGGAGCTTGTCCAGGATACTTGATGAAGAGTTTCCCGGCTCGATAATGGAGCGGGAATTGAGGTTCACGAAAATCAGTGACTCGTGGGGTGCGTAATTCTCGTAGGTCAGGAAGTGGTGAATCTGCTTGCCCAACCACTTGTATTCGGGCTTGAAGAGAACGAAATCGCGCAGCTTCCCTTCGTTGATGGCGATAATCTTTGTGAACTGGCCAGTCGGCTCTCTAGCCCCCTCAAACTCCTTGAAGAAGGCGGCAAGGACGTCATCGTTCTTGGTTCCTTGGAAGTCCTGACTGCCATCGTAGAGGGTTTGATACACGATGCCGTTAATCGTAAAGGAACAGCCGTTATCTGTTCGCTGAAGGTCGCTAGCCCCCTGGGCCTTGGCCTGTGCCTCAACGTGCTGAATGTAGGCAGTCTTGCCGTCACCAGCGTTGCCGCTCAGGATCACCAACTTGGTCTTCGGGTCGAAGATGGCAGGTGTAAGGTTCTCGTCAAGTTTCGTTTCGACATAGGTCTTTGGGTCGTAGCCCCGCGTGCCAGCAGTGCTGCGCTCGCTCTGGCTGTAAAATTGGAGAAACTCGTCAATATTAGGGTTATGGTTCTTCATTCTCGGTGCGAGTTTATCACGGTGATTATGAGCAGGCAAGTCGTGGTCGTGACCTTACCGAGTCGTGACTGTGACAGAGGTCTTGTACCAGAAAGAGAAAGAATCCCCGTCCAGCACCAAAACACATCCTTTGGCACAGCCAAAACAAGTTGTCAGCCGTCATGAAGAATCAAATGGATACAGACGGCCCCTACGCAACCCTTTGATACACCCAAAACATGAGATGCCTGCAACCTGCCACGTCCATCTAGCTGCGCTGTGGATGGCGACCAGAGGATTTCTCAAGGGTGGGGTGTTTCACGGGGGTGATCTTTGGTTGTCAGATGGGAAGGGCTGGATACCAATAGCCAAGCGCGCTCAGCTGGTATCACTTCCGAGAACCGGACTTAAGACTTAAGACTTGCACTAAGACTTCGGGGGACCCAGGGGTTGCACTTCTACGAATAGGGCGTAATACGGCCCAGTGGCGCCCCGCTGCTCAGAAAGTGGCAAGATTTCTTCCGAGTGCGCCGTCACTCGGGCGGAACCAGGGTTCGGCTTCTGCGGGGCCCTAGTCCTAAGTCCGTCAGCTGACGGATTAGGCGTCCGGTGGCGTTGGGTTGGGCCGTGGCTGGGGGCCGTGGCCGGATTTCGGTGGTTGAGATGGGGTCTATGATGTGGGAATATGGGCTCGCTGGCGAGAGTCCAGGCCTGGCGTCATGAACAACTCCTCCCGTGACAGTCGGTCACCGTTGGGAGTCTTCCCTGGCCGCCCGGGTCCGAGGCTGTACGACCGGGTGGTGCCCTTATCCGGTGAGACACGGAGGATTAGGCGAGGCCACCGGTCGGCCTAAGAAGATGGAGGTAACTTGCCTGATAGATCATAAGTGGCCTTATAATGAGAACGTATCCGCGCCGCAATCATGGGGGAGCCTGGTTTCCGGCCGCCCGCCATGGCGGTTTAGGCGGGTCGGCCTGAACAAGAGTTAGGTGCACCTGATTCTGTGCCCGAGGGGAGGGGTGGTCATGTACCTAGTCTTCGACATGGAAACGACGGGGCTGCCGGCTTCGCGGGAAGCGCCGATCTCGGATGTCGACAACTGGCCTCGGGTCGTGCAACTGGCCTGGGAAGCCTTCGACACTCGTGGTCGGAAGACAGGCGCGCGATCCTCTGTAATTCGTCCTGATGGGTTCAAGATTCCCAAGGACGCAGAGAGAATCCATGGCATCTCAACACTGATCGCCAAACGCACTGGCGTCCCTATCGCAAAGGCACTCGATGCGTTCGTCGAAGCACTCAGTAAGGCCTCCGTGGTCGTCGCTCACAACTATAGCTTCGACGCGAGCGTTCTCGGCGCTGAGTTCTATCGGCTCGGGATCCGACACCAGTTTCGCCGTAAGACCCACGTCTGCACGATGGAGGCTGCAACTCAGTATTGCGCGCTTCCAGGACCGTACGGGTTCAAGTGGCCGAAACTGCCCGAACTCCACTTCAAGTTGTTCGGAAAAAAAGTGAAGGAGACTCATGATGCCGCCGCAGACGTCGCAACCTGCTCGAAGTGCTTCTTCGAACTGAAACGCCTGGGCGTCGTCCGCGTCAGGAGAGGCGCGCGTCGTTAACTCGCACAAAGTAAGGGGGGCATATGCCGGATGACGCACTGGTAGCGGAGTTTGACCAGGAGATGCTCCGCATCTATCAAAGGGCGCATTCGGAAGCTAATTACAACGCAACCCGGTTTCTGCACATGCTGCATGAACATCGTGGGTTGGAAACAGCGCTGATTCTGTTGCATTCGGCAAATGTCTCAGAAGGCTATACAGCCCTATGGGAGAGAGGCCGCTTGGATCTCACCGTCGAGGCAGTCATTCATGACAACCCAAAGTGGCACCCGCTGTTTACGCAAGACGATTTGGCCGTCTGCACGAAGCGCCTCAAGGAATATCGTTATCTCAAGTGAAAGAGGAGAGCGTTGTGCAACCTAACAGGGCGCTGTAGCCGACTGCTTACAGCCTCCGCTCCTACGTCGCTCCGGCTTCCAGCAGCGGCTGAGCGCCAGCGTTAGGCGTCTGAACACAAGTGGTGGTTTAGGCGAGGAAAGAGGTATGCATGACCAATACGTTTGACCAGGGCAAAGAGGAAATCACGAGGCTGTGCCGGTACTTCGCGACCAACCACCAGGCGTTTCTCGCTCCCGGTGTCAAGGAAGATCACGTCCGCCAATCGCTGATTGACCCCCTCTTTGAAGCCTTGGGCTGGGACGTGCACAACAAGGCCA
>Ga0315288_10003452_pt1 | contig 20227 bp, 18 predicted proteins | sample YL17G11_20_MG_FD_203454 | JGI IMG/M metagenome (GOLD analysis project Ga0315288, IMG submission 203454) | Sediment microbial communities from Yellowstone Lake, YNP, Wyoming, USA - YL17G11_20 | ecosystem: Environmental > Aquatic > Freshwater > Lake > Sediment | place: USA: Wyoming | collected... | reverse complement strand
CGGGCGATGGCCCCGCTGCGGAGGTAGTCTCCATAGGAAAATCCGCCCGGAAGAACGACGGCGTCCACGCCCTTGAGGTCGTGGTCTTTATGCCAGAGGATCTCGGTGGGCAGGCCGACGACCTCCCGCAGGACGTGGATCGTATCGAAATCGCAGTTCGAACCGGGGAAGATGACCACTCCGAATTTCACGTCCGCTTCTCCCTTCGGGTCATTCCTGGATGATCTGCCAGGTGTACTTTTCGATGATCGGGTTGGCCAGGACCTTGTGGGCGATCTCGGGGACGAGCCGCTCGGCCGCGGCTTTGTCCACGCCGGCCAGGTCGAGCTCGAACACTTTCCCCTGACGGACGTCCTCGACGGCCTGATAGCCGAGGGTATGGAGGGCGTTGCGCACGGCCTGGCCCTGCGGGTCGAGGACCGAAGGCTTGAACGAAACGAGGATCCTAACTTTCATGGGCGAGCACCCTTTCAAAGATATAGTCGATCTTCTCGAGGTAAGGATCGAGGGCGAAGCAGGCTTCGATCTCGGCGGGGGAGAGGCTTTTCGCGATGTCCGGATCGGCGAGGACGAGCGCCTTGAAATCCGCGCTCTCGGTCCAGGCGCGGAGGCTGTTTTTCTGGACGATCCGATAGGCGTCCTCGCGGGTCAGACCCTTCCTCGTCAGGGCTAGAAGGACGCTTTGGGAGAAGGTCAGACCCCGGGTCGCGTTGATATTCACTTTCATCCGGTCCTTATGAACGACCCAGTTCCCGATGATGCCGATCGTCTCGGTCAGAAGGTAATCCGTGAGGATGAACGAGTCGGGGAAGATGATCCGCTCGGCCGAGGAGTGGGAGATGTCGCGCTCATGCCAGAGGGGGATATTCTCTAGAGCGGCATGGAGGTTGCCGCGGACCAGGCGGGCCAGCCCCGAAATCCGCTCGCACCGCACCGGGTTCTTTTTATGGGGCATGGAGGAGGAGCCTTTTTGCCCTTTGGTGAACGGCTCCTCGAGTTCGAGGACTTCGCTTCTCTGAAGATGGCGGATCTCGAGGGCGAACTTCTCGAGCGAGGAGGCGATCAGGGCCAGGACGCTCATGACCTCGGCGTGGCGGTCGCGTTGGAGGACCTGGGTCGAAACCGGGGCGGGCCGGAGCCCCAGCTTTTTGAGGGAGTAGACCTCGACCCGGGGATCGAGGTGGATGTAGGTCCCGACCGAGCCCGAGATCCGGCCGACGCTGATGACTTCGATCGCCCGGTCGACGCGGTCGAGATGGCGGCCGATTTCTTCGTACCAGACCAGGACCTTGAAGCCGAAGGTGACGGGCTCGGCGTGGACGCCGTGGGTCCGCCCCATGCAGACGGTCTTTTTATGCTTGACCGCTTCCCTCCGGAGGATTTTCCGGAGCTCGACGAGACGCTTGCGGATCAGGACGAGCGATTGGCGGATCAGGAGCGACAAAGCCGTGTCGACGATGTCGTACGAGGTGAGGCCGAGATGGATGAAGCGCCCCTCGGGGCCGACCTTCTCGTTCACCGAGGTCAGGAAGGCGATGATGTCGTGCTTGACGACGCGTTCGATCTCGTCGATCCGTTCGGCCTCGAAGCCCGCCTTGTCCTTGATGACCTTGAGCGAGGCCGGCGGGATCTTGCCGAGCCTGGACCAGGCTTCGCAGACGGCGATCTCGACGTCGAGCCACGTTTGATAGCGGTTTTGGTCCGTCCAGATCGAGCCCATTTCGGGGTTGGTGTAGCGTTCAATCATGAGGAGACACCTTTCCTGAAGTCTACCAGCAAAAACGGCAGGAATCAATCGCGCCGAAGTTGAACGGCGATGTGTATTTCTTTCGACGACTCTGCGGCGCAAAAGGCCGCGCTCTGCCGAGTCTGCGACCGAGAACGGCCGTCACTCCAGATCGGGTTTGATGGACCACCCCTCGACGCTCCTTCTCGGCGCCTCGGACCTTACGCTATTCGTCCTTTATCAGCTTTTGGCTACGGGTCGGCTTTGATGGTCTCTGAAACCTCGGCGTCCGAAAATCCGGGGACCTCGAAGAGCGCCTACGGAGGGGCAAACCCTCATCACGTTCCGGGCGTCCGTGAACGCTGGGAGGCTTGTCGCCCAAACATCGATTTAGAGCCCGCTGGGGAATCTCCGTCAGCAGATAATGGCAGAAGAAGCAGGGGAGGTGCGTCTTGCCGGGAAAAACGATTCCGCTCGCGGCCAAATCCCGTCGAACACGGCTCAAACCCCGCTCGAATACGGCGGCCACGAATTTGTTCCGGGCGGCGTTTCGGATGAGGTCGGCGGCCGAATCGCGATGGATGTTCCCGATCGTGAGCCGGTCCGCATCCGTGGCGTATCCGCAGCAAGGCTTGACGCTGCCGTCGGGGAGGACGTAGAAAACATGGCCCGGCCCCCGGCAGTAGTCTTCCTTGAACCATTTCCGGCCCCAAGGTTCGATCAGGTTTTCGGCTCGACCGATGGGCACGAGGTCGACGGTCGATATGAGGATGATCAAAGAGTCGTTTTTGATGAATCGCCGGCCGCCCCGCTTGACCATTTTCGCTTTGAGGACTGCGGCTAAGCGGGCGAGAAGAGCCGCGGTCCGGCGGTCTTGGGCGCCCCTCACGGCAACGATCCGGGAGACATCAGGCCGGTTCCATATCTCGGTGGCCGTTTTCAGGAAAAGGGCCACTCGGGCCGGATCGTTCCCGTGAAAGGCGTCCACGCTGACCCCGAACGAGCCGTCATAGCCGCGGTCGCGCAGTTTTTCCAAAGTCGTCCGAAGGTGCCGAGGGTCCTTGAACCAGACGCCGTTGGTGGTGATCCGGTCGAAGAGAAAGCCGTTCTCGACCGCGGACGCGGTAACGGCGAACAGGAACGCCGGATAAAGGAAAGGTTCTCCGCCGGTGAATCCGACCCGTTCGATGCCCGCCTTCTTGCAGGATTCCAGAAATCGAATGGCCGCGGCCGCGGGAAGCTTCGTCTTTTCCCGGATGACCGAGCAATGGGAGCAGGCCAGATTGCAGGCGGCCGTCGGGGAGAACAGGACTTCCTTCGGGGCGAAGGCTCTTCCGGCCGAACGGGGCATCGCCCAATCTATATTGATTTGAAGGCCGTTCGTCAATCTTCCTCCGGCCTGATCGTCCTACACTTTGCCGCTATACGGCCCATCGAGCCTCTGAGCGTCCGAGAACGGCCTTCACTCCAGATCGGGTTTGATGAACCGCCTCCTCGTCGCTCCTTCTCGGCGCCTCGGACCTTGCGCTCCCCGCGCTTCACCAGCTCGAAGATTCGAGGTCGGCTTTGATGGTCTCTGGAGCCTCGGCGTCCGAAGACGGGAGCCTCGAAGAGCGTCTGCGGGGCGGCAAACCCTCATCACGTTCCGGCCGTCCTCGGCCGCTGGGAGACTCGCCGGCTGCATTTGCACCCGAAACTAGAAACTGAATCAGGGTCAGGGTCTTTCGCCGACCGTGTCGCGATTCTTTCATCGAGAGAAAATAAGCATATGGCGCGGCCGTGTCCCCCGAAGGTCCTATTCGGAGGCCCGTCCCAATCTTCTTGTTGGCATCACATCCCCCTACCCCCTTCTGGAAAAGAAGGAGGCCCCGAATAATGACCGGGCCTCCGGCCTTGTCGTAGGGGACCGGCTCTCGGAAACGCTGACGATTTTCGGGGCCGCCCCTTTTTCGAGGGGTGGTAGGTGGGGTGAATATCAATACGAGAAAGTCTTGGAGCGTTTCCGGAAGGTGCAGAGCGAGGGGGATATGGCCGCGCCATGCGGCATCGATGACCGGCCAGAAAAACTGTACGAAGGTCAGGGCCGGATTGACTCGGGAGGCGGATGGCGATATCGTGCAACCGTAAAAATTCATCCGCCGAGGACGCCATGAACTTACACCCCGTTTCTCCACGTATCGGCCTATTGCGGATCATCGCCGGTCTATCGTTGGCGATCTTTGTCTTCGCCGCCGCCGGCAAATCCGGTGGCGGCCAGGCCGGGCCTCCGCAGGCTGGGGCGGGTCAGCCGCCGGGACAACAACCCCAGCCGCCCCGCCTGAGCCCGGCGATCAAGACGCCCTTGCCCCAGGAGCTTCTGACCCTCTTCGCCAACGAGGTTTCGGGCCAGTTCGCCTTCAATAATCTCATCCGGCTGGCCGGTGCGCCATGGGTTCGCGACCTCAAGGAGCTTCAGGAAACAATGTCCGAGACCCTGCTTCTCCGCGATCTAGTCCGCGGCTATGGGATCGAAACGGTCAAGATCGAAAAATATCCGCCCGCTTCCCCCAACGCGACCTTCGACTACCCCCTCGACGGCGAGTTCTGGATGGTCGAGCCCGAGAAGCGCCTCATCGCCCGCCTCGGCGCCGACGCGGCCCTTGTTTCGCGCGGCTCCAAGACGGCTGATGTCACGGGCGATCTCCTCTACATAGGGCCGATGACGCCGGCGGAGTCCAAGGCCATGCGGGAAGCGGGCCCGCAGGAAAAATATCGGGGGCGCCTCGCCCTCGTCTGGTCGGCCGGGGGAGACATGGCCGCCGCCTTGGACGCGGCCGGTTTCGCCGGGATCGTGACGTTCAGCGCCCAGGAGAGATATTTCGATCCCGACCAGGTCTTGTACTCGGGAGTCTCCTTCGAGGCCATGACGAACCTCAAGATCGGACTCGCCGTCTCCTGGCGCCAGTGGTCCGAGCTCCTGGAGCTCGTCGAGGGGAACCGCTGGATCGTCGTCCGGGCCATGGCCAGGGTGGAAAAATTCCCCGACCGGTTCGAAATGGTCCACGCCTGGATTCCCGGCACCGAGCCCGACGGGAAAGCGGTCATTTTCACCTCCCATCTTTATGAAGGGTATCTCAAGCGCGGGGCCAACGACTCGATGGGAGGCGTGGCCGTCCAACTCGAAATCCTCCGGGCCTTGGACAAGCTCATCAAAAGCGGGGCGCTTCCCCGGCCCCGCCGAACGATCCATTTTCTCTGGCCCAACGAGATCTCCGGAACCAACGAATTCATCAAACAGAATTCCGGCTTCGCCGAGAGGCTGTCGGTCAACATCAACATGGACATGGTCTCCGAATCGCTGCGCAAGAACAACGCCCTTTTCACCATGAGCGAGTGTCCAAGCCACCTGCCGTCGTTCTTCGACGGCCTCGCCGCCTCGGTCTTGAATTACGTTTGGCGGACGAACGACATCGTCTATCTGAACGATTCCCCGCGCGGCCTTCTCCGCGGCCAGCTCTTCCCCAGCCCGATGTGGGAGAAAAACGGCTCCAAGGATGCGTTCCGCTTCTTTATTCACAAAGCCACGGGCGGAAGCGACCATGTCTGCTTCGTCAACCCGGCCGTGGCCGTGCCCGGGATCGAGTTTTTCACCTGGCCCGACCAATGGTACCACACCGATGGCGACATGCCGGACAAGGCCGATCCGACGGAGATGAAACGGGTGGCCTTCATCGGAGCGGCGACGGCCTGGGTCTCGGCCGCGCTGTCCGACACCTGGGCCCCCGACCTGGCCGATGCGGCCTCGCGGTTCGGATACCGCCGCGCGGCCGAACGCGACCTGGGGAGGGCGATAGCCCATCTCGACGCGGCGCCGGCCCCGACCCTCGACGCCGCGACGGCCCGGGCTTTGAATATCATGCGCTTCGCGGTCAAGAGGGAGATCGGGGCCCTTCGTTCGATCGACGGGATTTCGACGGGTTCGCCCGCCGCTCGGGCCGCCGTGGACGCCCGGGTCCGGCAGTGGGAGCTTTACGGGCAAGGGCTGACCTCCCAGGTTTTGGGATACGCCGCGGTCCGGGCCAAATCGCTCGGCCTCAAACTCCCGGCCGTCCCCAAGCCCGAAGCGCTTCGGGCGAAATATGCCAAGGTCGTCCCGGCGATTTCCCCGGCGACGAAAGGAAAGGAGTTCAGCCTCGGCCGGTTCGCCCCCTATCAGCAATACTTGAAGGACCATCCCGACGCGCTTAAGGGAATCTCCCTGGGGCCGGGACAGAATGCCGTCCTCAACTTCGTCAACGGCAGGAACTCGATCGCCGAGATCCGCGACGACGCCTCGGCCGAGCTCGACCTCGATCTTTCCTTGAAGGACGTGGCGGCCTATCTCGAGGTCCTCGCCGCCGCCGGGTATGTCGTGATAAAGAACGAAACCGCCGGTCCGACCCGCTAATCTTGTCTTCGAATTCCGTAAACGCGGCCGGCTTCTTTCACTCTTTTCAGGTTTTTCACATCGATCAGATCTTGCTCCCGGCCGGTCGCGGTCTTGTTCTTGATGAGATCATCGAGGGAGAGAAAAAAGACTTCGACATCGGCATAACGGCCCGTCACTCTCTTCTCCCAGGCTTCGGCAAACGAGAGACCTTCGCAATGGGTCGTTAGATCGATTCTGAGGGGGGGGTAACCGAGTTGGATGAACGTCTTCGGCGTCAAGAGATCCTCTTTCCTCAATCCCAGGGTCTCCCCTAGGAATTCGCGGATGGCCGCCAAGACTTTATCCGCGTTTTCTTCCGACTGTTCGACAAAGAGGTCGAGGTCTTTGGTATAACGCGGCTCGGCGTAGATCGCATAAGCGAACCCGCCGACGATGAGGAACTTAGCTTTTTTCGAGGCGAGAGATTTTAAGAACTCTTTGAAATCTTTTTCGATCCTCATGGGTGAGGTCATAAATGATCTCCCTCAGATGTTGCAGGACGTCGAGCTTTTCTTCGGGCGTTTGGGACAATCCGGCGAGGAAGTCCTCTTCTTCGGCCCGTTCGCGCGTCGTGATTCTAAGGTTCGGTTTCATTATCGATATCTTATCAGATCGAGGAGCGGCCCTCAACGTTCCCGGGCGGACGGATTTGAATTATTTCCCGGGTTGGGCTAGAAAAGGCTTTTACGAACCTTATTTAAGATGGAGATGGTCATGAAAATTCGACAATTCCTCGGCGCCGCGATCCTCGCCGGCCTGGCCGGGACGTCCGGAGGCCAGATGACCCCCTGGTTCCAGTGGACGTTCCTGCCGGCCGGTCAGATGGACGAGATCATCGGGGAGGTTTCGGGCGAGACCGCCGCCAACCATATCCTGGTCATGGGCGGCTTCCCCCGCGACCGCAAGCCGACCGAATATGCCGGGACGTTCTGGGAAGCGCAGTATCTTCTCGATCTCCTCAAAGAGTACGGCCTGGCCGAAGCGGCCATCCTCCGTTATCCGGGCGGCGAGACGTGGGACGGCACGGCCGGGGAGCTCTGGGAGATCTCTCCGGTCCGTCAGAAGCTGGCTTCCTATACGGATCTGCGGGCGATGCTGGCCTCGGGTTCGAGTCCGGCCGACGTGACGGCCGAGCTGGTTTGGGTCGGGGACGGAGAGCCGAAGGATTTCGAGGGACGCGAGGTCAAGGACAAGATTGTGGTGACATCCGCTTCCGCGGGAATGGTCCACAACCTGGCCTGTCTGCAAAAAGGTGCGGCCGGAGTCATTTCGTTCGCTTCCCCCCGGCCGCTGACCGATCCGCTTCTCATCCCCTGGAGCGGTATCGGCAGCCGCGGCGGCGGGGGCGCGGCGAAATTCGCCTTCAACCTGCCGCCCCGCGAAGGAGTCCTTCTCCGCGACCGCCTCAAGCGGGGGGAAAAGATCGTCGTCCAGGCCAAGGTCGAATCGGCCTCGCAGAAATATGAGCTCCAGGACGTCGTCGCCGCGATCCCCGGAACGGAGCCGGGCGGCCAGGAGGTCATCCTCACGGCCCATCTGTTCGAGGGTTATACGATGTTCGGGGCGAACGACAACTATTCCGGCTGCGCCGCGATCCTCGAGGCCGCCCGGACCCTCCAGACCCTGATCCGCGACGGCCGCCTTCCCAAGCCGAAGCGGACGATCCGCTTCTTGTGGGCGCCGGAGTTCTCGGGCACGGTGCCTTATGTGAAAGATAAAAAAGAGCAGATGCGGCGGACCCTCTGCGACATCAACTTGGACATGGTCGGCCTCCAGTTGACCAGAAGCCTGGCCTTTTTCACGGTGATGCGGACGACTTACGGAAATCCTCATTACCTCAACGACGTGATGGAGAATTATTACCGGTATGTCGGCGAGACGAACCGCTCCTACGTGACCAACGGCATGTCGGGGGGGTTGGGTCGGAGGATCGTCGCCCCCAGCGGCAGCGAAGAGCCGATGTATTATTATATCGGCACCCATTTCGGCTCGTCCGACCACGAGGTCTTCAACGATTGGGGCGTGGGCGTGCCCGGCGTGGTCATGAATACCTGGCCCGACTTGTGGTATCACACATCGGAGGACCGGCCGTCCAAGATCGATCCGACCCAGATGAAACGGGCCGCCGTCATCACCTCGGCCGCGGCCTACACGATCGCCTCCGCCGACGAAGCCATGGCCGGCCGGATCGCCGCCGAAATCGCGAGCAACGGAGCCGCCCGGCTCGGCCACCAGCTGGCCCGAGGGCTGGAGGAGGTCAAACGCGCAGACCCGGCCGCGCTGGGCGCGGTGTACAAGAAAACGCGGGGGTACCTCGAAGCCGCGGCCCGGAACGAGCGGGCGACGATCGACTCGGTCCGCCAACTGGCCTCCGATCCGGCCAAGATCGGGGCTTATCTCGAAGCTCTGAAAAGCTCCGTTTCGGCGATGGAACAGGCGGACCTGGGCGTTCTCAGCCGGAACATGCGATTCGTCGCTTCCGGAACAGGTATCAAGCCCGGGGAGCCTACCCTTAGCGAGGTTGAAGCCAAAGCCTCCCGCATCGTCCCCAAGCCGCTTTCTAAGATCAAGGAAGGCGGCTATCAGGGGTATCAGGCGGCCATTCAGGAGGCCGCGAAACCGGGCGAAGGGGCGTCCCCGGGCCGCTCCTCGGCCCGGAACACGGCCGAGATTCAGCTCCTCTGCGACGGCCGGAACTCCGCCTTGGATATCAAAAAGATGCTCGACACCCAATTCCGCCAGGAAACCCCCCTGGAAGGCGTCCTCGGCCACTTGGAAATTCTGAAAAAAGCCGGTCTCATCGTTTACTGACCCAAGGAAACCGCCGGAACTCTGTCTAATCCAATGATTGATCCGATGGAGCATCCGGCCGAAGACGCCCTCGTGGCCCAAGCCCAGGAAGGGCGGGCGGAGGCCTTTACGGAGCTCGCCCGCGGCCTGCACGAGCGGATCTATCGGACGATCCTCGGAATGACCCGGAACCATGAGGACGCCGACGACCTGACCCAGGAAACATTCATGGTCGCCTATAAAGCCCTCGGCGGATTCAAGCGGCGGTCGGGCTTCTATACCTGGATCTACCGGATTGCGGTCAACCTGACTCTGAACTTTCTGAAGAAGAAAGGCCGGGAAAAAGGACGGGCGGACTTCGAGGAAAATGCCGCCGGGTTCGATAAATCCGCATCCGCCGTCCGTTCGCCCGAAGGAAAAGTCCTGAGGATGGAACTTCGGGGGAAGCTCGACGAGGCCATCCAGAACCTGCCGCTGCTTTACCGGGCGGCCTTCGACCTCGTGGTCGGGCAAGGGATGTCGCACGGCCGGGCGGCCGAATTGCTCGGCTGTTCCGAGAACACGGTCTCCTGGCGGATGCATAAGACCCGGAAGATTCTCCAGGCCCGGCTCGGGCCGTACTTGGCGGAGGTGGGCGATGAGATGTGAAAAGTCGAAGCGTTGGATTTCCGACGGCTTGGATGGAGCGCTCGTTCCCGTCCGGGAAAAGAAACTGGACGCCCATCTGGCCGTTTGCCCGGTTTGCCGGTCCTACCGGCGCGGCCTCGATGCGCTCCAGGGCGAGGCGAAACGCGCCGCCCGGCTTGTTCAAGCGGCGGAGTATGGACAGTCCGGCCTGGATCGCCTGGCGGAGATGATCAAGGCGACGCCGGGCCCCGTCCGGAAAACGCCGGCATTCTCTCCCCGGGGGCGTTGGGCTTGGGCGGGCGCGGCCTCACTCCTCGCCGCGGGAGGGATTCTCTATCTCACTCTGGCGCCGTCCCGAACCGCGCCGGAATCCTTCCCGGCCTCCTTTGAGGAAGGCTGGAGCCGGATCGACGGCCGGTTGGAAGAAAATCCCGATCTGGCCCGGGAGTTCGCCTCGTCTCTTCAAACCAGCCTGAGGGAGCCGCTCCGGGAAGCCCGGAGCGAGGTCCTCCCCCTCCTGGATCGTCATGTCCTCTTCCTGGAAGATCTCTCGGACGAGGAAGTCCGGCTTCTGAACGCCGAACTCGCCAAGGAAATCGCCAATTAGGAGGCTGAGGATGTCCACCAAAAAAATCATCGCTGCGGCCCTGGGGCTGATCTGGGCGGCCGGCCTAGCCGCCGGACAGACGACCCCCGTCCAAGACCGGCAGAAAATGCGCGAAAACGTCCTCACCCTCAGGCTGCTCCGCCTGACCCAGGCTCTCGATTTGAACGAGGAGCAGGCCGCCAAGATTTTCCCGATGTTCAACAAGATCGAGAGGGGAAAACTCGTGATCCAGAAGAGGATGAGCGGCGACATCGCCGACCTTCGACGGATGCTCCGCGGTCAGGACGTCAAGGAGGAGGACCTGGCCGGACGGCTGAGGAGCCTCAAGGAGGCTCAAACCTCCGTCCGGGCCTTGGATGAGGAACTCGAGGCCTTTGTCGAGGCCAACCTGACCACGGTCCAGAAGGCGAAATACCTGCTCTTCACCATCGAATTCTACCGCGGCCTGGCCGATGTCCTCGACCGGGCGGGGATGCGCCGCGGCCAGATGGGGAAAGCCCCCCCCGGCCCTATAAAAAAGTAAGGATTGTCAGAGAGAACGTTTCTCGAAGTCCAAGAGAAAAACGTTCTCTCTTTAGTTCCGAAATTTCCAGCCCGGCAAGCGGGGGCTAAAAACCTGACGGGTGGGAGGATCGGAGGCCCTCCTGACGTCCGGGAGGTTGAGGGAATGATCTCCAAACCGAAATATTGTCGCGCGTCCAGGAACGGCCGGAACGTGATGAGGGTTTGCCGCCCCGCAGGACACTCTTAGAGGGCGAACCCTTTGAACGGGTTCCCCTCTAACGTTCGCTTCGCTCCCTGACTCCCTTCCGCGGAGCATCCGGCGATGACATCGGCGAGATCTGTTGGTCATGGAGTTCGCGGAGGCAACGCGTGATGTTCCTACGACGGAAACGCTCCCCAGACTTTAGCCTTATTGATATTCACCCCTCCTTCCTCCCCTCGAAAAAGGGGAGGCCCCGAAATCCGTCAGCGTTTCCGAGAGCCTCAGGGCCACCGGGTCTTCCCGGTGCCCGTTGGGGAAAACCCAGCAAAAGGGTTTTCCCCAAGAGTGACCCGAGGCGCCGAGAAGGAGCGTCGAGGGGAGGACCTTCAAACCCGATCTGGAGTGAAGGCCGTTCTTGGACGGCTGTGGCGAACGGTTCCGGGATCCGCCCCAGGACCTATCAGGCATCAATCCCCGCGAAGCCAAAATTTTTCTTGACAAGCGGAAACGATTGGGCTAGGATATCGGCCGTCTCTTCGTATCCAAAGAGCTGTTTACACATCCGCTTTAATCCTGGTGCGTCTTTTTTTTCGCGAAGAAAGGCATTTATGCCAGCGTAGCTCAGTCCGGTAGAGCGGCTGATTTGTAATCAGCGGGTCAGGGGTTCGAATCCCTTCGCTGGCTCTGGAGCGCAGATCGAGGCTGACGGAATGAATCTCGGGCAGGTACCAAAGTGGCCAAATGGAGCGGGCTGTAAACCCGCAGCGGAAACGCTTCGGAGGTTCGAATCCTTCCCTGCCCATTTTCGTAGCGCGGGAATAGCTCAGTTGGTAGAGCGGTGGCCTTCCAAGCCATCTGTCGCGGGTTCGAATCCCGTTTCCCGCTTCCTTCGAAACGCAGGGGCGGGGAGAAGAGGCGCCCACGTAGCTCAGTTGGCAGAGCACGTCCTTGGTAAGGACGGGGTCACCAGTTCGACTCTGGTCGTGGGCTTAGGCATCTCACCCAGCCGAATGCCGGGAAGACAGGAGGTCCATCATGGCAAAAGCGAAGTTTGAACGGACGAAGCCGCACGTGAACGTGGGGACGATCGGGCACATCGACCACGGGAAGACGACGTTGGTCTCGGCGATGACGAAGGTTTTGGCGACGAAGGGCTTAGCCCAGGCGAAGACGTACGACGAGGTGGCGAAGGCGGACGCGAAGATGTTTCGTCGGGACGCGACGAAGATCCTGACGGTGGCTTTGGCCCACGTGGAGTACGAGTCGCCGCTGCGGCACTACGCCCACATCGACTGTCCGGGGCACGCCGACTACATCAAGAACATGATTTCGGGGGCGGCGCAGATGGACGGGGCGGTGTTGGTGGTATCGGCGGCGGACGGGCCGATGCCTCAGACGCGGGAGCACATTTTGCTGGCTCGGCAGGTGATGGTGCCGTCGATCGTGGTCTTTTTGAACAAGTGCGACCTGGTGGACGACCCGGAGATTCTGGATCTGGTGGAGCTGGAGGTGCGGGAGCTGTTGTCGAAGTACGAATTTCCGGGGGACACGACGCCGATCATCCGGGGGGCGGCGACGAAGGCGATGGCGGATCCTGTGGGGGAGGCGGCGAAGCCGATCTGGGATCTGATCGAGGCGATGGACTCGTTCATTGCGGAGCCGTTGCGGGAGGTGGACAAGCCGTTCCTGATGTCGATCGAGGACGTCTTCACGATCACGGGACGGGGGACGGTGGTGACGGGCCGGGTGGACCGGGGCCGGGTGAAGGTGGGGGACGAGGTGGAGATCGTGGGCTTTGGGGAGACGCGCAAGACGGTGGTGACGGGGGTGGAGATGTTCCGCAAGCTGCTGGACCAGGCGCAGGCGGGGGACAACATCGGGGTCCTGCTGCGGGGGATCGGGAAGACGGAGGTGGAGCGGGGCCAGGTGCTGGCGAAGCCGGGGTCGATCACGCCGCACCGGAAGTTCAAGGGGACGATCTACTCCTTGACGAAGGAAGAGGGGGGCCGGCACACACCGTTCTTCACGGGGTACCGGCCGCAGTTCTACTTTCGGACGACGGATGTGACGGGGGACGCGAAGCTGCCGGAGGGGGTGGAGATGGTGATGCCGGGGGACAACGTGAACCTGGAGATCTCGCTGATCACGGACGTGGCGATGGAGAAAGGGCTGCGGTTCGCGATCCGCGAGGGCGGGCGCACGGTCGGCGCCGGCACCGTCACGGAAATCGTAGAGTAAGAGGCTGGATTTAATGCGAGAGATCATCACGATGGCCTGTTCCGTGTGCAAGCGGCGGAACTATTCGAACACGCGCAACAAGAAGAAGAAGACCGACCGTCTCGAGGTCAACAAGTTTTGCCCCTTCTGCCGGAAGCACACTCTGCATAAGGAAGTTAAATAATTGAGAGCGGACGAGGATCGTCGCGCAGGTGAGTAGCTCAACTGGCTAGAGCAGCGGTCTCCAAAACCGCAGGTTGCGGGTTCAAGTCCTGCCTCACCTGCCCGGCGATTCCCCGCCCCGGGAACGTTCCGGCAACATGTCCCGCGAAGGAGTGGTGTCACCATGAGCGACAAAGTCAGATGGTATAAGCGTTTTTGGGCCTTCCTAAGGGATGCCCGCGCCGAGTTGAAGAAAGTGACCTGGCCTTCGCGCGCCGAGGTCACGAGCACCACGATCGTCGTCATCCTCTCCGTGTTTTTCTTCGGCTTTTACCTGTTCTTCATGGACGTCGCGTTCTCCTGGGCGCTGACTAAGATCAAGGACCTGCTCGGATAGGGGGCCCCATGGCCAAGAATTGGTACGTCATCCATACCTACTCGGGGTTCGAAAAGTTCGTGGCGGAGTCCGTCCGCCAGCGGGCCGCCGAGATGGGCATCCAGGACCAGATCGGCCAGGTCATCATCCCCACCGAGGACGTCATCGAAATCAAAATGGGCAAGAAGGTCGTTTCGACCAAGCGGTCGTATCCCGGCTACATCCTCATCGAGATGGAGATGTCCGACGAAAACTGGCTGATCATCCGCGAGACGCCCAAAGTCACGGGCTTCGTCGGGTCGGGCAAGAAGCCCTCCCCGCTCAGCAAGCACGAGGTCAACCAGATCGTCGAGCATATGGAGACGACCTCGGAGAAGCCCAAGCCCAAACATTCCTTCGAGAAGGGCGAGGCCGTCCGGATCATCGACGGCCCGTTCTTCAATTTCAACGGGATCGTCGAAGAGGTCAACCACGAGCGCTCGACGCTCAAGGTCCTGGTGACGATTTTCGGCCGATCCACCCCGGTGGAGCTGGAATTCCTCCAGGTCGAGAAACTGTAGGAGGCTGTACATGTCGAAAGAAGTCGTGGCCCGCGTGAAACTCCAGATCGTGGCCAAGCAGGCGAGCCCCGCGCCGCCGGTCGGGCCGGCCCTGGGCCAGCACGGCGTCAACATCATGCAGTTCGTCCGCGAGTTCAACGAGCGGACGGGCAAGTTGGAAGAGGGGATGGTCGTTCCCATCGTCATCACCATTTTCAAGGACAAATCCTTCACCTTCCTGATGAAGACCCCCCCCGCGTCCTATCTCCTCAAGAAGGCCGCCGGGATCGCCAAGGGATCCGGCGCGCCCAACAAGGACAAAGTCGGCCAGGTGACCCAAGCCCAGATCGAGGAGATCGCCCGGACGAAATTCGCCGACCTGAACGCCAACGACGTCGAGGCGGCCGCCCGGATCATCGAGGGGACCGCCCGGAACATGGGATTGGAGATCATCCGTGGCTAAGCGCGGCAAGCAATACCTCAAGGCCCGGGCTCTGAAAACGAAACCGGAATTCACCCTCGAAGAGGCGGTCAAGTTTATCAAGGAAGGCCGGTACGCCAAGTTCGACGAGTCCGTGGATGTTTCCCTCCGCCTGGGCGTCAACCCCAAGCAGTCCGACCAGATGGTCCGCGGGACGGTCGTCCTGCCCTACGGCACGGGGAAAACGAAGAAAATCTGCGTCCTGGCCCAGGGCGAGAAGGTCAAGGAGGCCGAGCAGGCCGGGGCCGACTTCGCCGGCGGCGAGGACCTCATCGAGAAGATCGCCGGCGGCTGGATCGACTTCGACGTCGTCATCGCCACTCCCGATATCATGCGGGCCGTGGGCAAGCTCGGCCGGATCCTGGGGACCAAGGGCCTCATGCCCAATCCGAAATCCGGGACCGTGACCTTCGACGTCAAAAAGGCCGTCGAGGAGACCAAGGCCGGCAAGGTCGAGTTCCGGGTCGACAAGACCGCGATCATCAATGCCGCCATCGCCAAGGTCTCGTTCCCCGAGGCCAAGATCATCGAGAACGCCAAGACGTTCATCCAGGCCATCCTCCACGCCCGCCCCTCCGCGGCGAAGGGGAAATACGTCCGGAGCCTGACCCTGAGCTCGACGATGGGCCCGGCCTTCCGGATCGTCGAGGACGTCTTGGAGAAATAGGAGAGGCGCCGTGAACAAGCAGACCAAATCCGCCCGGATCGACGAGCTCAAGGGCATTTTTGCGTCCCATGGGACGTTTTACGCCTTCGACTACAATAAAATGACCGTGGCTCAGGCGACCGACCTACGCAAGATTCTCCGCCGGCAAGGCTCGGGCTTTAAGGTCGTCAAGAACCGCTTGGCCCTTCGATCGCTCCGCGAGGACGCGCCGGAGGACTTGCGGAAGGCGTTCCGCAAACCCACGGCCATCGCTTATACGTCCGGCGACGGGATCGGTCTCGCCCGGGCGATGAAGGAGTTCCAGGTCGCCAACAAGGTCCTGGTCCTTAAGGGCGGCGTCGTCGAGGGGACCTCCTTTGCCCCCGCCCGTTTCGACGAAATCACCAAGCTGGCTTCCCGGACCGTGCTTCTGGGGAAAGTCGGCTATCTCATGGCCGCGCCCCTGCGGGGCTTCCTGCGGGCCCTCCAGGCGCCGGCGGCCAATTTGGGCATCCTACTCACTCAGCTCAAAGACCAAAAACAACAGTAAAGGAGAGGACGGACATGTCAAAGCTCACCAAGGAAGAATTCTTCGCCCACCTGGACGGCCTGACCGTGCTTGAACTCGCCGACTACATCAAGGAGTTCGAGACCCGGTACGGCATCAGCGCCGCCGCGGCCATGCCCGTGGCCGTGGCCGGCGGGGCTCCGGCCGCCGAGGCGAAAGCCGAGGAGGTCAAGACCGAGTTCGCCGTCGTCCTGAAGGCCGCCGGCGAGAAGAAGATCAATGTCATCAAGGTCGTTCGCGAAGTCACAAGCCTCGGCCTCAAGGAAGCGAAAGACCTCGTCGACGGCGCCCCCAAGACGGTGAAGGAAGGCCTGCCGAAGGCCGAAGCCGAAGCCCTGAAGAAAAAATTCGAAGACGTCGGCGCTCAAGTCGAGCTGCAGTAATCCGGGCCGTGCGCCGGGAGTCCCGGGTGTCTGTGTCTCCGAACGGATTTTCCGTTCGCCTGATCCCTTGCGAGGGGAGCGTTCATGATTAATCATTCTTCGTCTGTGTACCGCGACCGGTTGGATTTTTCGAAGATCGGCCAGGTCTTCCCCATGCCCGACCTCTTGGACATCCAGGTGGGTTCGTATCACGAATACCTCCAGATGGATGCCCTGCCGGAGGAACGGAAGGACACGGGCCTGCAATCCGCCTTCAAGGACGTCTTTCCGATCTCCGATTTCAAGGAGACGACCCAGCTCGACTTCATCACCTATTCGATCGGCAATTGGGAGTGCAAGTGCGGCCGGCTCAAGGGGGTCGAGAACTCCCGGGCGAAGTGCCACGGCTGCGAGACCCTCCTGCCCCGCGAGGTCGAGCTGACCGAGAAGGAGATCTGTCCCTACTGCGGTGCGGTTCGGAAGATCGAGGTCCCCGTCTGCGACCATTGCGGCGACCGGGTCGGCCTGAAGATGAAGTACACCCCGAACGAGTGCCTTCAGAAAGGCTACACCTATGCCGTCCCCTTGCGGCTCAAGGTCCGGCTCATCTCCTGGGAGAAGGACGCCGTGACCAAGGCCAAGCGGCTCAAGCACATCAAGGAACAGGAAGTCTACTTCGGGGACATCCCTCTCATGACCGAGAAGGGGACATTCATCTTCAACGGGATCGAACGGGTCGTCGTCAGCCAGCTTCAGCGCTCGCCCGGCGTTTTCTTCCGGCCGGGCGAGACGAAGGGATTCTTCATCGGCAAGATCATCCCCTACCGGGGCGCCTGGGTCGAGTTCGAGTACGACGTCAAGAACAACCTCTACGTCCGGCTCGACCGGAAGAAAAAGTTTCTCCTGACCGTCTTCCTCCGGGCCCTCGGCTTCGGTTCCGATGAGGACATCACCAAGCTCTTCCACTGGGTCGTCAAGGTCACGCCCGAAAACGGCAAACTCTATTGGGACCTCGCCCCGGGCCTCGCCGGCCGGACGGCCGACGAGGACGTCGTCGATCCCAAGGGGGACAAGGTCCTCGTCCCGGCCCGGAAAAAAATCAGCGAAACGATCCTGGAGACGCTCCGCGGCGCGGGCGTCACCCGCGTCGCCGTGGACCGCAAGGACCTCGCCGGCGCCTTCGCCCTGACCGGCATCAAGGGCAAGGTCAAACCGATCGAGGAGATCGGCGATACGGCCCTCGACCTTCTCATCGGCCGGGGCGAGCCCTTCGAGGTCTTCTTTCCCGCCGAGGCCGACGCCGGGATGCTCGTCGTCAACACCCTCCGCAAGGACCTCCGCAAGGACACCAATCAGGCCCTCGCTGAAATCTACCGCAAGCTCCGGCCCGGCGAGCCGCACACCATGGAGAGCGCGGCCAATCTTTTCCGTTCGCTCTTCTTCAACCCCCAGAAGTACAATTTCAGCCGGATCGGCCGCTTGAAGTACAATATCAAGCTCAATCTCAACACCTCCCTCGAGGACAAGGTCCTCCAGCCCCTCGATTATGTCGAGGTCATCCGCTACCTCCTGAAGCTCCGCAAGGGCGAAGGGGCGGTGGACGACATCGACCATCTGGGGAACCGCCGGGTTCGGTCCGTGGGCGAGCTCGTCGAGAACGCCTTCCGGATCGGCCTGACCCGGATGGAGCGGACGATCAAGGAAAAGATGACGATCACGGCCGACCTGGCCTCGGCCATGCCCCAGGACCTGATCAATTCGAAGCCGGTCATCGCCGCCCTTAAGGAATTCTTCGGCAGCTCCCAGCTCTCCCAATTCATGGACCAGATCAACAGCCTGGCGGAAGTGACCCATAAGCGGCGCCTCTCCGCCCTCGGACCCGGCGGTCTCAGCCGGGAGCGGGCCGGCTTCGAAGTCCGCGACATCCAGTCTTCCCACTACGGCCGGATCTGCCCCGTCGAGACGCCGGAAGGCCCGAATATCGGCTTGATCTCCTCCCTGAGCTGCTATGCCCGGGTCAACGGGTACGGGTTCATCGAGACGCCGTACCGAATGGTCAAGGAAGGCCGAATCGTCGATTATATCAAGGTCATTCATCCCGGCGACACCGACTATAAGGTCGGGGATGTCGTCGAGCTGGACGAAATGACCGGTACCGTGGCCGCCCTCAAGCTCAAGGGGGCCAAATACCTTCCGGTCGTGGAGCCGTTCTGCCATTATCTGACCGCCTGGGAAGAGGAGAAGCATAACATCGCTCAGGCCAACGCCCGGGTCGACGAGCGCGGCTTCTTTCAGGACGAGCTCGTGAGCGCCCGTCAGGCCGGCAACTTCAAGCTCCTGCCCAAGGACCAGATCGGCTACATCGATGTCTCCCCCAAACAGCTCGTCTCCCTCTCCGCCGCCCTGATTCCGTTCCTGGAGCACGACGACGCCAACCGGGCCCTCATGGGCTCGAACATGCAGCGTCAGGCTGTCCCGCTCCTCAGTCCCGAGGCCCCGCGGATCGGGACCGGGATCGAGTACCTCGTGGCCAAAGGGTCGGGCGACGTCGTCGTCTGCAAGCGCTCCGGGGTCGTCGCCTTCGTCGACGCCGAGCGCATCCTGGTCCGGGTGGACGAACCCGACCGGACCAAGGAGTACGAGGTCTCGACCGACCTCTACCTCCTGACCAAATTCCTCCGGACCAATCAGAACACCTGCCTCAACCAGCGGCCGATCGTCCGCAAGGGCGACGCCGTCGCCAAAGGCCAGGTCTTGGCCGACAGCTCGTGCACCGATCTGGGCGAGCTCGCTTTGGGCCGGAACGTCCTCTGCGCCTTCATGCCTTGGCGGGGTTACAACTTCGAAGACGCGATCATCGTTTCCGAGAAGATCATCAAGCAGGACATCTTCACCTCGCTCCATATCGTCGAGGAGACGATCGAGGCCCGGGACACGAAGCTCGGCCCGGAAGAGATCACCCGCGACATCCCGAATGTCCCCGAGAACCTCCTCCGCAACCTCGACGAGAACGGGATCGTCCGGATCGGGGCCGGCGTTCGGGCCGGCGACATCCTCGTGGGCAAAGTCGCCCCCAAGGGCGAAACTCAGCTGTCGCCCGAGGAGAAGCTGCTCAAGGCGATCTTCGGCGAGAAGGCCCTGGACGTCAAGGACGCTTCCCTGTACTGCTCCCCCGGCGTCGAGGGGACGATCATCGACGTCCGGATCTTCTGCCGCCGGGGCAGCGAGAAAGGCGTCCGGGCCAAGCAGATCGAGAAGGACGAGATTATCCGGATGAAGCGCAATATCGACGACGAAATCAGCATCCTCGAGAGCGAGAAAGCGCTCCGGATCCGGCTCCTCATCCGGAACGGCGTCCTGGACAAGGACGTCAAGCTGGGCTCGACGAGCTTGACCAAGGGCCAGAAACTGACCGACGAAATCCTCGACATGATCGGCCCGGACGAGTACGGCAAGCTCAAGCTCGAGGCCGCCGCGGAGCGCGACGAGAAGATCAAGGACATCGAGCGAAAGGTCCGCCGTCAAATCGAAGCCCTCAAGGCCATCTTCAAGGAGAAGGTGGACGCCACGAAGAAGGGCGATGAGCTCGCCCCCGGCGTCATCCAGGCGATCAAAGTCTATATCGCCATGAAGCGGAAGATGTCGGTCGGGGACAAGGTCTCCGGGCGGCACGGCAACAAGGGGATCATCGCCAAGATCGTCCCCGAGGAAGACATGCCCCGTCTCCCCGACGGGACGCCCGTCGAGATCGTCCTCAACCCCCTCGGCGTCCCTTCCCGGATGAACGTCGGCCAGATCCTCGAAACGCACGCCGGCTGGGCGTCGGACAAGCTCGGCCTCTGGATGGCCACGCCGGTTTTCGACGGCGCCACCGAACGCGAGGTCAAGGATCTGCTCAAGCGGGCCGGCCTTCCCGAATCGGGCAAGATCCCGCTCTACGACGGGATCACCGGCGAATTCCTCGACCAGGAAG
>Ga0315288_10003450_pt1 | contig 20228 bp, 16 predicted proteins | sample YL17G11_20_MG_FD_203454 | JGI IMG/M metagenome (GOLD analysis project Ga0315288, IMG submission 203454) | Sediment microbial communities from Yellowstone Lake, YNP, Wyoming, USA - YL17G11_20 | ecosystem: Environmental > Aquatic > Freshwater > Lake > Sediment | place: USA: Wyoming | collected... | reverse complement strand
AGATCGCGGTTTTCTCAAGCGGGAAGGCTGGGTGATCGGTGTACCAGCCCGAGCCGCGAAGGCCCAGCTCCTCTCCCATCCAGGCGCCGATGACAAGAGTCCTTTTCGGCTTGAAATTGTTGGCCTTCATAACGCGGAGGACTTCGATGATGGTCGCCGCCGAGGTGGCGTCGTCGTCCGCGCCGTTGCAGATGAAACCGTCCATGCCCACGCCGACATGGTCAAGGTGGCCGCCGAAAACGATGCATTCATTCTTGAGCTTGGCATCGGTGCCGGGCAGGACGCCGACGACGTTGGGCGCGGTCCGGTCCTCCCAGACGAAATGAGCTTCCATCTCCACGGCCGTTTCGATCGCCATGGGATACGGCTTCTTTTCGCGCATCATAGCGCTGACGGGGTATTTCCAGCTCTTGCCCACGGCGTAGAAGGCGTCGTCGCAGAAGCCGCGTCCGGCCCGCATGACGACGAACCCGGCCGGGCAGCCGTCTTTCTTCCGGATGGGGTCCGAGGGCTTCGGCACAGTCTTCAAGGACCGGCCCGGGACCGAGAGGTCCATTTCGATCAGGCCGACCGCGCCATTGTCGGCTGCGATCTGGATTTTCTTTTCGAGGGTCCACTCTTTGCTCTCGTCCGCGTCCGCGCTCGCGGGCGCGCCCGGCAACACCATGACCACGCGGCCCTTGACGTCGAGGCCTTCGTAATCGTTCCACTTGGCTTTTTCCGAGATGACGCCGTAGCCGGCGAAAGCCATCCGACCCTTAACGATCCCCGAGCCCGTGCCGCTCAAGGGCTGGAAATCGCGTCCCCGGCCGGCAAAATAAACCCGATGCTGGGGCGCGGTCATCTCAAGTCGGACGGGCTGACTGAAAACCTTCCAGTCTTTGATCGGCACTTCCTGGAACCAGGTGCCGTTGTCGCCCGCCGGCCGGAGGCCGTATTCCTGGAACTTGGCCGCGACATATTCGGCGGCCTTGCGGTATTCGGGCGTGCCGGAGCGGCGGCCCTGGAGCTCGTCCGAACCCAGGTAGTTAATATGCTCCATGGCCTTTTGGCCGTCGGGCTTGATCTCGGCGTGTTTGGCCGCGGGCTTGGCTTTTTGTCCGCCGGCGGCAGCGGTGCTGGAAGCTCCGAGGCTCAAGAAGAAGAAAAAGCAAAGGAAAGCCGTAAGAATTTTATTCATGGCGAGACCTCTCTTTTGACGGGACACAATCGGGCGGTCGATAAGACTCATGGATTAGGGTTAGACTCTATCGGAAAAAATGGAATTTTTCAATAAGCCTTATATCCTTTGTTATTCATAGACCAGACGGTCTATGAAGCGCTGCCGGAATGGACTTGCTCCCAAAGTCCCGCTGTAGTCGCTTCGTCAATCCCGGCCGGTCCCTGAGAGCATGAAGCTTCACGCCCTTGAACATGAGATTTGTGATGATGCAGGATAGAAGATGATTGAGTATGATTTATTCTCTTGACGGCGGATGGGCGGCATGACAAAATTCCCCTCAAAGAGAGGAGGTGTCATGTCGCATATAAAATCTCAGAGGTTCTTGTCGGTTTTTACGACTTTCTTTTTGCTCCTGACATTGCCGATGGCAGCCGCCCCTGTCCGTCCGATATCGCTTGACCGGGTCTTCTCAACGCCCGCGCTTTGGGGGACGTCTCCCAGCGGCTTGGCCTGGTCCGGGGACAGCAAGCGGCTGGCCTTTCTCTGGAATGACAAGGGGGACCGCTTCATGGATGTCTGGCTGGCCGCCGCCGACGGCACTACTCCGCGGAGGCTGACGGACATGAAATCTGTGAGGCCGGATCCCATACCGGACGACAAGCGCACGGATGAGGAAAAAAAATCAGATGAGAAAATGGAGCGGGGCGTATCGAGGCTGGTCTGGTCACCCGACAATAAGAATATGGCGTTTATTTATGTGGGCGACATCTGGCTCCTTGACGTCACGAACCCGGCCGCGAAACCGAAGCGGATCACCCACACTGCGGCCGGCGAGGGGCAGGTCGCTTTTTCACCCGATGGGACGTGGCTGTCTTATCAAAGCTCCGGCGATATTTGGCTCTTCAACTTGACCGAGGCTGAGATCGTGCAGCTCACCCGCCTGGCCAAAGGCCGCGATGTGAACGTGGCCGGTTATGAGTGGGCTCCCGCGGGACTGCGGATTTCTTTCGCCTTGATGGACCAGACCAAGGTGGGGGAGAGTCCGATCCCCAATTATCTTTCTCCGGAGGGGCCTTCCTTGAGCCGGCCAAAACGCGTTTTCCCGGGCAAGGAAGGACCTCAGGCGAAGCTGGGCGTAGTCTCTGTTCCCGACGGGAAACTGACCTGGGTTGAGACGGATAAGACCATTCAGGCGGGCTATGGCGGACGAACCCGCTGGTCGCCGGACGGCAATCGGTTGCTGATTGACACGGCAACGACGGATCACAAGCATCGCTGGCTGTTGACAGCGGATCTGGCTTCGGCGAGCGCCCCGTCCGACCCGGCGTCACCGCCGAGCCTCAAAGCCAAGGAATTATTCCACGAAACGGATATCATCAACTATTGGGGCGCGGTGCTCTTTTCTAACTGGACGCGGGACGGTCAGGCTGTCATCTTTGTCTCCGACCGCGACGGTGACTATCACCTCTATCGGATGCCCGCAGCGGGCGGCGACCCGGTCCAATTGACGAAAGGGCCGTGGCAGGTGACCGCCATGGAGATCCCGGAGAAAAGCGACGGTTCGGCCGTTTACATTTCCTCGACCATGGCCGGCCCGAACGAGGTCCATCTCTTCAAAGTCGATGCTGCCCGGGGAGGAGAGCCTGTGCGACTGACCGAGCCCGAGGGGACCCATCAGGCCGTTCTGTCACCCGACGGGAAGCTCTTTGCCACAATTTACACCAACGACATCCAACCTCCGGACCTGTTTATTGCTGAGGCTGCGGCCGGTACCTCTATGCGACGCATTACGAATTCGCCTTTGCCGGAATTCTCTCAATACGCCTGGATCACCCCGCGCTATGTGACATTTCCGAGCCGCAAAGACGGCGCGAAACTGTACGCCCGGATCGTTCTGCCTCCCGATTTCAAGCCGGGGGTGAAATATCCGTTGATCCTGGGATCGGTCTACAACAACACGGTCCGTAACAGGTGGAGCGCCGGGAATGCCTTCGACCAGTTCCTTGCCCAGGAACACAAATTCATCGTGATGAACATCGACATCCGGGCAAGCACGCCCTACGGCCGGAAATTCCGCCAGGCAACCATAGGCGACCTGGGCGGGATCGACCTCGAGGACTTGACGAGCGGCGTCGAATACCTCGATAAGCAGGGCTGGATCGACCGCAGCCGCGTGGGCATCTGGGGCTGGAGCTACGGCGGCTTCCTGTCCCTTATGGCCAAGTTCAAAGCGTCCGATGTCTTTAAGGTCGGCGTGGCCGGGGCGCCGGTATCCAACTGGCTCCATGACACGTCCTGGGTCGTGCCGCTGCTCGGCGATCCTAAGGATAACGCCGAGGCCTACAAGCGCACTTCCCCCATCACCTATACTGACGGCCTCAAGGGCAAACTGCTGATTGTCCATTCGATGGGCGATGAGCGTGTGCTTTTCCAGGACACGGCCGCCGTTGTCGATAAGCTGCTGCAGGCCAAGAAAGACGTGGACGTCGTCTGGGCGCCGAAGGGCGGGCACGGCTATGATCCGACGGACGAGGGACAATACAACCGTTACAAGCGGATCGCCGATTATTTTATCCAGCATCTGGGCTCGGGTCCAAGCCGGTCGAAGTGATCGATTGGCTTTGATCGAAAAGGCCGATCGGGGACGATTCTGGGCAATAGTTAAGCTGCATTATTTATGAACCGGACGGCCTATAGGGGACGGCCGGAATGGACTCACTCCCAAAGTCCCGCTATAGTCGCTTCGTCCATCCCGCCCGGCCCGCAGAAAACATGGCGATTCATGCCCCTCAAGTGGAGATTTTTAATTATTCAGGCTAAAGATCCATAACTGCCCAGCAAATCCGTCCCCATTTCCGCTAACGACGGCAAGGGGATGTTGACAGCATCCTTCCGGCCATCTATATTATTTCTAGAGAAATAGTCAATTTACCCAGGAAGGAATGGCCATGAAACTCAAGCCTCGGTTATTTTGTGCTTTCGGCTTTGGGCTCCTGGCGGGCTTGGCCGCGGGAAAGATGTCCGATGGGATAGCCGGCGCGGCCTCTCTGCATACGGAAATCCAGGCCGCGTCCGGTTCCCAGGAGCCCGTCTTCCAGCCGCTGCCGGGTTCCGGCAGGAAATGCAAGATCAGCGAAGACGTTTATTTCACATATGAATTCAGCGAAAAGCCGAAAATGGGAACGGTCATCCTCAAGGTCCAGGTCTTCGACAAGAGCGGCGCGAAGACGACTCCCTATCTCATCAAAGGCCGCTCGGACATGCCCGCCATGCGCGGCGCCCACGACTCGGGCGACGTGGAGTTCAAGCTGAACCGGAAGAACGACTACCTCATGCCCATCAACATCGTCATGCCCGGCGAATGGGAAGTTCGTCTGACGTTCCTCAAGGACGGCGATCCGGTCTTTTTCGGTCGCATCAATTTCAACGTTTGATCCGCCGGCGCGGGTCTTGGGAAGCGATCGGAATTAGCGATAGAGTCGTCAAGAATGAAAGCCTTTAAATCGAGCCTGAGATTTTTCGCCGGTCGCGCCCTTTCCGTGCTCCTGCTGTTCGCCGCCGAGGCCGGCGTTCTTTATTCCTCGAATTATCTCTTCTTTTTGGAGGTACAGGGGATCGCCGGATATTCCAGCGCCGCGGGAAAGGCCGTTTTTTATTCCATGAGCCGGATGGAGGCCATGCAGAAACCGAGCCTGGGCTTTGATTACGTGCAGAAATTTGCCGGGGCGGGTGGCGACATCGCCACGCTGGCCGTCCAGGCGAGGCTGGCCGTGAACGCCGAGGGCGGGGACACGATTGAGCCGCAGCTCTACAACGCCTATCTCCGCCTGAAACTCGGGGGAAGCTATATCTGGGCGGGCCACAATAGGCCGAAGTTCGGTTTGGCCTCCTGGTTTGACAGCCATGGCCAGCTCCTCCAGCCGACGGCCATGAACGGCTTCGGCTTCGATCGCGATTGGGGCGTCGGCCTCGAGCGTGATTTATCCTGGGGAAACGCCGGGGTGTCTCTGACCACCGGGTCGGGAATGTCGCTCTATCTCAAGGGGAACTATTTTCTGTCGGGAAGGATCGCCAAAGGCGTCCTCAACCGGGATAATTATACGGTCGGGCTGTCGGCCGCCGCCGGGAAGGTCCTGGATGTCATGGGTGTCCATCTCATGAACGATAAGCCGGCTTTATTCGAGATGCTTGCGACTGACGCAACCTGGCTCCGGAACAACTGGGAGAACCGGGTCGAGGTCATGGCCGGGAAGAGGGGAAGTACTGCGGCCTGGGCCGTTTTCTGGCGGACGGGCGTAGGCCTCCTCGAGGAAAGCCGGCTTAAGCTCGAAGCGCAGCCCGCAGTTTTCAGGATGAATGGGAAAACGAACGTCCAGGTCTCGGCCGGGATTTCCTACTCGGCGGGCGCCGACTGGACGCTGCGCGCCATGGTCCAGCGAGACCGGGAAACGAAAGACACCCGCATCGTTTTTCAGGTTTATTACTATAAAGGGATGAGGCTTTAGACATTATGAAAAAGCTGAAGAGTTCGCTGTCATGGTTATAAACACTCCTTTCTCAAAGAGCAACGCCGGAGTTTTAATAACTATCTTGTTGATTTCGTGTCTCCTTGTCTTGCCGCTCCTGGCGGCGGTCGGGTGCGACCTCAACGACCCGGACCGCGACGTCAAGCGGCTCTTCCCCGAGTCCACGGGATACAAGACCATCTACGTTTCGGTCGCGCAGAAGGGCGGCGAGGCCATGCTCCGGCGCATCGAGGAGCGGCTGGGGGACAAGTTCCAGGGGCTTTACGAAACCGCCGACGTCCCTTACACCATGTACCAGATCTTCAAGGGCCGGGACCTCATCGGCTACATCCACGGCGTCAACCAGAAGGGCACCTACGGCGGCATTCAGGTCTTCCTGGCCGTGGACCTGGAGGGCCTGATCCGCGGCTTCTATTTCCAGAAGCTGACCTCGCAGTTCGGCAAGCAGCTCCGCGACGAGGCGTTCGGCAGACAGTTCACCGGTCTGAACCTCAGGGATTTCTTCAACTATGACGTCGCCTCCGGCACGGTGAAGGGCGAAGGCAAGTTGACGGCTATCAAGAACCCGGCGCCCCAGGCCGAGGCCGATTTCCGGGCCGCGCTGCGGGCCACAAAGAAAAATCTGATTTTGATTGATGAATTTCTTTTAGGAAATAAATATCTCCAATGACAAGGATGGTCTAAGAAAGGAGCCGCCATGGTCACTCAAAAAATAAATATCTATCAGGTCGCTTATAAGAACCTGCTCCGCAAGAAGACGCGGAGCCTGCTGACCATCCTGGGCATCGGGCTTTCCGCCTGGGTACTGGTCAGCCTCCTCGGGTTCAACCAGGGTTATGAGGCGGCCTTGAACAAGGATATCGACAACATGGGCTTCCAGGTCCTGGTCACAGCCAAGGGCTGTCCCTATGAGGCGGCCACCCTCATGCTCAAGGGCGGGACCGGCCTCCGCTACATGAAGGAATCGGTCATTTCCGACATCCTCAAACACAAGGAGGTGGAAGGGATCACTCCTCAGCTCATGGCTGCAGTCTTCGACCCGAACAGGGGCGAGAGCGGCGGCATCAACGCTTACCTCGGCGTCGACCCCGCCACCTTTCCGGCGATGAAATCCTACCTGAAGTTCAAGCAGGGGGGCTGGTTCACCGACCCCAACGCCGTGGAGGCTGTGGTCGGCTATGAGGCGGCCGAGCTCGAGCAGCGCGAGGTCGGGGATAAACTCCTCATCCCCGAGAAGAACGTCGAGCTCAAGGTGGTGGGCGTTTTGACCCGCTCCGGGACCGCGGATGACGGCACGATCTTCGTCCCCCTCCGGACCGTACAGAAAATTTTCGAGAAGGAAGGCTTGATTACAGCCGCCGGTATCAAAGTGAATAAAAACGCCAACATGACCGAACTCGAGAACAAGCTCTACGACCTGCCCGATGTTCAGGTCGTGTCCATGGCCCAGGTCAAGACGACCATCATGAGCCTTGTTACCACGGCCAAGGTCATGGTCTTCTCCATCGCGCTCATTGCCATCCTCATCGCTATGCTGGGTGTCATCAACACCATCCTCATGTCGGTTTTCGAGCGCTTCCAGGAGATCGGCATCATCAAGAGCATGGGCGCCATGCCCTGGGATGTATTCCGGATGATCTGGACCGAGACGGTCATCCTCTGTCTGCTCGGGGGCGGCCTGGGGATCGGATTCTCCTTCGGCCTCTCCAAGATCACCGACGTCCTGATTAGGCGCCTTCTGCCCTACACGCCCACGGGAAGCCTGGTCATCATCAACGGCTCGCTGGCCTTGCTGACGCTGGGTGTCGTGGTCGCCATAGGTCTGGTGAGCGGCGTATACCCGGCCTGGCGGGCGTCGCGGGTGAGGCCGCTCGAATCCATAAGGAGCGAAGGAGACTGAGATGGCGATGAAAAAGGCGACAACCATGACTGCCAACGACGGATTCGCACTCGAAGCGCGGAACTTAAAAAAGATTTACAAGAGGGGCAGCGAGGAGATCGTAGCCGTGGACGGCGTGTCCCTGAACGTCGAAAAAGGGGAGTTTATCTCCTTCATCGGCCCCTCCGGCTCAGGGAAGACGACCCTTATCAACATCCTCGGCTGCCTGGACAACGCCACTTCGGGGAGCTTGAAGATCGGAGGGGAGACGGTCTTCTCCGACAATTGCAGCTTATCCGAGAGCGATCTGACCAAGATCCGGCGCCGGGTCTTCGGCTATATCTTCCAGAAGTTCTATCTGGTCCCGACGCTGACCGTCCTGGAGAATGTGCTCCTCCCGTTTGCCTTCTTCCAAAAGGCCGAGGCGAGCGCGGACCCCATGGAAATTTTGCGGGACTTAGGCCTGGACAAGCGCATCAACCACCGTCCGTCCGAGCTTTCGGGCGGCGAGATGCAGCGTGTAGCCATCGCCCGGGCGCTGGTCAACAAGCCCGAGATCCTGCTGGCCGATGAGCCCACGGGGAACCTCGACACAAAGCGGAGCGGGGAGATCGGCGAGGTGCTAAGAAGCCTGAACGGGCGGGACGGCCTGACCATCCTCCTCGTCACCCACAACCCGAACCTGGCCCGCATCGCCCACCGCACTATCGAACTGCGGGACGGGAGGATTTTCGGGTAATCGCGGAGATTCATGGACCGGGCCGTTGAATCCCAACCAGCCCGAAATCAGGCAGGCGGTGGAAGTTCTGAGGGCGAAGAAATGAGGAAAAACATTGCGGATTTTTCCCCGGTGCGCCCCCGGACGCGCGTTAGACGACTTCAACATAGCGGTATTCCAGGTCCGAATTCTGCTCTTCGAGCGCATCCAGGAAAGACAGAATCGCGGACTTGATGTTGTCCAGCGCCTCTTCTTCAGTTTCGCCGCAAGCCCGGCATCCCGGAAGCCCCGGCACCCAGACCGCGAATCCCGCTTCGGTTTTGAAAATGTTGACCCGGTATTTCACGCTCTCCTCCGCTCGACTCTTGATCCTCTTTCGTGATATTGAGACGTCCGGGAAAACGGGATTGTCTCATTTTTGCTATTGCGAGATTCGGCGTTGGGAAATCGAATTTTGTGTTTCTTCAGCCGGACAAATTCGGGAACATATGCCAAACCTGTATTATTCATAAGCCGAATTCCATATGGGGGGGAAGGCCGGAATGGATCCGCTCCGGAATTTCCGCACCGGCTTTCCTCCCGCGGAGCCTGAATTTTACCTCTCCCCCGGACTGTGATATATGCATGTTATCTGATCAGGGATGGAAATAGGATCCTTATGAAAATCCGCCTGATTCAAGGAGGCTGCTGATGAGCCAATCCGTCAAACGCTACGGTCAAGTGATCAGGGTCCGGTCCGAAAAGCTCGCGGAGTACAAAACGCTACACCGCAGCGTCTGGCCCGGGGTCCTCGATATGATCCGCAAGTGCCATATCCGTAACTATTCTATTTTTTACCGCGACGGCAGTCTCTTCAGCTATTTCGAATATACGGGCCGGAATTTCCAGGCGGACATGAAGAAGATGGCGGCCGACCCCGAGACTCAGGAATGGTGGAAGCTGACCGACCCCTGCCAACAGCCCGTTGAAACGGCTCAAAAGGGCGAGTGGTGGGCGGCGATCGAAGAAGTCTTCCACACGGATTGAAAGCCCGAATTCAGCAGACGGTGACGACCAGGCCTTCGCGGCTGATGCTGTAATCGAAGAAGCGGGCCCGCGCGTTCGGCGGCTCGGCCTCGAGCATGCGGCGGACGGCCGCGGCGTCTTCCAGCGATCTGCAGACCATCAATAAGAACCCACCCGCTCCCGCGCCGAGCAGCTTGGCGCCGAAAATGCGGGAGCCGACCCGGCTGAGTATGTCTTCGATGACCGGAGTGGTGCATTCGGGATCCAGGCGCTTGTTCAGACTCCAGGCGTAGTCGATGAGCCCGCCGAATTCGGCGATGGACTTGCGGGCCATAGCCTCGGCCATGACCGGAGGATAGGCGTGCAGGTCCCTCAGGGTTTTTATGGAAGCCCGATCGCGGTCGAGGTAATGGCCGACGACCTCGGAGAGGATGTTCTTGGCCAGGCGGCGTAGCCCCGTGTAATAGAGCACCGTCTGTCCGTGGTTCGCTTCCGGGTCCAGGACGTCGCCGGGCACGAAATGGATTTGCGGGTCGGCGATGAGCCCCGGCTCTGTCCTGATCACCTTAACGCCGTCCACCACGCCGCCGATCTGGTCCTGCCATCCGCCGCCCGTGGTGAGCTCCTGCTCGAGTTGCAGGACGCCGTGGAAAAGCTCGCGGTATGAGGGCGTCCGGCCCAAGACGCGGCTGATAACCGACATCAGGACCGCGCCCATGATACTCGACGTGCCCAATCCGCTGCCGCTCGGAATGGCGGCGAGCGTCGTCAGCTCGATGCCGCCTCCGAACCGCTCAAGCATCCCGGCGAGCGTCGCAACGCTTTTCGGCCACCTGGCCGTCGCGGGCGAAAATCCGCACAGCGCCAAAGCCGCCTTGGCCAGTCCGAATCGGCTCGTCGGCTTCCGGTAATCGAGCAGGTCTTCCAACTCCCGGACGACGACGCGCGCGCCGTGGTCGATGGAGCTGATCCGGATCTCGGGCTCCCTGATGACGCGGCCGTAGGCCTGGATGGGGGATTGGCCGTTGAGGTCGACGGCCGCGTTGATGACGCACCCACCCCGCTCCAGGGCATAGGGAGGCGTATCGGTCCAGCCGCCGCCCAGGTCGAGGCGCGCCGGCGCCCGTCCCCAGACGATCTCATCTTCCCGCAGGCTGTTTTTCGGCGGGTCGAGGCGCCGGTCGCCGCTGAAGACGATCACCCGTCCCAAGTGCGCGAAGGCCGCTTTTTGAGCTCCCGTCGCCCAGGCTGGAGGGGCTTTGAATTTTTCCGGAGAGATTCCGAGAGAGTCCAGCCAGGCTCTCTCTTCCGCCGTCAGGGATCGGCTGATTGCGTCCAGGATTTTTGGCGTGAGTCCGGATTTCATCCCGCCCTTCGGACGCAGAGCCGTCCCCAGGGTATGAAGGATTCGGGAAAGCCCCAGGCTATCCAGGCCCGCGGGCGCGCTTCTCCGGCCGAAATGGCGGTAACTTTCTTTCAATATCTCCAAGATCCACTCTCGCCGCTCGCCTTCATCGAGGCGCCGGAGGAGGAAGGAAAGATCGGCGGCGGAGAACCCGCTTTCCAGGCGGAAGATGCGTCCGTACGACCGCCTCACTTCGCGGGTCCTGATCCCGGTGCGGCGGCTGTGGAACGCCTCATGCGAGGCGAGCCGGGCGATGTCGGACAGGCTGTATCGACGGGCCCTCCGCCACATGTGTTTTTGTTCGCGGGACGCGGCTTCGGGTTTGAACAGCCAGAGCCACTTTGAGAAGTCCGATGACCGGCCTTCGGCAGGAAACAAACGGCCGTTCCAGACGTTCCGCTCCGGCTCGGGAAGGTCCGCATCCCAGATATCCTCGCCCGAAGCCTCCATGGCCCTCAGCCAATCTTCAAGGGTCAGTCCGCAGAGCCGTCCGCTTTGCCCCAGGCTTCGGTGGAAGACATCGTCGATGCCGTAGCAACGGACAAACCAGACTTTTTTCCCGCGGCGGTCGCGGCCCTCGAGCACGTCAAGACAGGCTTTGGCCGGAAGAGTCAGCGGCTCTTCCACGTCCGCGCCGATGACGACGTTTTCGCCCTGCAGCGTGAGCCCCGCCCGGATGCGGCAGCCTTCTACCCAGGCGTTTCGGCCGGCGATCATCCCCTCGCCGGAGAATTCGTTGTTGAGCGCGATGGCCGCGCCGGAGCCGGCCACGCCGCTGTCCATCCCGGCGAGCTCCGCTCCGCTCTCGATGAGCTGGCGCATGGTCCCGAAATGCAGGAACCCGCAGCGGGGGACAATCTCCACGTGGAATGGGATGCGCGAGGCGGCGCGGTAAACCCGCTTCAGCGTCTCATCATCGAGGGCCGATCCCGACTTTCTCACTTCATCGCGGTAAGAAGCAAAAGCCGTTTCCTCGCCCATGGCACAGCAAATCTCCCGGTAAAAATCAACTCCGTATTTTTCGAAGGCTGTTCCTATTGAGGCGGACCAGATGAGGCGTCCCTCGCGGTCCGGCCTCGGGTCACAGATTTCGAGGAGACGGAGCGCTGATGCGGCATCCAGGTTCATGATGCCGATGTCCAGGATGGACCGGCCGTGAAGATCCACGGCGCCCTGGCGTTCCTGTTCTTCGACCGAGGGCTTTTGGAGAAACCGCCTGACCTTCCCCTCATGGCCCGGGCAGAATACTCCGTGGTCCTTAGCGACTTTCGGATCGGAGTAGCTGCCGATACCGGTCGTCCCGCCGGCCTGAAACCTGACGCGGGAAGAGTCGAAACTCAGGATGACATCGCCGGTCGTGACCAGGATCTGTCCCGCGCCCGCCGGCGCCGGAGGGAGGTCGAGGTAACGGGGGAGCTGCCGGTCGAGGAGCGTCATGGCCAGGGCGCTGTCGGATTCTCCCGGCACAGGGATGAAGATTTTACCGCAGGGGCTGTAAGCCGGAAGCCGGCGCGCGTCGCCTCCGGCATGGATGATCAGAATACGCAGCCGGCCGAGCGTGTTTTCCCAGGAGGCAGGGTTCACTGAATGCTCTTTCCGGCCGCGTAGCTCGCGGCTGAGCACTTCCATCAGGCAGAGGAGCGTGCTGCTGCCGCTCCCGATGCGCCGGCCGCCCGGGTCGGGAATGACCAGGATGGTTTTGACACCGGTGATGAGGCCGAGGCTTTTCCGAAGTTCGAGCTGGATCCTGTAGGCCGCGGCCTGCTGTTCGTTGGCAGCGGTAATGATAAGGTAGTCCCAACCGGAGGATGAATTCCGCCGGGGGATTTTTTCATTCATATCGATCCTGTCTTATTCATAAATCGGGTTTTCTATGGAGGGAAGGCCGTAATGGATTCGCTCCCGAAGTCCCGATATGATCGCTTCGTTCATCCCGGCCTTCTCCCTTGAAGCATTCATCGATTCCGTCTCTCCGGCCTAAAATTTATGAATAATGCAGGTTATGAATACCAATATCCTCAACCCCTGGACTGGGTTGGCTATGATTATTTATTCGCTTCGACCTGCGCTTTGATCCAGGGATAGGTGCGCGAGATGCCATCTTTCAGAGAGACTATTGACCGCCAGCCGATGCGGCTGATACGGTCGTTGCGGAAGTTCCGCGCTTTGACGCCGACCGGGCCGGGCACGTGCTTGATACGGATATGCTTTCCCGCGACTTCGGCCACGGTGTGGACCAGTTGGTCCACCGAGACGTATTCTCGGCGGCCGATGTTCACCCCGTTTTCGAGGCTCGAATGCATGAGCAAGAGAATTCCGTCGAGGAGGTCGTCGATGTACGTGTAGGCGCGTAAGGCCGTGCCATCACCCCAGACCTCGATCTCGCCGCCGTCCGCGACTTCTGCGATCTTGCGGCACAAGGCCGCCGGCGCCTTTTCGCGGCCACCGCGCCACGTGCCCTCGGGGCCGTAAGTGTTCTGGAAGCGGGCGATCCGGACCGCCATGCCGAAGCGGCGGCCGTAGGCCATGGCCATGCGCTCGGCGTAAAGCTTCTCCCAACCGTATTCGTTGTCGGGGAAAGCCGGGTAGGCCTCGTCCTCGTGCATCTCGGGCTCGTCACGTTCCATGTCGCGGTAGACGCAGGCCGAGGAGGAGAAGAAGTAGCGCTTGACGCCGGACTGCCCGGCCGCGTGGGTCATGTGGATGTTGATCAGGGCGCTGTTGCGCATGATCTCGCATTCGGCGGAGTGGATAAAGCCCATACCGCCCATGTCCGCGGCCAGTTGGAAAACCTCGTCGAAGGGCTGGCCATCCGGCGGGAGGATCGCTTTCTCGCAATTCGGCTGCAACCTCAAGTCGAGAAGCAGGAATTCATCGGCCGCGGTCGGCGAGAATTCGTGATTTTTAATGTCCACGCCCCGCACCCAGCAGCCATCTTTTTTGAGCCGCTTGACCAGGTGGCCTCCGATGAAGCCGCCCGCGCCGCATACCAACACTTTTTTTGTCATAGCGATTTCCTTTCCGTCATCCTAATATCTGAAGACTTTTGATGTATTTGAGAATTCCCTCTTGATTCAGAGGAAATTTATATCAGAGGACGGCGGACAAGTCAATTTCGAGCCGATCCGATCGTCGATCACAATCGGAGTCCTCAAAAAAAATCATGCGGGACGAGACATGAAGAAAAAATCGACCTTTAAGTACGCTCCGCCCGAAGCGGGCCAAAGGATCCTTGGATGAATTATCAGCAGGGATCTTCGGGACGCCGCACTGGAGGATATCGAGGGGGCATCTCTTTCGCCTCTTCCTGGACTGGTTCTTAGAGAGAGGATCGGTTTGACATTCCATTTTCCTCTGCTTATATTGGCCCTTTACCCTTGAACCATAAGAGAGAGGAGGACCATCATGAAGCGTTCGAAATCAAGGTTCTTTTTGCCTTTGGCGTGGATTTTGGCCCTCTGCCTGGCCGGATCCGGCCTTTGGGCCCGGGTCCAGAATCAAACCCAAAACCAGCCGCAGCCGCAAACCGGCGCCAAGAAGGTCCTGTCCATCGAGGACTTCGGCCGTTGGCGGACGATCGTAGGGACCACGATTTCCGAAGACGGGAATTGGGCGGCTTACGGTTATCGCCTTCGCGAGGGCGACGATGTCCTTTACGTCAAAAGCCTTGTCTCGGACAAGGAATATGAAATCAAGCTCGGCTCCCGCCCTCAAATCTCGGACAACATGAAATGGACGGCCTACGCGATCGCGACTCCTTATAAAGAAGCGGAAAAACTCCGCAAGGACAAAAAGCCGGTACCGGATAAAGGCGAACTCCTGAACCTGGCTACGGGCGATAAAGCGACCTGGGATAATATGGCCTCCTTCGCCTTCTCCAAGGGTTCGCGCATCCTGGTCGTCAAGCGGACAAAGCTCGACAAGGAAGCCAAGCACAACGGTACGGACATGATCATCCGCTGGCTGGATCGCGGGATGGATGAGCTCGTCGGGAGTGTTGGCGAATACGGCTTCAACAAGCCCGGAACCATGCTGGCCTACGCCATCGACGCCGCGGATATGAACGGCAACGGCGTCGCCGTGCTCGATCTTGCATCGGGCATCCGGAAGATCTTGGACAGCGACAAGGCGCTTTATGAGAAGCTTGCCTGGGACGAGGAGGGCGCGGCGCTCGCCGTCCTTAAGGGCGCCAAGAAAGAGGGTTTCGTCCATCGCGAGAACAGCCTGCTGGCCTTTAAGAACCTCGCCGCCGCCGAACCCGCCCGCTTCGAATTCAAATCAACCGATTCTCCCGACTTCCCCAAGGAAATGGTCGTCAGCGAGAAGGGGGCGCTCTCCTGGAGCGAAGATCTGAACCGGGTCTTTTTTGGGATCAAGGAGCAGGAGAAAGAGCCGGAGAAGAAAAAGGACGATGCCCCTCCCGTCGCCAACGTCGACATCTGGCACTGGAAAGACGACCGTATCCAGTCCGTTCAGATCATCCGCGCTGAAGACGACCGGAACTTCACTTATCGCACGGTTTACCTCCTGAACGAAAAGAAATTCGTGCGGCTCACGGACGAGTCCATGCGGACCATCCAGCTCACCAGGAACGGAGCCTGGGGCATCGGCCGGGACGAGCGCGCTTATATCTCGGACTGGAAGGAGTCGCAGGCCGATACCTATCGTGTCAATACAGCCACGGGCGAGCGGACGCTCATGTTCAAGGGACAGAAACAAACGCTGGGCCTGTCTCCTGATTCCAAGCACTTCCTCACCTGGAAAGACGGCCATATCTGGGACTACATGATCGAGAGCGGCCAGGCGAAAAACCTGACCCGCGGCGCGGCGGTCAGATTTGTCAACAAGGAATTCGACAACCCCGGAACCCCGCCCTCTTACGGAGTCGCCGGATACACGAAGGACGGCCGCGGCGTCGTCCTCAACCATCAATATGATATTTACTTCCAGCCGTATGACGGCTCGCCGGCCGTGAACCTGGCCGGCGGGTTGGGAACCCGCGAGGAAATCCGCTTCCGCACCCAGGACCTTGACCCCGAGGACCGGTTCATCGACCTTTCCCGGCCTGTGTTGCTGTCGGCCTACGGCCAATGGACGAAAAAGGCGGGATATTATGAGTTGAGCGGCAAGAGCCTTAAGAAGCTCATCTACGAGGACAAGGTCTTCGGCGGCGTGATGAAGGCCAAGAAAGCCGACCGCCTGCTCTTTAACATGGAGACCTTCGTCGATTTTCCTAATTACTACGTGAGCGACATGAAGTTCGCAGGCCCGAAGCGGATCACCGATGCCAATCCCCAGCAAGCCGAGTACAAATGGGGATATCGCATTCTGTTCGAATTCAAGAACAGCGGGGGAGTGAGGCTGCAGGGGACGCTGGCCGTTCCGGACGAATACCAGAAGGGGCAAAAGCTGCCCATGCTGGTCAATTTCTACGAGAAAAACTCCCAGAACCTTCACCGTTATCAGGCGCCGCGCTACGCCTCCTCGCCCCAGTTCGCCGGGTTCGTCAGCGAGGGCTATCTCGTCATGCAGCCAGACATCCATTTCAATACCCGGACCTCGCACTCGGACATGCTCGACTGCATCGAGGCGGCGATCCGGAAGGTCATCAATATGGGCTACGTGGATCCGAAGCGGGTCGGCCTCCACGGCCACAGCTACAGCGGCCAGGGATCGGCGTTTATCTCCACACAATCGAAGATGTTCGCGGCCATCGTGGCGGGGGCGGCCGCGACCGACCTGGTCAGCGACTTCAACCAGCTCTGGAAGTCGAGCGGTACGAACCAGCACCGTTACGACATCTACGGCCAGGGCCGGTTTGCCACCAATCCCTATGACGATTTGCAGCTCTATATCGACCAGTCCGCGGCCTTCCATGCGCGGACCATGAACACGCCGCTCCTCTTGCTCCACGGCACGGACGACGGATCGGTCGAGTGGCTGCAGGCGGTCGAGTTTTACAACGCGTTGCGATTCAACGGGAAGAATGTGATTCTGTTATCCTATCCCGGCGAGGGGCACGGCCTGGGCAAGATCGAGAACCAGAAGGACTTCCTGGTCCGCATTCAGCAGTTCCACGACCATTACTTAAAGGGAAAACCGGCACCCGAGTGGATGACCAAGGGCGTCCCGTTCCTGAAGAAACAGAAATAGGATAAAAAAGGGGTCGGTATCGCCGGGCTCGGTCTCGGCATGGCTTGTCGCCTTCTGATCACCCCGGGGTGCTCTTTGAATCCCTTTCTAACACGGCCTCCGGAAGCCGGACAATCGCACTGCGTTAAGGTTTGGAGTAAAATATTAGAGATGTTTCCCCTTATTCGAAAGCGACCCGGACGGCGACACCTTTCGTCCGCGCCTCGGTGCCAAGGATCTCCCGGATCTTCGAGTTGGCCGTGGAAAAAGAGACTCTATAATAAACTACAAAAAATCCTGTTTGATGGAACCAGCCGGCTCACCGACCGCTTTCCGCGAACAGGATCCCGTGTCCTTGAATCAGCCCTTCGGCCCCTGGTGGGCAATGCCTTGCTGTCCGCCTTCTTGACCAGCCACAATCGGAAGGTTGTACGGAGCACGAAATCCTTCCGCCGCTTCCTTGTCATTCCCGACATCCATATCGGCGATGCGGTCATGTCGCAGGCCGCCCTCACCGCCCTGCGTGACTTTTTCCCGGACGCCCTCGTGGATTACGTCGTGAATAAAACGGCTTTTCCCTTGATCGAGGGCAACCCCGAGGCGACACGGGTGTTGTCTTTCTTCCCGAACGGCACTTTCCCCTCGGCGGCGAATCTCTCGGCCCTTCGGACCATGATCCAGCGCGGACGCTATGACTTGGTCCTGAACTTCTGCCCTTACATCGATGATAAGGACATCGGGCTTAATGGAAACAGACTGCTCAACTTTTTATCTCATGCGCCAACCATCGTCAGAAACGAAAAACAACCCTTCCGAATCAATCACTTCGCCTACCAGACCTACTGGTTCACGCGGGAGTTGCTCTCCCTGGTGGCTAAGCCGGTGCGCGTGGAACATTTCAAGGGTTTACGCCTGACCATTGGCGACAGCGCGGTAGAACAGGCCCGGCGGTTCGCCTCAGAGGCCGGACTACCGTTGAATACACCTGTCGTCATGTTCAACCCGGATGCTGCTTCCCCGTTCACCCGTATGCCTTTGGAGAAAGAGGCCCGCCTGCTGGGCCGCATCTCCCAACTCAAGACCCCGGTCCTGTTGGGGACGGGCCACTCCTGGGCCGGCATCGGAGAACGCCTCCTCGCTTTCCTCACGCCTGACTTGCGCTCTCAGATCCACCTCGTTCCCCCCAGCCTGGCCCTGGAGGCCTACACGGCCCTCATTGACCTTTGTGACGTTTTCGTGACCGCCGACACGGGTCCTCTGCATCTGGCCGCCGCCCGCAAATATTCGCGGACCGGGCGGCATAAATTCCGCAACCGCACCGCCGTGTTGTCCTTCTTCGGCGCCACTCCGGCACGCATGTCAGGTTACGATTCTTTTCAGCCGGGTTATCTCCCCGCAAATCAAGATGCCCCGTCCTGGTCGTATACGGCCGAAAGCCCCTGCCGCAACATCACCTGCGTGAACAAAGCCTATAAGACCTGTCGCGCCGTCCGGTGCTTTGAGGAGGTTGACGTAGAAGGCTTGACCGGGCTGATCAGGGACTACCTGAAAACCCTGGCTCATCGACCTCTTGGGCGACAGGAGCCGGCAGCCTCCCGATGAGTCGCCTCTATCTTTTCTTGCTGGCCGTCGGATTGGGGTTCATCACGGCGATCCCCGTCGGCGGCTCTCAAATCGAGGCGGCGAAAAGGGCCATCCACGGGCATTTGCGGGCCGCGTGGATGGTTGTCCTCGGCTCCGTCTCCTCCGACATCATGTACGGCGTGATCGCCCTTTTTGGCATCGCTCCCTTCCTTGAAGTCCCTTGGGTCATGGCCGTTTTCAGTGCTGCTGGAGCCATCGTCCTGTGGGTTTTGGCCTACCTGACGTTCAAGGAAAGCAAAAAGCCCCATCACCTGCGGTTGGACCAGAATTCGCTCAAGAGCAAACGGTGGGCGTATCTGACGGGATTCTCACTGGCCGTCACCAATCCGCCCATGATTCTGACCTGGCTCTATGGGGCGACCTTGGCCAAGCATCTCGGCTTGGCGACTCCCTTCACGGGCGGCCTCAAAGCCCTTTTTATTGCGGGCGGTGCGCTGGGGCTCGGGGGGTATCTGGCTTCGTTGTCTGCGCTGATGTACAGGTTCAAGCACTTCATCCCGATGAAAGCCATAGGGAAAGTCTATTATTGGCTGGGGGTGGCCCTCTTCCTGCTGTCGTTCTTTTTTGTCTATAATTTTTTAAGGTTTTTCTCTAAAATGGGATAGACGGAATTGACCTGCCCTCTTTAAATTGGTCCGGGTATAACGAGAAAAAAAGCCCAGGCTTGAAAAATTCACTTTTTTCCCCTCCGATTGATTCTGTCAAATGGTGGAGATGGTAACTCTTCCTATTTAATCGCTACCCCCATCGTGTCGCGGTGCATGAAAATCAACGTTCTCATATAAGGCCCGATTGAGTCAGAATCGGTGAAGCCCGCCGCGCGCGCAGCCGCTTTGCGTTTTTCTTTCGACGGCTCCCCGCCCTCAGCCCAGTGCTTGATGTCCTGGTAACATCCCAAGGTGAAAATATCCCATGCGGCACCCTGATCGCGAGTGAAAATCAGCGTCTCGGGCCGGCCGATGCCCTTTTGATAAGCATTCTCCATCTCGCGCTCCCGGCGAAGCTCGGCGTGTTTGCCGGGGAGGGCGACGAAGATCTCGATGTGGTAGTAAGCGGCTTCGTTGAACGCCTTCTTCACGGTTTTGAGGTGGGGGCCTTCGACAAAAAGGTCTTCTTGCCAGGCCGCGAATTCGCCGAGTTTGCGTGTAAACTCCTCCTGCGACAGCGGTGAACTGTCCGATGCCTTCTTGCGCCTGGCGACACGTTCGGCGCTGAAATATTCGGAGTAACTGCTCATCGGAAAGAGCAGCATGAGGTCCCACTTGTCGCCTTGAGTATGACGCCACCAGAGAGGGCGTTCATCACCCGAAGCGTCATAAACGGGCAACCGATCCTGGTACAGCTTGATGAGGTCGAGAAGTTTTCCCGGCGCTGCCTGAATAAACGTGGTCTTGTAGAGATCATGTGGTTCTGGCGTGGCCGGAGCTTGAAGAGACGGCCAGGCCCAAAATGGGAAAGCCAGCAAACAGACAAAAAGAGATCCCGCGAATTTTTGTTTCATAGGGTCCCTCCTTTAGTTTCGCGCGGTGGAATAATTCCTGCCAGGCGCCATGGCAATTCGAAGACTGCGGTTTCCCGCTCGCTTGATTGAGTTCGAGATTGAAAAAATCGTCTCATCGGGAAAAAATCATATCTCCGGCCTCGAAGCTTTGTCAACCCATTGTCTTACAGGAGTTACCCCGTTTCTTATTTATAGCAGAAACCCGGGTTCTGTCACGGTCGGGCCCATAACACCCTTGCTCAAGACCCACCCACCC
>Ga0315288_10003449_pt1 | contig 20230 bp, 10 predicted proteins | sample YL17G11_20_MG_FD_203454 | JGI IMG/M metagenome (GOLD analysis project Ga0315288, IMG submission 203454) | Sediment microbial communities from Yellowstone Lake, YNP, Wyoming, USA - YL17G11_20 | ecosystem: Environmental > Aquatic > Freshwater > Lake > Sediment | place: USA: Wyoming | collected... | reverse complement strand
TACACATCATATCACATTTTCCTGATATGTGTTGAAACCATCGTGTTTCTGTTGCATTATTTACCAAAACACATGCTTGATTTATGTTTGGTAGATCTTCTACCATTTTTTTCGTAAATTCTCTAACCAATGAATTGTTATACGGTGGATTCATCCATATATTTCCGCTCCAAGGATGAACCAAACCGCTATCCTGTTCTGTAAATATGATATCAGCTTGAATAACTTTATTTGCTATTTCCGATGACGCGGGGTCTAAATCAATATTTCCCATAACCTCTCTTGCCGCATCAACAAACTTCTTTGGGGTGTGCCATTCATACTTTCCACTATTATTGCTAACATGAACAGTTACCTTTTTATACGCCTCATCAAGAGTAAGAGATCCGTATAAATATTCGCTTTTGATGCGTTCACTTCCCTTTTCAAGAATTTTTGACACCTTTTTACGAAAGTCATCAGTAACACTATGTTCGATTTGATATTCTAATTCTTGGTCTATAAATGAGGTTGTTGACATATTTTAATAGATTTTTTAAAATTGCCCGTATTTTTGGAATACGGGCAACTATCATATCAGAAAGGTAATTTTTCCCTTCTAAAAAGGAAGCTCTTCTTCGGGTTCATCATTCGCTTGTGGATCCTCTGGCATTGGTTCTCCTCCAGAATCTCCTCCAATTACTATTTCAGATTGTGAAGTAGAAACCCATTTCTTATTGTCTTTATCCCATTTTGGTGTCTCTCCATTAGCTACCATTTCAAGATATTCTTCTGGTTTTTTAGTATAAACATCAGACCACACTAATGAATCTTCGACCCATTTTTTAAGTTGTTCAGCATCTTTATTCAATGGACTTGGATCTGCGTCCAGTACAGAACTAATCTGTGTATAGTCCTTACCTTTGCCTGATTTGGTTAATGATAATGAAAGAATTAAATCTCTGCCCTTTTCAATGTCGGTAATGTCTCCTCTGGTACGGAAAACCGGCCAAATTTTATCCATAATGCCTTCTTGCTTGGCGTTAAATTTAAATCTCCAGAATTTTGGTCCGTCCGGTTCATGATCCCTATCGATAACCTTAGCAACAAAGAATTTGCGTGAACGATAAGTCTTCGCCAGCTCTCCATCAGATTCAACGCCAGTTGCTTTTAAACTGTCATGAACCTCATTTAATGGTGACCGTTTTCCTTCTTGTTTCGGGTCATATAATTTAACCCATTTTCCATCCACTTGAATTTCGTGGAAATAAACCTCAACAAACGGCGATGTTCCGTCCTTTGTTGGTAAAATGCGTATTCTTCTTTCCTGTTCAGTAACACCTTTCGGTAATACTGTGGTGAAATACTTCTTCATTCGTTCCTCTTGAGAGGCGAACTTGCTGCCGCTTGCGGCGTTCTTGTTTTTTTCGTACTGTGCTTGTACGGCTTCAAATGTTCCCATAAAAAATGTAATTTAGTTTATTAAAAAAAGTTTATTAATCAAAATATACATAAAAAAAGTCTGATTACAAAACCAGACTCTCTTTTTTTTCAAAATATTTTTAAATATTAAAACATATAATCGTTTTCTTCGGCTTTTGGATTAAATGATTTCATTATTTGATATTTTCCATAATTTTCAACATCGTTCTTGGTCAGCACATACTCATTTTTTCCTGATGCCTTCATTTCCTGTTGTTTTCCACTAAAAAACTCCGCGGGATTTTGATTAAATGGATATGAATCTAAAGATCTCATTTCAAGTTTTTCCATGGGCGTTTTTGGCTTTATTTCTTGAATTTGTGCCCCTAACTGGTCGATTTTAGCCAAAACATTATCCATTTCTCCTAATTTAGCTTCCAGTTCTCCTAATTTATTAAAAACAGCGTCCATTTGTTGTGTTACTGCTCCGGTTTTATCCTGACCTTGAGTATCATCGAGTTGTTTCTTAATGCTCTTAGTCATATTAACCAAATCAGTAATATCTAATTCTTCAGTCGTATCATCCTCACCTGATTCTTCAGCAGATGCTTCGGGAGTCTCAGTATTACCGGTCGGCGGCATAAATTCTTCGGCGCCTTCTGGCGGCATCTCCATTGAGGCATCTCCACCAGGTGGCGGTGGTAATGGAGCATTTGCGCCCGCACCTGCGGGCGGCGCCCCAGCAGGCGGAGCAGGAAGTGGTGGTTCTTGTTCAATTATTAGTTTCTCTGCATATTTGTTTATCGCATTGAAACGCTTTAATTCCTCATTTATGTTTTTCATTTCCATATTTTTATTTTATTAGTCTTGTAATAATTGTCTACCGTCTTCAGTAATATATCTTTTATTAATTCTTTCAACTATGCCGTCTCTAGATCTAATGATATAGCACTCACCAGTTGTTAAATCACAAACCTCTTCCTCTTTTCCATCAGGTGAAATCGTCTTGGTTATTGTTCCCTTGTCCAAGAAATCATCTAATGTCTTGTCTATGTTATCCATCTTTATATTTTTATATAAATATCTAACATTTTATTAAACTATTATGTTAATTTAAAAAACACAATCTCGCCATCCGATAACTTTAACTTTCTCATTAATGACTTCGACATTCCAATACCATATCCATCAATTTCTGGGCCTATGCTAACCGGACCCTGATATGCTTTAAAATAATGATTAACAACTGTTGTTACGCGCAAATAATTGCCATTATTAGGATTTAAAAATTCGGTTGTTGTATATTTGTCTGTAAAAATATTAGCATTTCCGTCTGGTAATCTATTCGCGTTAAACTTGGTTTCATAAAAATCGCTAGTCAATTCTAATTTCTTAATGTCGCCCCATTTTATATCTGGAGCTAACCTTGTTCTTGATATAATACCCATAGTACGATTATCTGGTATTGGATATTTACTAGTTCCCATTTCAATAACTTTTGCTCTCAGCCATTCTATTCCTTTATATTTTACTTTTTCAATGTTTGGTTCGTTATCAAATCCATTATATGATATACAATATGGTTCTGAAGATTGTTTATTTATTTTTTCTTCAGTCTGAAATCTTTTACCGCCGGTATCTGTGGAATACGATCCGGAATTAGTTACAACTGTTTGTTCAGTAGTTGGAGTCTGAGCTGCTTTATTTTCTTCTTTAACTTTATGAATTGCGTCCTTTACAACCTTATCAAATAATGGTCGATACGCCTTTATAAATGTATCGCTAAGAATAGGCAGAGCCCTCTGAGGAATCCTTGATCCCTTAAATGACGTTTCGATGCCTGTTGATTTGATATCGTGTGTTACTTCGGTGATCCAATATGATCCTTTAAATAGTGGAACATTTTTTAAATAAAAATACATTGTTGGTTGTATCATTACATTACCCATACAAGTTACTCCGCACTGATACGATGCTTGTCTATATATGTTCCATAATCCAATATCAACCTGGGCAACGCTATCGCCGCCTTCACTTTTTCCCAAATTTTCCAAGACAATGAAAGATTCTGCCGTATTTCTTATTGTCGATTGGTCCAATTCAACCGTTTTAAAAATTGATTGGTTCTGATCTCCAAAACTTACCTCAAATGCTACTACTTTATTTGACTTTGTGAAATCTGTCGACGCAAAAATATTAGGGGAAACAATAACAGGATTATTGTTTACGTCGCCAATATCAAATCCATCATCATTAAATAGATATTTCTTTTTACTAATATCTTTCATGTCTGGATGTTGAGAACTCGGTCCAACATATTGTAATATAATTTTCGGCGATGATTCCTGATAATCAACATCTAGAAAGGATCCAAACATATTTCTTGCTACATCTTTAGATGGAATAATTTTTGACGCATTGGAAACATTGGTTCCGTAAAAATTAACGTATGCGGGCAATGCTCTGATATCGAATCCGCTATCTTGAACCAGTAAAGAAATCGCACCATATAAAGTAATATTAGCATTTTCTTTCAGTCCGAGTCTTAACAGCTTATCCAAACTAAGATATACTTCATCACCAATATCCCTATTTGCCCTATCTAGGAATAAAAATTCTTCTATTAATGATCTTTGCCCGATAGAATTTCCAGCTGTCCATTTATCGTTAAATGATTTAAAATAATTATATAATTCTAATTTAACCGTTGGATCGTCATTCCATCCTCGATATATGCCAGATACTTGTTGTGTTTCTATCTCTGCTTTGAGATCGTTTCGTATCTTGTGCGTTATATGATTAATAAATTCTATTAGCCTATTTTCCGGAGATTTTACCTTAGACCCTTCATTCGTCGATGGATTTATAATTGTACTTTTCAAATAATTGACAAAATCAGACTTTGTTGGATTATCTCCTTTATATCTTTGTCCTGCATACATATATATTAATGGCCTAAATTGTTTTATGTTTTCTTCATTTAATGCAACATCATTTACGGAAAAGAAATCACGATAATATCCATCCATATCCTCCCCCAAATATAATTCAATATTACCAATATTTTCTATAAGTTGATCGGGATTGTAAGGATCAATTGAAAAATGCTCAACATCTGTCTTTGTAAATCCTCCAAATACATAATCATTGGTTTCTCTTGGATTTGACATCGTCAATCTTATCATATTATCATTAGACTGTAACGTTGTACTGATGTTCATCAATTCCGCCCCTTGTTTATCTCTTATCATATTAAAAAATTCAATTGATCCAAAATCATTCGTTGGTTCGCTATCGTCTTTTTTTACCGAAACAATAGCCATTAAAAAATCCTGAAACTTAGTATAGGCGGCTTCGTATGGCTTATATGTTTTAGATTCGTTTAGTCTTTCAGATGAAAAATCTAAAAACGCCAACTCAAACGCTTCCAATATTTCAGGCTTAAATGCCGCAACCAAATCAATAACCTTTTTATAATTTGTTGATAATGAAAATTCATTTGTCGTTGTTTTTAAATATTCTTTATATGTCGGGAAGGTGTATTCTGTATAATCAACATTATCAATATAATTTGTTCCTATTCCCCAAAGAATTCTGAAGTTTTCTTGTTCTGACAGAGTAAAATCATTTCCGTAAGACATACTATTTCCGTTAGTTGGCAATAAAACATATCTTTGATCATTTATGTCAAATTTTGATTGATCTATTAAACTTGTCCATGTATTTAATCCATAGGCCAATCCGTTACGTAGTCTAACCAATCCGCTCGACAGCGATTCCGAATAACTATCTACTTGTGAATCGATATTTAAAAATCCGTAACCATTAGCAATTTGATGAAAAATTGTTTCATAATATGGATGAAATCCAATATCAGATTGATCCAATCTATTTACTGTTTTTATGGTTCCTGGGTGAATCCAATCTGGTATAGTAATAAAAGTTAATCCTTTATTATTATCAAAAAATAATGACCCATCGATGTGTTCTGTGACACCTTCTATAATATCGATACCCTCATTTATATATTTTTTATATCGATGATATATTGATCCCCATTTTATCATCAAATGATATGGGATATAGTGTGTCGCCCCAATTTCTCTGAAAATGGTTGATATTAATGTATTAGATCCTGCTGATGTGATTACATCGTCTAAATCTTTATATGGTAGTGAATTTAAAAGTAGATAAGACGATCCCACATATTTTTCAAGCGATTGTGTTTTAATAAAATCATTGTATAACTGTTTATGAAAATATGGAGTATTTAACATGTGTTTATCAATACCATTTATTTTAATTGTGTTCGTAAACATATTTGATGTAAATCCGTCTTTGGTCCACATTTTGGGATCTAAGGGGGAAGATATAAAGTCATTTGGCGGATTAACTTTTAACATACCGTTTAACTGTGAGTTATTTGCGGCGGCGCTTGTTGAACTTAATGAAGAGAGGTATGTTGATGTGTTGAATGGATATATTTCTTTCCTATATTCTTCAGGCTTATATTCTTTCAAAAATTTTGATAATTTTAAATAATCATTAACGCTACCTGTTGTGCTTGTTAGTTGTTTATATTTTGAAATACTAAAGTCGTGTTCGAGTCCGTCCGCTATATAATCTGTTGTTGGTATCTGGTCCAAATAATATGGATATTTTGTCATAATTGATTCCATGTGCGATATTAATTCCGAATATGAGGTTGCGTTTCTTTTCAGTGAATCGACAACATCAATATCGCTGGCAACCTGATTTTTTAAATTTGAGTATTCAATTTCGGCTAGCTCTCGTATTGAATCAGTATCAAAAGGACTTAACGATGTTGTATATTTTGATCTTTCATATATTTCGTACAAAATTGATGACATTGATTTATCTGTATATGGTATATAATTCATCATATTCGTCAATACGCTTATGTCTTTCTTGGTATCGTTGACCGAATCCCCAAAAACATATTGAAAATTATCAACACTACCTTCTTTTGATTCCAAATTATCTTTAATCTTTAAGGCAATTGCGTAAAAATTTTCAACAAAATCAACTTCTGGCCATAAAACTTTATCATTGGATCTTAGCTTTTTCTCCATTTCCCTACTACCTGGATATACTAAAACAATTTCTTTCCCTTTTTGCGTTGTTTCTTTAACTTCTGGCCACGGAAAAATCATATTTCCACCGTCTCTTAATATTCCTGATGTTTTTACAATGTTTTCTTCAAATATCCTTTTTCTTTCGGCTGCCTGTTCAAACGCTTTCTCGTGTACATCTTTCATTAATCTAATATATGTTTCAGCATTGGCAAGAAGTATGGCTATAATGTTTCTAACAGAAGGTTTAAATCCTATACCAATATCAAGATCGTTTTCAATCGTTTCGTTCATTATTTTTTCAACCTCCACTTCGACCTTATTCCTCTGCTCATTATAGTTTCTGGCAATAACATCTATTTGATCCAGTAATTTTTCGATATTGATCACGTTTACAACTCCCGAAATCTCTGTAATTGTTCTATAATATGAATTTATGTTTTTTAATTCTGCACATGATATGGTATTAGTAACAATTTTATCGTCTTTCTTTGGCGCGTTGGAACCGAAAGCCTCATTACTTTCCATTTTTGTTACCGACTTATTTATTATATTTTCAAGTTGTGATATTGGTACTGTGCTACTTTTGTCACTTTGAGTTATTACTGACCATTTCGTTGATCCTGCTTCCTCTGGCAGTGTTATTACCGAACCCGATACATATTTATTGGCCCATAATTGAACATTTTTTTTGAGAACAGTAATAGTGTCTTCATAATCTTTAATCGCCGATAGTGTGTGATGACTAATAAACTTTGAAAAAATTTTTTGTTCTAGTATTTTACTTAATCTACCCGCAAGGACAATAATCTCTCTAAGAGTTCTTACAGGAAAATTTTTTGTTAAATATCCTTTATTAATATATTCTTGATATACTGATCTTAAAACTCTATATCCTTTTGTCGTCTTAAAAAGTGTTTTCTCGCGTTGCCCGGTTTTTTCGTTGTATTTCGCGTCTTCGACAGATTCGGATAAATAAAAATACGGAGCATTTAATACCGATTCTATTGATATGTCGGCCAGATATGCATAAGTTGATCCAACAAAATTACAAGAAATTTCAAAATTACCATTGCCAGAATTATATTTTGAGTTAAATTTAATCATATGCAACCTATATCTTATCGCTTTTCCATAATATCCTTTAACTGTTAAATAAAATATTGGCCACGGTATATGAAAAAACGCGGCGTATGGCGAATTTGCCGGCGACTCAAATAATGTTTTCCCTCTAACATCAATAAACTTTATATCTACTCTAGGTATGAAGTTTGCCCCCATAACTTTTATTGATATGTTTTCTATTCCAAAGCTTTGTGATGATGCGTCATTTTGAGTAAACTTATCCACAATTGGAATATTTACAGCTCCCATACCGAATCCAACCGTCTGAAATCCTGTGACAGTTGATTTTTTATCTACAAAACTGTCTGTCCATTGCGTATCATAGTCCGCGCCATTCGAATTTTTCATAAAATTCAAAGTGCCTTCGGCTACAGACACCAACGTACTTTTGGCTCCGTCAGCAATCAATGTTGATCTCGGAATCAAGTCGGCCTCTAGATTAACATACATAACTAAATTTTCTGGTTCGACCGCTCTTGGTTCAACAGCGCCGTCAACTAATACACTGTTAGGATCAATGTATATAAGATTATTATGATCGACTTTGACCAAAATGTCATTTGTCGTTTTTAAATTATTATTCCCCATAATATAGTTTATACAATTCTATGTTTTTTTTATAATCTTGTAAAGTCGGAATAAGAGGAAACGGTATTCTAAGTAAAAAATTATTAGGAATTGCAAATTCAATACCGCCAACAATTGGATTTGCCTGTAATATTATCCACCCAAATAAAGGAGAATTATAATATTCCTGTGATAATTTATCCAATCTATCTTTATTACGTCTAAATTGAATATATCTATCAGTTGATTTAATTGGTATTTCAATTCCTGGAACAATTTTAAACTCTCCATCATTTATAAAATACTGATATCTATCAAAATATTGATCGTTCATTGCATATATTATTTTATCCGCCTGTGCCGGTAGCCGATCTGTAATAATTTAGTACAGATGTTGTTTTATTTCCACTTGTTCTGTGTACGTTTGTTAAATTTTGAATTACTGTTGGATCAGTAATTATAGATTCTGCCGGGTCTGAACTACCAAATTCAATAGTGTTACTATCTTTTCTTGTTGGGTATTTAGTAATTTTAAAATCTTTATTCTCTGGTGCCGGCTCAAAAAATTTATTTAATCTTTTCTTAATATTTTTCTGTATATTAGAATTAAAAGGATCTCTTTGATATAAATTCAAAATTTCTTGTTTTTTATCTCTTAATAAAATTGATAGAAAATAATATAAATCATCGGATGTCATTGTAGAACCATAAAAATTATAGGTTGTATCTAGATCTTCAGTAAATTTAGATTGATTTGCCTGTATGAATGATATTGCATTACTATAATTTTGATAAAACACACTGCCCGTAAATTCAGAGATATTTGCTCGAGTGTAAACAGTTTTTTCTATTTTACCGTCATAACCATATTCAATAAGAAAATTTAATTTATCTAGTACCGCAATAAGTTTATTTCTTGCAGATTCAGCGGCCTTTAAATACGATATGTTTTTTGGTAAATCATTTATCATGCCCACAACAGTCTCCAATACATATGGTTTTAGAATTTCTTCAGATCTTGTAATTATGGGCGCGGTCATATCGCTGCCAATTCCTATCAATGTGGTAATATTTTCTGTTTGTATCTTACCCGATATTATATTTCTAAAATTTAATGCAAATGTTTCCAACTCTCTGCGCGTAGGATAGTCACCTAATAGTTCAATTGTGGTTGCGCTTGCCCCTATTTGAACATTATAATCTTTTATTGTTCTATATTCTGGATGTAATATTAAACTTCCTAATTTTGTATCATATGTCTTTAATACGTTATTATATGATGACATAAATGTACTAATATATTGGTTTGTATTAGAAAAGACCTCATCAATTACTGAAGTATAATCTAATATTCCAAAAACTGGAGTGGTAACCGCTCCCGCTCCAAATCCCATTGTCTGATAGCCAGATATAGCTGGTTTTCCTATATATGGGCCGTCAATAACATTATCTGTTGACGATAATAAATCATTTGAATTTGTACCTATTGAGGATAATCTTTGATTTAAATCGTCCAGAAATTCTTTTGTATAAAATTCTTTCCTATCTTCTGTTGCTGTTGACCTTGGGTCATACATTTCAGTATTAGCATAAAAATTAGAAGACAACGCATTTTGTAATCTTTCTACGGGTCTTTCTAATCCATGACCACCAATGAAGCTTATTTGTAAAGTAACATCGGCAATCATGGGCTGAACTCCAATTCCTTCTGGATTTAAATCCCAAATATTCTCATCAAATGTTATATTTACGTCCCTAATAACAACTTTGGAGTGATAAAAATCTCCGATTCTCATTACGCATATCGGTGGAGGTCCAAATGTTGTGTTTCTTGCATTTAAATCACGATCATCTGATATTCCTTTGATTGGTAATGTGTCCCCTGGTCTAACACATTGATTTAAAAATGTTAACCTTGCGTTCAATCCTTCTGGCGTCATTGAATGAAATGCCGGATGAAAATATTTTAATTTTTCTTTTAATGATGAAAATTGTAATGGCGAATCTTCCTCAAGTTTTTTAAAATAATAACATTCTGATAATGTTTTCATTATCATTTTTTTTATTTCATCAATTGGTGGTGCCAATTTGACTCCTGTTGGCGAATCAAGAACTTCAACTGATTGTCGTTGTGCCGCTGTTGCCTGTGCGGCAGCATCTGCATCCTCTGCTTTTTCTGTTTGGTCGTCAGGATCTTTCAATTCATATACGATTTTACAATTAGCGTTTCTACATAAAAAAGTGGTTGGAGCAGATTTTTTAAGTTCCTCTGATGTTAAAAAATTAGACCCGTCGGCGCAATCAATATTGACTAAAGAGGTTATATCTGAAAGTACTGTTCGTGTTTCGCCTTCATTTATTGTTTCAAATATTCTTAAAACTCCATCTGTTGTATATCCCAAATCTTTTAACGCAATTTCCATTTGGGGTTCTACCATACGGGCATCTGATTTTGATGTGTTTTTATATGTCCACGGTATACTTTCTAGAACGTTCCATGCCATATCTGGATCTTTACATAATCTGAATATAATATCATTTAAAACATCACTACTTCTACGATAAGCCAATTCTAGATTAGAATGTTGGTCGTCTGGCGCGCTTGCACTTGAAGAAACTCTAACGCCTATTTGTTTAATTTTATCGCTCTCCAATAAACTTTTTATTTCTGTCATATTTGTGACATAATCATCAAAATTTTTCACCATATGATTAAATTCATTGTTAAGCGTATCTACCGAACAAGCGCTTATATCCTCAAACGCAGTATCTGATGGTTTGTTATTCACCTCTGTTATTTGACCTGATAAAAGATAATAGTCATGTATCTGATTATTGCCCCAAACTGTTGATGCTTTTAAATCTTTTATTCCTTTTTGTAACATTTCAATAATACTGTCTTTTTTACCGAGATATTCATAATAGTGTGAAGTATAATATATATTCGAATATAATGGGCCCGAAAGACCACTAATTACTCGTTCACCGGCAGTTAACGAAGTGATCCATTTTGGCGAATAAGACCACTGTTGTACAGTTACAGATGGCTTATCATTTTCAAAAAAGCAATCTACAGTAAATTCTGGCAATGACGGTGTGTTTTTTGGAACTGGCGTATCTGAAACCGGATCAATAAATATTGTTTTATTTCTTGTTACAACCTGTGGACTTTTACTTTGATTTAGATACGCCAAAAGCTCCTTAACTTCATCAGGCGTTAATGTTGTGTATTTTCTTACCAAACCATAAAAATCAACATCCTGACATCCAGCAAAAAACGCGTTAATATAGTTATCAGCTTCTGCATCCGACATACCTTCAAAATGCTTTTTTACTAGAAGATTTAATATGCTTGGGTGATCTACAATAACTTTAAATGACACTTGACCACTTCTAGATGTGTTATTATATGTATAAATTGGTTCGGGTCTACCTAAAAAGAAATTTTCTTCCCATTTTGCGTTATTTTGCTCCGTAACCTTTAAGTCATAAGGAGGAAACCACATAACCCTTCCGCCATTTGGACCTTTTTCACAACACGGCAAATCCGCGTATGTAAATCCTGGCGTATTTGATGTTTTCCACGCAAGATTTTCTATTGAGAACATATATTTCTTAGCAAAAAACCCTCCTTCTCTTTGTGCCATATTAGACGAGCTGGCATCAAATTCACCCTTTGCGTTTGAATTAGGATATATATTTAAATTCCATGAGTTTGTTAAAACGCTACTTTCAAATTTCCTATAATTACCGGATTTCTTCATGGTATCTGAGTAATTCATATAGGAAATGTCTTTTGTCCATACTCTACAATATTCAACGCCTCTTTCTTGTCCGCTATACTGATCAATATATTTTATAGCAGAACCCCTTGACATTGATGTGTCGCCCTCCCTAAAAATTCTACTTGTCTGATCAATAACATTAGCAACATGAGAACGAGCGGCTCCACCATCAGCCGGCATTGTTTCAAGTATTTCTTGTGTTAATCCTAAAATTGATCCATCTTTAAAATTGTATTTTGTTGATACTGAATCATCATATTGAGAAATACCATGCGTTCTTTTATACGATTCGGTTGATTCCCCTTCATTTGTTAATACCCCAACATATGTTTTTGTTTTGTCTAATAGATTTTTTGATTTCGTACTAATCCATGTTAATTTACCTGCAGATCCTCCTCCATCAACAATGTTCTTTGTTCTTTGAAATAGTGTTGCTTGTATAGGATCAAACATCAAAGAAAGATAATAACTACTTTTTACTGGCCTATCATCAATATTCATTGCGTTTTTAACATCATTTCCTCTATCGTCACCAATATATGCAATACCCGCTGGCGCTTCGACGCCTAAGAAATTTTTTACTGACTGTGCTGTTTTATCAACAAAATTAAATATTTTTGATGTGTTTTGTGATCTTGCTGTCGTGGTATAGTTGGGGGCATATTTTGAATACGAAAGATTATCAAATAAGGTTGCTTTTTGTCTTTGACCCATATATTCAATAAACAAATCGGAAGGTTTTCTTGTAATTGTCGGTCTTCTTCCAATTCCAAATAAGGATCCTACCGCTCCTGTTGCATCTTGAGAAGCACTTCCTCCTTCGGTTTGCGCTTCAGGTCTAATATTTCCGCTGCCAACCGGATTGCGCGGGTTTGATAAATAGTCTCCAGGAATCTCTGCCCACGGAAATTCAACGCCGGCAACAGTTTGCATAAAATCAATACCTTTTCCCACTAATGTACTAGCAACCGTAATTCGTGGATTACTTTCGATTAGGGGTTCTCTACCTGTTAATATGTTTATTGCTGTTGTTGTATTACCTTCTAACGCATCAAGAATTCTAAGTCTACCATATGTTGTTGCATATAAATTTTGTTGCAATCTTGAATAAACCGGGCCGTATTCAGATTCCCTTATATACCATGAAGCAAATTTCATTAATTCCGATTCGTCCTCATAACTACTGGTATTCATTATACCAATTAAATTATGCGTTTGTGATACAAAATATGGATATAGAGCTAGATTTGCCCTTCTTGCGAATGTATTAAGATTTTCATTTATAAAGTATTCAATTGGTTTAAATGTATTTATGGTTTGTGATCTTAATAATTCGGGCGAGCGTGTATCTTCAACGTCTCCAGGATCTACATTAGCGAATGTGTTTAAATTACTAACACTATAATTACTTTCATTAAATGTTTGAGGGCCGTTTGGGGCCTTTAAAGTTTTAGATAAAACAAAATCCCTGAAACGTTTACTAGCATTAAAATCTACATAGCTTGGCATCTTATACTTTTAATAATAAATACCAACTATCTGAAAATTCATATTAATTTGGATTTATAAAACTATCTTTTAAATTAGCCTGCCATCTTGGATCTCCCCAAAATATTTGTGCAATTCGATCCATCGATGCTGACGTTGGAACAATATTTATATCAATAATTTTTCTTTCAACGGTAGAAGACGGCGTTACGGGATTTTCTGAACGGCCCAATTTTTCCGCTGCAACAACATTCATTGAATTTGCTCCTGTATTTACTTCTCCTCTTTGTTTTTCTTCCTTACTTTCATTCGTCTTATTAAGATTATCAACCCAATTTGACGCCATTTCACCGATATTTACAAGTCCATCCCATTGTTTAATTGATTCTTCTGCATATTTATCAAATCCTTCAATTTGTTTCATTCCTATGCCTGAAAGACCCTCAGATAATTTTTTAACAAGATCACCATCTATTCCTAGGGCTTTCTCTACTATATCCGCTGCATTGTGACCAATCGTAACTCTCATATATCCTCTCAACGCAGACATGTCTCTTTGAATATTTTCGAGAGCCATAACTTGCTGTCTTGGTATGTCTTTTGGATCCATTTTTGTGAGAAGCTCTTGTTGATCTATAATTATCTCTTTTTGTTCTTGTGTCATACTATCTAGAGCTAACGAAGTTTGGTCGTTATTCATTTTTAAATCATCTCGTAATGTCTTTGGAATGTCAATAATCATTTTACCACCTTCCATTCGAGCTAAGTTAGTTAAAAATTCTATCTCTTTTTCTGGTATATTAAAACTTAACCCCGATAAATCATAAGCCGCCTCAGTTCTCTCCGCCTGAGCAATGGCAGTATCACTTAACTCTTCCAAACTCATACCAAGTTCATCGGCCATTGCTTTTGCCTGTCTAAGTTGAACTCCCGTTACCTGAAATCTGCCTTGTTCTTCATTATATGTTACTAACGATCTCGTTGCTCCAATTATCGCGTCCTGTAATCCCTCAACATTATTTGTTGCCATATACATTAATTTAATTGGATCATTTAAATCTCCAAATGCTCCACCAATAACCTGTAAATTTGCAACAATATCAAGTGCTTTATCTGGACTCCAGACATTTTCGGCCAACGTGAACACATTTTGCATATTCATTCTGAATTCTACCGATTTTTGAGCCATTCTAGCTAAACCATCTACCCCATCTTTAAAACCATATTGATTGATCTTTTTTAGATTTTCGGCAACCATGGCTACTGTTGTTTTTCCGTTTAACCCAAGAGCTAGAGATCTCATTGCCATTTTTTCAATTAAAGTAGACATATCACGAACGCATAATCCAATTCTTTCGAAATCTTTTCCCATATTGACAAAAGCTCCCATACTTTCAGTAAATTTACTTGCTAAAGCCATGTCTTTCATTGTGTCTTCGTTAAGTAATTTAAATTTTCCTGAGTTTGCAACTAAATTTCCAACAGATTCCGAAAATTCTTCAAATCCTATACCTAATTTTGTTATCCAGGGGGAAGCTTCCATAATTTCACCTCTAAACGCTTCAGCAAGTTCCCCTGTCATCATAGCTTTTTCATTAATCTCTCGATAAAGCTTGTTAGTTTGTGATAGATATAAAAGAACCTCGCCTTGAAGAATACTTCCTATTTTTTTTAAACCCGCGCCCCATCTTCCTGAAAATATATCAACAAGACCTCCAATAATTTTTTCTCCGCCTTCTATCGTTCCAAATTCAGGCAAATTCATTGTTGTAGGAGCATACTGAGTGGCCATTGCTCGATTGATAAATCCTCCTGTTCCTACTCCTGTTGGTTTAAGTATATTTTGACTAGCGACATCCGCCTTTTCTTGATTTGTTAACGCGTTAAAGGCTATCCGAGCATTTGTTGTTTCTGCCTCATATAACAGAGAATCATGCGGATCTATTTTGTTCGTCCACTCAGAAAGAAAATTTGGCCAATTCTGTTTCCCACCTTTTGCAATATCTATTAATTTAGAAGTAATTCCCATATAATATAAATAGATTATTTCTTATTTTCCTGTTCGATGATATAATTAAAATAATATCTTCTTACAAAAATTGGCATAACAAGAATATCTCCGTAAGAAAATCCTCGTTTAACTAACATAAAAATTTCTTTTAATTGACTTTCTCTATATTCCGTAGAAAGGACGAAAAAATTCCACCCCAAACCCAATCTCAGCTTGGATCTCTTCTCCTGATGGGGTAGTTACTTTTTGAGTTAAATCAACTCCTGGTTTATTTTCAATTGCATATTTTCTGAATTCTTGAGAATCAACAATAGGCATTTTATTTTCAATAAAACTATGTATCTGCATAATATCTCTGTTTCCTCCAAGAGATTTAATCATCATTTCGATCCTTTTTGTTACAATGGGGGCCGCTCCAATACCATTCCAGCTTTCTTCTATCTTTTTAAGTTCCGTTTCTTGTTTTTGTGTTAAATATTTAAACGTAATATCAATTCCACACTTTTTGAGATAATATGGGTATTCACCATTTATGTCGGCAACCAACGAAAAATCTTTTATTTTAAGACAAGATAAATCTATTGTCGTTTCAAATTTTTCTCTGGTTTTCGGATCTGTTAATGTTATTTTATATTCGGAGCCAAAAGATGTGTTTCTTAAAAAAATTAATATTGCCTGTTTGTCTTCTTCCACAATATCCTCAGCCATCAGATCTTTATCTAATACTTTTCTTCTTAGTAATTCCATAACAACGCCACCAGTTGATGCTAGATTTGGTGATGCCAAAACATTTTCGTCTGCGGCGGTCAAATATGCCACTCGAACTGTTTTTTTATTGTTTTGATACATAATCCCTTTACTTGGTAATTCAACAACGTCATACGCTATTGAAGGGTCAATTTTAAATTCTTCCATGTCTTTTTATTTTATTATAATAAAACCATATTTTTTCTTTAAAACCTAAATTAATATTTAAATTTTTAGAATAGTTAATAATCTTATTATATAAATCAGGATGATTATTGTTTAACCATTTTTCTTGCGTCTTATATCCAGATCTATTTGCGGTTGTAAAAAAAGAAAAATCCATATACCTATTTTGTCATAAATATACGGATTTTATTTCAGGATGTCAAGGATATGTAAAAATATTTTTATATTTATTACATAATATATTGATTATCAGTATTTTAATACACTTGTATACAACGATCCATACGTAAAGTTGCATCAATAGTTGCTAAATCGTCTCTTCCATAGTCCAAATCTCCAAAATTGAGAGTTGATAAGAAAGTACCTTGAAGAATCCATTTTTCAACTACAACACCTGTTGGGTCTAACATTTCTAATTCAACGTCTTTCTTGTACCCAGCAGCGTACCCCATTCTACCTGTAACGCTTTCCGCATGTAGACGGAACCATTCCATTAGTGCTTGTGACGCAGACGGACCTATTGGGTCTTTAAATTGGACTTTTAATTCTTCCCATGTAAATCTTCCAGCAACATATGTTGATGTATTTAGGAATTGAATTTCCACAGGATTAATTTTTGCACTTGGTCTTGTTGCTGAGAATACATACCATTCATTGATTCCCAAACTTGATGGAAATCTTAAAATAAATCTATTTTTTCTTTTTGGCTCGTAAGGTACGGGCATCTTCATCAAAAGGTCGGCCATTTTTCTTTGTTTTTAAATGTTTATTAATTATATTTGTTATTTATAAATATATCATTATGGAAAAAAATAATATAAAACAAAAAATTACATGGTATATATCAAATTATTTTTAATTATTTTATAGAATAACTTGATTTTGTCAAAAATTTTTCGTATTTTTCGGTCCAACACCAAGGACCAATACCGGGGACCAATACAAGAATCTAGAAGAATATTTATATTAATTGGTCCAGATTATAAAAAGATCATATATAATTGATCCAGAAATATAATAATTAGAAAAAAAATTGCAAAATTATACTAGTATGATCCTGGGTGAAATTTTTCAAAAATAAAAAAGAGTAGTTTCCTACTCTTTATTTTAAATCTATATTGAGACTAAATATTCTCAAATGATGCTCCTGTTGGTGTGATTATAAATTCTATGTCTATAAATTCGAGAGATCTTGTTGGTTTGATGTAGATCTTACCTCTAAGAGTATTACTATCGATATCTTCAGGGTCATTGGAAACAACCAAACGGAAGTCATATAGTCCTCTCTCTTTCTTAATTGCTTCAAGAATTGGATTAACCAATCTTGCAAATTCTGCTCTTACTTGTTCATCATTCTGTTCGAATAATAATCTTACAGCGACCGCAGCAATCAATTTTCTTGCTCTTAGTAACAGTCTTCTAACATTAATTCTATCCAAAGCGCTCTCTCTAATCTGAAGAGTTTTGTTACCCCAAATAATTGGACCGGTATCCGAGAATGTGGCGATTGGATTAATTCTCATTCTATAAAGATCATCTCTTTCGTCAAGGGTTAATTTTTTGGCCGCTTTAATGGCGCTTACAATACCTCTTGAATATCCTGCTACTGCAAACCATGGATAAGAAACATTGTCTGTCAAAGCAATGTTTCTTAAAACTTCGCCAGTAGGTGGAATATAAAGTTGTGTTGAATTTTCATTATCTCTTATCTGAATCCATGGCCAGTATAAAGCCGAGTAATTGGAGTCGAGATTAATTGTATCGACCAAGTCAATAATTTCAAAAACTGTTTGAACGTTTGGTGTCGAAATTATATAAAGAGAATCGGCTCTGTCCTCCTCAACCATATCTATGGCTTCTTCGGTTAATGAAGAATTATCATAAAAGTTAATACCTGGTGTAGCAAAAATATTGATATCAATAGCTTCGGCATTACCAAATGTTGTAATGCCCGCAAGATATGCATAATAGTCTGAATTTCCGATATTGGGATCAAAACAGCCACCATTATCTGTATTATTGTCATCATAAGTTGCTTTACCATATTTGAATTCGTCTCCAAATGTTCTTACATCTCGGTAAATGTCCCAACCATCAAATCCTCCGTTTAAAGCAAATGTAAATTTGCGATATGTGATGTCTATTAATTTATTATCGACTCCTCCTGTTTGTCCTTCTAGATCATATGGTGTACAATCAAATTCAAAACCTGAAATAGTACTACCTGTTAATATTGCTGCTTGAGAAGATAAATGGAATCCAGGCGTTGTTGTGTTAGCGTTTTTACCTTTAAATTTAAACATACTATTATCGTATCCTATTTGAGTGGATAATCCTAACATAACTCTTCTGATTTTATCTCCGGAATAGTCTTCTTGTATTCCATCCCATGTATATGTAACAGCATCACCAGCATTATTGTATTCGGTTTTAAATAAAACTCCTCCTAATACTGATGTATCTAATTGATCAGTAGTAAATCCTCTAAATCCTGCAGGAATAGCATCGGTAGGATGATCATTTGCCATCTCCAACATAATATATTTTGATCTTAATTCATATTCTGTGTCCGATGTTCCAACTTTCAATGCAATATATCCAGGTAAATCCGGATTCATAGAACATCTTGAAAATCTTTCAAGTGTAACCATATTTTCGTCTGTATCATTGAAATCACGGACAAGAATATCAAATTCGGCAGTATCAAGGTCGATGTTTATTATACTGATTTTAACTTGAACATTCGATGCATCTCCGTCAGAAATAGCAATTACTCTAAATAGATCAGCAACAACTCCGCCTCGTACTTCTGATACAACATATGGTGAAGCTGCCGTTTGCCATGTAGTTAAAAAGTCTTCGTCAACACTATGATAAATTGGAGTTACACTTAGACCTCTAATTAATCCACGGTCTTTTAATGCTTCAGCAAATTTTGGATATGATTCAAAAACATATATTGGGTAATTGGTTTCATTCTTGTCGAAAATGCTGGTTCCCAATACTTTTCTTATGTATTTAGTTGATGTGTTATTTAAAGAACACACGAATGACCTTGTTTCTCCGACTTCGCCATCTGTAGTGACAGTAAGTGTAAATTCTTCTAATGGATCTGTTTCAATTGCATCACCTGTCATAGTTAGTCCGGTTTGTTCTGTCACTTGTAAAGATAATGTGGATATGCGATAAGAACCTCGCGATCTTAAAGCTGCAAGTACAATATTGTCATACTCATTTATAGTAACTCCTTCGTATGTAAATCTTGTTACTCCAAATTGTTCTGTGGACGCCGAATAAACAAAAAGATACGAATATACATTAATGTTGGGGCTTGTTCCATCAAAGAAATAATTATACCAGGCAAAATTTGTAATATCACCAATTGGCCCTGTAATTTCCGAAACCGCGTATAAACCCGATGTTGCAGATTCTGGTACTAATCCTATAGTAAACCATTCGCTATCATTGTATACATTACTAGAAATAAATTCAGTAACAGAACTGCCATCTGTGGCGGTCTTTCCTGATAATTCAGAATACATAGTACTACCAGTTATACCTGTCGTTGTTGGTATTAATGTTGCTGGCGCGCTTTCACTTGGCGTTGCGGTAGAGTCGAAATCAAGACTACCTAATGTTGCAATACCATATGTTGTTGCAGGCAGATACCCGGTTAAACCAAGAATTCTTGTTACAAATAATTGATTTGATTCCGCAAGATATGATTTGGCGAAATATGGAAGTTCGTATGATGGATTATCATTACCGTCTTTTAACGGGGATGTTGTTCCAAAATATGTTCTAAATTCGTCAAAGCTTTTTATTAA
>Ga0315288_10003447_pt1 | contig 20233 bp, 31 predicted proteins | sample YL17G11_20_MG_FD_203454 | JGI IMG/M metagenome (GOLD analysis project Ga0315288, IMG submission 203454) | Sediment microbial communities from Yellowstone Lake, YNP, Wyoming, USA - YL17G11_20 | ecosystem: Environmental > Aquatic > Freshwater > Lake > Sediment | place: USA: Wyoming | collected... | reverse complement strand
CATCCAAGCTCCACTTGCCGTTGCTTCATTATAGCGTTTAATTCTAAGAATTTGTTGAGGACTATTGCTTCCTGTTCTGGTATTGTCGAATAAAGCAGCGTAACGGCATTGTATGCCCTCAAACAATGTAAAAAAAAACATTCTAAATCTCTTGCAGTAGTTATTGGTAACTCCAAGAACATCTGCGAGCGTTCTTCTATATCAAAGTCCGACAAAGATTCTCCGTCTTTCTTACATAAAATCGCTATTAATTTAGGCAATGCCTGTACTGGTTTATCTCGATATTGATATATAACTGTTTGTGAACTGACCCAGTCCTGGAACTCTGCTTTCTCCAGTGACTCCATTACCATATATTTCTCTCCTTTGAACTCGAATGCGGTTGCTGGTTGAGGTTCATATGGAATATAGATGAAGTCCAACAATGTCATTATCTCCTGCACATCCTGTACCTTTGATGTCTTCAATTCAGTTATCTCAATTCCCGTGTAACCACCGATGATTGAGATGATAGGAGCATCAACAATAAATTCATCCAATTCACTGGTCTTTATTACCATCCTCAATGTTACCTCATTCCAATTCTCTGGTATACTATACTTCTTTTCATTAAAGGTTATTTCTTTCATCTCTTTATATTTATATTAAACTAAGTACTATCAGTACTACTATTATAACAATTATAATGTAAAGTGTCAATAGATAACATCCATCCTTTACTTGGACACTGTGTCTATGATTGTGTCTATGTGTAAAGCGTCGGAGTGCACCCGCCGAATGGTCATTTGCGTATTTCTTTGCCGTGTTTTTAATCATTGGTATTATTTTTTATTAAATGTTATTTCTTTCATTTCAAATATTTTCTAAATTCTTCGTACTTATTTATTCGGGCCTCCGCTATCAACATATATTCTTCTTGTTTCTCAATACCAATAAAATCATAGCCATTTAATAGTGCTGCAATGCCTGTTGTGCCCGAGCCCATAAATGGGTCTAATACAATACCATTTGGCGGTATTATCAAGTTGATGAGATATGACATTAGTTTAACTGATTTGACTGTTGGATGATTATTCTTTGTTACTGGCATTATCCAATCTGGCTTTTCACATTTACAATTATCTGATGTTATATACCATTTACCACAAGTTCTACATTTTAAGCGTTTGCCAGCTATATTAGATATATCACCAATCACATCTTCCATTTCTTCGCACCCAGTATTCCTTTCACCTGTTGATGTCTTTGTACAATAAAAGAATCGGGCTTCTTGTATTTCTAATGAGCCGTCGTGAATAAGATTGGCTGGGAAACGACCAGTAGTAGTAGTAGTAGTGCCTTTCCATTTGGTATCACTATTAAAATAGTTTCCACTATTATCATATATAGGATTTGTTCTTTCTTCAACACCAATCCTACTTTTATCTATATTCAATGCGCCAGTACCATACTTCAATACATTATCCACAATACTGCCTTTAAATGGCTTCCTTATAAGCCACCAGACTTCTACGGCGGGCTTGAGTTGACTGCCGTAACCATCGTATTCTTTGATTTTTTTACCTATATTATGTGATTTTGGAAATCCTTGCCCCTGTAAATGATATACGCAATCACGAATTTCGAAGCCAGCGTTCTCTAAACTCATTGCCGTCCAATGACTGGTTCTCGGTATAGACCATACAAGACTATGGCCTCCTGGCTTAAGTACTCGTAAAACCTCTGTAAATACCATTGTCATCCAACGCATCCATTCATCACGACCGCCTTTATCGTGGTCCCAGGATTTGTTCATAAAAGAAATACCTGCTGGTGGGTCAGTTATACAAGCATCTATACTATTATCTTCTAATTTTTTTAGTTCATCCAGGCAATCTCCATTAATTAATTTCATCATAATTCCCGTTTTTAACACAATCTACCGAAGTTTATTTATTTTATAAAGTCAATCCGCACAAATCACACGCTTCTAAATACTGTGCCCGAGCCTTTCTTTAGGAATTCTTCAATTGCGTATATCGAACAATCACAAAGATCATCGTGGGCACCAAAAGGAAAGGATGCCAGTTCACTCAGATATAACTCATTCCAATCATCCTCAATCAGAACTACTTTGCCAGACTCCATTTGTGGTTGACAGGCGTTCACTCTGGTCACCTTATCCTTTCCCTGCGGGGATAGTTGTAATACATTAAAGTTTTGTCGTTTTAATTCCTGAATAATACTTAATCCACTTGCCTTATTCTCAATATATATCTTCTTGATACCATATATCTTCTGTTGTTCCTTGATATCCTCCAGGAGTTCATAGAATTGTAACCATCTCTGGAATGCTTTACGGATGATCAATTGTCCCATATATTTACCGACAATCAGGATGCCAGACGGGTCATTCTTTTGATCTGATGTATATGCGGTATCAAGTACTAACATCCATTCTATTTTAACATTTATGTACTCAGAGTACCGCTTAATTGGAAACCAATTCCTTTTAATAACATCGCCTTCTTCAAGCGTTGGTCTTTGAAGTAATTGTCCAGCATACATTTGACTACGCATTGTCTGTTGAAAATCATCTAATACTTTACGACTAAAACGACTGGGCCAGAATAGACCATCAACATACTTCTCAATTAACTCAATAGGTTGAATATCTTTGGTTAATACCGCTGGCATACATATAGTATTCCATTTGTGCGGATTGACTTTCATAAGGTAGCCACTGATATCATTATCACTTATTCTCTGTTGCATCATAATTCGGAAGTCCGTGCGTGGATTATTTAAACGACTATATAAGACATCTTGAAATGAAATGATAGTATTCCTTAATCCGAGCGGAGTTGCGTTCTCAGGTGATTGGATATCGTCGCAGACCATTATATTTGCACCAGACCCGAGCACCGTTCCACTTATCCCGAATGCCTCACGCCTGCCACCCATATTATTGAGATAATTACCTTTGGACTTACTGTCCATTCTCAATTGGAACTTATGACCCCAGCGTTCCTTAAACCAGGTTGATTCAATGAGTATCTTGCTCATATGACTAAACTTTACCGCCAGGGATTCTGTCGCTGATACAGTTAAAATGGTGATTGATGGTTCTTTAATCCAGCACCAGACCGGGAATATTATGCTCACCAATGTTGACTTTCCAGATCTGAACGGAATGTTGATGATATAGTCCCGATCTTTCTCCTCATTTTTAAGCAGACGATTGACTTCGGATTCAAGAATGTTGCACAAATATTCGTAATGCCAATTAAAGTCCCATTCAACTCCTGGCGCAATAATTTTAGCTGACCTTGTAAAGAATTCATACAAAGATCGTTGACAAAGTTCGGCTTCGAGTTGTATACGCAGAAATATTTTGTCATTTTGTGTAAAAGTGCCTAAAATTGAGGCATTGGCTTTAATGGTCGTTGTTGACATTTAATATTCTCTGAATTTCTTCAGTTGTTAACTCACTAAGATTCAAATTATTAACAATATTATTTTGTACGGCAACATCAGGATTAAATGATTTAGTTATTTTACCCAGGAGTTCAGCGGCTTTAATTCTAGCCATTGAGAATTCATCTTTATCAGCCATAATATCTTCGGAGAGTTCTTTAATCTGTCGTTTGGAAACTTCTATTTCTTCAGGTGTAAATTTCTTAGCTGCTTTTTGTTGAACTTCAGCCATAATATCTTTAACTGTGCCTTTTGAATATCCGTATTCTATAATTTTAGCTTCCATCTCTGATCTTTTTGTACATTTGTATAGCAGTATGATAAGTTCATCAATCATTTGTTCTCGTTGTGTTTTACTAAAAATTGATACGCTACCCTTTGCTTTGTGTTTGACCACTGTATTCTCTTTCATATTTATCTATTAATAATTGAGCCAGAGTTTCATCAGCGACTTTATTATAATATTTCTCTATTATTTCGATTTTCCGATTTCTTGTAGCTCGTTTATTACTTATTAATTTATATGCCTCGTTTATTTTCTTACAATGTCTATTACCGCTTTGTATTAATTCGTGGGCGTTACAAATTACCACCAGATCTTCTACAGTCATTTCTTTACTCTGGGTTTTTGTTTAGTTTTAGGTCTTGTAATAGTTTTACCTATTTTCTTACCAACTGGTGATTGTTCTACTACTACTGTGGTTTTCATATCTTCTTGTTTTAATGCCTCATTTATTATATCCATATTGAATGTTACGAAGCGCCAGATTGTCTGTATTTTTACTCTTGTGAATGTATCTGGTATTACATCGGGCAAGAATCCGTAACATTCATCAATCATAGTCTTTGGTATTTGATTGTTGTTCAGTTGTTTCTGACATTCCAGTAATTTAATTGCTTCTTCTCGTTTCATAGTTTATTCTGATTATACCAGTTTATTATTTCATCCATTAATTTTTGTCGTTTACAGCTGCAGCCCTGATAATCTCTATTAAATATTTTCTTATACATTTGTTGATATTCTCCATAGTTATTTCTGTTAATTGGTATATTCAACAGATTCTGGACTTCTTTCAATAGTTCTTCCATTGCTACAATATAACTATTCTATTCTTTTGCCAGTTAATATATATGTTTTTAAATTAATTCTCAAGTCCTTTTTGAGTCGTTTAATGATGTTTGAGACACTTGTGATAGAATACCCTGTAATTTCTGATAGTTGTTTATAATTGATGTGGTGATGTTTTAGCAAGAAATAGCAACGGAATACAAAGAACTCTTTTGGGCTTGCGTATTTATCAAGGTATTCATAAACTGCTGATGTCAGATATGTATTTGTTTGGTCTTGTTGGTTCTGTTGTTCTTCCTGGTTTTGTTTCATTGCGAGGATTTCTTCAGTTAAATAGAGATAATCTGGATTTTCTATATCAATAATTTGGTGTTTCATATTTGTTCTATAATTTGATTTATATAGATTCATTATAACGCATCGCATATAATTGAGATAGGTATCACCGCTGTAGCCATTTGCTTGAATTCGTGTACGAGCACGGATATATGCATCGTGAGTTAAGGATTCCCAGTCATCTTTTGGACTTATACTTTTTGAAAAGCCTTGAAAGTATAGATAATTATTGCTGAAGAACTCATCAAATTTTTTAACTATTTCTTCATTCATTTCTAAATATAAGAATCATTAATGGCTTTATATATCCTATCGTTGATTGGTCATCGTCGCTGCCATCATCATTAAGAAATCTAAATCCTTTATTGGGCTTCTCCAAAAATCTAATTTCACATTTTGGATTATGATAACAATACTTATGGAAGTATCTGGTATGCGTGCTTGCTGGAAGTAACATTACACTTGTACATTTTTCATTATAACATTTTTCAACAAACTTTGGAATATAAATATCAAACATCGGATGACAATATACTATTTGATTTGTCCAGTCTTTATCAAGGCAGGAATTTTCTTTTGTATAATATTTTGGTAACAGATGATTGTTATCGGATGCACAAGCATCCAATGTAAAGTTAAATTCTTGTTGAAGTTGTTTCCATATTTCTATCGGTGTTCTTAAATACCGCATTGATTTACTTGTACTAAATGACAAGGTATTCTTCGCTATTGTTCTTTTCATTTTTCTTCTTTATTATTGTCCATTCTTCTATTCTCATTAATTCATTATCAATCACATCCAGATAAAATGGCTGGGTTATTGCTACTACATTTTCTTTATCATAGATCATTCCTGTAGTCACAAAGTGAGTAATTTCAACTGTGAGATATTGATAATTTCTCCTGGTTATTTTTCCTGTATGAACATCAACAATACTTTCCTTTTTAAAGAAAGCCAGGCCAGTATTTCTTATTTTATCTTTTATTCTTTTTTTAAGTATACCAGTAGTTTTATCCAATTCGTGTTGATTAACATCATTTATAGTTATCCACATACTTAATGTTGTTTGTACAGTAAAGAATCTCCGGATATTTGCAATGTGTATTTGTTGCTGTACATTTTGGTATCTCGGAAGCCAGAAAGTTTTTGCCAGTTTTTGACAAGGATATATCCAATTAGTTTTTTTCATATAGTGTATAAAATCTTATCCATTTTCTTATTGCATTATCGCTGACGCCATAGAAGCGTCCAGTTCCTTTATAACCCAGTTCCTGTATTTGTTTGATTAGTATTTGATAGGCAGGACGCAATTGTTTCCGTTGAGATGTACCAGCTATTGTATGTATGTATAATTTTCTTTTTGTTAATTTTGGAAATGGTTGAGGAGTTTCAATTATGTTTCCCATAAGCCAGATTATTTGGCCCTCGTGTATTTCCTTCAGACCTTTTTTAACCCAGGTTTCATAGAGTATATTATAAGTCCATCCCATTTTTCTCAATGCTGCTTCCGTATTATTCTTATCTTCTTCTGTTTTATATACGCCAGGTTGTTGAGGAATCATCCAATAATTTACGTGTGTAGTTTTACCTATTGATTTTCTCCGGCGTTTATAGGCATCCTTATCACATTCTTTACAATGGCTGCTATATATATTGCGTTTGGCGTTATAATAGAAATCATCTAATGATTGATATTCTCTGCAGATAGTACAAGTTTTTCCTTCTGATTCATCATAATCAAATTCTTTTATTATTGGCATATGTAAAAGATAAATAAAAAAGTTCAAGGCGCAAAATTTTAACACACTTATTTTATTATAAATATGCTATTGTATTTGAAAAGATTTATAAAAGGTGATAAATATTATATTCAGTTTGAAGAAATGCTGTTCTTCTATATGGAATTCTGAACACGCCTGGGCTTATTTTTTTTTGTTTAAAAGAAATCTCGTAGTGCAGATGATTTCCTGTTGAGCGTCCTGTTGAGCCAACTTTACCTATTTCTTGCCCTCGTTTGACCAGTTGATTGGGCTGTACTTCTATCATTGATAGATGTCCATAGAGGCTTTCAAAACCATTAAGATGATCTACTACAATAGTTTTACCATAATTACCATAGTCATTTGATGTTTTATCTATTACGCCATCTCCTGTTGCTAATACTGCTGTACCTTTTGGAGCTCGGATATCAACGCCAGTATGGAATGTTGGAATTCCGTTTATTGGGTCCTTTCTTGTTTGGTAGAATGATGTAATATTTCCTGTGACTGGGACTGCGGCCGGGTAGCTTCTCAATTGTTCATTCATAATTGAATCATTAACTGCTAGTTTCTTGATGTCATTTTTAATTACCAGAATTTCTTGATGTAATTCTTTTTGACCAATTACAAGTTCATTAATACCAGTTTGTATTTTAGTTACTGGGTTATGACAACTGAACATTAGTGGAAGTAGTAGTATAATGAAGAGTTTTCTCATACCAATATAACTACAATTTGAATAAAATGTTCTTATCTTTATAAATGAGGAAATTGGGGCCCAAGGACTCTTGTCGTCTAATACTGGATGCTTTTTTCTTTTTGTTTTTTCTTTTTTTTGGATTTAGAAGGCTTCTTAGATTTGTTAGTTAGTTCCTTCCTAAATACAATATCTGTATTCAGGTTAGAACTAACAATACTCTTCTTGAGTTTGTTAGGTAATACAAGATATCCATATTACCTTAGGCCCCCATTCAGCTTGATATCAGCCTGTACACGTCTATAGCCTCTTGTTCTCTCGTTTGCCGTTTTGTACTTCCCCGCAGTACGGCTCTTGGCTTTCATCCTGCAAACACTATCCTCGATTTCAGCCCATCGTTAATAAGTAACGATACTTTATAAAAAAACCTGGAGAATTGGAGGACTATTCCGCATCTACAGGTCTTGTGTAAACAATTTCTTTTTATCATTAATGATAGTCCCATTGAATGACTTTACATAAATATAACGAAAAAAAATGAAATACAATAGCAAAGTAAAAAATAATTAAAAATATTTGGCAGATTCAAAAACATATATTATCTTTGTAAAATGAAAAAAAGACATATTCCAACAAAAAATCAAGAAGAGATAGCTCAATCATATATTGATGCTGGTTATAAAAATGTAGCATATGATATTAATGGTAGATATGTATTATTAATTTATCCAGATGGAATAGTTGAATACATATATAAAAAATGTAGATCTGAAATAAATATAGAGAAAAAACAAAGAGCTATTGAAGTATATAAAGCCTGGCTATTAAAAAATCATATGTAATTTTCTCGATATGTTAAATAAAAGTTAAAGTTTGTTAATTATTTGGCGCCTTCATTTTTATTACTTATCTTTGATTATTAATTTAAAAAAAAAGATATGACAAAGCAAGAAAAAGAAATGTATGACCAAGTTAATGAAATCCTGGATAGAACATCAGGATATGTTCTGAGAGAAAAAGATGGACTATTTTATACAATAGACCTCCAGAGTAAAAAAATTCAATTCTCCGTGGATGATTTGAAACAGTATCTCAAAGAAGTCATAATGGATGATCGGATGCTCCAAAGAGAATATGATACTATGATATTACTTCAAAAATTAGAAACAAAAAATTAAGGATATGAAGAAGTTAAAATTAGAATTTGAACTCACCAATGAACAGTACGCAGAAGTAAAAGCTATATTCAAAGTTTATGGTTATGGATATGAAACTCTACTTTTTGGAATAGAAGGACAAGTTATGCCTCTACTGGATGCATTAGATGAAGGTGCTGATGAAGAAACTCTGGCTGATGCCAAGATGTATGACAAAGAATATAAGAGAATATTAAAATACTTATCCAAATGAAAACATTAAAGCAATTTAACGATCAAGTAGCATTCATTGATGAAAAATATGAATATCTTAATGAACGCTATGAGATGATGTTTGAACAGTTATTGGAACTGGAAGAACAATATGAAAAACATCTAAAGGAATTACACACAAAAGAAGAAACAAATGGGTGAATTAGCAAAAATTGAAAACATATGTGAACTCAATAAGACGAGTTTAGTATTTAAAAGGGAAGTAACTAAGGAAGAATGGCAACAGGTATTTACTACTCTTCAACAAGTAGAGGGTTGTGTTCAGTTTTGGATTGGTGATTGTCTGGCTTATAGAGAACAACGATGGGGGATGTATGAGGGTATTAATGGTATGACACCCGAGCTGAAGAAAATGATTGATGAGGCTCCAACGGAGATAAAAAGGTCAATGATCCTTGAGATTCTGGAGGACAACACACCCGAACATCGTATTATCGCTACCGCAATACAGAAACTTATTAAGAGGGGCGTTTTGGGTGAGTCTTCTCATATTAAAGAAGTTGTTAAAATGCTCAGAGAATATGTTAAAGTATCGGATGTTGAGATAAAGAAATATGGCGAGATAATGACCCCCATTGAGTTGGTTGAAGAAATGCTTGATACATTACCTGCAACGGTATGGATGAGTCCCAACCTTAAATGGTTAGACCCTTGTAATGGTGTTGGTACATTCATATCTGTTGTTGTTCAGAGGTTAATGAAAGGTCTTGAATGGACTATTCCAAATGAAGAAGAAAGATACAAACATATTATGGAAGAAATGATTTATGTTTGTGAATTACAGCCTAAGAATGTCTTTCTTTATATGTATGCTTTTGATCCTGAGAACAAATATGCGATGAACATCTACAATGGTTCATTTCTTTCAGATGGTTTCAACAAGCATATGTCATTGCTTGGTGTTGATAAGTTTGATGTTATTGTGATGAATCCCCCGTATAATAACGGAAGTAGTAACAAATCAAATGTTCTTTGGGATAAATTTGTTTTTAAAACCATTGATAATCTTAATGATGGTGGTTATCTTGTTGCTGTTCATCCTGCGGGATGGAGAAACATTGATGGGGCTTACAAAACCACACAAAATTTATTGAAGTCAAAACAAATCACTTATTTGGAGATACATAATGAAAAAGATGGACAAAAAACTTTTGGCGCCACCACTCGTTATGATTTTTATTGTCTTCAAAATGTACCGTGTTCGGTTAACACCAAAATTAAATGTGAAGATGGAACAATTGAAAGGGTTGATATTTCCAAAATGGAATTCATACCTAATGGAATGTTTAAAACTTATCAAAAATTACTCCCGAAAAGGGATGAAGAGAATGTTGAGGTGTTACAAAATTGTGCATATCATGCTCAAAAATCTTCAGTATCTAAAATAAAAACGGAAGAACATAAATTTCCTTGTATTCATTCAGTTAAAAGTGGTGATGTGTTGAACTTACAATACTCAACCTCAAACACCCTAGGGCATTTTGGAGTTCCTAAATTGGTGTGGTCGAGCTTTGCTGCACAATCAGCGGGAAGTTATATTGATGATGGTGGGGAATATGGTATGACACAATTTTCTTATGGAATCGTTGATGAGGTTGAAAAGTTACCATATATTAAAAGGGCGTTCGACTCAAAAGAATTTCGTAATTTAATGATTGCGTGTTCGACTAGTGTGGCTAGAATTAACCCAAAAATTGTTGCCACCTTCCGTAAGGATTTTTGGATGGACTTCATTTAATCAGTAATACATAGAGATATGAAAACGATATTAGAACATCAAGTATCTATTCAGAAAAGCGTGGTGAGCATTCTAGGAAGCCTGAATATTATTACGAATGGATTGAAAAGTGTTTTCCAAATACAAACAAAATAGAATTATTTAGTAGAAACAATAGAAATGGCTGGGAGGCCTGGGGAAATGAATGACATTGAAAATAGTTAAAGGCAGTGGAAAATTGCCAGAGAATAAAGAAGATAGAGAAAGCATAATAAAGTTTTTTAAAGCAATGGAAATATGAAAGAAATTGATTTATTTGAAGCATTGAAAGAAAATTACATTCCTGACCTAGTTAAGAATGATAATGAATTCGGAACATTCGATTGTTCAAGCGAAAAGTATAAGACACATATTGAACTCAAATGTCGCAAGTGGCATTATGAACAACAGATTATTGAAAAAGATAAATATGATCGTCTGTGTGATATTCCTGGTAAGGTGAAATATATTGTAAGCGACCCAACAGGAGTATTCAGTTATGATATTAAAAACATTCCTGAACCAACTTGGGAAGATAGATCGATGCCTAAAACATCTGAGTTTGATTGTAAGGACTTTGTAATGAAAAAAGTCGGTTATTGGAATTATAACTATCAAGGTAAATTAATAGATTTATGAAACCGATTGAAATAGAACAAGCATTAATTCAGATTCAAGGAGATTTAATTCTCCAGAATCAGAAAATTGAACAACTGCGAGAAGAGATTCGTCAGTTGAGAATTCAAGTTGATAAGAAACCAGTTGTTATTACATCAAATGTATCTAAAATTGGCTATAGGACTTTTAATCAAGAACGAGTCAGGGAAGTTATGAAACAATTTAAAGCAAAAAGTAAGAATGAAAAATCCTCGTAGAAGTCACCAGGTTGATCAGGTTAAACGATCTCTTCCAGCTCGTAGTGAGAGACGCAAATATAATTCAATCGAATTAACACTATATAAAGATTATTTAAACAGTATTAATAAAAATAAGAAAAATGGAAAGAATAGTTTATAGTAAGGATATTCAAATTACCAGGCAATCGAGTATTAAGATTGCTCTTGAATTTTGTAAAGTCCACGGTATTGCTCCGAGTTTTAAACAACTTAGACGCTTAACAGATTTATTCTGTGAGGAAGCTCTTATGGCTCCAGATGAAGAATTCAATGAAAATGTCAGCAAAGTTGATTTATGGGTTATTGAACAAAAGGCTAAGTTAGGAAAATAGTTATCTTATTATGGTAACAGGCGTCATTAATGTCGAAGCTCTTGGCTTATCTGACATCTATCTCAAAATGACAGATGAACATAGATATCAAGCCTGTATAAAGGTACTTGAGCAAGCTTTAAAAAGTATTGATATGACCAATGAAATAGAAGTCAAAAAAGAATATGTAAATAAACTATTGGAGAAAAGTATTCAATATTATGTGAAAGAAGAAGAATATGAATCAGCACAACTACTGGCCGACCTTCAAGATGTGTTAAATCAGAAATACTAAATGCCCCAATAATTTGAGGGTGCTGTTCTATTTTTGAAACCGAGATAAAAATTACTTCCTTGACTCAATTGTGTCGTATCTCTACGATATAAAGGGAAAAGTATTATATTGTCATCAAGAAAACTTTGTAAACGATTTAAGTAAAAATCTTTGAGACCACAAACTTTACTACCATAAAGTGAAATCTCTTCAACAGTAGCAGGAGTCAATACATCTGATGTCATTGTAGAAATACCAGATCTTTGTGTGTGGTACGCAAGGAATGGATAAGCACTAAACCACGCTCCATAACCAATTGCTTGTGTACAGTAATTATTTAGTAAATTTTCAGTATCACCACTAATCTGATTGTTATCAAATCTATATACTAAATCAGAATATAACGCTTCACCAACCACATCGAAAAAATACATCTGTTGTGATAGTAAAAGATGAGGTTCCAAAAGTAAAATGTCCACATTTTCACCAATGTTTGTGTACTTTTTTAAATCATTAATTGTTATGAGACAACTTTCCATTCTAAGTAGGTATTGTATTATCTGGTGTTACATTATTGGCACTCTCATCAATCTCCGGAAGATCGTAAAGGAAGCTTCTTCTTTCGTTTCTTGTTAAATCATCTGGCTGAGGAAGTGGTTGAGTGATCTTCAATGGTTCAGTTATACAAGTTACTGGCGGTAATTCATTCAATAACATTATTCTATTTATTCCATCCAATATTACTTGTTTTTTCTGATTGGTTACCAAATGAGTAAACGCTTGTAGTGAAGTATTAATTAAGTTGCTATCACCTCCAAGGCTCGGGCCTTTTGGGTCAATTCCAGTAAGTATTGTATAACCGCCGTGAGCCGCAGTAATTTGAACCGTACATTCTTTATGAAGTTCAACGAAAACATCATCTTGTTCAACTCCCACAATTGATTGAAATACTGGAGAATCGACCATTTGGTCAACATACGCTAACAAAACTTTTCTTCCCTTTCCACCTGAATAGAATTTTTCAATTTCATCCGAGTTTTTTTCTATCATTTCATCTGTCATATTCGATTTCAATTGAGTAAGAATTCCTGAAAGGAATAAATTTGTTCTTAAATTATTTTTATGAAACTCTGATATTTCGTGAGCTACAAGAATCCAGTTCAATCCTGCGTTGTAAGATGGTATAGCATATGGTGAATATGAATAGGGTTTAAGGTACATCAATTGAACTGGGTATTTTTTCCAAGCATCCGGTTGCCACATTTTTATTTTTACAGCTCCAGCTAATTGATTTAATTTAGGTGAACTAAAGGAATTACTGATGTAACCGAAATTCTGACTTATGTAACCATATTCACTAAAACCATATTTATTCTGTTTAGCTAATCTAAAATTCTGTGTTGGAATATGATAGACCTCGGCAACTTTTCCTTCTCGGTTAAATACACATTGAAGAACAACTCCTTCAAATAACGCCATATCCATTGATGCTTTTGCGTATACGGTCTTTAAATTATCAGAGGACTTATTATAAACAGCCAGGAACGGGTCAACTAACGCTGCTTGAGTATCATCCTCCGCCTGTAAGTTATTACCTAAAATCAATGTTCCTTTGAGATTGATGAAGTTACTATGAACACTTGTTGCGTTAGTATATAAGTCCAAAAGTAAATTTGGAAAAGCATTATCCAAACGACTACCATAAATTCCAGTATTATAATATAGAATGCCATCATATTCATTAACCTGTGTATCTGGGTTGATAATTTGAAGGAAGTTCTCTTTTTGAACTGTAATCGTTTTGAATGTTATTTTAGTATTTGTTGGCTCGTTCATAATATCTTCTTTCTATATATAACTTATCTCTGTATTTTTAATGTTACTGGCTGTTCTTTTTTATCTTCAATCCATTTCAATATACTTGAAACAATTAATCGTACAAATGAACCAATAAGTAAACCTTCCATTTCTTCATCAAGTAATGGAACATCAACCAACGCATTGATTAATTCAGTAGCTTTTAATTCAGCAAGTTCAACATCATCAGCCAAAACTGCTTCAACAATTTCAGATAATTTTATCTTAATTTCATCTGGTAATTTGTTAATATAGTTATCATCCACCAAAGAAATAATAGCGGTAAAAACCAGGCCATCTACTACTTCAAATAATCCTTTTAATTTAATTAGGTCATCTAGTAGACCTGCGAGTTTTTTCTCTTGTTCTCTTGTAAAAATACCTTTTTCCATATTATTTATTTTTTAAATAGTGTTCAATTTTAGTTAATTCAAACTCCAGGTCTTTTTTCTTCCATCGGAGTTCCCCAAATTCTTCCATTTTATTTTGTAGTTCTTTACCACATTTTACTAAATCAATTTCAAGTTCTTCCAATTTTTCTAAAATTTCTTCTTTTTCCATAATATATTAATTTAAACTTTTTATTTCCATCCTGCTGGAATATCTCCATAGTTACTTATTGATGTTCCATCGTTTCCTGTGCCGCCAAAAGTTCCAACACTATAAACTGAACCAGTTCCAAAATCACAATTCCAAAGATCTGGAGCGGTTCCTTGCACGCCTGTAAATGTAGACCTTTTAAATGAATCAGCAAATTGAATTGCTTTATCTAAGAATCTTGTTGCGGTATCACCACTATTCAAATAGAATGTCCACGGATTTAATTGTAATTTATTACAATCTAAAAATATGTTATTCATTTCTTTAAATCCAGGATTTAAAAATAATCCATTTGGAATGACTTCTAATGAAGAACAACCATTGAATATAGCAGCAGGATAAATATTTGCTTCGGTAATCCAATTAAACATATTAGCATCTGTAATTCCAGTTAAAGAAGTACAGCCCTGAAATGCTGTTGTTAAGTTACTAAGTTTAGTATTATATTTGAATAAATCATCTGGAATATATGTGAAAGGAACACCTTTAAAAGTACCACTTATTGATGTTAATCCTGTCAATGAATTAAACATATTACTTTGAAATCCTGAACTTGTCATATATGGACAACCTTCAAATAAATTATAAATATTAGTTAATCCAGTCATATATTTAAATACATCTGGTGGTACACCAGTAATTTGTGTACCTGTAAATGCATTACCCATTTGTATTACATTGATACAATTATCAAATATTCCAGCAGTTATTCCAGTTAAACTTGAACAGGATAAAAATGTTCCGGATAAATAAAGTAAATCATTTTTAGCCTGTATTTTTCCTATACCTGTTGATTTTATACTTGATGACTTAAATCCTTCTGATAGATAAGAAAATCCTCCAAATCCGCTGGAATTTCCCCAATTGACAATATTTGTACATTTGCTTGCATCTGGGAATCCACCGCTCATCGACCAACCTGGAGCTTCACCTTTTATTTCAATAATATATGTTCCATTAGAAGCGTATGTGTGTATTCTATCAGCATCGTTATATGTTGTAATTGTTGAATTACTAGAACCATCTCCCCAAATGACCGTTGCATTATAAGTACCGTTATTCGTAAATGGTAATGTAATAGTTCTAGCGGCAGCATTTCCAGCAACCGTCCATTCAGTTTTAAATCCAGTTGGAGCAGGAATAGTTGGTGTTGGTGTTGGCGTCATACTTGGCGTCGATACTGGAATTTCACTTGAACTTGGAGTAGGTGTAAAACTAGGCGTTTCACTTGGAGTAATACTAGGCGTTTCACTTGGAGTTAATGAAGGAGTTTCGCTTGGTGTTAATGAAGGCGTAGATGTTATACTTGGTGTTGGAAAAATAATATCTCCTGCGCATAAAACATAATCAGTTGTTAAGCCCGAAAATACCAAATTATTATTTTCATCAAAGTATAAATCGCCCATTTTAATATAAACTATATTTAGTATTTAAATATGATTCAACACTATTTATTTGATCGGTTGTTAATGCTGAATTATATGTTATTAATTCTTTTACATAAGTATAGTGTTGATTATATGCGGTTAAAACACCACTACCTATAACACCACCAATATTGAATCCAGCATCTGCTGTCATTGTTGATGTTGAACCTCCAGTTTTATTTAATGTTATTGTATTTCTTTTAATTGTTGCATTTGCACTTTTTCCATCAGTACTTATAATCGTATATAAACTCATTGCGGTTTGTCCAGTACAAGTTATAACAGTTTGTGTTACGTTTATAAAGAAATTTGCTTGATTATTAGCTGTTTGTAATACAAAATTCATACTCGTTGCGTTAGCACTACCACTTAGCCATAAATAAAATGCATCATTAACGCCAATCGTAGCAGCATTGGCAACAAGAAATACAGTACAAATATTATTTGCTGGTGTTAATTGTTTTGATAGATTACCTAGTGATGCTGTAGTATTAAAATAAATTGATTGTGAAGTTGCTTCCCAAGTTGGTTGTCCTTGTTTTCCTGAGGCGTGATTAGCATTACCACTTTTATCATCCCATTGATTAATATTTGCAAGATTTGATAAAGTTGCTCTATCTGTTCCGCCATTAACTAATTCGGCGAACCAACTTATAACACCAGGTATTTCCAATGGACTAGTTAAACCAACTTGAATTAATTTGGTATCTCTCAATAATAATTGATTATTAGCAGCGTTTCTATATAATTCTCCTGTTGCCAATGTTATTCACTTATTTTATTAACATTTAAAATAATAGATGGAACAATAGGTCTAGTAGGATTAGTTCCAGCTGCCACCGCTTTAAGAGTTCCACTTGCGGCTGATGAATACCATCGTACTTCAACATAATCATTTGGAAGCATATCAACTATAAATGGTATTGTTAATAATTGTTGTGCTATTGCTGTTGCATTAACAGTGGCTCTACTACTATATTCTATATTTGTACCATTTTTTCTATACCAAATTTCATAATCTTCGTTTGTACCAGAGCCTTGATCAATACTAGTAGAAATAATAAACAGATAATCACCAGCTGAAGTAACCACTATTTTAGTTGAGCCACTTAAAGAAATTCCTGAATTAGCATCAACACTTATGTTAAAAGTAACTGTTTGTCCAGAAGTTGCTCCTGAATATGTTTGAGTTTGTGTGCTCAAGAATTGTCCGTGTGTAACGGGTGGTAATTTATAGCTCATATTTTATATTATTAACCATTGTGTATTATTACTTACTAATGTTTCTGAGATATATTGAACATTTTCATATCGCGGAGCCAATCCATCAATTTTTTCTGCTCCGTTTGGCTGTATAGCAATTATTCCAGTACCTGTATTTTTAATTATATATGTTCGTCCAGTTTTGCCTACACAAGTTGGAAGCGTTATTGTTATTGTTCCTGTGAAACCGCTTGCCTCAACAAAATAATGTGTATGATCTAATGTTAAATTAGTAGTCGTAAATGTATATTTTATATTTTGATTACCATTCATCGTTGTTCCACTAGCAATCACGATATCTGGCGTAAATAATGTTGTACCTGTATAATAGAGATTAACATCTGTTACACCAGAAATACCAGATACACCAGAAGAACCACTAGAACCTGATGTTCCACTTGTACCGCCTGAACCTGTATTACCAATCGTACCAGATGTTCCAGAAGTTCCAGAAGAACCACTTATGCCACTTGTGCCACTTGTGCCACTTGTGCCACTTGTGCCAGATGAACCACTCGTACCAGATGAACCACTAGAACCTGATGTTCCAGATGTTCCGCTTGAACCTGCTGTTACAGGTAAATCATTTACATATAAACAAGTAGCATATAAACAACCACCTGAATAATAAAAGCCATTAAATGTTTGTCCGCTATAACCACTAGTTCCTGAAGTTCCACTTGTTCCACTAGAGCCAAAAAATGTTCCATCCTGTCCTGATGTACCAGATGTTCCACTTGAACCATCAATTCCTGAAGTTCCACTTGTTCCAGATGTTCCTGAAGTTCCAGATGTTCCTGAACTTCCCGAATCACCAGATGTTCCACTTGAGCCATCAATTCCACTAGTTCCAGATGTTCCGCTTGAACCACTAATTCCAGATGTTCCCGAAGAACCACTAGAACCAGATGTACCTGAAGTTCCGCTTGTTCCAGATGTACCTGAACTTCCAGAATCACCAGATGTTCCAGATGAACCATCTATACCAGATGTACCTGAACTTCCAGAATCACCAGATGTCCCACTTGAACCATCAATACCGCTAGTTCCAGATGTTCCTGAAGTACCTGAACTTCCAGAATCACCAGATGTACCAGATGTACCTGATGTACCGCTTGTTCCAGATGTTCCACTTGAACCACTTGTTCCTGATGTACCTGAACTACCAGAATCACCAGATGTTCCACTTGAGCCATCAATACCTGAAGTTCCACTAGAACCAAAAAATGTTCCATCCTGTCCAGATGTACCTGATGTACCTGATGTACCAAAATTAGTACCATCAATACCACTTGTACCACTTGTACCGCTTGAACCACTTGAACCACTTGAACCACTCGTTCCTGATGTACCACTTGTTCCAGATGTAACCCCCGTAAATAGAACGGCAATAGGGTCTGGCTTCACATATATTTTGATATTTTCTGCTGGTTGTGTCATTTTAATAAGCTATATTTTGTAAATAAGTTATTTTTCCTCTCAAGAATGCTCGCTTCGGATATGTGCTACCGTGTATATATAAATCATAACGATATTCACCGCTACGAACTTTATCCATATCATCAGCGGATTTATATAAGTTCAAAAGTCCACCAGCTTGTAAAGTAATAGAACCATCAAGAACTGAGAATTGTTGAACGATTGTTCCACTTGAGTTTTTAACTGTCATTGTAGCACCAGTATACCAGAAAAAATTGAATTCATATTCGGTACATCCTGATAAGAACCAGCAATAAATGTTTCGATTGAGAGTCCTGTCCTTGTCTACGAAAAGATCATACTCACTAGATAGGGCAAGGTCTACTTGTTTTTCCATATTTTAATGTATATAATATATAACTAATTTTTATTTTTATAAGGTTGGTGAAACGCTTATTGATGTACTTATTGATGGAGTAATACTTGGTGTAGGTGATGGAGGTACGCCAATAGAACGATAATATTGTACTTTAATAACATCATAATCATTTAAAACTAATGGTGTAAAATCTGAATAATAAACTCCATAAACAGACCTAACATTCCAAGTTCTACCTGTCCATACTCCGTGAAATGTTTGAGTTACAATATCATTTACCAACAAATAAACATCTTCATAAAAATCTGTAATAGTTGTTCCACTTATTAACTGAACCTCTACCAACAAATAAACATAATCGTTTGTTTTCCATCTTTGTGGTAAAATAAAAGAAGCTGTTGTCATATAACTACTACCAGTAAATTCTATAGGATATGGACCTATATTTGGGTAAACACTTGGGTCCGAAATAATTTCATTATATGGATAGGTACTAAAATGTGCTTTTAATTCAGAAGACCAAAATGCAAAGGTATGTGAACCACTTGGGTCATTTAATCCATATGATATTTGTGCATAAATTGGTGGAACTGGTGATGCTGTTGGTGTTGTGGTAGGTGTTAATGTTGGTGAAACACTTATTGATGTGCTTATTGATGGCGTTAAAGTAGGTGTTTTACTTGGAGTATTACTTACTGTTAATGACGGTGTTATACTTGGTGTTATAGTTGGTGTAATAGATGATGTAATAGTTATTGAAGGTGTTGCAGTTGTTGTCTGACACGGCGTTACAGTTGGTGTTATACTTGGTGTTATACTTAATGTTAAAGTAGGAGTGACACTTGGTGTAATAGTCGGAGTTTCACTAGGCGTTATTGTAGGCGTAATACTAATAGTAATACTAGGAGTAATAGATGGTGTAATACTTGGAGTTACAGATGGTGATTGATATAATGATATACTAGGAGTAATAGACGGTGTAATTGATTTTGTTGGTGTTCTTGTTATAGTAGGTGTTGGACTTGGCGTTCTGGTAATACTAGGTGTTCTACTTGGTGATAAAGATATAGAAGGCTGAGGAACTACTAATGTATTCTGTGTGTTTCTTGCTCTTGAAATACTTGTTGTTACTAATGTAACTAATATATTGTTATTATCGACATCAATAACTGAACTAATTGATTCTAAACCCAGAGGATTGTCATATCCTACAATTAATTCATTCAGATTTTCATCAATTAAAATAGCCAATAAACTCGACTTTTCATCTATTGTGTTTTCTTCTGTTTTATCTACTAATGC